>JACCDU010421779.1_pt1 | contig 19125 bp, 18 predicted proteins | sample 7446081 | NCBI WGS metagenome assembly JACCDU01 (sample SAMN15323447, study PRJNA562643) | freshwater metagenome | isolation source: river surface water | place: USA:Blue River Watershed | collected 2017-08-17
CCACTTAAAGCTGCACCAACTCCAGTGACTGCAGCAGAGGGTGAAGCCGCTTGGAGCGCTGCAGAACTCAAAGCGATTCGTACCGAACTTTCTAAGGATCTCATCCGTCTTCAGGCAGAGCTTGCCGCTGTGGAAGCAGAGATGGATGATTTGATTGCAGATGCTGGCGATGGCGCCGGAGATGACCAGGCCGATTCTGGAACAAAGACATTCGAGCGCGAACATGAGATGTCACTTGTTATCAATGCGCGCGATATGGTCCTTCAGACAGAGCGCGCCTTGAGCCGTATCGAAAATAAAACTTATGGCAACTGCGAAGTCTGCGGTTCTCCAATCGGCAAGGCGCGGCTGCAGGTATTCCCACGCGCAACTCTCTGCATGATCTGTAAGCAGAAAGAAGAGCGGCGCTAAAGTGCGCCGAACTACACTTCTTCAACGCCTCTTCTCTCTTGCCTTCGTAGTTTGGGCGGTAGATCTCCTCACAAAGAATTGGGCAGTTGAGAATCTCTCCGGCGCACCTCGCAAAATTATTGGATCATTTTTACAACTGACTCTGCTGCGCAACCCAGGCGCTGCATTTAGCATGGCGACCGGATTTACAATCGTCTTTACATCGATCTCGATTGCAGTTCTGATCTTTATTGTTCGATACGCCTCTCGAATCACCTCACCTTGGTGGGGATATGTCGCCGGACTCGTTCTCGGCGGAGTCCTCGGAAATCTGACAGATCGCATCTTCCGTGAACCTGGTTTTCTCTACGGTCACGTCATTGATTGGATAGAAGTTCCCAATTGGCCAATCTTCAATGTGGCAGATTCTTCGATATTCATCGCCGCCGGTATCGCTATCCTTCTCACAATCAAGAATATTTCTCCCACCGCACCATTAAATAAAAGTCTGGAATCAAATGAGTAGAGAACACCGCACGCTTACCGTGCCGGAATCCGTCGCTGGCGAGCGTATCGATAGCGCACTTACTCGAGTTCTAGGACTTTCCCGAACTTCTATTGTGAAGTTATTGGAAGATGGAGATATTAGAAGCGCAAATAAAGCGCTCACCAAATCTGAACGCGTCACTGCCGGTCAGGTCATCGACGTATTGATGCCAGAAGAAGTCAGCTCAGATCCAATCCCGCTGACGCCACTAGAAGGTCTGACGATTGTCTATAACGATGATGAAATTGTGGTCGTCGATAAACCTGTCGGATGTGCAGCTCACCCAGCTCCAGGTTGGACCGGGCCAACGGTTATCGGCGCACTCCTTGCAGCTGGTTACTCCATTTCTACAAGCGGTCCAGCAGAGCGAGCAGGAATCGTTCATCGTCTAGATGCCGGAACCAGCGGTCTTATGATTGTGGCAAAGAGCGATCGCGCCTATCTAAAGTTGAAAGATATGTTCCGCGACCATGATGTCGAGAAGATTTACCACGCACTTGTTCAGGGACATATGGATCCATCAGAGGGAACAATTGATGCACCGATCGATCGCCATCCCACACAAGACCATCGCTTTGCAGTTGTTGCAGATGGAAAAGAGAGCATTACGCATTACAAGGTTATTGAGTACTACCGCTCGGTCTCTATGGTGGAGGTCGAACTTGAAACCGGCCGCACCCATCAGATTCGCGTTCACTTCTCTGCCCTTGGTCATCCACTTGTGGGAGATACGACATATGGAGCAGATCCAGTTCTAGGTAAGTCACTTGCAATGCGCCGTCCATGGCTGCATGCGCTAGAGCTTCGCTTCAACCACCCGATCAGTGGCGAACCTCTCGTCTTGAGCGCTCCATATCCACCTGACCTTCAGGGTTCTCTGGCGTTGCTATCGGAGGCGGTTCTCCCATAAAGGGATAAGTACGGGATAAGGTGCTCCCATAATGTCATCTGAAGATCAATCAGCTTCACGGGCATCGACGCAAGACTCATTTGTACATCTCCATGTGCATACCGAGTACTCGATGCTCGATGGTGCCGCGCGCGTAAGCGAACTCGTTAAAGAAGTTGCTCGCCAAGAGATGCCGGCGATTGCAATGACAGATCACGGAAATGTCTTCGGCGCATTTGATTTCTATAAGCAGGCAACTAAAGCGGGCGTTAAACCGATTATCGGTATCGAAGCCTATGTTGCTCCAGAGTCTCGCCACGATAAGAAGCGCGTCCAATGGGGCGATGGTGGTGAAGATGATGTCTCGGGTGGTGGCGCATATACCCACATGACAATCTTGGCCGAGAATAATCAAGGCCTAGGTAATCTCTTTAAACTTTCATCACTTGCATCTCTCGAGGGCTATTACTACAAGCCACGTATGGATCGCGAACTACTGAGCAAGTATGCCGATGGCTTGATTGCAACAACTGGTTGCCCCGGTGGAGAAATCCAGACCAGACTTCGAATGGGTAAATATAGAGAGGCGCTACGAGCTGCAAGTGATTACCGAGATATCTTCGGCGCAAATAATTTCTTTCTAGAGCTAATGGATCACGATATCGATATTGAAAATCGTGTGAAAGCAGATCTGATGAAGCTCGGCAAAGATCTTAAGTTGCCACTACTTGCCACCAATGACCTTCACTACACACACCATGAAGATGCAGATGCCCATGCTGCTCTCCTCTGCGTCCAATCAGGTTCCACTCTCGCCGATCCAAAGCGCTTCAAATTCGATAACTCTGAGTTCTATGTAAAGACAGCGGCACAGATGCGCGAGCTCTTTAAAGAGACGCCTGATGCTTGTGATAACACTCTCCTCATCGCCGAACGTTGCAATGTCACTTTGCGCGAAGGTGAAAACCTGATGCCTCGATTTGATGTACCTAAGGGTGAGACAGAAGATTCATGGTTGCGCTCAGAGTCAATTCGCGGATTGACCGAGAAACTGGGGGAGAAGCTCACTTCTGCACATACCGAGCGCCTCAATTACGAACTCGATGTCATGATCAAGATGGGTTTCCCTGGTTACTTCCTTGTTGTTGCCGACCTCTGCAACCATGCGCGAAAAGTTGGAATTCGTGTTGGTCCAGGTCGTGGATCTGCCGCCGGATCTCTCGTTGCATATGCACTGGGTATCACTGGACTTGATCCCATCGAACATGGATTGCTCTTTGAGCGATTCCTCAATCCAGAGCGTATCTCTATGCCAGATATCGACCTCGACTTCGACGAACGTCGACGCTCCGAGATGATTCGATATGCAACAGAAAAATATGGAGAAGATCGCGTCGCCCAGATCATCACCTACGGAACAATCAAATCTAAGCAGGCGCTTAAGGATTCCACTCGCGTACTTGGTTATCCATATGCGATTGGTGAAAAACTTACTAAGGCTCTTCCACCGTCAGTTATGGGCAAGGACATCACTCTTGGGGGAGTCTTCGATCCTAAGGATTCGCGTTACGGCGAAGCAGGTGAATTCCGCACGCTCTATGAGAGCGATGTCGATTCAAAGCGAGTCGTTGATTTAGCTCGCGGCCTAGAAGGCCTGAAGCGCCAGTGGGGTGTGCATGCTGCAGGAGTTATCCTCTCGCGCGATCCACTGCTCGATGTGATTCCAATTCATCGTCGTGAATCAGATGGATCGATCATTACCCAATTCGATATGGGCGCCTGTGAAGCCACAGGTCTACTCAAGATGGACTTTCTTGGCCTTCGAAATCTCTCAGTTCTCGATGACACTCTTCTCAACATTAAAGAGAATCAGGGTATCGATGTAGTTCTTGAAGACTTACCGCTCTCTGATCAGAAAACCTTTGAGCTTCTTTCGCGTGGCGATACCCTCGGTGTCTTCCAACTCGATGGTGGCGGAATGCGCTCTCTTCTACGTGCAATGTCTCCCGATTCATTTGAAGATATCTCTGCGGTTATTGCGCTCTATCGACCAGGTCCGATGGGCGAGAACTCTCACAATGATTACGCCGATCGCAAGAATGGTCGCAAGCCGGTCGAACCAATTCACCCCGAACTCTCAGATGCACTTCAAGATATCTTGGGTGATACCTATGGATTGATTGTCTATCAAGAGCAGGTAATGGCGATTGCCCAGAAGGTAGCCGGCTTTACTCTCGGACGTGCAGATCTCTTACGTAAGGCGATGGGCAAGAAGAATAAAGAGATCCTCGATAAAGAATATGTCCCATTCGAAGCCGGCATGAAGGCCAATGGTTTCTCGGAAGTAGCCATTAAGAGACTTTGGGAAGTTCTTATTCCCTTCTCTGATTATGCATTTAACCGCGCGCACTCGGCTGGATATGGCGTAGTGTCATTCTGGACTGCATATCTCAAAGCAAACTTCCCGACTGAATACATGGCAGCGCTCCTCACCTCTGTCCGTGATGATAAAGATAAGTCTGCGCTCTACCTCTCAGAGTGTCGACGTATGGGAATCAAGGTCCTACCGCCAGATGTCAATGAATCAAATGCCGAGTACACACCACGTGGTCGCGATATTCGCTTTGGCTTGGCAGCAATCCGAAATGTCGGCGAAGGCGTAGTTGCCTCGATTAAATCTTCACGTGAAGCGAAGGGAAACTTCACCTCCTTCGGTGATTTCCTCGCCAAGGTAGATGCCCAGGTCTGCAATAAGAAGACGATTGAATCTCTCATCAAAGGTGGCGCCTTTGATGAGCTTAAGCACCCTCGCAAGGGATTAATGGCTATCCATCTTGAAGCAATTGACTCTGTCATCGAGAGCAAGCGCGCAGAGGCAATCGGACAATTCGATTTATTTGGCGGTGAGACATCTACCGAGATGACCGGCCTCGAAATCGAGATTCCGCAGAGCGAGTGGGATAAATCAACTCTTCTTACCTTCGAGCGTGAGATGCTCGGTCTCTATGTCTCTGACCACCCTCTCCTTGGTGTTGAACATCTTCTGCGCTCACACACAGATATGTCTATTAGCGCGCTCTTAGATGAAGGTGTTCCTGATGGAATGGTCACCATTGGTGGACTTATTACTGGCGTTCAGCGAAAAGTGTCTCGCAATGGCGATTCATGGGCTGTTGTAAATATTGAGGATCTCGAAGGCTCCATTGAAGCGCTCTTCTTCTCAAAGACCTATAACCAATACTCACTCTCTCTTACCGAGGATCGAGTTGTCGTCATTCGAGGTCGTTTCTCTCGTAGCGATGATCAGGTGAGATTTACTGCGATGGAGATGACAATGCCCGATATCACCAGTGGCCCTACCGGACCGCTTCTGATCTCACTTCCGGCAGCTCAAGTCACTCCACCAATAGTGGAGCGTATGAAAGAGATTTTGAAATCTCATCCCGGAAAACGAGAGGTTCATCTCAATGTGATGGATACTCAAAAATCAACGGTTTTAAAGGTCGATGCTCTCGTCACTGCATCACCAAGCTTGAGCGCAGATCTCAAGGCGATTCTCGGCCCTGATTGCATCGTTCGCGGTTAATCGCCTCGCGCCGATGACTATTCGCAAAGTAGAATAAGAGCATGTTGCGTCGCGTCGATCTCCGTGGAAGAAACCTCTCTAAGGATCAGTATCAGCGCGAACTCCCACGTGCGAGCCTTGATGTTGCTGCGGCGATGGTTGCAATCGAACCGATTCTCCACCGGGTAAAGAATGGCAACGAAGAAGATCTCATCTCACTCGGCGAACAATTCGATGGTGTGCGCCCTCCAAGTATCAGAGTTCCACAATCTGCTCTCGATAACGCCCTTGCCCAACTCGCGCCAGAGATTCGTGCTGCGCTAGAACTTTCGGCAGAACGAATCCGCAAGGTGCATTCGGCGCAGCGACGAGATGAGAAGAGAGTCACTGTCGTGGACGGGGGAGTCGTCAGCGAGAAGTGGATCCCCGTTGATCGAGTCGGCCTCTATGTCCCAGGTGGTCGCGCCGTCTATCCAAGTTCGGTCTTGATGAATGTTATTCCAGCTCAAATTGCAGATGTCCCGAGCATCGCTGTGGCATCACCACCACAGGTAGAAAATGGTGGACTGCCGCACCCAACTATTCTTGCAGCGTGCGCACTCCTCGGAATCACCGAGGTTTACGCGAGCGGCGGCGCACAGGCGGTTGCGCTCTTTGCTTATGGAATGGCGGGCGTTGCTGCAAAGTGCGATCTCGTCACCGGGCCAGGAAATATTTATGTTGCAGCGGCAAAGCGGGCTCTTCGTGGAATTATCGGAATCGACTCAGAGGCGGGACCGACAGAGATTGCAATCCTTGCCGATAAGAGCGCATTCCCAGCAGATGTGGCAACAGATTTAATTAGCCAGGCAGAGCATGATGTTATTGCAGCAGCGGTGCTTGTCACCGACTCAGCAGAACTTATTGATGCGGTACATATCGAGCTAGAGAAGCGAGTTGCTTTAACGCGTCACTCTGAGCGAATTCGAACTGCTCTGACTGGAATCCAATCTGCCGCAGTTCTGGTTGACTCAATTTCTCAGGGTCTTGATGTGGTCAATGCATATGCGGCTGAGCATTTAGAAATTCAGACTGTTAACGCAGCCAAGGATGCCGAACTGATTCGCAATGCGGGTGCAGTCTTCATTGGCCGTTTCTCACCGGTATCGCTAGGTGATTACTCTGCAGGTTCTAACCATGTCCTTCCAACCGGTGGATGTGCTTGTCACAGCAGCGGTCTATCTGTGCAATCGTTCCTGCGCGGAATTCACTACATTGAATATCAAGAGGCTGCATTTACTGAAATCTCCGCTACGGTAATTACATTGGCAAATGCCGAAGATCTTCCCGCCCACGGTGAGGCAATTTCTGCTCGATTTGAGTCGCGATGACCCAATGGCCGCAGTGGCTTCCACTCAACACCGGACTTCGCCCGCTCTCTCCATATGGCGCACCTCAGGTTCCAGCAGATGCCGTTCTCAATACAAATGAAAGCCCCTTCGCACTCTCTCCTGAGCTAGCAAAGGCGATCGCCGCAAGAGTTGAAGTTGTTGCAACTGATCTCAACCGTTATCCAAATCGAGATGCAAATCTTCTTCGATCAGGTTTGGCAGAGTTCGTTAATTCGCTCTCTCACGCCTCATTTACCTTAAAAAATATTTGGGCTGCCAATGGCAGCAATGAAATCATCCAATCCCTCTTTCTCGCATTCGGTGAAAAAGGGGCTATTGGTTTCATACCTTCATATTCGATGCACCCACTTATTGCTGGCGTTACACAGACTTCGTGGCGCGATGGCCAGCGTCGAGCAGATTTTTCGCTCGATATTGAAATCGCCAAAGAAGAGATTGCAAAGTCTGCACCTTCGCTCACTTTCATCACTACCCCCAATAATCCAACTGGAACATCAATCTCCATCTCTGAGATCGAGGAATTAGCTCAGGTTGCTCCAGGTTTATTGGTCGTCGATGAGGCATATGCCGAGTTCTCTGATGAGATATCAGCGGTGACGCTCATTGAGAAACATCCAAATGTCATTGTGATTCGCACGATGAGTAAAGCATTCTCTTTCGCAGGCGCACGAGTTGGTTATTTGGTGGCAGACCCAGTTGTGATTGATGCGCTCTTCTTGGTGCGATTGCCCTATCACTTGAGCGCTCTTACCCAGGCAGCTGCAGAGGTTGCTCTTCAATATCGTGAAGAACTATTGGGCAATGTCGCCACCTTGATTAAAAGCCGTGAGTGGGTAGCGGGTGAGCTCAACCAATTAGGATTAACAGTCCTCCCGAGCAAGGCAAACTTCCTCTTGTTCTCAGGATTTGATATTCCAGCACCACTTCTCTGGAAATCACTCTTGGATGCCGGTGTCCTCATTCGCGATGTGGGATTATCAGGTTACTTGCGAGTGACTATCGGCAGTGAAGCCGAGAATAAGCTCTTTATCGAAGCGCTATCAAAGATACTTGTAGGCGCTCAAGGTTCACAGAAATCATAGAAGAAATAATGGAGATCACCATGAGACATGCACGAGTAGAGCGCACCACTAAAGAATCTAGCGTCCTCGTAGACCTCACCCTTGATGGCACCGGTGAAATTTCGGTCGATACCGGAGTCCCTTTCTTCGATCACATGATGTCTCAACTCGGTAAGCACTCAGGTTTTAACCTCACCATCAATACGAGCGGTGATATCGATGTCGATTCACACCACACAGTTGAAGATACCTCTCTCGCTTTTGGCCAGGCGCTCCGCGAAGCACTTGGAGATAAGGCGGGTATCCGACGCTTTGGCGATGCCATGGTTCCTTTAGATGAAGTTCTTGTTCAGGCAGCAGTCGATCTCTCTGGTCGCCCATATTTAATTCATCGCCAGCCAGAGATCGTCGAACTCATCGGAACATTCGATACGACGCTTGGCCGCCATATCTGGGAGTCCATCGTGGCTGAAGCTCGAATCGCTCTCCACGTTCGCGTTCTTGAAGGTCGCAATGCGCACCATGTCTTTGAGGCGCAATTTAAAGCGGTTGCTCGCGCACTTCGTGATGCAGTTGCAATTGATGGCCGCACCTCAGGTATCCCATCGACAAAGGGCACGCTCTAGTTGATTGCAATTCTCGATTACGGTTCCGGAAACCTTCGTTCGGCACTTCGGGCCTTTGAGCGCGCAGGAAAAGATGTTCAACTCACCTCTGATTACAACGTCGCGCTAGAAGCAGAGGGTCTCGTGGTCCCAGGGGTCGGTGCCTTTGGCGCATGTATGCAAGGTCTGAAGTCGGTGCGAGGCGATCAATTGGTACGTGAACGTTTTGCTCAAGCTCGCCCCACGATTGGCATCTGTGTTGGGATGCAGATTCTCTTTGCAGATGGCGTAGAACATGGAGACCATCTCGGGGTTGGAATATGGCCGGCCACAGTCGAAAAGTTAGAGGCGAAAGTCTTGCCACATATGGGGTGGAATACAGTTGAGGTGGCCCCAGGAAGCTCTCTCTTCCAAGGAGTCGAAGGCGAATCTTTCTACTTTGTACATTCATATGGAGTAACAACTCCAATTGATTTGCCAGCGCTCCAATCATGGACAGAGTACGACCATCGCCTACTTGCGGCTATTGAAGATGGCGCTTTCTCTGCTACACAATTTCATCCAGAGAAATCAGGCGATGCAGGTCTGCATCTGATCAAGAATTGGGTATCAACGTTATGAGTTACTTAGAACTTCTCCCAGCAGTTGATGTTAAAGATGGTCGCGCTGTCCGCTTAGTGCAAGGGGAATTAGCTGCTGAAACTTCATACGGTTCACCACTCGATGCGGCGCTTGATTTTCAATCATCAGGTGCTGAGTGGATTCACTTGGTTGACCTCGATGCAGCATTTGGACGCGGCGAAAATAGCGCGCTCTTAGCTGAAGTGATTGGCCGTCTTGATATCAAAGTCGAACTCTCTGGTGGGATTCGCGACGATGAATCTCTCCGACGAGCACTGGCAACAGGATGTCAACGAGTTAATCTCGGAACTGCCGCTCTTGAAAACCCAGAGTGGACATCCACTGTCATTGGCGAGTTTGGCGATCGAATTGCTGTTGGCCTAGATGTTCGTGGCCACACACTGGCTGCCCGTGGGTGGACTGAAGAGGGTGGCGATCTCTTTGAGACGATCGAACGACTCGAACGTGATGGCTGTGCGCGCTACGTCGTAACAGATGTAACAAAGGATGGAACGCTCAAAGGCCCCAATCTAGAACTTCTCCGCGAAGTCTGTGCCGCAACAAAGAAGCCTGTAATTGCCAGTGGGGGAATCTCATCGCTCGACGACATCGCAGCTCTGAACGCTCTTCGATCTATTGGAGTTGAAGGTGCAATTGTTGGAAAGGCTCTCTATGCCGGAGCATTCACCCTCGAGCAGGCGTTGGAACTAACAAAGAAGTGACACTCTCAGTTCGCATTATTCCCTGCCTCGATGTCACAGATGGTCGAGTCGTCAAAGGCATCAACTTTACAAACCTCGTCGATGCTGGCGATCCAGTTGAGATGGCCTCTCTCTACAACAGTGAAGGTGCAGATGAGCTCACCTTTCTCGATATTTCAGCGAGCGTCGCCGGAAGAGATACCACCCTTGAAGTAGTTCGAAAGACTGCCGAGCAAGTCTTTATTCCGCTGACAGTCGGTGGTGGTATCCGTTCAGTAGATGATGTGGACCGTCTGCTTCGAGCAGGAGCAGATAAAGTTTCTATCAACACCGCCGCTCTCGCACGTCCAGAATTGATTGCAGAGATTGCGGATCGTTTCGGCTCTCAAGTTCTCGTGCTCTCAGTTGATGCACGTCGAGCAAATACCGATTCTGGTTTTGAGGTAACAACGCATGGTGGCCGTGAGAGCGCAGGAGTCGATGCTCTGGCCTGGGTAGAAAAAGCATGTGCACTTGGTGTCGGTGAGATTCTCCTTAACTCAATGGATGCTGATGGCACTCGCGCCGGCTATGACCTTGGAATGATCAAAGCTGTGCGAGCTGTCTCTCGCGTTCCATTGATTGCTAGCGGTGGGGCTGGAAGTCAGGAAGATTTCGCTGCTGCCCTCGATGCTGGGGCCGATGCGCTCCTTGCCGCATCAATCTTCCACTTTGGTATCCATCGAATTGGCGATATCAAGAGTTATCTCGATCGCAGCGGCTATCCAGTGCGCATCGCTGGCCATCGCTAAGGCAGAATAAGACCATGACAATCGAGCTTTCACCGCAGGTGAGTGCCATGCTTAAGGATGGAATCGATCTCATCCCGGCCATCGCACAAGATTCGGTGACGGGTGAAGTCTTGATGCTCGCTTATATGAACGCTCAATCTCTTGCGATCACTCTCGAGACAGGTCGAGCTACCTATTGGTCGAGAAGTCGCAATGAACTCTGGGAGAAAGGCGCTACCTCCGGCCACACTCAGCGAGTGCTCGCTATAGCAATTGATTGCGATGGCGATGCCCTTCTTCTCAGGGTGGAACAAGTAGGCGCGGCCTGTCACACCGGCGATCGCACCTGTTTTCACCGTGAGATTCATCCACGAGAGATTGAGTTGTAGCCACTGTGAATCTAGAGGAATTTCGTACTTACGCTAGAGATAACAATGTCATTCCGGTCTATCGCCGGGTATTGGCCGATAGCGAAACTCCACTTGGGCTCTATAAGAAGCTAGCGAAGAACAATCCAGGAACTTTTCTCCTCGAATCAGCCGAACATGGGGGAGTCTGGTCACGTTACTCATTTATCGGAGTGAGAAGCCAGACCACGCTCACTGAACGCGATGGGAAGGCGGATTGGCTTGGAACTCCACCGGCAGGAGTGCCTCAAGGAATGGATCCACTCCAAGCGCTCAAGCTCGCTGTCGCACATTTAAAGACACCCGTTATACCGGGGTTGCCTCCACTTACAGGTGGACTTGTTGGTTACATGGGATATGACGCAGTTCGTAAATTAGAGAATATTCCATCGCTCGCTCTAGATGACCTCAACCTTCCAGAGATTGCATTTATGCTCACTAGTGATCTCGCAGTCATGGATCACAGCAATGGAACAGTGACGCTGATTGCCAACGCAATCAATTGGGATGGTTCCGATAATCGCGTCGATGAAGCCTTTGCAGAGTCGCAAGAGCGCCTTGAACGGATGTATCAAGATCTGCAGAGCCCACTTGCAGGTGATGTCAGTGATATCCCAGAATTTTCTCGACCTGAATTTGATCGCAACATCACCGCTGAAGAATTTCGGGCAAAGGTTGAAATTGCTAAGGAAGAGATTCGCGCAGGTGAAGCTTTTCAAATTGTAATCTCACAGCGCTTTGCAACCGAAGCAAAGGCCGATGCGCTCGATATCTATCGCGCCTTACGCCTGAGCAATCCAAGTCCCTATATGTATCTCTTCCGATTCGCTGGCGGTGTTGATGTAGTTGGTTCAAGTCCCGAGGCGCTCGTGAAGGTAACCGGTCGTGAAGTTATGGTGCATCCGATTGCCGGAACAAGAAAGCGTTCCAGCTCGATCGAGGAAGATATCCGACTCGGGGAAGAGTTGCTCGCTGATCCCAAAGAGCGAGCAGAGCACTTAATGCTCGTTGATTTAGGTCGCAATGATGTCGGGCGAGTCTGCACACCGGGTTCAGTAGAAGTGATCGACTTTATGCATATCGAGCGCTATTCACATGTGATGCATATCGTCTCGACGGTAATCGGTGAACTTTCTGATGGCGCAGCGCCGATTGATGCGCTCTTCTCTGTTTTCCCAGCCGGAACACTCTCTGGAGCGCCGAAGCCTCGAGCTATGGAGATCATCGAGAGACTCGAACCGACTCGACGTGGGCTCTACGGTGGAGCAATCGGGTACTTCGACTTCACTGGAAACATTGATACTTGCATTGCCATTCGCACTGCCTTGATTAAAGATGGCGTTGCATATGTACAGGCAGGTGCAGGAGTCGTTGCTGATTCCGATCCAGAGGCTGAGAATCAAGAGACCATCAATAAGGCAGCTGCCGTTCTGACGGCAATCAATACAGCGAATGCGATGCGTGGATAATTATGTGGAAATTAAATATCTCAATTCTCCTCGTCGCAATTATTGCAATTTCAATCAGTCGAAGAATGCGCCTTTCTCCAAAGTACGAGAGAGGCGATAAGAAGATCAGAGAGATCTCAGATTGGACCTCACTTGATCGAGGAATCGATCCCACAATTAAGGATGGGGATAAGTGAGCGTTCTAGATTCGATCATTGAGGGCGTCCGGGAAGATTTAGCTGCGCGCCGACTTCCGCTCTCTCAATTACATGAGCAGTTGTCACAGGCGCCAAAGGTGATTGATGCACATGAACGTTTACTTGCAGCCCCAATGACTGTGATTGCAGAGGTCAAGCGCGCATCTCCGAGTAAAGGTGCCTTGGCGGCCATTTCTGATCCACGCGCATTAGCGGCTCAGTATCAGGAGGCGGGAGCTGCAGTAATTAGCGTACTTACAGAGCAGCGACGCTTTGGCGGTTCGCTCGAAGACCTTGTTGCTGTTCGTTCTGAAGTAGAGATTCCAATACTACGTAAAGACTTTATGGTCGATGAGTATCAATTCTTTGAGGCGCGAGCTGCCGGTGCTGATGTAGTTCTTTTAATTGTCGCAGCGCTCTCAAAGCATCAATTGAAGGATTATTACGATCTCGCGACAGAACTCGGAATGGCAGTCCTCGTTGAGACACATACCCATCAAGAGATTGAAGATGCAATGGCGATTGAACCTCGGATCATTGGCGTCAACGCTCGCAATTTAAAGAGCCTTGAAATTGATCTCGCCGCCTTTACGCGATTGATTCCAGAGATTCCTTCTACTGTGATTCGCGTTGCAGAGTCAGGAATTTCCGCGAGGTCAGAGGTTGAGATAGCTCAGGGCGCTGGTGCGCAAGCAATCTTGGTGGGCGAGACGCTGGTGAAATCGGGCGATCCAGCAGCTGCCATCAACCAACTTCTGGGTCGCACCATTTAGCACTCTAAAGGTAGCCTTTCGCCATGAGTTCACTAGAAACTTCAGTAGGAATGTCAGAGATTCTCGGACACTTCGGTCCTTATGGCGGACGTTTTGTTCCCGAGGCGCTGATCGGTGCGCTCGAAGAACTTGATGCAGCACATCAAGCTGCGCTCAGAGATCCTGACTTTCAGCGTGAGCTCGCTCATCTCCATCTGACCTACACCGGTCGTCCCTCCATTCTTACTGAGGCGAAGCGTTTCGCTGAGCATGCGGGGGGAGCGCGCATACTTCTTAAGCGTGAAGATCTCAATCACACCGGTAGCCATAAGATCAATAACGTTTTAGGGCAAGCACTTCTCACCAAGAAGATGGGGAAGAAACGCATCATCGCTGAGACCGGCGCTGGACAACATGGCGTTGCGTCGGCAACTGCGGCGGCACTTATGGGTCTTGAATGCGTTGTCTACATGGGAGAAGAAGATACAAAGCGCCAGGCGCTCAATGTTGCTCGAATGAAGATGCTCGGTGCAGATGTTGTCCCTGTTACATCTGGATCCCGAACACTTAAAGATGCAATCAATGAAGCGATGCGCGATTGGGTTACCAATGTTGAAGATACTCATTATCTTCTCGGCACTGTTGCTGGACCACACCCATTTCCAACGATGGTACGTGATTTCCATAAGATCATCGGCGAGGAAGCTCGCGATCAAGTACTTGCTCTCGTAGGGCGACTTCCTGATGCCGTTCTTGCATGCGTAGGTGGCGGTTCAAATGCAATTGGCATCTTCCACCGATTTATCTCTGATGCAAATGTGCGCTTGATTGGCCTTGAGGCAGGTGGCGATGGAGTCGAAACCGGTCGTCATGCAGCAACGCTGACTGGTGGATCGCCAGGGGTCCTGCACGGTACTCGTTCATATGTTCTACAAGATTCAAACGGCCAGACCGTTGAATCACATTCAATTTCTGCGGGTCTTGATTATCCAGGTGTTGGCCCAGAGCATGCTTATCTCCACGATATTGGGCGCGCTGAATATCGTGCGATCACAGATAAAGAGGCGATGGAAGCATTCTCACTTCTCTGCAAAACAGAGGGAATTATTCCGGCGATCGAAACGGCCCACGCTCTTGCAGGTGCAATCAAAGTTGGAAAAGAACTTGGCCCCGATGCAGTGCTTCTGATCAATCTCTCTGGTCGAGGCGATAAAGATGTGCATACAGCGGCGCAGTACTTTGGTATTCCATTGGATGGCCAGTAATGAGCACTCCGCTAGATAATCTCTTTATTCGTATGCGCGACGAGAAACGCTCGGCTCTGATTGCTTACATCCCGGCTGGATTCCCAACGATCAAAGATTGTCATCGCGTCATTCAAGCGCTTGTCGATGGCGGGGCAGATGCCATTGAGATTGGTTTCCCATATAGCGATCCAGTTATGGATGGCCCAACAATCCAAGAAGCTGCAGTTACATCACTCAATAATGGGACCGGCGCCGAGGACGTTCTCGACGCGCTAGAAGTTGCCGTCAATGCCGGAGTTCCATCTGTGGTGATGACCTATTGGAACCCGATTGAAAAGTATGGCGTTAAGAAATTTGCCGATGCAATCGCCGCTCGTGGTGGCTCAGGAGTTATTCATCCAGATATCACAATTGAAGAATCTGGCGAGTGGCTCTCTGCGGTCAAGGATTCAGCGATCAACCCGATTTATGTTGTCGCCCTCAGCACCTCTGATCAACGTTTGGCAAAGGTCACTGCGCAGTGTGGGGGATTTGTCTATGCAGCGAGCATCATGGGAGTCACCGGTGCTCGCGCCTCAATCTCTTCTGGAGCAGAAGGGTTGGTCGCGCGCATTCGCACAACGACAGATCTGCCGGTCGCCGTTGGCCTCGGAGTCTCAACCCGCGAACAGGCTCGTGCAGTAGCTGCCTATGCGGATGGAGTCATTGTGGGATCGGCCTTCGTAAAGGCGATACTCGATGCCCCAAATATCGAAGAAGGTCTCATAAAAGTCACAGAGTTGGCGCGCGAGCTATCTCTGGGCGTTCGCGGCCAATAACCCTTATATTTACCCAAATCTCAAGACCGTAGAAAGCTAATCGAAAGAGGAATCTCCATGGCACAGAAGAATGCTCCTAAGGGTGGAAAAGATAATTTCACTCGCTACCTCGTCATCGGAGTAGTCGTAGCCGTCGCAGCGATCATGGTGGTTCCAACAGTGCTTTCAAAGAATCGAACTGTTTCTCAAGAGATCCCAGCAACTGTTTCTGCAGATAACGGGTATGCAATCTCATTTAACACCGAAGATAAGACTCTTCCGGTCGTCGATATCTATGAAGATTTCCAGTGCCCAATCTGCCAGCAATTTGAAGGCCTCAATGGCGAGTACATCAACTCACTCATCACTGAAAAGAAGGCAGCGGTCCGTTTCAATATTCTCTCATTCCTTGGAACTGAGTCTGTACTTGCTGCAAATGCAGCTGCATGTTCTAACGATGAGGATAAGTTCCTTGACTTCCACCTTGGCCTCTATGCAAATCAGCCAGGTGCTGAAAATTCAGGTGAGTGGTCTGCTGATCGTTTAATCGCAATCGGCGAGGCCTCAGGTCTTACAAGCGAATCATTTAAGAGCTGCGTCAAAGAGCTCAAATATGAAGGTTGGGTTGCAAAGGTTGCTGAGGCCGGTTCAAAGGCTGGCGTTAACTCCACACCAACTGTCTTTGTCAATGGCAAAGAGATCGATCGCAATAGCGAATACTTCAATGCTGATAAGTTCAAGGCAGCGGTAGAGCGCGGTTAATATGCCGAACTCAATTCCAACGCCGAGTATTTCGGTAGTTGAAATTGGTCCATTTGCAGTTCACCTCTATGCGATCTGCATCATCTCCGGAGTTGCACTTGCAATCTGGTTAGGCAATCGCAGATTCCTTGCTGCATATCCGGATGCACGTGGAATCGTTAGTGATGTGGCAATTATCGCTGTGCCTGCTGGAGTTTTAGGTGGACGTCTCTATCATGTAGTGACAACGCCTGAGAGATTCTTTGGTGCAAGTGGTCGCCCTCAAGATATTCTTAAAATCTGGCAGGGTGGGCTCGGTATTTGGGGGGCAATTTCACTCGGTGGGCTCGGGGCATTCATTGCTTATAGATATTTGGCTCGCACGCGAGAACTTCCGCCATTTAGATTCTTCCTGGATGCCCTTGCGCCCGGAATCGTCTTTGCCCAAGCAATCGGTCGATGGGGCAATTGGTTTAACGCAGAACTCTTTGGCGCTCCTACAAATCTTCCGTGGGCGTTAGAGATTCCACGGTGGGCGCGACCTGAAGGATATAAAGATTTCCTTACCTTCCACCCTACATTTCTCTATGAATCTATCTGGTGTGCACTCGTAGGCTTTCTCCTTATTCGATTTGGTGGAAAGCTCAAGGGTGGCCAAACCTTCTCGCTCTATATCGCGACGTATTGCATAGGTCGTCTCGCCTTTGAGCTCATTCGAATCGACGAGGCAAATCTCATTGCGGGGATTCGAGTCAATGTCTTTGTATCTATTGCAGTTGGCTTAGGGGCTTTGGTGGCGCTGCGAAGATTCTCTTTCAACTCGCGATAAGGTAACAATATGGGCCTGGAAGAGGTAAGAATCCGTAATCGCGATCATAAAGCGCATCGCGCCGGCTGGCTTCGCGCCGCAGTACTCGGTGTCAATGATGGACTCGTCTCAACTGCATCGCTGATGGTCGGCGTTGCAGCAGCAAGCGCCTCTCTCGATAATGCAAAGGCAATAATCATCTCGACTGGCATTGCCGGTATTGCAGCTGGCGCTCTCTCGATGGCGGTTGGTGAGTACATCTCAGTTTCATCGCAGACAGATATTGAAGAGTCAGATCGGCTCCTTGAAATCGAACATCTTCGGATCGATCCAGAAGGTGAATTAGAAGAGTTGGTCTTGATCTACCAAGAACGTGGACTCGACGAACCTCTGGCTCGACAGGTAGCGATACAACTCTCGGAGAGAGATCCACTTGGCGCCCACCTTCGCGACGAACTCGGACACCATCCCCATAGCAAGGCGCGACCACTTCAGGCTTCGATTGCATCAGCGATCTCCTTTGCCATTGGCGGTTTCATCCCATTTATTGGAGCATTTGCGCCAACGGTAGGCTCGATTACCCTCTCGATCGTTGCCATCACAATCGTTGGCTTGGCTCTAGCTGGGGCAGTTGGCGCTAAGACGGCAGGCTCAAAGCTTCTCATTCCAACGATGCGAGTCCTGGTCGGCGGATGCCTCGGTATGGCAATCACCGCTGGAATCGGCCAGCTCTTCCACGTAGCCGTCGCCTAACCGGCAGAGATTTAGCGCTTCAATATCAAGATTTAAGTGGGCAACAGCCCCTTCCGGTTGCTACCCTTTCGCTCTTAACACGGGCCATCGTCGTCCCCGCGTCAGTATCTGCGTGAAGAGAGACGAACACGATGGCACTTCAATCTAACTATCCTCAGCCACAGGGGCTCTATAACCCTGCCAATGAGCACGATGCTTGCGGCGTTGCAATGGTCGCAACTCTTAATAAAGTCGCTACACATGAAATTGTTGCACAGGCGCTGACCGCGTTGCGCAACCTTGAACACCGCGGCGCATCTGGTGCAGAGCCTGATTCAGGTGATGGCGCCGGAATTCTCATTCGCGTTCCAGATGCTTTCTATCGCGCAGAAGTTAGCTTTACGCTTCCAGCAGAAGGTTCTTATGCAACAGGTATCGCATTTGTTGCGCGAGATGCGGCAGGTCAAGGAAAAGATCTCAAAGGCGAGATTGAGAAGCTAGCAAATGAAGAAGGTTTGGTAGTCCTAGGGTGGCGCCAACTTCCGATTAACTCGACATCACTTGGCAAGACTGCTCTCTCGGTCATGCCTGATTTCCAACAACTATTTATCGCAGGCAAAAATGGTGAATCGGGCCTGGATTTAGATCGCAAGGTCTTCTGTCTTCGCAAGCGCGCTGAGCACTCACTCGATCTCTATTTTCCATCACTTTCATCACAAACTATTGTGTACAAGGGAATGCTCACAACCGGTCAACTGGAGGAGTTCTTCCCTGACCTCAGCGATGAGCGCGTGGTCTCGCCACTTGCACTAGTTCACTCACGTTTCTCCACAAATACATTCCCATCATGGCCACTTGCTCACCCATATCGCTTTATCGCCCACAACGGTGAAATCAATACCGTTAAAGGAAATCGCAACTGGATGCGCGCCCGTGAATCTCTTCTTAAGAGCGAACACTTTGGCGAGGATCTCGACCGCATCTTTCCGATCGTTGAGATGTCAGGCTCAGATTCAGCTTCATTCGATGAAGTCCTTGAGCTTCTCTACCTTGGTGGTCGTTCGCTTCCACACTCTGTCTTGATGATGATTCCAGAAGCGTGGGAGAACCATGCAACGATGTCACAGAAGCGTCGCGACTTCTACGCCTTCCATGCATCCATGATGGAACCTTGGGATGGTCCAGCATGTGTCACATTCACAAATGGCCACCAGGTCGGCGCAGTTCTAGATCGCAATGGACTTCGCCCATCACGTTACTGGGTGACAGATGACGGCCTGGTTGTTCTTGCATCTGAAGTTGGAGTTCTCGATTTCCCGGCAGAGAAGATTGTCCGCAAGGGTCGCTTACAACCAGGAAAGATGTTCTTAGTTGATATCGAATCTGGTCGCATTATTGAAGATGATGAGATTAAAGATTCACTCGCAGATGCAGCGCCTTACGGTCAGTGGCTCTC
>JACCDU011328060.1_pt1 | contig 19125 bp, 10 predicted proteins | sample 7446081 | NCBI WGS metagenome assembly JACCDU01 (sample SAMN15323447, study PRJNA562643) | freshwater metagenome | isolation source: river surface water | place: USA:Blue River Watershed | collected 2017-08-17
CTCGGGGTCGGCATCCTCAATGAGCTCGCACCACTTTGTCAGCAGCTCGGCCTCGGTGTCGCACACGATGACCTCGGTGCCGGCGACCGCACCGCACACGCCTAGAGACAGCAGCACGCGGCGGCTGACCTCGGTCTCTCCATACCTGTGGAATGTGGTGCCGATTTGGATGATTTCGTCGCCCTTGAGACGAGGCAGCGTGGCGTCCAGGTACTTGGCCAGCGTGGACACGACGGCGTCCTTGTCTTTCAGCAGGTATCGCACGAGCTCTTCCACAATGTCCTCTTGATTACCTCTGGCCGCAAACGTGAGCTGTGCCTGCCGGTTCGCAAAGCACTTTTTCAACCAGGTGTGGACCGCCCGCCTCAGGGCCGCGCTGGACGTCGACGTGGCGCTGATCTTTTCAAAAAACGCCACGCATTGCTCAAAGCACTCCAAGCCGCCCTTTTCAAAGACGTCAAGGAACTTGTCGCGCATCGCCACCTTGAGCATGGCGGTATCGCCGGATGCCAACACCCTGACGTGATCTGCAATTTGATACATCTTGTCTTCAACGGCGCTCATCTCCACGCTGCCAAATGGCACGACCGCGCCGCTCTCAAACACCCCCCGCACCAATGCGGCCGCCCGCTTTGCGAAATCAGCGGGGGCATGCGTCGCATTCATATTGTAGAGATCATTCGCGATTTTCTGGTACCCCTTGCGCGCCACGGGAAAGTCTCCATCCGAGGAATTGCACTCTATATCAAAAGATGCGATGACAAAGGGCGCAATGTTGTCTCGGTCCCTCACGGGCTCGACGTGCTTCCAGTTGACTTGCACGTCCGTCTTGCACCGGCTGGGCAGTATTTCCGCGCGCTTCTCGTTCGCCACTCTCACCCAGCCCACGGAGGGCAGGTCCCGGATGTGCGCAAACCTCAGCAGCGCCGAGATGTTGCTCTCGTACAATTTGAAGGTGCGTTGCGTGTGCCCGGTGATCTTGCCCAGTGGCTTGCTCAGCACGCGCGCCGCTGCCCGCATCGCACGCTCGCTCTTGAAGGCCAGGCGCAAGAAGGGAAACGTCCTACCATTGCTGAATCCCCAAAAGTCTTTTTTAGACAGCGCGCGGGCGTTGATGCTTGCCCGGCTCCACTTCCTCGGCATTTTGCACCGCACCGCTTCCACAAACGTCTCGATTTGCCGCAGGCTCCAAGGTCGTTCGAGCTTGACATAGAAATGGGGCTCAAATCCGCACACGGTCGCGGACACGCTTTGGCCATTGGCGTCCACACCAAACATCTTGATGAAGTACGTCTCCGGGTCGTAGGGCGCCTCCGAGTCGACAACGTCATCCCCCGAGTCTCCATCGTCAACCTCGACGTCTGCAGCAAACCAATTGAGCACTTGGAACACCAGCATGGCACAGCCCGGTGTGTGTATGGTTTGTTGGATTGGGCTTTAAACGGTTCAAATTTTTGGCATTTGACATTTATTTTGTGGCGCCTTAGTATGATGACGATGTCCTTTGTTGAGATCTTCATACTCGTGATCATTGTGTTGATGCTTGGTATATATGCCAACAATGCACTCAATTCTGAAGTAGAGTACTTCAAATCCGATGTTGACAACCGGAAGTACCTGGTGCGTTCTTTGCCAGACAAGCACATTGCAGCCAACATGCTTGCGGAGATCAACCGCGACTTGATGGCACTCATCAACCACATGAAACAAAAGTACCCCGACTCTGCCGACATCAAACGGCTGGTAAAGAACTACAACCCCGACGCCATGAGCGAGGGCTCGCCCGATTCTGGTTACACCTCGTACTCTGTGAACAAGGGCGAGAAGCTTGTGATTTGCATCCGTAATTCGGACAACAGCTTTGTGGACAAAAACGTCGTGATGTACCCCGCAATCCACGAGCTTGGTCACATCATGACGCACGAGATTGGCCACACCAAGCTGTTTTGGGAAAACTTCCAAATCCTCCTCAAGGAGGCGGTCGAAATCGGCATCTACTCCAAAATCGATTTTAAGGAAAAGCCCACGCCCTATTGCGGCATCACCATTCGCAGCTCTGTGATCTAATTTTCACACTTAAGGACACAGTGGCCTAGAGCGTAAAATGGAGGCTTCGATAACAAATCGTCTGTTGCAGATGTGGTCCCCATTCGAGGCAGCGAGCAAGCAAAAGTTGGATTGCGGCATGTCGCTATTGGTAGCGTGTCTGGAGGCCATAGAAGAGGCCGCCCCGTCGGCGATGGCGGGTGCTGAGAAAAAGCAGATCGCGTTGAGCGTTCTAGAGCGACTGGCGGATCGGCCCCAAAGCTTTCCCAAGCCCGTCGTGGCGTTCCTTTTGACCATGCTTGCCAATCCCGAGGTGCTTTCTTCGACGATTGACACGGTGGTGCTGGCATGCAAAGGTGGTGTGCGTGTTAACAAGAGGCGGTGGTTTTCGTGTTGCAAGTGACATAGCGAATGTCGTAATTTGGTTCTTTTTCTTGTCTGTGTACATTAAATGCACGTGGACGACTTGTGTCGCAACATCCAAGAGACGCATGTGTACAAAGTGTGTGTGTGGCAATCTCGCACCAAGAAAAACACATACGTGTTCATTGGGCGCTCTCCCGGCATCACAAAAGTTTTGCTCGACAAGGTCAAGAAGGGTCAGGCTTTAGCAGACAAAGACAAAGCCGCCCTCGCTGCAGCATTTGGGCAAAATTGGAAAAACAAATTGTCTTGGCAGCAAGGCGCCGAGTACATTGGCGAGACTATCTACCGTGACGACAATGTGTCCATGGTCAAAAAGAAGATTGCAACCTACCTGGGCCTTGAAGAGCAAGACATGTACGCATGGATCGAACGCGAGGTGTCTCCACACAATCCTGTTTGGAGGTACGGCTTGGCTACCCACCTGTGCCGCGGGGGCGACAAGTCGGTCAGCCCAGCAGAGGTCACGGAGTCCTTGGGGCATTTGCTTGGCCGGAAAGATATCCCCGTGCTCACAGACGCCACCTCTGTGGAGAGCGTCGCCGCATTCATCAAGAAACTGGATATCACACACATGCTCCAGCCCTTGGAGCTCAAGCGCTTGGACGCGGGGTATGTGTACTTTGGACCCGTGGTGCCTTTTGGGGTTGAGCGCAGCGGCAAATTGGACACATTAGAGACTGTGTACGACTCTAGCAAGCTCTTGGAGACGTTCAGAGTACGGCACAACACGATTCATGTCGCAATGCGGGACGCCGTCCATGGCGATGCGGTGGGCTACTTTTATCGTACCAAAGTCGCTGTGCCGACCCACGATCTCGTCGTCAAGGAAACCGACCGCGTGTGTGCCGAGGTCAGTGCCTTTGCCCCCAAGGCATCCCAGTTCAACATGGACTGCCGGGTCGGGTTCATGCACTTGCGGTGTAATGAAGGCGCGTCGTCGGGTGTCGAGCCCGCGCTGGACGAAGTGTACAAAAGAATGCACGCCTCCCCGGAAGTGCCATTCTTGAAGTTTGTTAATGCCTTTGGCAACAAGACCTACCGGATGCACAACGAGGCCATCAAGACGCTCCCACAAAACGACATTGATGCCTGGATTGAGCTGGTCAAGCCCAAGCACCCGGTGGCGGTGCGCGAGAGCATCACATTCAAGGCACGTTACAGCGAAGCGCACACCAGCGAAGCGCACACCAGCGAAGCGAGTCCCAGCGAAGCGCACACCAGCAAAGTGAGTCCCAACCCCAACGGAGCGCCCCAAAACACAAAGTTTGCCACAGTCATACTCTACCCAGATTATCACGTGGACGTCAAATTCCACAGCCAACGGGCGCTTGACAACAGCTTTGAAGACATCGTCACCAAAGGTCTGGCGGCAGTGAACGGCGTGTTGCAGCGCATCAAAGAAGCGGTGCCCGAGCTCGGCGACACATTTGGGCACATCGAGCGCAATTTTTGGCTGAGGACAGACACCAACGTCAAGGTAGTCAATTTAGTGACGAGCGCGACGGTCGAGTGCAAAACCAACAACCCAAGCACCCGCCAGCTGAGGGAGTTTGCGGGCGGACTTTTCCCATACGTGGCCGTGGAAGAGCTGCCTACGGAGGGTCCAGACGTGCTCGTGCTGTCCTACAAGCGCATCGACAACTACTCTAGTTTGAGCAACGTCGTGAAATTCCTCAACCGCAACCACGCGCTCGACGACGCCGCGCTCGTGGAAAAGCTCCAAACCAACTTTTTCATGTCGCAGGAAGGGGCGCGGTCCGAGGTGGACAGATGGAGGAGCGTGGCGAAAAAGACAGCGGCAAACCAGATTGGGTGGCAGTTCTTTTTGCGCCCCAAAGATGCCACTGGCGCGACGATCAAATTGAGGAAGGCGGGCGTCGCGTACAAGGTCGTGGTGGATGGTGTGACCGACGTCATCTACCAAAAGAGGATCAACAAGCTCGTCAAATTCTTGTTGGACAACGCGGGCAAGGGCAAACAGTTTGATGCTCAAGTCGCCAAGGACTACGACGCGCTCGTACATGTTCCAGAGGACGGAGACGGGGACGACGACGCGCTCACCCTTTCGGAGCTGGATTCAGACGCTCTCTTGGAAGACACCTATGACGAGTTTGACCTTGGAGACGTCAATTTTGATGACGTAGAGGTAGAACCCGCAGCCGACCAGGACACCACCACCACTACCATCCCAAAAGAACCCAGCGTAGAAGACACCTCCGACCGCTCCAGGTACGTCTTGGAAAGGTTGAAGTACGCCGACCCAAACCTCTTTGGGGAGGCCTCGTATTCCCGCAAGTGCCAGCAAGTGGACAAGCGCCAACCCATTGTCATCACCGAGGAGGAGAAAAGACACATCGACGCCGTGAGCCAAGGCTCCTACACAAACTACATCGACTATGGCTACAACCCCAAGTCCAAGTCACGCAACATCTACATTTGCCCAGAGATCTGGTGTCCCTTGAGCAAGGTGAGCATGACCTATGAGCAATTTGTTGAAAGGGGCAGCGTGTGTCCGGGTGCGGCGGAACCGGTCATCGATCTGCGCGCAGACTACTGGGCCGATGGCAAAGGCAAGCTCAAGCCCCGGTACGTCGGATTTTATGGCATGAATCAGGAGTGCTTACCGTGTTGCTTCTTAAAAGGCCCCAAGGCGAACAATCCCCACCAGCAAAAGATTTCCAAATGCATGGCTTCCAACACTTCCCGCAAGAGCAGCGCCGCCCCTGCGCCTGCCGCAGACACGGAAGACAGCGACAAAGCCTCCGCGCGCTACATCCTTGGCACGCAGTACCCTCTCGAACCCGGGCGCGTGGGTCTGGTGCCCAATCCGGTTGCCGCCTTTTTCGGCGACAAACACTGCGGCTCAGGCAGCAAAGCCACGGGATTCATCACCGAAGAGACCTCTTGCTTTGTGCGCCGCGGCGTGCCTGCCACGTCGACGCACGACTTTCTTGTGGCGAGCGTGGAGTTTGTCCTCGGCAAAAAGAACGTGCTCGCCTCGATCAAGAAGCACCTCACCGTAGCGCAATTTTTGACGCTCAATGGAGGCCGGTTGTGCAGCAGCTTCATCGACGACACAAAGACGCTCAGCGACCCACAACACTACGCAAAGTTTAGGGCGTGGATCCTGACCAACAAGGCTTACGTGTCAGCTTTCAACCTGTACAACCTGCGGGAACACTTGCTGGTCGCAAGGACGCTTGACAAAAGCGAGCCCCCGCACAAGGACACACTCCGCGAGTTTTTGATCTACAACGCCTTTCAAAAATTCTTGGCCTACTTGGAAGACCCGGCGGTGCCAAAGCAAGACGCTGTCTTGCTCGACCTCTTCAACCTGGAGCAACTCAACCCCAAGGGTATCAACATCGTTATTGTAGAGTCAGACGGCAGCGACGCCTTCGTCGTTTGTGCCCACGAGGTGGCCAATCTGCGCCCACACAAACCCTATGCCTTTCTTGTCAAACAGGGCGGGCACTTTTACGAGCCCCTCGTGCGCGCGACCCACGCCGGCCAGCAATCCCTCTTTGTAGCCGAGGACAGCCCGAGCATTGCGGCCCTGATCCATGCGTACGAGAGTGGGTCGGGGGATGACGGCCAAACCAAACTCAAGGGCGCAGATGCGCGAACGTTGCGGGCGTATTTGATGGCCACGAAGAAAAGGGTGCGGTTCCAAGTGCTCAACTACGACTTTAGCCTGCACGGCTTTGTCCTGCAAGGCGGCCTCTTTGTGCCCGTGCGCAAGCAACCACCCATCTTGGAAAAGAATGCCACATTCGTCTTTGTTTCTGAACTGCGCAAGCACGTCAAAGACACACAAGATTGGGAAGACGCCGCCGAAATGTTCAAGACTTTGCACGACTTGACGAAAGACGATGCGTACAAGGTCAGCAAAGTGTTGTACGAGACTACATCGACTGCAACGAAAGGCAAGAACAAGGAGGTGTTGGCATTCGTGATGCATGGGGACGTGGTAGTCCCCTTGCAAAAGAAACGGATCCCCGAAGAGTCTTATCTCGACAACCTCAATGTGTTCATAGGGTTTGAGGAAGACGACGCGCGTACGGTGTTTATCAATGATAAAGAGCACAGGGAGGCGTTGTTGAGTATCCTCAAGTCCGAGGTGTTGGGTGCGCTCCAAAACGATCCCGGTGTTGTGGACACGGCAAGGCGCATGCGGGACCTGCAACAGCGCGGCAAGCTCGAGGATTTGGTCAGGGACCTGGTGAAGCGGTTTGCTCTCGCTCAGGAAGACGCGCCGGCTTCGCCAGGCATCGCCCCGCCCTCCAAGCCTTGCTCCGGCTTGAGGAAAAACGTGTGTGATGGCGTGTGCACCTGGACTCTCGGGAGGTGCATGTTGCGGGCGTCCACGCGCGACATCGACATGTTTATTGGCAAGATCGTGGATGCCATTTTGAGGACAAAGCCCCGAGCTCCGGCGAATCGCCGCCTGAAGCAGAGAGTCAATGCCGCGGCATCAGAACTCGTCTTCACCCAAGAAGAAGTGGCGGATGGCAAAGCCTCTGAGTTGATGATGTCTGTGCGCAATCCGTATGCCTACCTAGACAACATCGTCACCGATTTTGTTGCAGACACATTGAATACCGTGACTAAGAAGACCGTGTTGAGCGAGGAGTGGCGGACCATGCCCTACCCCTTCAACAAGGACATGAAAGCGTTCCGCATCAACATCCAGGACGCCCAAAGCGCGCAGTACCTGTTGGACGTCTTTGCGCAAGTCAACCACCTGAAGAATGCGCGGGCGGTCGTGGACCGCAGCACCGTGCTCAAGCTGATGGAGAGCCGCCTGACTCTTGAATGGAACTCCCGGAACCACGCAGAGATCCTGGCCGAGTTGAAGGCTTACAATCCCAGTTTTGCATCGCTCTCAAAAACCAAGCGCGCGCCGACACTGTCGGACACGATGCAAGTGTTCCAAGACCCCGAGTACTGGCCATCCGAGTTTGAGGTGCTGGTGTTGGCCAATCTCTTGCGCGTGAACGTCATAGTCTTTGCGCGAAAAACGCTGCGCAACCCCAACGGCGTCAAGTGCATCAAGCCCACCGTGGCGAGCAAGGACTACGTCTTCTTGTTCCAAACAACGGTCGGGGGACATGATGCGTACAATGTCATCACAAAGGACGAAAACGCCAATTTTGTGATGTCTGAAAAAGAGATTGGAGACGTGTTGCGCGGCATCAAGGACTCTTGCCGGCAATACTATTTGGAACCCATTTGAACAAGAGGAACCGAGCGCTGAGGATCATGGACAACATCAACACGGAATGCGCCGCTTTGAACGCCGCATACTCTGCCTTGGAATTCTTAAAGTAAAAACGCTCTATATTTTTGTAGGGATCGATGTGAAAGTGGTAGGTGTACAAAGTGATGCCACTCACGAGGATCGCGCCCAATGAATAAAAAGCGAGGGTCGTGTCCTCGCCCCCACCCATTTGTAGTATGGCCACAAAATACTCTTCACCGGCCAGCCCTCAACCCCTACCTACGTTCACACCTTCTTTTTCTGTATGCTTGGATCGATGTCCGGCACCGCAAAGTCAAGGCGGAAGTTGTCTGCGAGACAAGATTCTTCCTTGGCCAGGTCCATGTCGTCCAGCTCCCAGGCTGGGCGCGGCAGGTCGACCGACTTGGCAATGGAGTCTCGCAGCTTGGACTCGTCTATCAGAATCTCTGTGTCGCCTGTGCCGCACGGCGCGATCTGGCCTAGCATGATGTTGGCCGACACGCCATTGACGCGGTCGAGCTCAGAGAAGACTCCCGCCTTGACCAGCACGTCGTTGACCTCCTCAAACGAGCACTTGGCTAGCGGCCCGATATCGCCCTTGTTGATGCCGTGGCGGTCGATGGACATCAACGTGCCCTTTGAGGTCATCGTGTCCACGAGCAGGGACAGGTGCCTGAAGTTGACGTGGGCCTCTGCGTCCTTGATGACCGAGTAGATCTCGTTGTACAAACACTGCCTGGCGGCCTCTATGCCAAAGAGCTGGTAAACCTCATTCACGTCGTTGGACACAGTCCGGGTGGCGTCCACGTAGGGCAGGCCCAGCACCTCCACGAGGTTGGTGCCGTCCGTGTCCAGGCACCACTCGTGGGTCTTTTGGAAGGTGCGGGTGTCGTCGTCGTAGGCCAGACGCTCCCTCTTGAGGATTTCCACCTTGTTGAGCTTTTCGATGCCCTTGAGGATCACGTTTTCCAGGATGGTGCTCTCCATGGCCTTGAGGTCGGTCAGCATGTCATTGGCACTCTCTGACACGTCTTCGTAGAGCTTGATGCGGAAGATCAGATTCGCCGCGTTGTCGTCGCTGAACATGCATTTCACGCGGTTCCCAAAGTGGTTGAGCAGTGCGTGGTGCAGGTCGATCATCGTCAAGCCCCTGTCGAGCATTTTGCTCCGGTCCAATTCCAAGCGCAGCAGCCATGGCGATACGCTGCGGTCGCAATCTTCGTCGAGCAGCTGGTACTCCTTGTACAGCTCCACGATGCGGTCGTCGTCCTCGATGGACGTGGTGGTGTCGTCTGGGTCGAAGTAGATCTTGGAGCACTTGAAGATGTCCCGGAAGGTCGTCGTCTCGATCTTGTTCTTGATTTCCATGCTCTTTTCTTTGCTGTTGGAGAACTCGTCGCGGAGGTAGATGACGATGGAGGGCGCCTTGACGTTCTTGGTCACGCGCGTGAGCTCCTCGATACGCGGCACGCCTCTAACGGCCTTTGATGCCGATGACACTCCGGAGAGGTGAAAGGTGTCGAATTGTGTGACACCGTTGTACACATTGAAGGTGCGTGTGTCGGCCACGGTGAGATCGTAGGCGTGTGGATACGCATTGGCAACCTCCTCGATAGATACAATCTTGTCGTAGTAGACTTGCTCTTGCTTGAGCCTGGCCAGGATGTCACGATCCTCGTCGTTGTCGCACTTCTGAAGGTAGGTGTCAATGTCCGACCTTTGGATGGTGATATCCCCAAATTTTCTCGTGACCACATTTGGAATGACATCCATTGTTGAACAGGCGCTGTGGGTGGTGGCATTGCCCTTCATATTGAACACGTCGCGGAACTTGGGTTCATCTTGGACAACCAACGTGTACGATCCTTCTTGCAACACGGTGATGCTCGTCTTGATCCCAAATCTGGTGAGGATCTGTTGGATGTCTTCCAAAACACCCTTGCGCATTGAGCACCTCTGATCGCCGGCAGCCGAGAAGTATCCCTTGACTACGCTCTTCAAGCAAGAGTCCGGAGCCGCCAAAAGCTCAGCGGGCATACGTTGCGCGCCTCCGGCTTCATTTGCTAGGCTCTCGCCAATTGAGAGGCAAGCGGCTTCGTCGGTACCAAAGCTCGGCAGGTCCTTTGTAGGGAGGACGGTCGAGATGGGCAAGTAGTCGCCGACGATAAGAGTGTCACCATCCACACCCACAATTTCGTTGTTGATCCTTTTCAAGAACGAGTGTCCCTTGGTGGCGGTCACTTGGCGACCACTCTTGAGAGTCACCTTGATGAGCGTGTTGGAGCCGTCTTTGTTGACCACCGGATGGCGGGTGACGGCCTCCACTTGCTTCCAAGAGACCTGGCCTTGCGTGTCGCAAGACAAGATCCTGACGTTGCGCTCCTTGATCCATCCCAGAGATGTGTCATTGGGATGACTCTCGAGGTGTGATGGATCGATGTGGTCAAAGACATCGTCCGCAAACTCACCAATGCGCACGCGCTTGAGTGTGCCGTTGACATCGAGCAGCAACTCCGTGTTCCACTCAACGCTGTTTAGGGTAGTCTGCGATAGCGGTTCACCGATACTTTGCGCCGCAACGACGCCCACCATCTCTGATGGATGCACGATGCTGTCAAAGAAGCGCAGCTTGACCTGTTGCACGACCTGCTTGAAAGCTGCCATGTCAAAACCAAACTTGAAGATCATCTGCTTAGGGGACAGGTACAGCCTCGCGAGCATCTCAAACAATTTGGTGCCCTTGTCGATGCGGGACACAAACACCTCAGCACACAATTTGTCGATCTCATCCAGGACAAACGTGGGTGTCAAGTCGCTCATGACGCCGTCCACGTTGAAAGTCTTGCACAATGCGTGTACGTTGTTGATGATCCTCGTGAAGCTCACGGGGTACAGCACCGAGGTCTCTTGCTCGCCGCCAAACATCTTTTTGATGAAGAACTCGCGATCCTCGTGGAGTTGCATGAAATGCCGGAACACACGCTCTTGCCAACCCGCCACAGACTTTAGCTGGCGGATGGTCTCTGGCGACAGCACAACTGAGAAATCATCCTGAGAGGTGATCAAGTACTCTTGTTCCATCTTCTCCGGAGTCATGGACACGTAGTGCAGCGGCTGGTTCTCGATCTTGATGGCGTCGATGCCGTCCTCGCCATAGAGGAACTGGATGATGTTCCCATTGGCGTTGCGCACGGTCATGTCATAAGACACCTTGCAGTCTTCCATGGCCTTGACGAGTTTACGTTGGATATATCCCGTTTGGGAGGTATCGCGTACTTGCAAGCCATTTGCAAGGCCAAAGTTGAGGGTAGATGGGATGGTGAGATCATACACCTTGGGGTACTCGGCAACACCGATGATCTCAATGTCTACAATTTTGTCAAGGACTACGTCATTGTGGTCTTGTACCGTTGATTGCAGCCCCTGCATTTCGGTTTTCTCTAGAGCAATCAATGCTATCAGTTTCGACGACCACGGTGATGGCACTCGGATCATGGGCGAAGCATCAAGTACAATTTCACAGAAGATGCCAAGACGGCTGCACAGCATAGCCAAGCCCTCTGCGAGCCTTTGAGAATACGTGGTGGCCTCAATGCTCGTGTTCGACACCGAAGCATTCGATGCTAGGAATGCACTCAAAATGCCCTTGACGAAATCCTTGGGTGCTACAAAGGCTACACTTGGAATACACTTGTCCTTCAAAAAGTCTCTCCAGAATCCGTTTGTAGTCGTGTGTGCATTTTGGTTCGCGAGATGCTCGCCGACAATTTTTCCATTGTTGTAGTCGAGTGTAAATGTTGCAGTGTCGGATGTCTTAATATCCGTTGTAATCACGGGAGGATCCACCAGGTTTGCCGTGACGGGCACAAAGTCGCCAACCTTGATTTCCGGCGTTGGCACCTCAATAAATTTCTGCTCTTTGGGGTGCCAGGTCAAGAGCGACTTGGATTCGGTGACGATGACGCTTCTGCCGCCGAGTGTCTTGATCCTGTACAACTCGGTGCCGGGGTCGTGGCGTGTCATTGCGGTCACCTTGCCCCAGGTCACACGGCCGTCTTCATCCGTCGTTGGAATGTAGACCTCATTGTCTAAGTCGAGCAACTCCATCTGGCGCTCGGTGAAATGTTGCACCTTGGTAGACTCCTTGTCCAACCTCGCGTCGATCCACTCGCCAATGGTGATGTACTTGGCCTTTCCGTCCTCCAGAATCACGATAGGCGTATCGCCTGTGACCGATTTAACTGCCGTCGGGGGCACCCCTTTGCTTTCACAAAGGGCCGGAACGTACCTTAAGCCCTCATCGCAAGTGATTAGCTTGCTCGGACCCACTACTTGGCGTTCTCTGAATAGACAACCACACTTCTCATCATAACGAAGTAAGGTCGCCTACTGCGGATTATCCAATCTCTATCGTTGTTACCATTGGGTACGGCCATTAACCGTGGTCCTCCTGAGAGTTTCCAACTCGGGAGTGGTAGATAGAGCTCTAAGGACTTTCCCGCATCCAGTAGTGTCGCGTTGGGGGTGAACCCAACACTAGGGAGTAACACGCTTTTCACGCTCCCTGTTATTGACAAGCAGTTTATCAATGAGACCTTCGCGACCACCCATCGAATGGAAGAAGAACTCCTGGGGGGTGAGGCCTTTGATGAAGGAGTTTTCCACGAATCCGCGGGCAGCAGGTCCGTCGTCGTACTTGGTGTAGTGGGGCAGCGTACGGCTGTCAAAGCCATACGCAATGCGCTTGCCGTCGATGTTTTGCTGCCCCAGGCACGCAATCATCTGTGAAATGTTCACGGTGTTACCCTTGGCACCCGCCTTGATCATGTTGATCATGCGGTTGTTCAAGTCGTCGATCTTCTCCAGACCCACCTTGCCCGCCTTGTTGATGGCGTCGTTCAGCAGCTTGTTGACCTCTTCCTCAAAGTTGTCATTTTCGCTCTTCCTGGAGTTGTTTTGAAACTGCTTCATGTGGATGTCGCGCATGATGTCATACACCTTGACCTTCATATCATTGATGATCGTCTTCAGCGAAGCATTGGTGTCTTCGTCCACCACCAGGTCTGAAATGCCAACGCTGAATCCGTTCAGCACCAACCAGTTGCAAATGAGTTGTTGGGTGTTGTCAAAGAACAAGCGGGTCTCGTCGGGACCGTACTCGTTGAAGATGGAATGCACGAGACCCTTGGTGCGGTCTTGGTAAACCTTGGTGTCCAGGCGGCCTTGCTTGATCTCGCCGTTCTCGATGACTACAAAATTCTCTTTGTCGTCGGCCTTCTTCTCATCAAAGGACTTGTTTGCGCCGCGGTAGTTTACGTTGGGTGGCAATGTCGCTGACAGCGCCTGCCTGCCAGACCACCGCTTCACCATCCCATTCACCACCGCCGGCGCGGGCAGGGTGCCATTAAACTTGGGGTTGGGGCACATCAGATTCATCATCTGCTTCTCGCTAAGGAACACGATGTCCTTGGAAATCCTGTACACGCCCAGAGCGACGTCTTGCACGATGCTCACGATGGGCTTGCTGTCCTTGGGGGTGATGATTTGCGTGGGCACCGCCGCGAGCTGGATCAACTCGTTGCGGGTTTGTAGGGATTGTGGACAGTGGATGTTCATCTCCATGAACCCCTTGAGCTTTCGCCCAAGGACGGACTATATCTTAAGCCCTCATCGCGGTTGGCTAGACCGCTCGGACCCACACCCATATAGTCTCTGAACCTTCTCCGTAGGCTTGCCTTGAAGTCGCCCTTAGGAGCTTGGCTGCGGATTGCCCATTGTTGCATCCCAAGCGTTTTTACCATTGGAGCCGGTCATTACCCGGGGTCCACACCGTGAGTTTCCTCCGGCGCGTTGGTAGCTTGGGCTTTAGGGGTTTCCCGCAATTTGAGCGTGTGGCATGCCTCTTGCGAGACACACTAGGTGGTAACAGGCTTTTAACCCCACCTGTTGGAGACAAGATGAATATCTCCATCGAAGTCTGCGTTATAATTCTTCGTGACGCACACGTTTAGCCTGAAGGTGTCAAACGGCATCACGCGCACCCGGTGGCCCTGCATGCTCATCTTGTGCAGCGACGGCTGCCTGTTGAAGAGCACATAATCGCCGTTGATCAAGTGGCGGTCCACGCGGTCGCCGACCTCCAGAGTGAGCGTCGAGGTGTCCATGTTTTTCAACCGGATCGTCCTGAAGGGATTGTTCTTCTTGACGTACTTGGCGCCGGGGTACTTGTCTGGGCCGTTGCGCACCAGCTTGGTCATGTACTCGATGTTGTGCTCATTGACCACCTCGGGAAAGGTCAGGTTCATTGCAATGCGCATGGGAACACCAATCTCGTCGATGCTGATGTTGGGGTCTGGTGTGATGACCGTGCGCGCGGAAAAGTCCACACGTTTGCCCATGAGATTGCCGCGGATGCGCCCCTCTTTGGACTTGAGCCTCTCAAACAACGACCTCAGCGGCCTTCCAGTGCGCTGGGTAGACGTACCGAGAAAGGAGACCTGGTTGTCCACCAACGTCGCCACGTGGTATTGCAACATTGCGACGTATACGTCCAGCTGCTCTTTGGTGCAATTCTTTTCGATTTTGGACTTCGTCAGGTTGTTGTACTTGACGATATCACACAGCTTGTGGGTCAGGTCGTCCTCCATGCGCTGGCCCGTGTCCGTGCGTACGGACGGCCGCACAGCCGGCGGCGGCACTGGCAGCACCGTGCATACCATCCACTCGGGTCGGTTGTACTTGCGATGAAAGCCCATGACCTCCGCGTCTTCGTCGCTGATGCGCTCAAGAATGCGGAGCACGTCCTCGGCATCATAAATCACCTTTTTGGATTCCTCTTGTCCATCCACCTTCCACTCCATCGCGATCTTGAGCACGCTTTCCCTCTTGATGCTGTCTGGGCGCTTGGCCCCGCACCCGCCCTCGACGTCGCACACTTTTTTACGATGCTTGTTGCACAGCTTGGAAATCAACTCAAACCGCTTCATGCGCGAGTGTTTCTTGGACATGATGGCCTGCAATTCAGGACTGTTCTTGTCCAACAGCAACGCCGAGCACCTGAAGCACACGCACCTGAGCACCTTGCGCACGTACTCAAAGAACTGGACGTAGAATACGGGCTTCGCGAGATGGATGTGTCCGAAGTGACCCGGGCAAAAATTGTTGCGTTGCTCGCAGGTGTTGCACACTTTGTTGTTGTCGATGACACCCATGCGAGAGTCAAACAAGCCATTCTTGACTGGTTCGGTACCAATGTACGTCTCAGTGGTGAGGATCTCTGCGACAGAACGCTTCTCGATGTCCTTGGGGCTCAAGATACAGAACTGGATGCTCTTGACCGTATCGATGTCGTTATCATTGTCGTAAGCGAGTTCCTTGTATAACGACATCTCGCCGGTTTGTTTTAACCTTGAGAAATATTTGTGGATCAAATTTTTTAAGTGTGTTTACGCAGTGAATAATGAGCTAAAATGGATGGGCAGAGAGTTTGAGTACTCGACGATATGCCGGATGTTTTCAGATACGGCATTGTGTGTGGCCGCCAGCTCGACCAACCGCGACACTGCGTCTGTGTCGTGGTGGATCAAAAGCTTGATGAACACAACCTGCAGACCCTCGATGTCAGTTTCCATCGCGACTTTGTGCATGGCGGTCAAGATGTACCGTTGTTCCTCCAACGGAGGCACCAGCAACGTTTGCGCACAACTCAAGTCTTGCCGGTCGCAAAGGTACCTCGTGCACATTTCCACATATTCCGGAAGCGCCACGGGCGCCGACGCATTCACTTTTACGCGCCTGCTGGGACGCACAAGTGCACCCGCTTTGAAGGTCCTCAGAGCGAGCATTGTGCCTTTTAGACTACAACGGGCTTAAGTTGTTTGTCAACAGCAAAAGTGCGCCATCCTTCAAACACGTGTATCGGTGTGGCACCTCCTCCATCGCCATCCAAGTCCAACTTTGACGGCGTCAGCCTTTGGTTTTTGTTGGCGACAGCAGCCATGATCGCAAAGCTGCTGTTCCCAGCCAACAACATCGGTGCACTCACCATTCGGAAAAAGTCGTCATCAGGACTACCTGCGTCGATTGTGACGACCGGACATTGCTCCCCGAGGAGACGCACGAGCCTTTCCAGGCACAATCTACTCTCGCAACGCAGCCGCTCGTTGGTAAGGTGTTGCATGCCGCCGGACAAAACCTCGATCCTGTCGGGCGGGGTGGTGAACAACTTGATCGCCCCGACCAGGTCTTCAATGGCCAAAACTTTCTTGTGGTTCAAGTAATCTCCAATGCGATAATGCACGACGCAAGTCCGGTCTGTGCTAGGCCTTGGAAGTAGCGGTCTGAAGCTTGTGATGGCGTGCCTCAAACTCTCTGTAAAATGCGGATGCAAATCGATCAAGTTTTGGTAATGCATCCACCACCAGTTGCGGAGTGTCTTGGAAAAGTGTAGTGGCAGCGAGGTCGGCATGAATTTTGGCCGATGCAAGCCGAGGTGTTCTCCGAGCGTGGATTTGGCATAGTTAAAATAGATCATGCGGGCGTCTCGAAACCGCCTTTGTTCGTCGAGGGGCATAAAAGCCTGCGCGTACCATGTATCTACCATGTTCCCAAGACGGTACACTGGAAAGTGGATGTCATACACGGCAGCGTCACACACCACAATACCCGTGCCCTGGTAATGTCCATACTTTGAAATGTCGCAATGTTGTTTGGCAATCCTGCTCCAAAACTGCATCGCATCCTGATCTTTGTTGATTCTGTGCGCTATGATAATCCCCTTGTACGCCAACGTAGACAAAAGCTGATCGATGACTTCTGTGCTCTCTACCACGACGACCGCAGCATCCTGGTGTTGTGACTGGAAACTCACAACGCGCACATTTGGATTGCAAGACCATGCAAGGGCAGTAGCCCCAAAATCCGCCGACCCAATGGCATCAACGACCTTTGACCCGGATGGAAGTTGCTTTGAAATGTGAGCGTACAAGCGGTACGGTTGGGTCCCAGGTTCTGCTAAAAAGACGCGTCTATCAACGCCGCCAACCTGCCCAACCCGCTTGTGACATAACAGCTGTCTTTCCAAAGACTCTGTGATTTCAGATCCCATAAGTGCATCAAAGTGGATGGCAAGTACATTCTGCGTCGGCATTCCTGTAATGGTGGGCATTGAAAACATTTAAGCTCCGATTGGATTGTATCTGTATCTCCAACAAGAGTAAAACGAACAAAAATGTCCAAGCCTCCATCCTCAAAGGAATACAAGAAGTTGCTCTTGAGCACCTTGGAGGACATTGTCAAGAAAGCGGACCCGGACGCAGACACTGACACGCAGACTGAGTCAACGACCCAACCCAAAAAGAGGGTCAAAATTGTCACCTCAAAGAAGCGCTCCGGCTCGGACTTTAACAATCCCGAGCTCAAGTATTACGACCCCACAGAAAAGTCGTTTTACAACAAGTTGACCGAGGATCAAAAGCGGCTCATCGCTGACCTAGAAGCAAGGATCAAGGACATGAATGAGGAAGACACTCCCCTCCGCTTCAAGATCCTTCTGTCCAACATCGACGAAAAGGTCAAGGCCATTGCTATCAAGAAGCTCAAGTATGTCTACGACATGGACGAGTCTTCGGCGGAACACTACAAGGTGTCAAATTGGATCGAGTCGTTGTGCAAGGTGCCCATTGGCAAGTACAAAAACCTGCCCATCACCAAGGCATCCTCTATCGACGACATTCGGAGCTTCATCAAGGGCGTCAAGAAAACGTTGGATGACACTGTGTACGGTCACACGGAGGCCAAGGACCACATCATCCGCCTCATCGCACAATGGATCTCCAACCCCGAGTCCAAGGGCCTCGTCATTGGCATCCACGGTGCGGCGGGCCTTGGCAAGACGTCACTGGTCAAGAATGGGATATGCAAAGCCCTGGGCTTGCCCTTTGCCTTTCTGGCCCTGGGAGGCGCATCCGATGGCGCGTTTTTGGACGGGCACTCCTACACGTACGAGGGTTCCACTTGGGGACGCATCGTCGACATTCTGATGAAGGCGCGATACATGAACCCTGTGTTGTACTTTGATGAGCTGGACAAGGTGAGTCTCACGTACAAGGGAGACGAGATCACAAACATCCTAATCCACCTGACAGATAGCACGCAAAACGACAAGTTTCAAGACAAATATTTCTCAGACATAGATTTTGATTTATCGCGTTGTCTGATCATATTTTCATACAACGACGAATCTGTAATTTCTCCCATTCTCAAGGACCGCATGGTCAAGATCAAGACCGAGGGGTACAAAATCGATGAAAAAATCGTCATTGCGCAACAGTATCTCATCCCTGAACTGTTGGATCAGTTCAAGCTGAGCGAAAAGGACATTATCGTCACAAAAGACACCCTGCGCTACATGATTGCCAACCGCGTCGAGGAGGAGCAAGGCGTCCGCAACCTCAAGCGCGGGTTGGAATGCATCCTCAGCAACCTCAACCTCAATCTGTTGCTGAGCCCCGACGAGGTCACGCTACCTATCACCATTGATGAGGCCATCATCAATAAGTACATTAAAAAACAGATTGAGAGCCGCAATCACGCCGCTATGTACACTTGACCTTACCCTGCCCCGCCTTCAGCGGCATTTGTCTCTTTTTGCTTTCCACAGCAACGGGCGAACCTCGCATTTGAAAGCTACTTGAACGTCTCCCCGGTACTTTTGCTTCAACATGTCACGGTCAATACAAATCGTGACATTGTCATTTGTTACATCCAAGGCCGTAGGACAAGGCGCCTCCAGCTTGCGGCGCTTTGAGGCTTCTTGCAGTTCTGCCAAAAGATCGCAGCCTAGCGGGGCATGGAGCACGAGACAGCTAGCCATCACAGATACTGACTACGCAAGTCCTTATATATATACAACACCGTACTTTTTGTTGAAGTCTGCCAGCGTAATGATGGTCTTCACGCCTATATCGCGGGCTTTTTGTACCTTGGGTGTGTCTGGGTCTTTGCAGATCACGATGTCCACATTCTTGCTGAGAGAGCTCTTGATCACGCCCCCGCGTGCCAAGATGAATGCCTCCGCGTCTTTGCTCCGGACGCCCGTAAACAAGAATGCGGATCCCTCAAAGATTTGCTCATTTTGCTTTGCCTTTTTTGCGGCAGTCGGCGCCGCCGTTGCACTTGTTTTGATGTAGCGCCCAAGCCCGTTATCCTTGGCAAAGGCGCGCCACATCCCCAAGCCCTCGATGAAGCGCGCAGAGGTTTTTGCCTCAAACCCGGGGAGGGCGGTGAGTTGTTCAAACGTGGGGGCAAATTTGTCGTCTGTGATGATGCCTGGAAACTGCTGCGCCACCTGCGCGATTCGTGTGGTGCCAATGCCGCGACCAAATGCGTTGCTCGCCCCCATTAACACAACC
>JACCDU010222387.1_pt1 | contig 19122 bp, 22 predicted proteins | sample 7446081 | NCBI WGS metagenome assembly JACCDU01 (sample SAMN15323447, study PRJNA562643) | freshwater metagenome | isolation source: river surface water | place: USA:Blue River Watershed | collected 2017-08-17
ACAGTGCCGTGAACAGGCTAGCCAAAATAAAAAGCAGCACCAAAACTGCGAGGACTTTGCCAATCATGACCTATCTCCGTGACATGTGATGCGTGGGATTATCCGCACTTTTTTCTCCCTCATGCATTCATTTCAATTTCGTTGGATCCCTCTCCTTGCGACCGGTTTGTTGATGGCCGTTTTTTTGCGTCTGGGCTGGTGGCAATGGTCCAAGGCCGTGGATGTTGAAAACCAAGTTCAGCAACGCGACGCACGCTCTGCGGTGAACCCATTTTTATTGGGCGCCCAAGTGCTTGCAGCCAAAGACGTAGAGGACACGTCAGTGGTAGCGCGTGGCCACTTTGACGCGCAGGGGCAGTTCTTCCTTGACAACCAACAGCACCAAGGCCGCCCAGGCGTGCATGTGATCACGCCACTCACACTGGAAGGCACGCAAACGCAGGTGCTGGTCAATCGTGGCTGGATAGGGTGGGGCGCATCGCGTGGTGCGCTGCCCGACGTGCCTGTGCCTTTGACGCGGGTGGAGGTGCATGGACGCGCTGTGTCACCTTCCGGCAAAGCACCCTTGTTTGTCTCTGAATCGTTGGGTGATTCTGGGGCCTTGCGCACACGCATTCGATTGGATGAAATACAAGCGGCGGCCAAGCAGCCGATGCAACCGTTTGTGGTGTTGATGGATGCATCCGATGCAGACGGGTTGGTGCGTGATTGGCCTGAAGTGACTAACAAATCAGCCATGCACAAAGGGTATGCTGTGCAATGGTTTTTGATGGCGGTGTTGTTGCTGTTCTTTTTTTTGCGCAGCAGCTACCGCAAACCAAACAATTAAATTTTTATGACCGCATCCAAAACCACATCGACTGACGCACCTTTGAGCATGGCGGTGCATTCATTACCAGATCCGCATTTGACATCTCTGCCGCCCTCAGGGCATGGCAAGCTCTTGGCGATGTTTTTGGCTTGTTCGCTGCCTGTGTTGTTGGCCATTTTTGTGTTCTTTGTCATCAAGCCCTCGGGGCAAGCCAGTTTTGGTGAGTTGATTCACCCCGCACGTCCTATGCCCGCGGTGTCTTTGCTCAATGACAAAGCGCAATCCATCGAACTGGCCCAACTCAAAGGGCAGTGGTTGTTGGTGTCGGTGGGCCGTGCGGCTTGCGACAACGGCTGTGCGCAACATTTGTTCATCCAGCGACAACTGCGCGAGATGCTCAACAAAGACAAAGACCGCGTGGACCGCGTGTGGCTTCTGACAGACGATGCGCCGATTAACCCAGAGGTGCAGCCGCTGCTGGTCGATACCACCCTCTTGCGTGTGTCTGCGCCGGTGTTGCAAGCGTGGTTGGGCCCTATGTCTGAGGCCGAAGCCGCTCAACAGTTGTTTGTCATTGATCCGCAAGGCCACGCCATGTTGCGGATGCCCGCTGATATGCAAGGCAAGCAAGCCAGTGCGGCCAAGAACATGTTGCAAAAGCTGCTCATGGCCAGCGTGGTGTGGGACAAGCCAGGACGATGACACACCCATGATGACCGCCGACGTTCTTCGCCAGTACCACGCGCTGACCAAGCCGCGCGTGATTCAACTCATTGTGTTTTGCGCCCTCATTGGCATGGTGCTGGCCATTCCTGGTTGGCCCGCGTTGGATGCTTGGGTGCGCATCGCATGGGCCTGCTTGGGCATTTGGTTGGTGGCAGGTGCTGCTGCGGCCTTTAACTGCTTGGTTGAGAAAACACTCGACGCCAAAATGCGCCGCACCGCTTGGCGACCCACCGCGCGTGGCGAGCTGTCGGATGCGCAAGCCCTTGGGTTTTCTGCTGCCTTGTGTTCGTTGGGCTCGTTCATCTTGTATGTGTTCGTTAACCCCTTGACCATGTGGTTAACCTTTGCCACCTTCATTGGCTATGCCGTGGTCTACACCTTGGTGCTCAAACCCATGACGCCGCAAAACATTGTGATTGGTGGTGCGTCGGGTGCCATGCCGCCGTTGCTCGGCTGGGCCGCCATCACAGGCGAAGTGAGCTCGCAAGCGTTGATTTTGTTCTTGATTATTTTTCTGTGGACACCGCCGCACTTTTGGTCGTTGGCCTTGTATCGCGTGGAAGACTATCGCAAGTCTGGCCTGCCCATGCTGCCCGTGACGCATGGCAATCGCTTCACGCGTTTGCAAATTCTGCTGTACACCGTGTTGCTGATGGCTGCGTGTTTGATGCCATTTGCCATCGGCATGAGTTCGTGGCTTTATTTGGCCGTGGCACTGCTGTTGAGTGCAGGTTTTATCGCGTATGCCATCGCACTCATGCGCGCGTATTCGGATGAGTTGGCGCGAAAAACGTTCCGTTTCTCGCTCATCCACTTGTCTGCACTGTTTGCCGCACTCTTGCTCGATCACTATCTGCTGTGAGCCTTAGGGGTGCATGTTGGCGCAGTGCGAAAAATGCCCAATAAAAAAGCCACTGCTTAGCGCAGTGGCTTTAGACATCAAAGATGCGAGCTGCTTAGGCGCGTGTCTTGCGACGTGCAGGTGCTTTGGCTGCTTTAGGTGCGTGTTCTTTTAATTTGGCCAAGCCTTCTTGTGCCAATTCAGCTGTTTTCTTTGCGTTCTTGCGTGCTTCAGCCAAGGCTTTGTTGCCAGCATCCACAGCGGCCTTGACGGCGTTGACAGCCGCTTCGGAACCTTCAGGGGCTTTCTTGAGATTTTCGTTGATGGCTTTGTTGGCGGCCGCGTGGGCGTGGTCAAAGTGGCCTTCGGCGAAAGCGGCTGACTCAGCTTGGAACTCTTGTGTCAACTCATAAGCGGTGGCAGCGAAGCCAGCCAAGCTCTTGGCAGAAGTTTCCAATTGAGACTTCAGCAACTCAAGTGCGGCTGCTGGGTCTTTGGCTTCCATCGCAGAAGCCAATTGTTCTTGAGCCAACTCGGCGTTGACTTTGGCTTGCTCGAGGCTGAGCTCGGTCAGGCGTTCAACTTGCGAGAAAGACAGGTTGGCCAATTCGAAAGCGGCTTTCACAGAAGCTTCAATTTGTGGTTTGACTGGGTTTTGCATGTTCATTCCTTTAAAAAATAAATTCAACATGAGAATGCTATCGGTGGTTTGAAAAAAAACCAAGATGCTTGGCGTTCTTTAGAGCCAGTTCTCTAGCTGTATTAATTCTGTAAGAAAACGTTTCAACGCAGCTGTTTACCAAGCGCCAATATTAGGCATATCCACCCACGGCGCAAGTGGTGCCAAGGCGTCACCTCTTTGCAGCAGCTCCACCGAGATGTCATCGGGCGAACGCACAAATGCCATGCGGCCATCGCGGGGTGGACGAAGAATCGTGACGCCATGCGCTTGCAATTTTTCGCACGTGGCGTAAATGTTGTCTACGGCATAAGCTAAGTGGCCAAAATTGCGGCCCCCGGTGTAGGCCTCGGGGTCCCAGTTGTAGGTGAGCTCCACTTGTGCGTCTTCATCGCCAGGGGCCGCGAGATAGACCAGTGTGAAACGACCTTGTGGGTACTCGTTGGTGCGCAGCACCGTGAGGCCCAATGCATCACGATAAAAACGCAGCGACGCTTCTAGGTCGGTCACGCGCACCATGGTGTGTAGGTATTTCATGGTGGGTCTTTCTTCAGAGTGTGGCAACTTCGATGTCGCCGATACGTGTGGATTGGAAAAGCTGAGAGGTCGTCATGTGTAATTGATGAAGGTCGTCAAGGAATAAAAAAGTTCAACGATGGCTGTTGTTGCCATGCATGCCTTTGTGACATGGGGTGTGTTGTTCTGTTTGCAAGTTCCTGACTCCGCGGTTCCGTTAATATGTCTGAATCAATAGAGGGGCATTTGATGAAACAACTGTGGTGCGTGTGGATGGTGGTGTGTGCGTGTGCAACGGCATGGGCTGCAGACGATTACAAAATTAAAGTCGATGTGACGCAGCAAGGCAATGTTTTTTATACCCAAGCCAGTTTTTATGTGCCTTTGAGTGGCTGTCAGGCCTACCGTTACCTCACGGATTACGACGCTGCCACCAGTATCCCCGGCGTGGTGGCATCGATCACCACACGCATGGATGCACGCACAGCCCGTGTGGAGCGCTTGCTGGAAGAGCGCATTTTGTTTTTCCCCATCAAGATGCGCATGGTGCTGGAAATGACCGAGCTACCCAACCTTGGCACTGATTTTGTGCAAATCAGTGGCGAGGCCAAATCGTACAAAGGGGCATGGCGTTTAGAGCCAGAAGGGGTGGGCACATGGTTCAAGTACCGCACCGAGTCTGAGCCTGATTCAGTATTCCCCAAAGCGGTGATTGAGTACTTCATTAAAAACCGCTTGAGCAGCAGTTTTGAAGCCATGGCCAAGGCTGGGGCTGAGCGCCTTAAGCAGCCTTGTTGAGCCAGCCTAAACCGTCGCGCGTGCCATGGGGCACAGCGCCGCGAGCAGGGCGGTATTCGCAACCAATCCAACCGTCCCAACCGCAAGCGGCCGAGACTTCATCAATCACGTCAAAGAGGTAAGGGTGGTTGAGTTCGCCTAAGTCGGGTTCATGGCGCATTGGCACGCCTGCAATTTGAAAGTGACCGACGCGACCTGTTGGCAAGTAATGGCGAATTTTTGTGGCTAAGTCGCCTTCCATGATTTGGCAGTGGTAGAGGTCCATCTGTACTTTCACGTTAGAGGCACCGATCTGCTCCACGATGTTGTGGGCTTGGCTCTGGTAGTTCAAAAAGAAACCAGGAATGTCACGTGTGTTGATGGGTTCAATTAGCACATCACGGCCAGACTGTTTGGCTTCTGTTGCTGCCCAAGCGATGTTTTGAATGTAGGTTTGCTCAAGCGTTGCAAGGTCCGCGCCTTGTGGCTTGAGGCCTGCCATGACGTGGATGCGTGGGCAGTTCAATGCTTCGGCATAGGCCAGCGCTGTGTGAAAGTTTTCTTGAAATTCGCGCTCGCGTCCGGGTAGGCAAGCCAAGCCGCGCTCTCCAGCATCCCAGTCACCGGGAGGGGCGTTGAAGAGCACTTGTTGCAAGCCGTTGTCGCTCAAGCGTTGCATGATGTCTTGGGCATCAAAGGCGTAGGGGAATAAATATTCAACGGCTTTGAAACCGTCTTTGGCAGCAGCGGCAAAGCGGTCTAAAAATTCATGCTCGTTGTAGAGCATGCTGAGGTTGGCGGCGAAGCGTGGCATAGGTGTGTTTTGGAATAAAAGGTTTACCAAAGAGCCCCAAAGGTCTCTCGCAGTTCTTGAATGTGTGTCTCGGTGAGCGCCGTGGCTTGACGGTCTGACATGAGCCAGAGCTTGGCGGTTTCTTCGAGTTCTTCGAGCACTGCACTGGCTTCTGCGGGGCTGGCGTGCCAGACCACGGGGCCAAGACGCTCCAGCATCACGCCGCGAATGGGGGTGTGCGCAGCGATGCTTTGTGCAAGGCGTGATGTGACTTCGGTGGCAACGCTAGGCGCGCCCGGGCGTTGGTAAGCGATCAACGGCACATGGCCCACTTTCATCACGTAATACGGTGTGATGGGGGGCATGATGTCGGTGTCGCGCCACACGCCTTGCAAGGTGAGGCTCACCAAGTGTGTGGCGTGGGTGTGAATCACGCAGCGCGCGTTGGATGCCGCAGCATAAATGCTTTGGTGTAGCGTGAGCGTTTTAGAGGCGCGCGAACCACTGAGCTGCACGCCTTCTGCGCTGACATGAGCCAGTTCGTTCGCCACCAAGTTTCCCAAGCAGGCATCCGTGGGGGTGATTAAAAAACTGCCGTCATTGAGCTTGACGCTGATGTTGCCTGCGCTGGCATGCACATAGCCGCGTGCGTGGAGCGATGCGCCGATGCGGCAAATTTCTTGGCGAGATTCGAGTTCGTTCATGGGCGGGTCACGGATGGGGCATCACTTGAGCAGTGCGAATGATTTTTCAAAGAAGTCATTCGTGCCGAAGTTGCCAGATTTCAAGGTGACATGAACTGTATCGCCGTTGCACACGGGTGATGTCACCGATGTCCATGGCACGCCTGGGTCGATTTGTGGACCGATGACCATGCGTTCCACCTCTAGGGCTTGCACCACGGCACCAGAGGTTTCGCCACCCGCCACCACGAGCTGGCGTACACCTGCCTGTACCAAGCCTTTGGCGATGTTCGAGAGGGTGTGTTCCACCAGTTCACCCGCTTGGGCCACGCCCAGTTTGTGTTGAATGGCTTTCACGGCTTCTGGCTCTGCGGTGGCGTAAATCAACACAGACCCTTGGGTGAGCAGGGGTGTTGCCCAGTGCAGGGCTTGCGCCACCACATCGGTGCCAGAGGCAACAGCCAACGGGTCGATCGCAAACGCAGGCTTGCCGCTTTGACGCCAGTGCAGCACTTGCGCATTGGTGGCCACCGAGCAGCTGCCAGACACCACGGCTTGAAAGCCTTTGGCGGGTGGTAGTGCATCTGCTTTGGCAGCCGCATTTAAAGCCCCACGCGCTTTCCAGTTTTGTGGCAAACCAATGGCCACGCCTGAACCTGCAGTGACCAGCGGTGTATCGGCTAAAGCTTGGCCCATGTGCATCAAGTCTTGGTTGCTGATAGCGTCCACCACAGCCACGCCGATGCCTTCGGTTTGCAGCGCTTGAAAACGTGCGCGAATGGCATCAGGACCTGCAGCGACACAAGACTGTTCCACCAAACCCACCTTGCGACGGGTTTGCGATTGCATGACGCGTACCAAGTTGGCGTCGGTCATGGGGGTGAGCGGGTGGTTGCGCATGCCGCTGTCAGAGAGCAGCACATCGCTGACAAACAAATGGCCTTTGAAGATGGTTCGGTTATTTTCAGGAAACGCAGGGCAGGCAATGGTGAAGCCTTGGCCTGCGCCGTAGATGGCATCCATCAAAGCCTCGGTCACAGGACCGATATTGCCTGCGGGTGTGGAGTCAAAAGTGGAGCAGTATTTGAAATAAATTTGCTCGACGCCTTGTGCTTTGAGCCACGCATAAGCTTGCAGTGATTGGGCGATGGCGTCTTTGCTGGGAATGGTGCGCGACTTGAGTGCCACCACGATGGCATCGGCATCGATGGTTTGGTGGTTGATGGGTATACCAATGGTTTGCACGGTACGCATGCCCGAGCGGACCAAGTTGTTGGCGAGGTCGGTGGCGCCCGTGAAGTCGTCGGCAATGCAACCCAACAAGGGTTTGGTAGAGGCTTGGGTCATGGGTGTGGCTAGAACGTCAGTGCGCAGCTGATGGCTTGTGAATGGCGCAAAGCATAGGATTGAATAAGGCTTTTGACGGAGATGTCAGCCACCAGACCAAGGCTCTTGGCGCGGTCGTTGTCAAACTGGCTGGGCCAGCCGCTGACGATGGCTTGTACCTTGGCATCGACTTTCCAGTCGAGCAGGGCGGCGACATTGTTGCCCGCCACTTCTTTCAAGGCTTGTGCCATCTCACCCACTGTGGTGGTGAGGGCAGGCAAGTTCACTGCGGTGGGGGCTCCCCATTGCGCAGTGGGTGTGGTGAGCGCACACAGCAGCCCTTGCATGGTTTTGTCGGTGGAGGCCAACGCCACGCGCGTGTCGGCAGGTACAGGGACGGTGCAGGCTTGGCCCGTCAAAGGCTCGCGGAACATGCCGCTTAAAAAGCTAGAGGCGGCGCCGTTGGGTTTGCCAGGGCGAACCGAGACCGTCATCAACCGCACATTGCGGCCGTGAATGAGCCCCTTGCGTGTGAAGTCGGCCACCAGTTGTTCGACCATGAATTTCTGTATGCCGTAACTGCTTTGTGGTGTGGGCTGAAACGTGTCTGAAATGCTGCTAGGCAGTTGTTGCCCAGCAGGTGCACCGAACACAGCCACTGAGCTGGCAAACACAAACACAGGTTGCTTGGCTTGATGGCGCGCGGCTTGCAGCAGATGGAGCGAGGTTTGCAGATTGCTTTGTAACCCTAAGTCCAAATTGGCTTCGCATTCGCCACTGACGGCCGCTGCTAAATGCACCACGGCATCCACACCGTCGAGGGTAAGGGCTTGGGTGTTGAGCAAGTGGCTCAGGTCACCCACCACCGCACGCACGCGTGGGTCTGCGTGCAAATCTGCGGGGGGCGCTACGAGGTCGGTCAGCAGCAGCTCGGTGACTGGGCCTGAGCCTTTGCTTTCGAGGTGAATAGAAGGTAGCTGCAACAGTTCGCGTGCAAGGCTAGCGCCTAGAAAACCGCTGCCGCCGGTGATGAGGATACGCATGTCTTGGCCTTTGATTCAGTGAGCTTTGGGCAACTCAATGCCAGGAAAGATTTTGATGACGGCTGAATCATCTTCACGGCCGTGACCTGCGGTCGATGCCTGCATGAACATTTGATGGGCGGTGGCCGACAAGGGCAGTGGGAATTTGGTGGCCCGTGCAGTGTCGAGCACCAGACCCAAGTCTTTCACAAAAATGTCGACGGCAGACAGGGGCGTGTAGTCACCCTTCAACACATGAGCCATGCGGTTTTCAAACATCCAGCTGTTGCCAGCGCTGTTGGTGATAACTTCATACAAAGCATCTGCCGCCACACCTTCGCGCAAGCCCAAAGCCATGGCTTCTGCTGCTGCTGCAATGTGAACACCCGCCAAGAGTTGGTTGATGATTTTGACTTTGCTGCCGTAGCCTGCGCGGTCGCCGAGTTTGTACACATTGGCGGCCATGCTCTCCAGCGCATGGCCTGCTTTGGCATAGGCTGCCGCTTGACCAGAGGTCATCATGGTCATTTGACCTGACGCTGCTTTGGCTGCGCCGCCCGAGATAGGGGCGTCTAAATACAAGAGACCCAAGTCATTCAAACGCTTTTCCAACGCGACAGACCAGTTGGGGTCAACGGTGGAGCACATGATGAACAAGCTACCTGCTTTCATGTGCGCAGCTGCACCATGTTCACCAAACAAAACTTGTTCGGTTTGGTCGGCATTGACCACCACGCTGACGATGATGTCGACATGCTTGGCTAAGTCAGCGGGTGTTTTGTGTGCGGTGCCACCTTCTTTGGCGAAAGCTTCTGCTGCTTCGTAGCGCACGTCGCACACGCTTACGTGGTGGCCAGCACGACGCAGTGAGCTGGCCATGCCGTTGCCCATGGCACCTAGGCCAATCACGCCGATTGAAAGAGGGGTTGGGTGATGTGTGGTCATCTGAGAATCTCGTGTTTATTTGAAGCCCAGCGCTTGTGGCGCCCATGTGCTCAAAGTAGGAATGAAAGTGAGCATGCCCAAAATGATGGTGTGCGCGATTAAGAAAGGTTTGAGCTCTCGTGTCAGTGCATCTAGGGGTACTTTGGACACATTGGATGTGACAAAGAGCAAGCCTCCGACGGGCGGCGTGATCATGCCGAGCGTCAAGTTGAAGATCACCACCATCGCAAAGTGAATGGGATCAATACCAAGCTTGGCCGCCACAGGTGCCAAGATGGGGACCAACACCATCACGCCTGGCAATGGCTCGATGAAGATGCCAAAGATCAACAAGAAGATGTTCACAGCGATCAAGAAAGTGAAGGCGGACATCTCTTGCGCGCCCATCCACTCGGCCAATGTGATGGGTAAACCATCGATGGTCAAAATCCAAGCAAACGCGTTTGATGTGCCAATGATGATGAGCACGGAAGCTGTCATGAGGGCCGAGCGTGACAAGATGTCGGGTACAGCTTTCCATTCCAAGGTGCGGTAAATCCACTTGCCACATACCAAGGCATAGAACACAGCGACCACCGAGGCTTCGGTGGGGGTGAACCAGCCCGCACGCATGCCGCCCAAAATGATGACGGGCAGCATGAGCGCTGGAATGGCTTTCCACGTGACCAGCATTTTTTCTGCAAATGTCTCGTTGCCGGGGATGCCTTTGTAGTTACGCTGTTTAGAAATATAGAAATTCACCAGCGCCATGCCTGCGGCAATCAAGATACCGGGAATGAAACCCGCAACAAACAAAGCGCCTACGGAGACACGGTCATCTTGTAGCGCATAGATGATCATGATGATGGAGGGCGGAATGATGGGGCCAACAATGGCGGTAGCTGCGGTCAATGCAGCAGCATACGATCGGTCGTAGCCAGCTTTGTCCATCATGCGAATCATCATGGAGCCAGGGCCTGCAGCATCGGCCAAAGCAGAGCCCGAGATGCCCGAGAAGAAGGTGAGCGACACCACGTTGGTGTAGCCCAAACCGCCGCGTTTGTGTCCTACAAACTGGGCTGCAAACTTCAGCAGCACTTCGGTGAGTGAGCCACCGCTCATCAACTCGGCTGCCAAGATGAAGAAAGGGACCGCCATCAATGGAAAGCTGTCCACGCCTTCGTAGGTTTGCTTCAGCAAGACAAAGAGTGGGAAGTCTGCCCCGAAGGTCAGTGCTGTCAGCGTGGAGAAGCCCAGCGCAAAGGCCACTGGCATGCCAATGGCGAGATAGAAGCAGCAGCTCAGAAGAAGAATTAGGCTCAAGCTCATAGGGATGCGCTGGCGTTAGCGTCGAAATGTGAATCGGATGCGAAGGTGCGCGTCAGCACGTAGTCGCGAACTATCAGTAACCAATGGGCGAGCAGCAAAGCTCCGCCCACTGGCATGGCGGCATAGACCCAAGACATAGAGATTTGGGTGGTGGGAGTCATTTGGTATTGCACACGCTCAACATAGGTCAAGCCGTACCAAACGATGAAAACAAAAAAGCCGGTTAACAAAACTGCAATGAAGAAACGGACAGCGCGAGCCCATGGCGTTGGCAAACTGTCTTGAAAGTTATCGACCGCAATATGACCGCCATAGCGCAGCACAGGGCCTGCGCCTAAAAAGGTAAGCCAAACCATCATGTAGCGAGCGACTTCTTCGGCCCATTCGATGGATTGGTTGGTGGAATAGCGTAAGACCACATTAGAGAAAATGATGATGGCCATCGCCGCGAGCAGTGCAATCAGCACACCTCGGTTGGCCATCATTAAATATTTTTCAAAAGATTTCATGGCGTGTTCCATGCTCAGCAAGCCAGTGGACTGGCTTGCTGAAGGGTGAAGAAATACCGATTAATTACTTCACAGCTTGGATAGCTGCAATCTTGTCTGCACCAAATTCTTTGGCGTAGTTGGCGTAAGGGCCTTTGAGCGCATCGTTGAAGCTGGCGCTGTTGACCTTCTTCACCACTTGCATGCCTTCGCGCTCGAGTTGGGCGATGCCGTTGGCTTCGTCATCGTTCACTTTCTTGCGTGTTGCGGCCACGCTCTTGACGGCTGCGTCATAGAACGCTTTTTTGTCAGCGTCGCTGAGTTTGTTCATGACGCGTGGTGAGGTGATGATGAGGCCTGGTGAGTACACGTGACCGGTGAGTGACAAGTGTTTTTGCACTTGCGAGAACTTGGAGGCCAAGATCACGGGGATGGGGTTTTCTTGACCATCCACAACGCCTTGCTGCAAAGCACCAAACACTTCTGGGAATGCCATGGGCGTGGGCTGAATGCCGAAGGCACGGTAACCTTCCATGTGCACCTTGTTTTCCATGGTGCGCATTTTCAAACCGCTGGCGTCAGTGGCGCTGACGATGGCGCGCTTGTTGTTGGTCATGTGGCGGAAGCCGTTTTCGCTCCATGCCAAAGCGACCAAGCCGTGATTGGGGAATTTGGCCAACATGTCTTGACCAGTTTTGCCGTCCAAAACTTTGCGTGCATGGTCGTAATCACGGAACAAGAATGGAATGTCCACGATCTTCATTTCAGGCACAAAGTTGCCCACGGGGCCTGTGGAGGTGATGACCAAATCTTGTGTGCCGATTTGCACAGCTTCGACCTGTTCGCGTTCGCCGCCCAGTGCGCTGGCAGGGTAGACCTGGCACTTGTAGCGACCTTGGGTGTTTTTGTCCAAGGTGTCGCAGAACACATTGGCGCCAATGTCGTAGTGAGAGCCTTTGGCCAACACATGGCCAATTTTCAAAACGGTTTGAGCTTGGGTGGGGAAGGCTGCGAATGCAGCAGATGCTGCGAGTGCAGCCACCCATTTTTTACTGAGAAAAGTCTTTGACATCGTGTCTCCTGATAGTTACGAGCAACAACCAATTTAGTCATCATGCTGTCTGGTTGTATGACAAATTATCTGGGACTAAATGTAACGAGAACCTAGGGCTAACCCGTAAGACGTGTAGATTTATTTTTTGGCCGTTGTGCTGGCTTGTTTGCCAGTGAGCTCGGTGCGTAAGCGGTTGGCCAGTGCTCGTCCCTGCGATGTCCAGAACGCGGGGTCTGCGTTGCCTATGCGTTTGGCCGCATTGAGCATGTGTTTGGTACCGGCCAGCCGGGCTGCCTTTGTGTCGCCTGCTTCAATGGCTTGCACGATCGCAAGATGCTCGTTTCGGACCGCATCTTCTAAGTCGGAGCGTGTCGCTTCATTGGCGCGTGTGACACGCGTTGCATTTTCAAGAAACTGGTTGAGGTAAGCCAGTGTGTCTAACAAAAATGGGTTGCCAGCGGCTTGTGCAATGGCTGCGTGAAACGCAACATCTTCGGTCACACCGTCACCGCCACTGGCCACGGCCTTGTCAAGTGCTCGCATGGCTTGTTTGATCTTTTGCAAAGATTTCACCGTTTTGCGCTCAGCTGCAAGGGCTGCTGATTCGGCCTCAAGTGCACGTCGCACTTCGACAACCTTTAAGACAGCGTCTACAGAGCCATCAGGAATGAGTTTGAGCTTTCCCGCATCAGGCTTTGGAAGCGCTTTGACGAACGCACCTGAACCTTGTCGTGTCTCAATGAGCCCAAGGGTTTTCAAGCGAGAGAAGGCTTCACGCACCACCGTTCGACTTACACCATACGTCTCCACCAGTGCATTTTCGGTCGGGAGTTTTTCGCCCGTTGCGAGTTTGCCTTCGCGAATGCTTAGTTCTAGTGTTTGAGCTAACTTTTCAGAGAGCGATGCACCTATTTGAATGCGAGGCATGGTGAAAGTATGCTTATTAATGAGAGGTGTTTTATATCGTCAAATCATATGCGACAAATGAACCGTGCCGAGATTTCCTGTCGCTTTGTGATGTATTGCATAGACAGCCACTGGGCAACGCGGTAGATTGACTTGCAACTCATCTTGAAAGCTTAAGTACTTGATGAAAAATAAATTTACTGATTTGCTGCAGCATTGAATAAGCAGGGCCATATCTTGAACACCACATCGACAACTTTTCTCACGGGGCTGACGGGGCCGCCTCTGTGCCACGTCTCTTCAAAATCAATGGCGATTCGTTGCCAGACGAGTTTCATGGTCTGGTCGAGCATGCCATTTTGGCCAGTGCGCCTGAGCCTTTCGACCCGATGGAAGTGGCCTTTCATGCGCTGGGTCAAACATGGCTGAGTGATTCCGAGCATTTACATCCTGAATGGGACTTGGTGCAAACCTATCCCTTGAGTCCGGCTTTGCGTGCCATGTCGCATGTGTGGCGAGTCAGTGATGAGGCTGCGCACATTGTGTCGACCAAAGGTGCGCCAGAGGCTGTGATGGCGCTGTGTCACCTCCCAGCAGTCTTGCAAGCGCAATGGGGTGAGGTGGTGCATGGCATGGCCTCTGATGGTTTGCGTGTGTTGGCTGTGGCGCAAGGCAGGTTTGTCGGGAATGCATGGCCGAGTTCTGCGCACGATTTTGATTTTGAGTGGCTGGGCTTGATTGGCTTGAGCGATCCGTTGCGCACTGAAATTCCGCAAGCGATTGCCGATTGCCACTCGGCCAGCATCAAAGTCATCATGATCACCGGTGACTATCCCCAAACAGCGCGTGTCATTGCTAACCAAGCAGGCTTGCAGAGCGGAGAGACCTTGACGGGGGACATCATTGACGCCATGTCAGACGAGGCGCTGAGCGCACACCTCAAAAACGTCAGCGTGTGTGCTCGTATTTCGCCTCATCAAAAGCTGCGCATCGTGCAAGCGCTCAAGCGCAATGGCGAGGTGGTGGCGATGACGGGTGACGGCGTCAATGATGCGCCTGCTTTGCGTGCCGCCCATGTGGGCATTGCCATGGGGGCACGGGGCACCGATGTGGCGCGAGAAGCCTCATCGCTCGTGTTGGTGGATGACAACTTTGCATCCATTGTCAAAGGCATACGTTTGGGCCGTCGCATTTTTGGCAATCTGCAAAAGTCCATGGCTTACATCTTTGCCATTCACATTCCTATTGCAGGCTTGGCACTGGTGCCCATGGTGTTTGCGTTGCCGCCTTTGTTGATGCCTTTGCACATTGCCTTGTTGGAATTGATTGTGGATCCCTCCTGCTCCATCGCATTTGAAAACGAACCTGCTGACGCACAGGTGATGCATCGCCCGCCGCGTGACACCTTGGCGCCGATTTTTGGTTTGCAGCAAATGTGGGCGTCTTTCTTTCAAGGGCTGTGTGTGTTGGCCGCAACGGGCGCCGCTTATTGGCAATCCTTGGCTTTGCCTGCCGAAATGCAGCGTGCCATGGTGCTCATCACCTTGGTGGCAGCCAATGCCATGTTGATTTTTGTGAACCGCGCGCGCAATGTCGTAGCCCTGTGGGTTATGGCAGGGGCGATGGGTTTGGTGTTGCTCGGGGTGTACATCCCGTGGCTGGCGGCGCCTCTTAATTTGGCCCCTTTGGGTGTCATGCAGGTGATGATCGCTTTGGGCTTGGGTGTCGTCAGCATTGTCGGTGCGTGGCTTTGCTTGCGTTTGCTTAGGTATGATGAGCCATTCAAAGGAGCTCAACATGGCTGATATCAACCCAACCAACAACAACCTCGTCATCGGTGAAGGCGTCACATTCAAGGGTTCTATCGCAGCGCCTGGTAAAGCCGTTATCAATGGCAACGTCACCGGCGAATTGACGGCTGATGACTTGTTGATTGGCACCAAAGGTCAAGTGACTGGGTCTGTGCGTGCACGTGAAATCGATGTGCATGGTGAATTGAACGAAGACATCGTTTGCAAAGAGCACCTGTTGATTCACAGCACTGGCAAAGTGTCTGGCACCTTGGAATACCACGAGTTGGAAATTCAACGCGGCGGTAAGTTCAAAGGCAATATGAATCAGAAATGAGTCGGTTCGCCAATCGGCGTGACGCCTTTTGGCAGGGCATCCGTGATGCCCTTGGCGCTCCCGTTTTAGTTCTGTTTGCGGGCATGGTCGGTTTCGGTGCCATGGGTCATTCCCATGGTTTCGATGCTTGGATGACCGGCCTCACCAGCTTGCTGATGTTTGCGCTGCCTGGTCAGGTGGTGATGATGGAGATGTTCATCTCTGGCTCATCCTTGTTGGCCATTGGCTTTGCCGTGACGTTGACCTCAACCCGCTTTGTCACCATGGTGGTGACGCTCTTTCCCCAACTCCATCGACGTGATCGCAACCCACTGTTGTATCTGTGGGTGCACATGCTGGCCATGACGGCGTGGGCTGTGTCGATGCGTGAGTTCCCTCGCATGCGGCCTCAGCACCGCTTGAATTACTTCATCGGTTTGGCGTTGCCATGTTGGCTGATTTCGCCGATGGGCACGGTGCTGGGCTATTTCGTCGCGGGCTGGGTGCCCGCTGCCGTCACATTGGGCTTGGTCTTTATTAATCCTTTGTTTTTCTTGCTCACGTTCACCGATGTGAAGCCATGGGCCAACCGCATCGCGATTGGTTTGGGTTGCATTTTGGGCCCCGCTTTTTTCATGCTCGACGCTGACAGCAGCTTGTTGTTGACGGGCTTGGTGGCGGGCACTTTGGCCTATGTCATTGACCGCCGCTGGCTGCGTCCACGCCCCGTTGAGGTGCAAACATGAACGCCGATATGCAAGGGTGGGGCGTTTGGCTCGCGCTCAGTGCGGCCTGCGTCGGCACCTACATTTGCCGCGCTGCTGGTGTCAAGCTGTCGGGGCACATTCACCAAGACAGCGAAGTGTTTCGGTGGCTCTCTGCCGTGACATACGCCATGGTGGCTGCCTTGACAGTCCGCATGATTTTGATGCCGCTGGGTTTGTTGGCCACGGTGCCTGTGTTGTTGCGGGTTGTGATTTGCGCACTCAGCTTGGCTGTGATGGTGTCTCGCCCGCAACGTCGCTTGGTGCCTGCGTTGTTGACGGGCACGTTGCTGATGCTGGCTTACGGCGTTTATCGCGCCAACCCTTAGTTTTCATAGCCTGCCGCCGTCCGAACCTACAATTCGTATGCAACCCTAAGGCATCATGAATATTCTGATTTCCAATGACGACGGCTTTCAAGCCCCAGGCATCGTGGCCCTGTACGAAGCGCTCAAAGACTTGGGCCGCGTCGAAGTGGTCGCACCCGAGCACAACAACAGCGCCAAGTCCAACGCACTCACGCTGCATTCACCCTTGTATGTGCACCAAGCGAGCAACGGCTTTCGTTACGTCAATGGCACGCCTGCGGATTGCGTGCACATCGCGCTGACAGGCTTGCTGGATTACAAACCCGACCTCGTGGTGTCGGGCATCAATAACGGCGCCAACATGGGCGACGACACGATCTATTCGGGCACGGTGGGAGCGGCGATGGAAGGCTATTTGTTTGGTGTGCCTGCCATTGCGTTTTCGCAAGTCGACAAAGGTTGGAACCACATTGATGCCGCTGCCGCCAAAGCCCGCGAGCTGGTGCAACAAATGATGGCGCAAGGCCAAATCGCGGGAGTGCCTTGGTTGCTGAATGTGAATATGCCTAATCAGCCCGTCGAGCAAATCAAACCTTTGCGTGTGACGCGCTTGGGTCGTCGCCACTCGGCTGAGCGTGTCATCACGCAACCCAGTCCACGCGGCGACACCATGTATTGGATTGGCAGCGCAGGTGCGGCCAAAGACGACAGCGATGGCACTGACTTTCATGCCACGTTTGAAGGCCACATGTCCGTCACACCATTGCATGTGGACTTGACGGAGCATGCCAGCTTGCCTGAATGGTCTAAGCGCTTGAGTGGAGCGCAGGCATGAAGCAGCGCCCCAGTTTTCCGGCGCGTTTAGATTCCGGCAAGCCGCAGGCGGCGCCTAAAACATTGATGGGGGCCACGCGTGTGGTCACACCGCAATCGCCCGCGCGTGCCAAGCCTGCGAGCATGGTCAGCCCCACGGGTATGGGTTTAGATTCATCAGCCATTCGCGCCCGCATGGTGCAAAAGCTTGCTGCGCAGGGCATTGACGATGCCGTGGTGCTTGACGCCATGGGGCGTGTGGAGCGTCACCGTTTTGTGGACAGTGCCTTGGTGAACCAAGCCTACGAAGACACCAGTTTGCCCATTGGCCTCGGCCAAACCATTTCCAAGCCCAATGTGGTGGCTCGCATGATTGCGCTGCTGCGCGAAGCGCCAGGCCTGCAAGGTGGGCCCATGATGGGGCGCGTCTTGGAGATTGGCACGGGCTGCGGCTACCAAGCTGCGGTGCTGGCGTGTGTGGCTCGCGAGGTCTACAGCATTGAGCGTTTGCGTGGCTTGCATGACAAGGCACGCGAGAATTTGCGCCCCATGCGCCTGCCCAATGTGCACCTGATTTTTGGCGATGGCATGCTGGGCTACGCACAAGGGGCTCCATACAGCGCCATCATTTCTGCCGCAGGTGGCGAGAACGTGCCGCAAGCGTGGCTGGACCAGCTGGCCATGGGCGGCCGATTGGTGGCGCCCACGCACACCAGCACCGGCCAACAAGCCTTGGTCGTGATTGACAAAACACCGCAAGGTTTGCAGCAGACCCTCCTTGAAGCCGTTAACTTTGTACCTCTAAAATCAGGCGTTGCTTGAATACGGGGAAATAAGAATGTTGCGTGCTGGAATGTGGGGCCTGACGGCCTTGGTGACTGCGCTTGCGCTGTCGGGGTGCAGCAGCAAAGGCAAGCTCGCGCCTTTTGAAGACCACTCCATCGGCGGTGCTCGCAGCGCGGTGCGCGTGATGCCCGGCGCTGAAAACGCGGGCAAGCCTGGCTACTACACCGTCAAACCCGGTGATACCTTGATCCGCATTGGCATGGACAACGGCCATAGCGGGCGCGACATTGCGCGTTGGAACAAGTTGGACAACCCCAACTTGATCGAAACCGGTCAAGTGTTGCGCGTGGTGCCACCTGGGTCTGACGCACCCGTGGCGCGTCCTGCGGCATCGCCTTCCACCACCACTGCCGCAGCGCCCATGCCCACGGCTTCTGCATCAACAACGCCAACCGCCGCACCCACGACACCTGCTGCACCTTCTGCCACCGAAGATGCCATTAGCTTTCAATGGCCTGCGCGTGGCAATTTGATTTCTGGTTTTGACGAGTCTAAAAACAAAGGCTTAGACATTGGCGGCAAGGTGGGCGACCCCGTCACCGCAGCCGCTGACGGCCGCGTGGTCTACGCCGGTGCTGGCTTGCGCGGCTATGGCAACCTCATCATCTTGAAGCACAACAACACGTATTTGACGGCTTACGCGCACAACCAAACCTTGTTGGTGAAAGAAGATCAAGTCATCAAGCGCGGCCAAAAGATTGCCGAGATGGGCAACAGCGATGCGGATCAAGTGAAGTTGCATTTTGAAATTCGCCGTCAAGGCAAGCCGGTTGACCCTGCTAAATATTTATCGACCAATTGATGACAGAGACGACGACAGAAAAACAATGGCCTGACAACGCGCTCACCATTGAATCGATGGACATGGATGCGCAAGGCGTGGGCCACCGCGCCGATGGCAAAGTGGTGTTTGTGGATGGTGCCTTGCCTTTTGAGGTGGTGCGTGCCAATGTTCACCGTAAAAAAGACAATTGGGAAAAAGCTTCGCTGCTTGAAGTGCTGCATGAGTCATCGCAGCGTGTCACGCCCGGCTGCCCGCACTTTGGCTTGCATGCCGGTGCGTGTGGTGGGTGCAAGATGCAGCACCTCGATGCCGCCGCCCAAATTGCAGTCAAGCAACGCGCCCTAGAAGACAACCTGTGGCACTTGGGCAAGGTCAAAGCTGAAACCATTCTGCGACCCATCCAAGGCCCCGCATGGGGCTACCGCTTCCGCGCCCGTTTGTCGGTGCGCTATGTGGTGAAGAAGGGCGAAGTGCTGGTGGGCTTCCACGAGCGTAAAAGCCGCTATGTGGCTGACATGCGCCAGTGCCCCATCTTGCCCCCGCATGTGGATGCCATGCTCATGCCGTTGCGCAAGCTGATTGGCAGCATGGATGCACGCGAGACTTTGCCGCAAATCGAATTGGCC
>JACCDU011349770.1_pt1 | contig 19112 bp, 11 predicted proteins | sample 7446081 | NCBI WGS metagenome assembly JACCDU01 (sample SAMN15323447, study PRJNA562643) | freshwater metagenome | isolation source: river surface water | place: USA:Blue River Watershed | collected 2017-08-17
GGAGCTTTGCAAAGCAATCAGCTACTACGAAGACACTCTGGCAAAGATTCTCTCGGACGACTTGGAAGAGCTGATCGTTAACCAGAACGTGAAGGGGCGCGGCAATGGCAAGAAAAAAGCCTGACGGCATCGCAGCCATCGTAGCTAAGCACGAGCCTGTATCGATCCAAGAGCTGACGATGCAGGACTTCTACGCAGCCTTTGCCCTTCAGGGGCTGCTGGCCTACTACGGGGACCGCTCCGTCATTGAAAACGATGACGGCCTCACCGACATTCACGCAGCGGCATTCGATCACGCAGACGAGATGCTTCAGAGGAGATTGCCATGATCGAGCTGGATGATTGGGCTGCTCACCTGATGCGTGCCGAGGTTCAACTCAAGGCACTGGAGAAGCACTTGCTCAACAAGAACTACAACGACGTCCAAGCGCACGCCACAGCGGCCAAACATTACATCGACAAGACGATGGCGTGGGTGGCTCGCCAAGGCTCCAGCAAGGGCGTAGACGTGGTTCAAATCCTCCAGAGCAACCTACCCTCCATGACGGACTCAGACCCCCTCAAATCGCTTCTGATCGCCTCCATTCAGGAGATCGAGCAACTGAGGTCGGAGCGGCAGTTCTGGCTGAAGTCAGGCTTTGACATCGGCAAGCAAGATGCAAAGCAAAAATAAGAAGGCACCCACCGTTGCAGAGCGGGAGCACATCACGCGGATCAAGGAAATGGACTGCGTGGTGTGCGGGGCATCAGGCCCAAGCGAGTGCCATGAAATCGAGCAAGGCCAGTGGTTCACATCCATGCCTTTGTGCGCCGATTGCCACCGTGGAAGCATCAACGGAATCCACGGTCAGAAGCGCATGTGGGCCATCCACAAGCTCGATGAGCTGTCTGCGCTGAATAAGACGATCGGCCTATTGATGAGCGAGAAATGAACACTAAAACTACGCCGCAACTTATTCGTGGAAGTTGCGGGGTAGCTCAGAAAATCAGTTCTTTTTCTCTTCGCGCTGCTTGACCTTGTCATTGAAGCGCTTCATTCTGGCGGTGATTCTTTCCTCAATTGCCCGTACAGACTCTTTCGGAGCTTTCTTTTCCACCAGTTCCCGGCGTCGTTTTCTCAGAGCCTGAACCTCGCGCTCAACCCGTCCGGCCTCTTCAAACATCCGAGCTTCTGGGTTGTCTCTGAAGTATTCCTGCACGTTCTCTTTGCGCTTCCTCATGCCCTTCACGGTGTTCTCGTGAATGTTCATCTGCTTGAGGTTCTCATAGAACGCGTTGGACACAGCAGAGCTACCCTTGGTGTCGCCGTAGAAGCGTCCAGCAATCGGGATGGCTTGAGCGGGCAACTCCTCGCCGGTGAACCGAGACCGAATGGTGCGCTCGATCTTCATTGCTTCACGACCGACACCGCCAAAGATTTGACCGACGAGGTAGTCGATCTGATCTGGGGTGGGGCTGATCCTGCCGGGCGCATCTTCAGTGCCGCCGCTCATGGAGTTCATGAACTCGGCGAGAGCGCGACTGAAGGAGGTCGAAGACTCTTTGTAGCGCGTGAATCCCGGTGTTGGGTCCAGCGCGTTGAAGTCCTCGCGTGCGATCTTCTTGCCGGTCCAGTCGCGGTTCTCCATGATGGCGACGATAGGGTCCGCCACAGTCGGAGCCGCAGTCTGGAACGACCATCCAGCATTGCCTATGGGGTTGAACGAGCCAAGCAAGGACTCGAAGACCTTGAACGCCGTATCAACAGGCTTGATCTTCTTGCCTTGCGTAAAGCGGATCACATCCTCTGTGATCAGGCGTGCTGTGTTGGGAATGACGTTGTAGCCAAGCGGCAAAGGAATGGCGACATACTTGCCATTGCCGATGGGCATGACGAAGTTCTTCTCCCTGATGAACTCAGGTGGTTCGCCCTCGTCGAAGCCAGCCAAGCTGTACAGCATGGCCTGTATGCCACCAAGCATCAAGCCGCCGCCAATGATCGCCTTGCCAGCAGGGCCGGACAAAGTTCTGATCAGCGCAGTCGTACCCTGCACCGACGCATTGAAGAAGGCGTAGAGCGCACCAGCCTGAGCGGCAACCTGACCCTTGCGGTTGAAGTTGACCGTCAACTCTTTTGCGAGAACAGCAGCGGCGTCTTTGCTCATGCCGTTGTCCAGCGCCGTCTTGTACGCGGACAAACGGATGGCATTCTCCATCGTCTCGTTGTAGTCAGACAGCCAGTTGAAGATGGGAGCAGCAGCCTTGCGAGCCACTTCCATCGGCACCTTGAGCTTGCCGCCAGCGGTGAACACTTTGCCAAGCCCCTGATCTGCCCAAGACGATGGGTCAATGATTCGCTGCAAAGCCTCTCCGCGTTTGGCAGTGCTGCTGAACTGGTCCCGGAAGCCGGTCTGTCCACCACGCTGCTGGAACTCTTCCCACAGCTTTGACCACTGGCTTGTGCCGGCCTTACCGCCGCGCTCAGCACGAAGGTCGGTGTAGATGCCGCGCATCGCGCCAAAGACGTTGGATGGTTTCAGCACTTCCTTTTGCTTACCAGCCAGCGGTGTGTTGGTGAGCTGAAGGCCTGCAGTGCTGACGTCGCGCAAGAAGTTGTACGCACCGAAAATCGGGTTGTACTGCGTGTTCATGGAGGCCAAGAAGCGCGTGATGTCTGCGGTCGTGCTGAGAATAAAGCCCAGTTTGTCGGCGTCCAGATTCTTGATCGCGGTCGCCATGCGCTTGGCGCGTTCGTTGTTCTGGTTGAAGAACACGTAGCGGTTCTCACCATTCACACGCAACGCCATGACGTTATCAGCACCGCGCTGCATCTGATGGACGCGCTCAATCGCCAAACCTGTCTTGGGATCAATCTCCATCGTGCTTGGCTCTTTCATCAGACTGTTGATGTCTGACGGCAAGAAGCCCATGTCCACCAGCTCCTGAGTTGCCTTTGCGATATCCTTCTTTGCATCGGGATTGACGGCAAGGAAGAACTCTGGGTTGGGGTTCTGAATAGCCATGCCATACAAGGCCATCGCCACGCGGTTCTTTTCCGCCCGAACAATGTTGCGCTCACGCTGCATCACGATGTTGGCGAGGATGTCAACGACCTGACGCTCGGAGCCGACAGCCCTGCGCGAAGCAGGACCGCGCACGCTGTAGCCCTGACCAACACCCATGCCGTGGTTCGACGAGTAGTCAACATCTTCACGGTTCAGTGGGACGTAGTTGTCGTAGGTGGACTCCCACACGTCAATCGTGTCTTGACTCTCGAGTCCGCTATCCACCAGCAACTGACGCGTGCCAGCAGTGATGGCGTCCACCATGCCAGCCAGCTTCTTGTACTTCGCCTCTTGCTCTGGGGTCAGACCTGCCAAGTAGGCTTTTGCATCAGCCGTTTCAATGCCGGAGCCTTTGTCTGGCATGCCGGGGTTGACCTTTGCGATCTGCTCGTTGCGCTCTTGTGCATGGCGATTCTGAAGATACTCCTCCAGCTCGGGCATGTTGACGTCCAAGCGGCTCATCTCTTTAAACAAGGGCTCCACTTCGTTCTGCAAGAACCGCTTTGTTTGTGTCGCAGCGCGGCCAGCAAAAAGAGTTTCCTTCATGTACGGGTCAAAGCGCTCATCGATCTTGCCGATGTTATCTTTGATGGCATCGACAGCCCTCTTCATGTCGATCTGCTTGTTCTGCATGAAGTAGATGAACGAATCCAAGTTGGTCGAATCAGGCATCGTCCAGTTAGCCAGAGGTTTCTGGTCGAAGATGTTCTTGCCAGCAATCGCTGCGTAGCCTGTTGCCTCGCCCAGCATTTCTTTGGTGACGAAGTTTCCATCGCCCTTGCTCAGGCTATCCAGTGCACGCAGCAGCGGCGCATTGGACGGAACGCCAAAGATGGATTTGACCTTTTGACCCAGCTCTTTCAGCCAGTTCTTCAAGCGCTGCAGCAGGCCACCACGCACGGCATCGAAGCGGCCTTGCATGATGTCGGAGCCATTGACAGCCCAGAACTCAGACGGGTTGACGTACTGGTAGAACTCGTAAGGAGCCTTTCCATCTTGGATCAGCTCAACCGCTTTATCGAAGTCGTTCTGGCTGCCGTTCTCGTGATAATGGTGGCGGAACAGTAACTCAAAGAACTTGCGCTCATCGGGCGTAGCAGCCTTCTGCTTGGCCTGTGCCAGTTGCTTGGCCCACTCCTTGCGGATTGCTGACTGCACATTTGACGGCATCATGCGCTCGAGGTGGTGCAGTATCTCGTGCACTGGAGTCTGGTCGTTGGCAGCGCCCTTTATCAGGACCATGATGCGGCTAAACGGAATGTACTGGCCTGCAGTTCCCTCAGCCTTCTTCATCCTGATGCTGATGCCAAGATCATCCACCAAGGCTGGATTGTTCAGGATGAACCACTCAGCCAGATCGGACGCCTCGTCCGAGAGATCGCCACGGCGCTTGGCCTCCAGCAGTTTCTGACGGATGAAGTCAGCACCACGCTGGCGCTCGGGGCGCTCCTTCTGCATCTTCGCGTTCTCGGCTGCTTCAATCGCATCGTTCACGCCAATGACAAATTCCATATCGGAAATCTTGCCCTGCTCTCGGGCGCGGCTCAGCGTCTTAGCTCTGCGCGTAACGGATGGTGCACGCTTGGCTGGCTCACCAGTCACAGGCGTCTTGCTGATGTTCAGGAAAGTTTGCTGGCCGCGAGCCTCAGCCTCGTCAACATCACGTTTGCTGCCAGTCAAAACAAAGTCGCCAACCTCTTCGTCAGCCTTTGCTTTTTCCTCAGCCTCTTTAGAAAGACGCTCGTTCTCTTTGCGCAGACGATCAATCTCATCCTGCTTGGCGCGGAGCTCTTCTTCGGTCTGAGTTTTTAAGACTGCTTCTTCTCGAGCGCCGCCCTCAGGTGCTTCAGGCGCTCCTTCGGCGGGAGCTGGCGCAGCCTCTTGATCAAGAGCTCTTTGCTCGTCAACGGCGTATTGGATTTCTCTGTTGATGTCTTCAAGGCTTAGCTCCTCTTCAATTTGACCTTCGATGTCCCAGATGCCGCGCTGGATGTTGTCTATCTCAGTGCGGATGTCGTCGGTGTAGAACTCGCCAACACGCAGCTTTTCACGGATGTACTCCGCAGCTTCACCGTTGTCGTAGTTTGGCTGGCCCGGACGCATCGCGTAAGGCAGGAATGCGTCCAGCTTGCCGCTGTCAACCATGTCTTCCATCGATGAGCCGCGCTTGCCCTTTTTGGCAACCAATGAAATGAATGGGTTCTTGCCAATCTTGCGAGCCTTGCCTGCAAGCTCAGACATCTCGCCATCTCGCAATGATCCCTCAAGTACCTTCATCAAGCTGGTGCCTGCTGATCGTTTGCTGAGAATTTCGATGTCTTCAGCGGCCAAACGCTGCTTCCTCATGAGCTCCTCAACCTCCAGTGAGTCTGGTGGTGCAACGCCCTCCATCTGCTCTGCTGCGGATGGGATGTTTTGATCTTCCGCAATGAGGTTGTCAGCCTCTTCCACATCGGCCATCAAATTAGCGGCATCATCCTTCAAGCGCTGTGGATCGGCACGTTTGTACTTCTTCTGCACAGCCTCAGTGGCAGCGGCCAAGCGATTGGAGCGAGCAGCGATGTTGCCGATCTGCGACTTGATCTTCATGATGCCATCAGGCACCTGACCCTTGACGAGATTGTTTATGTCAAAACCAGCGGCTTGGATGGTATCGGCAAGGCGCTTGATGCTGTCGTTTGCCTCATTCAAGGCGACGCGAGTTTTGAGTGGTCCGGACTCCATAAGCCCGGTAATGCGTGCAGCCTCCTTCTCGCTATCGGAGAAAAACTCTGGCAGACCATAGGACACCTTCTCGGCGGCAGGCTTTGCTTCCTCGTAAGGCTGCAGCTTGGAGCGATAGAACTCCATGTTCTTTTCGTTAGGCTCAGGCGCTCTTGGGCGTGCGGCCAAGCGCATACCATCAGCAACATCCTTTACACCGGCAGCTTCCAGCCTGTCTGCAATCTCAAGAATTTCTTGCTTGGCTGGACTCAAGGTACTTGTGTCTGGAGCCGCTTGATTGGCCTCTTGCCGCGCAGCTTCAAGATCAGCCTTGAACTTTTCGTACTCTTGATTTGTGATGGCGCGATCTCTAAAGGCATTGGTCATGCCAATTGATTTGCTGGAGAGCCTTCTGAGTTTTTGCTGAGGCGTTTCCTCGGCGGGAGCTACCTCTGGTTCTGGCGATGGCTTTACCTCCGGCTCGACAGCTTTGGGCTCGCCCTCGAGCGCAAGCACATCAGCCTGTTCCTGTGCGCGTTGCTGCGTCAATTCATCTGCAGGCTTGGCGACTGGCTTCTCAATAAAGGCCTGCTCGTCAAACGTAGGCTCAACTCTTTCTGCGGGTTTAGCCGCCTCCCGTGCTGGAGCAGGGCGCTCCGTGCGAGCCTCTGGTGTAAGGAACCCGCGCTCACGAGCCATCCTGTCGGCCAAGCCGCGTGTGTCGAGCTCTCGCGGAGCTTCTGGACCAGACCTGCCTGTAGCGGCAAGAGCTGCACCCGGAGCTGAGCCAAACAGCGTCTCAACAGCTTCGCGGCCCAAATTCTCAGTGAGGGAAGTTTTCTCATCAATCAAACGCTGAGTGATATTGCCGGCTAAAGAAGGAGCCAGCGTCTCAAGCTGTTCGCCAAATACTTCAGCACCAGCACGGCCAGCGCGTTCTCTTGTTCCGCCAGTAATGGCTTTGCCAGCCAATGACTTTTCCAGACCCGTTCCGCCGGAAACAAAGCCTGCACCACCACCAACCAACTGAGAAGGAACGGCAAACAGCGGTGCAAGCATTCTCACCGCATCGGAGTGCGACAAGCCAGCGCCACGCAGCTCTTGGTATGCGTCGCTCTTGCTCCATTCTTGCGGACTCATCTGAGACAGCTCGCGTGCCGTGTTCTGAGCGGCCTCGCCAGCAACGGAAAGCGCATTGGTTGCTTTTAAAGCTCGTGCGCCCAAACCAAGAAGACTCATCCCTACTGTGGGCAGTATTGAGCCAGCGCCCTGAACAACTATGTCGGCGCCAGCAGGACTGAACATGCTAGTAAATGCAGCACGGGTCTGGGCCAGCTCGCCTTGATTCTCCAAAACGTTCTTGAGCAGCGCCTCACGCTCAGCCTTTTGGCTTTGAAGGAATGGAGACTTGGAGCGCTCACCGGCCTCTGAAGCGGACTTAAAGTATTCCGTGATCGGGTTATCTCCAGCAAGGATGTTTGCAGAGATCATCTGAGCCGGTGCGTTTGCGCCCTGTAAGGCCTGAATCAAGGTATCGGCAACAGCGCGACCAGCGGATCGCTCAATCTGTTCTTGTGGCGTAGCTCGCACGAATTGCGTGCGACGTGGCTGTTGAGCCCCACGCTCTGCGTAGTCACGGCGAGACAGGCGTGCAGCTTCCTCGGGATCAAACTTGGGATCGAATGGCTGGGTGTCAAACACGCTGCCGGTGTAGACCTTGCGCTCAGGCTTTGGCTCACGACGGGCAACGCCTTCGGCAGAGCTTTCCTCTGGAGACAACTGAACAGCATCAGCAACCGGGCTCAATGCCGCCTGCTGCGAGGCTGCGGCAATCATGCTCTTGACGGTCCTGTTTATTACCTCTGGATTGGTTCCGTCTGGGAAGCTAAGAACGCGACCATCGGCCAAGCGAGCCTGAATTGCCATAAATTACCCCAATTAAATTCTGTTGCCTTGGGCGTCAAACTCAATAACTTCAGTTGGTTTGACCTTGTCCTTGCCACCCTTACCTTTTTCGCCCAACGCCTTGAGCTGCTTGTTCAGCTCTGCAATTTCAGCCCTGATCTCAGCTTCCTCTTCAGGACTTTCAGCGCTCTTGAGATCAGCTCGTCTGCTTCTGAGTTGCTCTGTGATGATCAAGCGCTCATTTTTCAAAGAGCCGACATCAGCCGCGCCGCCTTGCAGATTGCGATAGTCTCTTGCAAGCTGATCAGCCTCATCCGTTTTGCCATCTTTGCGCAGCTTTTCGATGCGGTCAAGAATGCGCTCTTTGAGCTCAGGGCGGAAGGCACGATTGTTGGCCGCTTTGATGCCTTCTCTAGCAACATCAGCTCTGAGTTTGGCTGCTGCAACCGTCGCATCAGCGGCTGTCTTGGATTTCCGATCTGAGGACACAATCGAGCTGACAGCGGCGATCTGTCTGCCCAGCGCGGAGTTCTCAGAGATGTTGTAGTCTCTGGCGATCTTTGCCAAATCCACCGCAAGTTTTTCTTCGGTAGCAACGTCACCCTCAGCGCGTGCTCGCTTGATGTCATCAATCTTGTTGAGTGTTTCCGCCTCAACCTTTTGAAGCTCAAGCTCACGCATGCGCAGGCCTTGCTCCTGCTGCAACTGCTTAGCCTCTGCGCCGGAAGCCAGATCGGAGTAGCCGCCAAGGATGGAGGCCAGAGCGCTACCGCCCTTTTGACCGCGAGTGCCCATAGCCGCTTGGCCGAGCAACTGCAAGATGCCGGGCTTAGACTTGGCAAGCTCCTCTCGCTGGGTAGCAAACTCCGAGCGCTGTGCGCGTTGCAGGTCTTGCATTCGCTGGATTGCATCCTGACCAATTGGGGTGTTCAGAATGCCGTACCGATCTGGGTCTTTCTCCGCCATCGCTTTTCGTCTATCGGCCAGAGACATCACGGGAGCTGGTCTCGCACCAGAGCGCGCCTCACGCAACCGCATCAACCGAGCCAACTCAGCTTCTGCATCGATTGGACCAGCGGCTACAGATGTTGGTGCAGCTTCTTGCGACAGAACTTTTTCGTCGTCATCGCCGCCTTCATCATCTCCTTCAACCAAATTTCCCTCTTTGAACGCAATCACACCGCCCGAGCGATAGCCTTTTGGAGCCAACGAAGCCAAACCGCCGCCGGCCATAGCCTGAGTTTCAGGTTGAGGAATGCCTTGAGGTGCAGGCGACGGAGCGGCCATACCTTGACGCATCATGTTCTGCATAGCCTGCTGCTGACGACCCTGCTGGAGGGCCATGACGCCAGTCTGCTGCTCGATCTGATCCTTGACGGTGCCGGTAGGAGGCTGCCCAGCCTTCTCCATCTGCGCACGTTCCATCTCGCCTTTGCGGCGGTTCAGCTCACCGAGGGCGAGGTATGGAGGAACTTGTGGGTTCTGGCCGTTGGCGTAAGACGTCAGTAGCTGCATGACCCGAGGATCATTGGGCAGGCTCTTGAGCTTGTCTTGGATTTGAATCAAGTTCATGGCAGGTCAACTCCAGAAGAAGAGCCAAAATTAACACCCAGATTTCTCAGCATGGTTCCGAGGTCGCCTTGACCCGTTTGCTGCAGCAGCTTGTCAATGCCGCCAACAGAGGCTATCAACTGAGCAATGCCGGAAAGCTGTGCAGGAGTGTTGGTCACCGAGCCAGTCGGCAAGCCGGTAATCATGTCACGCTGGAACTGCACCTGCTTGTAGGGAAACTCGCGCTGCTGGTTGAACTCGCCCAAGTCCGCTGCGATACCTTCTGCTGTAATGCCACGCTGCACAGCTCCAGCACCAAGCTGGTCTCTCAGAATGTCGCGCTCAGCACCCAGACCCTTGAGGCCAAAGTCCGCACCGAATTGGGCCTCTTGAACCTTGCGCTGCTGGTCTGCATTGAACTGCTGCATCGCCTTGTCGTAGGCGGAGGCGTAACCCTGACCCAAAACGTTGGACTGCTTGTCCAGCAGGTTGCGGCGAGCTTCGGACTCCATGATGGCCTGACGGCTACCACCAAACGCACCAGCACGGGTTAGGCGTGCAGCATCATCCAGACGGGCGATGTCAGACTGGCGCTTGAGTTCTGCCAACTGAGGGTCGAGCGCTTGCTTCAGGTACGGGTTCATGTACGTCTCGGCCTGCTTGGTGTCGAACGTACTGCCGACCGGAGTGTACTGGCCTTGATTGGGTACAGTCAAACCACCGATGCCTTGGAACGCCTGAGTCTGCAAGCCAGAGGCACCCGCAGTCAGTGGACCCTGATAGGTCTGATACGGAGCGTTGCCCAGCGCTTGGGCTTGACCGAGGTATCCTGTGATGTAAGGTGCAGCCCAGTCGGCCAAACCTGCCATCGATGTGCCGCCTGTTGTACCGAGCGAAGAGCCAGCAGTACCTGTAGAACCGGTTCCAGTAATTGCCATGTCGTTTCCTTATGCCAACAGGTGGCGGTGGGCTTTGGAGTCTTTGCCGACCCCAGCTTTTCTATCGTCGCGCAGAATGTTTTTACGCATTTTATCGAGTCTTTCGGCTCCTGCGTCAGTCGATCCGTTACCTAGAGCGGCAACAGTGCGTGCGTCAATTACATACTCTCCGCGAGCGAGCTTGGCTGGCTGACCACCGCCGGCCATGCCCTCATCTTCGATCACTGCAGGGATGCTGTCGGATACACCATCGCCGGGGCCGTCAAGCAGTCGAGCAATCCCACCACCACGAGCCATCCTTGGAGCATACTGAGTCTGATCAAAGTAAGTGATGCCGCCTTGTCCCGGACGGTAGCCCGGAGCGCGTTGCTGCTGGGCATAGGGGGTCTGCCGTTGCGTAGCAGTCAGGCCGGGAATAACTGCACCCCTGCTCTCGCCGCCACCGCCGCCGCCCTTGTTCATTGCCAGCAGAGCCAGCAACAGAGGGAGCAAGGAGCCCAAACCGCTTTGCTGGGTGGTTGGTCTGGTTGTAGTTGCTGGGGTTGTTGTTCTTGGCGGTGTTGTGGTTGTGGTCGTGGTTGTGGTGCCGGTTCCAGTGTTGGTTATAACTCTACCAACGTCTTTGTCAGTACCCACAACAGTACCGCTGTTATCAACCACACGCCCATTGGACATAAGCGTGCCCGTTGTGCCGTCTTTCAAAACAACAGAAACTCCACCACCCGGTGCGGTTTTGGTGCCGCCTGTCGCAGCGTTGTAACCAGAGGCAGCGGTATTGAGCTTGCCGCCTTTAATAAGCGACATAACTTCATTCTCAGACAGAGACCTGCTTGCACCAGTGGTTGGGTTGACCGCCATGCCCGTGCCGTCGTCATACACCTGAACCTTGCGGCCATCTACGTCTTGCCACTGACTTGTAAAGCCGCCCTTTTCGTAGATGCCTTGGAGGTTGGCATTGAAATCATCCATCGCTTTGCCCATGTCTACGCTTGAGCCAAAGTTCTGACCACCAAGGTCCAGCATTTCCTGCCTGTACAGTAACTGCTCCGGGGTCATGCCTTCTGTGTGTAGAGAATCAAAATCTATGTCGGCCAAACTTCCAATTGAGGAATCGGCAATACTCAGAGGGGTGGCTGATGTAGGGGCCATTTGATCAAAGTCACCAACACTTTCAGCCAAGTTTCCAAGATCAAAATCACCGATACCCAAGTTGGCAATTGCATCGAGGTCAACATTACCGCTGTTTAAAACTGCGCCAAGATCAGCATTCCCAAGGTCAAAGTCTCCGATACCGAGTTTGGCAATCGAGTCGAAATCAACACCTCCAGCCAGCATACCTTCAAGGTCGTTGTAGCTGAAAGCGCTTGGATCGAGCGTGCCAAAGTCAAAGGCTGGACCGGAGTCGGAAAAGTAATTGCTGAAGTCAAAATCCTTCGACGCCGAGTCGATCATGCTATCGAGGTCGTCGTAGCTGAAGTTGTATTCGCTCATGGTTTTTCCTTATCTCGGTTGCGGTGAGAGGTAGTTTGCTGCCGTACCCAGAACTTTGAGTGGGCTAACTTTTTCGCCTTGGAGCAGTGGCACCGCAATCCCAGTGGCAAAGTTTAACTGTTGCGGGGTCAAACCGGAACTACCCAAAGCGGTGTTTAGGCCGTAATTTGAGACACCTTCCAGAATGCCGGTTTGGAGTAAATCCCCGAAATTAGCGTTGCCTTGGATTGCACCCCTGACTGCCCCAACACCAGCGCCTGTGATGGATTTGGCTAAGTCTGGGTTCATCCCGGTCGGCAGAAGGTTTGAAATACCAGCACTCACGAAAGGCGAAGCAGCTCCACCGAGGAAGCCCTTTTCAAACTGACCACCTCCAAGTGCAGTCATGCCACCGCTTAGGATACCCTGAGTCAGCGCTGCGTTTGCCAAAGAACCAGTAGCCAGAGCGGAGCCTCCAGCGCTTGCCAATCCGCTGCTCAATGCAGCACCCACGCCGGGCAGTACAAACGGCAGCGCCATAGAGATCATGGGCGCGAGGTCTTGGACAAGTGCGCCGAAGCCCGTCTTTTCCTGCGTCGAATACAGAATGGGAACGCCGTCTTTGGTAAACCCGACGTTCAGTTCGTTGCGCTTTCTGTTGTTCCACCTGCCGCTTTTCTCTGCGTCGATGGTTCCATCTATGCCGGCAATCTCTTTGCCCGTGTCTTTGTCGATGGCGACAGTGCCGATCTTTTGCTGGTAGTTGCCGTCCTTGTCCACTTCTTTATCAGAAAGCGGATTGAACTTCGCAACTTGAGATTCGCCATCAGGACTTGTCTCGTATGTTGTGTAACCGTAAGTGGTTTTGACTTGGCTTCTCGGAACCACAGAGCCGTCAGGCGTACCAAAGGTGCCGTTGCCCAAGTCATCCACGGGTATGCCGTCGGAAGTGGTGTAGCGCTTCTCCGCAGGTACAGCCTCAAACTTGTCCTTCTGTCCGATGTCTGCAAGCGTGTCGATGCCGAGCCGCGACAAAGTGGCAGCGGTCTTCATGGGGTCAGCGAAAGAACCACGGAACAGGTTCGGGTTGTTGATCGCCTTGCGCTGCGTATCGAGCTGGTCATAAATGCGCTGAGCTTGGAATGGGTCCACCCCGTTATAGTTCTTCCACTTGTCTTCCAGCTCCGTGATCTTCGCATCCAAGTCGCCAAGACCTTTGCTATACACCTGAGATATAGCGCCGTTGGATCGAGCGTCCTCGGCAAACTTCTTGATGTCCGCCGTTGTAGCGTCAGTGTTAGTCAGGACTTTGCGGAAGTCTGTTTCAAAGTTTCTGACCGGGTCTAAGAACACCTTGACCTGAGCAGGTGTGAAGTCAGCAGCCTTAGCCAAGTCTTCATCGCTGAACCCAAACTTCTGCTGCAGTGCCAGCGCTCGGACAATCTTGTCATCGTTGGTCTTAACATCTTCAGCCCCAAGCACGCTGTCAACAATTTGGTTTGTTCTGTCGTCGTAGTTCTTGTATATGGCGTCGAACACCTCTTTTTTGGTGCCCGTGAGGTCGGCCAATTCCTGAGCGTCGTAGCCATAGTCGCGACCAAACTTAACTGCAGTGCGAGCCTCGTCAAAGGACAGCTGCTTGTCCGCGAGGATGTTGGCAATTCCTGTTTTGGCGTAGTCGGCAAACCCCGTCTTGTACGTGTTGAACACGTCTTCGCCCAGAGTCTTTTTCAGCTTGTCTTCGGTTATGCCGGAGTCGTTCGCGTACTTGAACCCTGACAGAATGCCTTCTGTAGTAGGCGCAGCTTTATCGTCAACAACGCCGAACTGCTTGTTAAGTTCAGTCGCCGCCGATTGCCTGAAGATTTCGCGCTCTTTGTCGTCAATCGTAGAACCAAACTGGTTGCGCCAGTAGTCCATGCCTTCAGCGTCGGCATCACGACCGAGGAAGTCTGTGTATAGCCCCTGAACGCGCTTGTCCAGTTCTGGCCTCGCGGCCTGCTCAAACTGCGCACGTTCTTCTGGGCTGATCTCAGCGCCGAACTGTTTGTACCAAGTTCCAAGCCCACTTGCGTCAGCGCTGCGCCCAAGCACGTCTTGGTAAAGCTGCTGGATTCCAGCAATTTCTGGGTTGTTGGTGCGCTGCAAGTAGTCAGTGACGTATGTGCTGTACTGATCTTGGGGGTTGGTAACGAGGTAATCTGCAACCGAGCTCTTGAACGTGTTTGACAGATCGTTAGGGTTAACGGTGCCGGTCTTGAGCGCGTTTACCCAGTTGTCAAAACCAGCTTGGTCGATGTTGGACGCAGCAGTGCCAATCCCAGTACGGCCAATAGAGCCATAGGCATCACGAACCATTTGTTCGTAGTCTGGGGTTGTTGTGGCGGCTAATGTTGTAGTGGGTGGAAGAGCTGCTGGCTGCGTGAACTGGTTGTATGCCTGCTCAATCACTGGAGCTGCGATGCCACGGCTTTCAAGAAATGTCCGCGCTGCGTTTTGATTGGCGGTTGTGTCACCTCCGGCTCCAGATGTGAACTGAGAGTAAGCTGCAGCAATATCTGCTGGCGTGCTTTGCGCAGTCAGGCTTTGATATAGAGGTGGGTTGGGGGTTGCCATGTCTTGTCCTTATTGCGTCAAGTCCCAGAAGGCGATTGTGCCGTAGCAGTCGCCAGCAGGAGTTGCGGAGTCCACAGTGCGGATAGCCAGTGTCAGAACATCGCTGGCTCCAGCCAAAGACGAACCCAACTGAAGCGCCCAGTTGTAACCAGAGGGGTCAACCAAGGGCTGAACACCGCCAGAACCGCTTGCTGTTACGTAGTCCGTCTGCACCAGTGTGCCGCCTGTCATCGCCGTGGCAGAGGTATCAAACTCCACGTTAGGGTCGGTATCCACCGCAGCCCAAGAAGCACCCGTCAGGGTTGAGTTGAAGAACAGCGCCACCTCGTAGCTCTGGCTTGTAATCGGCAGCACCTGCATCCTACCCGGAACAACTACCGCACCCAGTGCTGTAGAAGCCAAACGGATTGACACGATGGGTTTGAACGTCAGTTGGATGTTTGCCAGTTTGGTGGTGCGTCGAGCCAAGTGGCTTGGGGAGTACTGCTCATACCCGCCTTCAGACATTACCGTCGAGCAAATCTGCTTCATGCTGGCGGTGACGAGGTTGGACAGGTTCCTAATCTCGTAGCGCACGGGCAGGATGGCAGTGGTCATGTAGACCGAGCCGATCTCATTGGCGTTGTTGAAGGTGTGGCAGATGATGTACTGACCGTTAATCACGAAGCCTGTACGCACCGAACCGACACCCAGCCACTCAAAGTCGCACCAGAAAATCTGCGTCTTGCTTGGGTCCAGCGTCAGACCTGATGGGCCTGTGCCGTCGAGCTTGTCCCCGTTCCAGTTTGCTTGATTTACGGTTCGCGCATCGCTTGGTGTGCCGGGTGTAGGCAGGGAGTTGGAGCGCAGCACCATCGACAGCGTTGTGCCGTTGGCCTGAAAGAACACCCCGTTCTGGGTATTGAAGTACCCCACGCGCTGGCGGATATTGGCCGTAGGCGTGTTCATGGCAAAGGTAGCAAGCACCAGCAGCCCTTTACCCGGCTGGTAGGACATGGAGCGGAATGTCTGACGCACAGCCTCCGAGTTGGTCGTAGCTGCCACCGACATAAGCACTGCGGATTCGTTGGTTAGGAACGACGTCGAAGCGCCGTTGGCCGTGCTGGTGTCGAACTGATTGTCGGCAGCGTAGCGTTGCTGGCTGTCAAACAAAGTGTAGGGCTGGCTCACCCGCTGGCGACCAAAAGCGTCCAGTGAGGTTGGCGGGAATGAGATTGGAACGGATGTATCTGATGCCACGAGTTGCCCCAATATGCTTTGCAAGCGGTTGAAGTACAACCGCAAGACGTTGTTGAGTTGGTCTTGATACGCCTTGGAGTATTCAGGGGTAGCAAGAGGCAGATTCGGCGGAGCTACCCTTTGAAGCTCAAAATCGGAGGTAACGATCAGGGTCATATTTACCTTCTGCCGTCAGACTTGATGTCGATTCGAGGCACGCCAAGCTGCCACGTCGTACCCAATCGGTTGGAGTCCACCTTGAAAATGAGCTGCCTGCCGCGCACACGGATATATACCTGACCCGTAAACTCCTCAATCGGAGCCGTAGCGATACGTTGAATCTGCGCTGAGCTGGTGTTGTTCGTGGAAGCTGGTGTTGTGAATCCAGCGCCGGAGTTGCGCATCGGAATCAGCGTCATAGTGCATTGAGGCGTCAGGTCACCCGTAGAGCCCCGGAAGGTCAAGTCAGGCAGTACGCGCCAAATAAAGCCAAAGTTGTGCCCGTCATCAATATCAAACTCAGACGAGCCAATTGACGCCGCAATAGGCAGAGTAGTTCCTGTTTCATTGTCATCCACACCTTGCTCGTGGTTCACCAGATTGTGACTGTACGTAGCAGCAAGAGGATAGTCGCGCAGACCCGAGTCCAACCATGCTGTGCGGCCCATCGTGCCGTAGTACCAGATGTCCTCTGCGTAGTTGTAGACCACGTACTTGTCCACCGTCTGGCTGTTGGCAGAGCAGTAGAACCACCAGACCTCGTTGAAGCCTTCGTTCGTACCAGCAAAAACTTGCTTGTCTTGGGACTGGTTGATGTCGCTGAAGATGTACTGACGCAGATCACAGCGCAACGTCTGGGTGCGACCGTCATACTTGTAAAACTTGTCCACGCCCATCCAGTAAATCACACCGGAGGCCACAGCCTTTGCGTTCGGGCCGTAAATGGAGATGTTACTCGCCAGAAGCTGGGTGCTCCACACCACAGGCACACCCACGTATTGAACCGAGTACAGGGCCGAATCTGTCCAAACCACAATTTCCTGTCGGGTCTGCAAGCAGGTGACCAACTCAGAGCCATCAGACAGCGTGATGCTTCCTGCTTGGCTTGTAGCTGAAGGCGTCCAGTCTGCAGCCGATTCCTGATCCGACCAGCGAATCAGCATGGGGTTCTGGACCGCACTGCCGATCTCGTTACAGCCAAAAGCAAACACGAACCGGCTGATGTCCGACACGAAAATGAACTTCTGCACCGTTGGCACGTTTGAAGCGCCAGCCAGAGATGACAGCAAAACCCCGCGAGTCTCCACTCCTGCGGTAGCGTCCCAGTAGTAAATCTGCCCATCTCTGGGGGCAAATATCAAGTCTTCACCAAAGTTGTTTTGGCTCCACAAGCGCAGACCAGACAAGGATGAGCCACCAGTGCCCCAAGTCCCGAAGCCCCAAGTACCTGCACCCCATCCGGTGACGGGAACCTGAAACTCTGGGCCGACGTTGATCTGGTATACCGCCGTCACTGTGCCGCCGCCGGGAGAGCCGGATGCGTCAGTGGCGTTGGCATTGACGCCAGCATTGATCGTGTAAACGTTTGCGTTTACAACCGTGACCTGATGCTCTTTATTGAGCACTGCTGCCGTAATGTTTCCACCAAGACCTGTTGCCCCGCTGTAGGTCACAAAGTCCCCGGTCACGCAGCCGTGGGCTGTATCTGCGACGGTGATGATGGCTGAGCCGTTGGTGGCGGTGAAAGGATTGGTGAGGGTGACGGTATCCCGGATGGGGGTGATGTCGTAATACGCACCGCCGCGCTCGATGTAGAACTTCAGGTTTGTGCCGACACCGATGAGGTTCAGCGCACCGAGGGTTACCCAATTCCACAAAGAACGACACACGCCAAGGAAGGTGCTGGAGGAAATGCGCTGCCAACCGCCAATCTTTTCTGGCGTTCCAGAACGGAAGCGAACTTTCTCGGACTCGTACCAGCCGCCCACGACCTGCGCAGACGCAGATACTGCGCCCAGCACTTCAGAGGCGTAACGGGTGTTTTCCCGATTTACGCCGGGTCGGAACAGTATGGACTTCAGGGGCATGGTTTACCTCAGTTTTGCGACATTTTCGCACTTAACTCAGGAACAGCGCAATCTCGGCTTCCCTGCGCTTGACCAGTCCCGGCAGGACTTTGCCGCCGCCCTTGGTCCAAACGCGGAATGCCTCCGCTGCGCCTTCCCAGTCGCCCCGGTTCGCTCTCATGCGGATGGTGCTGCGCTGGAGGTTGCCTAGCCCGAAGTTAAAGGAAATAGAGACAAGAGCGTCGAAAGAGCCTTGACGCCCAACCACGCCGGGAACAAGACGAAGAACACCCCGTTCAAAAGCTCCGACGTCAGCGCGGAATAGTTCGTCGATTTCCGTTTTCGTCCAGACACGGTTGTCCTCCGGTTTCAGTGGCATTTCTTTGCGGATCATGGGCGTTTCCTTGCCCTCCACCCGCACCACGGGCAGTCTGATCTGCTCTTGGTACAGGACATGGCCGTAGCCAATCGTCCAAATGTGGGCAGGGCAAAGGTAGGGACGAGAGCGAAAGCCCTCGTACTTGTGCATCAAGTCTTCCCCGGCTTTGCTCAGTTTCACTTCTTGCTCCAAGTCCGTGACCCAAACCAAAAGCCCAAAATTCCACCGAGCATGGCCGTCTCGTCGCTGGAGAAAATCAGGTCGGAGTAGCGGATAACGTCATCCATGTTTTGGATTAGGGTCGGATGGGTGTACAGGTAGTAGCACATGAAGGCGTTGATCGCCACCAGCTCCAACACAAAGATGTAGGTCACCGTTGGACGCACAGTGCCCACGTAGCTGGACACCCACGAGGCAGCCTTCTCAAGCACCTTGGCGTCATGTTCGAGCGCCGCTTCAGTCATCCGGGCGTCAGTTTCCATTGCCACCTGCTCGGTGCGGATTTCTTCCATCTTGGCCTGAGCCGCAAAGCCAGCAGCGGCCAGTTGCAACTCACGCTCGGTCTGGACTCGTGCCAGTGCCAGTTCGTGTTTCTGGTCGGCTTTGTTCTGGAAGTACTCCAACAGCTTGGGTAGGCCCGAGATCAGCAGACCCCCGAGGGTAGAAAGTAGTGAAAGCATCAGTTGCCCCTTTTGGTTAGCATGGCGCTGGCAATCTCCAGCATGAATTTTACTTGTTGGATGTCCTGCGGTGGCTCAGTCCAGCCTACCGTGACCTGTCCCACAAACCTGTAACTGTCTGGCGGTACGCTCACTCGGCAGGTGTACGTCACACCCTTCTCCAAGTACCACAGGCCCACCTCAGACTGCGCGTAGCGATATTCCCCGCAGGGAATCTCGTTGGTCATCAACCGCACCACATCCGAATTGTTGGATGAGTTCTGACTGAACAACCCTACGTCTATGTCTTCAATAGTCTTGTCCCTGCCGTCCTTCGTGTAGGCCCGGTACAGCACCCGACTGTTAAACAGAGGGTTGACCTTGAAGACCGCCACCACGGTAGCTCCAGTCTTTTTCATCAACATTGCGCCCACATCGTCGGCGCGGCTGGTGTTGATCTCTGGCAGCTTCTTGGATTCCTTGTAGGCGTCCCGCATGAACTCTTGGTTCTGCCACAGGAAGTACCCAGCGAAGGCCACAATCCCCATGAGGAGGATGGCAAA
>JACCDU010170264.1_pt1 | contig 19103 bp, 34 predicted proteins | sample 7446081 | NCBI WGS metagenome assembly JACCDU01 (sample SAMN15323447, study PRJNA562643) | freshwater metagenome | isolation source: river surface water | place: USA:Blue River Watershed | collected 2017-08-17
ATCAAGACCGGCACGCCGGTCTTGATTTGCCATGATAGTAGCGGACGGCCTGGATGTCACGCAGATTCCGCCCAGAATCCCAGAATATTTTTTCTGCCCATTTTGCGTGCTACCCTATTGCAATCGCCGGTGGAGTCGCTACAATTAGCGCATCGGGCCAGTCGCCCGAATCACCACCTCTCACTAGGAGACACCACCATGTTCAGCACCTCCCCCGTCACCACCTTCTCCTGCGCCACCGACATCGTGTTCAGCCCGTCGCGTTCCGTTGACAACCTCCGCAGCAACGAGCGCGAAAACCGCATCAGCGACTGCACGATCAGCAACCGCAGCAACTACACCCGCATCCGCTTCGACCACGAGTCGGCTGCGGCGTTCATGATCCCGGTCGGCCCCTACGCCGTCCGCGTCCTCTCGTCGCCCAACCACCGGATGGCGTCGTTCAACCTCTTCGGTGCCTTCGATGAGCGGGCGGGCTGCTCCTGCACCGCGAACGAGATGCGGGCCGTCGCCTACGGCCTCCTCGCTGCGGCTAACTGGATCGACGGACGCGACACGGCCTCGAAGCAGGCCGACCGCGCCCCGACGCGCCCCCTTCGCTCCGTGTCCATCTAACCCAAGCCCCCGGTGGGGGCAGGAAAGAAAGTAAAAAATCTTTCCTGCCCCCTTGATTCCCGCCCCCCGATACAGTAAGATTCACACCATGAAGCGCACCACCAAGTACGACCTCGCAGCCGCCGTCCGCGTCCTGAACGAACTCGTCGGAGCCACCCCCGGCCACCCCGGAGCATACTGCCTCCAGGGCGCATACGGCGGATGGCAAATGCAAAGGATCCTCGTCTCCGGGACGGAGGCCATCTTCCCCGGTTACCGCAGCAAGCGGGAACTGCTGGACCTGATCCACGCATTCCGAGCAGGTGTCCGCGTCGGACAGCAGGCACCTGCACCGGCCACAGACTAAAGAGGTGGTGCTCTTACAACCAAAAAGGATTCGTCCCTGCCCCGATTAGCTCGGGGCTAGGTTGTTTGTGGGCTACTATCAGGCAGGCCCCGCCTGCCTGAGGCCTTGATAGTTGTGGACGGCCTGGATGTCAAGGACAATCCGACGGGATTCGATAAATGCATAATATTCACGCCGACGAATATTTATTCATTTGCACGGAATCGCGGCCTACCCTATTGCATTCTGTAGCCATTCGGTTACAATTACCGCATGATCACCACCACCACCCGTCAGCCGTCCGCCGCTACCCTCGCCCGCATGTCCGCCGTCCGCGTTGAGGCCGAAGGCCGCTTCCGTACCCTCTTGGCCTCGGCCACGCCCGCCGATATCAAGCGGGCGGGCACATGGTACTGCGATGCGAACGCGTTCGCGGAATCGCTCTGCACCATCGCGCCGTCGTGGACGCTCGAAGTGTCCGCTAGCGTCGTGTCGGCATTCTCGCCCCGCGTTACTTGGGCGCTGAACAAGCGCAAGGCCGCCGAGTACGCTATGGGCCAGCGCCCTGCGGGCCTGCGTTCGGCTCTGGACGCTGCCGACCGTTGTCAGCGCGAAGGGTACGACGGCCTGCGCGGGCCGAAGACGAACGCGTTCGCCCGTGCCATCGGCGGCGACCCCGATGCGGTCGTGATCGACATTTGGATGTGCCGCGCTGCCGGCCTCACCTACGGGCCGAAGTCGAAGTACGCTGGCCAGCCGAAGGACGCGCCCAGCGCCGTTGAGTACCGTGCCATCGCCGCTGCCGTTCGGCTCATGGCCGATTCTTGGAACATGCCCGCCGCCGACATGCAGGCTCTTCTGTGGATCATCATCAGGGGAAAGGCGGAGTAATCCGCCCTACCCTATTGACAGGGACAGGACAGGAAGGTAAGATACCACCATGATCACCACCCTCAAGCCGATTCGCAAGCCCGCCATGCAGGTGGAATTGTCGAAGCGCGAAATGGAAGTTATTTCCCGTTTCATGTTCACCGCTATGGTGGATGTGCTGCGCGAAATGAACACCTACCGGGAAACCGCAGCTCATGATGCGTTCTACGCTGAAGCGAAGGCGGAGCGTGACACGATTCGCCGCCTTCAGATGAAGATTGATTCCGCCCTGATCGACCTAGAGGAGACACGATGAAGCACCGCCCAGGCAAATTCGTCCACGACGCTTTCCGTGAAGGCATCCGGCTCCGCCCCAAGACTTGGGGCAAGAAGAGCCGCGACCCTCGGATGGCGCGGAGGGAGGGAAAGAGGGAACTGGCTCGAGAAGTTTGAGCCAGACCCTCGGAGGGCTTCGGCTACTATCAAAGTTTGCCGTCGCCTTTTGCAAACTTTGATAGTTGTCAAGGGCCTGGACGGCATGGATTGGACGGATTGTGCAAATCTGTGGCCGGTACGAGGAAAGAAATAAATCTTTCGAATCGCGACCTACCTACTTGCAATCGCCAGCCAACCTGCTACCATGTACGCATCACCCAACAGCCCCACAGGGGCAGGAGTCACCACCGTGTCGAAGATCACCACCATCCCCGCCATCCTGATCCCCGCCGACATCACCCAGCCCGTCCGCGTCGTGGAACTGAACGCCGACAACCCGTTGGAGTCGATGTACCCGATCATGTCGTGCCGCCTCGTGCAGCCGATCAGCGTCCCGCTGAACCACATCGAGGATTCGATGATGTGGATCGATGAGGAGGGTCTGTGCATCGACAACCCGCGCTTCAACACCCGCGCCTCCATCATCTGCAAGCAGCCGCTCGTCGGGGACGCGATCCTCGCGGGGGACAACGGTGAGAACATCACCGCCTTGCAGATGCAGTGCCCGAAGGTGTTCTTCGAGGTCCTCCAGGCCGAAGCGGAGAAGTTCGAGAAGCAGGGCGTCCCCACCGCGCAGGACCTGATCCAGTAAATCATGGTGGTGCATGATGGGAGGGGGTTGAGTTACCGCCCCCTCCCAAAACCACCAAAAAATCTTTCTTTCCCTCTTGACTTTCACCCCCAACCGGCTACAATACTCACATGAACACCACCGAACTGCCTCTCGCTACCGTCCTCCGTGTCTCGCTCTCCAACAACGACACCGTGATGGTGACCTTCACGAAGAAGGACGGCACCCCCGCTGCCCGTGAGATCACCACGGATGCGACCTTCATCCGTCAGCTCGGAGGCAACCTGCCGAAGGGCATCCGTCACACCACCGAAGGCTACATCTGCGCCTTCGACATCACCAAGAAGGACTGGATCCTGATCGGTGAGGACAAGATCACCGGGATCATGGGATTCTCGCCCAAGACGGAGAAGATGCTGAACTGGGCTTGACATTCGCCTCCAACCCAAGTACAATACTCCCATGAACCTCACCACCTCCTACATCGACCGTTTCATCGGTGCCCTCGTCCTGATTGCGGCGTGGTTCCTTCCGATGATCTTCACCTACGCATTCCTCGCCCCCAACGACATTTCGTGGCTGCTGAACGCAGTCGGACTCTTCTGCGCTGGCGTGATGTACTTCTGCGCGTTCACCCTGACCTTCACGCTTGGCGGACTTCGCTATGTCGTGACCGGATGCGAGTTCAAGGACTAACACCATGAACCTCCAAGCAATCATCGTCCTTCCCGATGGTACGACATGGAACACCGTTGAGGGTTGTTCGATCAAGGTCATCACGAAGGAAAACTTTGACGATCTGATCGAAGATCGCATCGACGCAGGTGATGTTCCTGCGGTTGTTGAGATCAACCTCGCAGACATCAGCCCAAACTGAACCATCAAAACCGGATGCCCTGTGTGGCCACAAGCGGCATAAAAAAGATCCGTACAGCGCTGTGCGGAGAAACGCGGGAGTTTGGACGGTAGCTCTCACGCCCCACCTTCTTCAAGGTGGGGTATTTTTATTGGAATCTACTATCAAATTTGCGCCACGCAAATTTGATAGTTGTCAAGCACGGACTGGATGGATTTGGACAAAACCTGGACGACTTATAGGACGCAAAATATATTTCGTTTTCTTGGATGATACCACTTGTATCCCCGCCGGTATAGGCTATACTGCGCGCATGGACATTGACAACGACTTCGACAACACCGACGATCAGTACGACCACGCCATTGAGGAGATGACCGACGAGGAGGCCATCGAAGAGTTGATGGCCGAAGGCTACAGCGAAGCGGAGGCTCGCCGCATGATTGGCCTCTACGACGCGGACGATGACTACACCGAACACGACGATGACATCCCGGAAATGGATGACTTCACCGCATCCGACTTCGTGGATGACGAGGACTTCGACTGATGGCACTCTACAGCAACATCACCGTCATTCTGCACAAGACGGCACGGAGCCGGTCTTGGGCTACCATGCGCCTCAAGGAGATGTCGAACGCCTACCTTCATGCATGGAACTTCGCGGACGATAGGTACGCCGTGACCCGTGGACAGAACCCCACCTTCCAGTTCGACATTGCGAACGAGTTCTGCATGATCACCGCCTCTCTCAACTTCGACTGCGACCCGATGCTCCAGTTGACTTTCGTGGACGATATGAAGAAAACTTTGGAGCAATGGGGCCTCGAGGTTTCTGTTTCGAATATCGACTATTCCCTGCTTGACAGCCCCCTCTGACTTCAGTACAATACCACCATGAACAAGCCCAAGAAGCCCACCACCTGCAATGTCAGCGACCTGCTGAACAGCATCTCCGACTTCATCTTCGCCAACCCGGATTGGGACACCGACCCGGAGAAGGTGATGCGGATGGGATCAGCGTATGTGATGCTGACCAAGATGGCCGACCCCGACATGACCACCGACGACGAGTACGAGTTCATCCTCAACCTTCACGCCCAGATCAAGGAAGCCAACAATGCCTGACCCGACGAACAACTTCAGCAACTTCTTCGACAACAACGACCCGCACCCCATGATGGAGCAGTTCAAGCCGAGCATCCACGAGGTGATCTACAGCCTCGTGGAACTGGTGATGCGGAACCCGACCTTCTACAAGGATCAGAAGCTCCGCCTCGTCGCCTCCGCTGCGATGGCCTACGCGACCCAGGAACTCGCGGATGCGAAGGAGCGCAATGAGCGTCCGAAGGATGTCACCGCAGGCGACGCGGCGTTCATGATGCTCTTGGGCGACATGATGTCCATGACCTACGACGAGTTCGCGGGTGACTTGGAGCGGAAGCACTTCCCCCACGACCGGCGGGAGTACATCAACGACATCGAAGAGGAAATGGGAGACAACGACAAGAACTGACTTGACTTCACCGCGCCCATCGGATATAATGGGCATCTCGCCTCTGTAGCGCAGTTGGTAGCGCAGTAGACTTTTAATCTATTGGTCGTGGGTTCGAACCCCACCGGAGGCATTCAGGAGGACACTATGAAGATTTCAGAACAGCACTACATCAGCTCGCTCCAGGCTTATGACCGCGTGGTCATCGTCGCAGACCGCATCATGGAACACATTCTCCATGGCAACGGCAACCCGCCGAAGGAACTGATCAATCAGTACTTCGATGAGGTGGACAACGCAGCCCAATGCCTCAACGTTGACCGGCTCCATGAGCAGGTGGTCCGAGCCAATTCGGAATTCTTCGAAGAAATTGAAGAAAAATTCTCCCTAGAAGATAGGGTTGACAACCCGCCCATAGTGTGATACACTACACCAACAAGGAGACTGACAATGACTACGAGACGAGATCGTGAACGCATGATTGCAGAAGGCACCACCACCGTGGAGGCTGAACTGGCCGCAGTTGAAAACATGTTGGCGCAAGCCATCCGTGAGCGCGACGAGGCAAGAAAGATGTACTGCCGCGCAATGGCCGAGAACGGTCAGGAAAGCGAAGAGCGAGAGATTGCAGAGGATCTTGACTGGGACTGCTGGAAGCAGTCCCGCAAGTGAGCGACAAGAACTCAACGACTTGCTCAAAGCGTTTGACAACCCGCCCATTGTCTGATACAATGGGCGCATCGGGATTGTGGCGGAATCGGCATACGCAGCAGACTCAAAATCTGCCGACCTTTAAAGTCTTGTGGGTTCAAGTCCCACCAATCCCACTAACGAGGTGGACTTCTTCAAGTCCATCCAATAAGGAAGGGTGAACAAGTCGGTCAATGGTATCGCGGAATGCATTAAAATAAAAATGCATTCTTCACCTCGTACCGTAGTAGTAGCCCTCCGATGTTCCCGTGGCGCAATAGGATAGCGCAACTGATTTCTAATCAGTTGGTTGCTGGTTCGAATCCAGCCGGGAACGTTGAATGTATTTCTCTATGGCAGTTGGCACAAACTAGGTCACACTTATTGACCTCCGCAACCATCTTGTCATAAGAAACCCCTCTCGCCTTTTTCCAATCAAAATTTTTGGTTGCAGGATCTTTGTGGTGAAACTCTAAAGCCTCGTAGCACTTGGAGTAACCACACTTGCAACACTTTCCACCAAGGAGTTCAATCATCTCTTTCTTTCGCTGAACCCATCTGTCTTGGCAAAATTTGTTAAAACATTTCTTGCATAGACTATTGGTTCTACCAGACTTTCCTTTCTTGTAAAAGTCCGCGAGAGGTTTGATCGATTGGCAAGTAGAACATTTCTTCATGTCTTAGATATTTAGATTCTAAGACACTTGACAAACCTTCCTCTAACTGGTACAATACACCCATGAGCGACACAGACCAAGCACTCCACGCATTGCTGCGGCTACAGAAGCGGCTCATCGGACGAGGTAGCGGTGCGTCTTGCTGCACGGATGTAAAAATCGTCAAGATTCTTAAGGAGTTCAAGACGATCAAGGACACCATGACCCGTCTGGAGCGTGAACGCGACGAGGCGCGGAAGGAATACTGCATGGCTCAAAGCCATGTAGACGAGGAGTACGGAAAGACGACACTCCCCGAAGAAATCGCAAAGGAGCGCGGTTGGGATTGCTTCAACAAGAATCCAACCGGGAACGCTTGACAACGAACAAGAAAGGTGCTATAATGCACTACACGATTATTATATAAGTTTTGGCGGTAGTCATAAAACCGCACAGAGGCATTCTGCGAATGCACGGACAAAGGAGCATCCGTATGAAGGCTCCACACAGGACGGCGTGCTGCGATGGAGAGCAGCAGGCGACTTATAATTGCCCGCTTTATGCACCGTGAGTTCGAATCTCACCCGTCCTATTCAGACTTGACAACCCACAACCAGGTGGTATAATACCACCAACAACAAGGAGATTTGAGATGAATGAGAACTACGCTTTGATCTTTGCCGTCGTGTTCGGTGTTCTTGCTTGCGGCCTGCTCGTCAAGAACTACATCGACAACAAGATCCGCAACCTTCGCTACCTCATTGACTCCAATGAGCGGTATGTCACCGACGAGGTGATGAATTGCACCCGCAACTCCCATGAGAAGATTGCGGAACTCAAGCGCGAGATGGAAGGCTCCCGTGAGCAACTGTACCGTGAGTTTGACATGGTATGGGAAAAGGTCCACAATGAGAACAAGGACTGCAAGAAGTCCTACTACAACGATGGTACCGGCTGCTGCAAGAGTGGCCCGGCTTCGGAGTACCTGAAGGGCTGATTCAGGTTCGTTTCTTTCTTCAAGGAGGATGTTCCTCCGACCCCCAGTTGCTAGGCTGGGGGGTTTTTATTTGTTTGATCTACTATCAAATTTTGCCTTTAACAAAATTTGATAGTTGTGGACAGGATATTATAATAAATTGGACGGAATGGATTTGAAATAGACCAGGCCTGGATTCTGGCCGGTTACCGGACCTAGAGACAATCTCGAGAATAATGGAAGATTGGGCTTGCAATCTTGGCCACATACATTACAATGTTCTCATGAACAGCATCGATCTTCGTAAGCAGCACTTCCTCGAATCCCTCGCCCTGTCGTTCGGGCTTCGCACCTCTTTCACCCGTGACGAGTGCCTGACCGCACTCAACCTCTGCAAGCAGACGCACCGGGTCTCGTACTCGTGCCTGCCCGCTTGGCTCGTGACTGATCAGGCTCGTCGCCTGGGTCGCGGCCTGTACAGCATCCCCGAAGTCGAAGTGGCCGGTGCCCGCCTGAACCTTGAATTTCCCCAAAAGATTGTTGAGAATCTTCCTTCCGTGGACTTGACTCCGACCGAAACTTGTGATAAGATTACGCCCATGAACAGCAACACCAACAACTTCAACCTCGTCCTCCCCATGTCCGATGTCTCGCTCGTCCCCTCCAAGAACGACACCTTCGTTCCGTGGGGTCACTACGACACCATCGCCACCATCCTCGCCTCCAAGCAGTTCGCGCCCATCTACATCACGGGTCTGTCGGGCAACGGCAAGACCACGATGATTGAGCAGATCTGCGCGGCCAACGCCCGCGAGTGCGTCCGCGTCAACATCACCTCCGAAACCGACGAGGACGATCTGCTTGGCGGGTTCCGCCTCGTCAACGGCGAAACCAAGTTCGTCTACGGCCCCGTCGTTCAGGCCATGCAGAAGGGTGCGATCCTCCTGCTTGACGAGATCGACTTGGGTTCGGAGCGGATGATGTGCCTTCAGCCCGTCCTTGAGGGCAAGGGCATCTACCTCAAGAAGATCGGGCAGTATGTCCGCCCGTCTGTCGGCTTCAATGCCGTCGCCACGGCCAACACGAAGGGCAAGGGCGAGTCCGACCGCTTCGTCGGTACGCGGGTGATGAACGAGGCTTTCCTTGACCGCTTCTCCTACTGGTTTGAGCAGGATTACGCGGATCGCACCGTGGAGGCCCGCATCATCATCCGCAAGATGAAGGCTTACGGGCGCGAGGACAAGGAGTTCGCCCAGTACCTCACCAAGTGGGCGGAAACGATCCGCTTGGGCTTCAAGGAGGGCGGCTTGGATGACATCATCACGACCCGCCGCTTGGAGGAGGTCTGCAAGGCGTTCGCCATCTTCGCGGACAAGGAGAAGGCGATCAAGTTGACGCTGACGCGGTTCGACCCCGCCACGCAGAAGGCTTTCTTCGACCTCTACACCAAGATCGACCCCACCATCCTGCCGATGCCGGAGGGTGCGGACAAGAAGGCGCAGCCTGTCGCTGCCCCGACTGACACTTCCTACGCCATCAACGCCTAACACAAGGAGATTCTGACAATGCCGTACCTCAATAAGCGCAACCGTTTCGTCGCCGCCGCCAAGCACTACGCGGAGGTTCACAACCGCCCCACCGACAGCTTCAGCAAGGCCGACCTGCTGGCCGTCGCGCAGGCGATCAACATGAAGGGCATCCCCACTTGGGTGCTGAAGGACTACAAGAGCGCGGTCAGCAAGGGGGTCTACGACCTGACCTCCCTGATCGCACCGGCCACGGTCTGATGCTGTTCAGAGGACAAGATCCCCTGCTCCGAAAGGGGCAGGGGATCTTCCAGGCAGGGCTACTATCAAAGATCCCTTAAGGGATCTTTGAGAATTTTGTGTTATTTGCTTGACGACCTGATAGTAGCCTGGACGGGGCCGGTCCCTTATCGGACGCAAAAAAGAATTGCCATTTTGCGATCCTAGTAGTTGCATTCACCTACAGACCTGCTACAATGAGCGCATGAACACTTCTCTCTCCATCTTCGCCCGCGCCCTCGCCTCCGAAAACATTTCGTTCTCCTTCGATGCCAACGCCGCCACCGCGTCGTTCGATGTTGAGAACCGCCACCTCGTCATGCCCGTCTGGAAGGTTTCCGAAACGGTGCAGACCATGCTCGTCGCCCATGAGATCAGCCACGCCCTGTGGACTCCCTACGAGCAGTCGAAGGTGCTGTTCGATCAGGCCGAAGCGGAGGGGTTCAATGTCGAGTTGCTTCAGCGCATCGCCAATGTGATCGAAGATGTTCGCATTGAGAAGAAGATGAAGGACAAGTTCCCCGGCACCCGCCGCGACTTCTTCTTGGGCTACAAGGAGATCAACGACTTGGATATGTTCGGCATCGCCAAGATGGACTTGACCGACGCGAACATCGTCAACAAGGTGAACATCCACTTCAAGTGGGGCGTTCCCGGTTTCGTCACCGTTCCGATGGACGAGAACGAGCAGGCCATCGTGGATGCGGTCGATGCTTGCGAGACTTTCGAGGAGTGCATCGCCCTCGCCAAGATCATCTACCAGTCGCCGCAGATGCAGGCTGCCCGCGAGAAGGCAGAGCAGCAGCAGGGTCAGGCCGACGCGAACGGCACCGAAGCCATGCAGGACGGGATCGTGGAGACTGACATCGCGGGCCACGGCAAGAAGTCCGGCCCGAAGGTTCACTCGCCCACGGTTGTCATCCCCATGTTGGAGGATGTCAACGCCGCCATCGTCCCCACGGATTACATCTTTGACGAGTTTGAGAGGCAGACCTCGTACCCGCAGGTCGATCTGACCGGCTACCGCCAGTTCGTCAAGGACTCCGATTCGTTCGTTCGGCAGCTCGTCATGCAGTTTGAGCGTCGCAAGGCGGCGGACGCGATCCGCAAGGAGCGGCCCAAGCAGACGGGCCAGTTGAACCTTGACCGCCTCCACCAGTACCGCACCCACGACGATATCTTCCTGTCGAAGATCGTCAAGCAGGACGGCAAGAACCACGGCATCGTGTTCCTCATGGACTTCAGCGGGTCGATGCAGCACTCCCTGTCGGACTGCTTCCTTCAGGTCTGCCAGTTGGTTTGGTTCTGCGAGAAGGCGAAGATCCCCTTTGAGGTGTTCGGCTACACCGAAGTGAGTCAGGCCGCGTTCCACGGCGGCAAGTTCGATGAGTGGCGCAAGAAGAACCCCACGAAGTACTACAGCGACTTCAGCAGGATGTACGAGCCGAAGATCATCGGACAGCAGATGAACACGCTCACGCTCAACGAGGCCCGCCTCATCAACATCGCCTCGTCGCGGGACGGTGCGGACAAGCGCGAGAAGGTCATGGCCTACCTCTACGAGTCCATCGTGCAGAACAAGCGGCCCGCTGCGATCCGGTTGGGCGGTACGCCCACGGTGGAGGCCGTTGCCATTGCGTCCCAGTTCGTCGCGGAGTGGATCAAGGCCAACAACATTCAGATCCCCACGCTCATGCACATCACGGACGGTTCGCCCAACGGCATCGGCATCCGTGGCGCGAAGGGCGACGATATCTACTCCATGTACAGCGTCGGTCAGGACGGGGTGCTGACGGTGCAGAACAACATCACGGGAACGATCACCCGGATGCCTTCCCGCGAGATGACTTCGTGCTTGGGCAACGAGATCGTCGGCATCATGCTGCACTCCCTGCGTGAGAAGTTCAACGCCCGCCTCGTCGGGATGATGGTTGGCCCCAACGCCCTGACCGAATCGTTCTTCTACCAGTACTGCGTGGCCGCGAAGGAGAGGGGTTCGTATCAGAACCTCGCCGCCTCTCCCCGGTTCGCTGCTGCGAAGGAGGCGTACAAGGACGGCTGCATCGTTGTCCACGACGAGATCTTCCACGGGTACGATGCCTACTTCCTCGTCAAGACCCCGAAGATCGTCAAGGACGAGGATGCCATCGCGGAGAGCGGAACCTTCACGAAGGTCAAGAACACCTTCGTCAAGACGATGGCGAAGCGCAGCGGTAGCCGCGTGTTCCTCTCCCGGTATGTGGATATCGTGGCGGGTCAGCCCCTCAAGCGGGGGACGGAAGCCATCTACAGCTTGCCCTGCAAGTAAGTAATCCCCGTAGGAACGCCCCCGGACTGGAAGGAGAGAGCCAGGTCCGGGGGTTGTTCTATTGTATAAATTACAAACTACTATCAAATTTGCGCTTTGGCAAATTTGATAGTTGTGGACGTGCTATGGACGGGATGGTTTCCACCCTGGACGGCATGGACTGCAAACAAATAGAATAATTTCTCCAGAGAAACGTCTGGATCCGGCGGGATCATAACCCCTTGCCATTACTTGACTTATGAGTCCTGTGGTGTATACTAGGGGACTGTTCATGCGACCGATAACCCCCTATCGCCCTAGTGTGTACCGTAGATCTAGTTATGGGGCATGGGGGGTTATCGGACTCGTTTGGGCTGTTCTCTGGAGAAGTCTGGGGGTTATCGGACTCGTGTGCGCCACAGGTCTTGGGGTCCTGCTGGGTCTAGGAATCGTCGGGCTATCAGACCTTCCAAGAATTATTGAAAATTTGTGGACGGGATCTGGCGGGACCGGATCTGGAAAAATATAAAAAATAATAAAATCCAGACGCTACTATCAGGAATGCCCTTTAAGGGCTCTGGACAGGATCTGGGATGGGGGTTTGGACGGGATATAGCCCAATACCACCAGATTGTCAATTTTTATGAATATTTTGTCGGACAGGATGCACATATACACTCAGTATTGTCATGTATAGGGGTATCCTTAGGACAGGGTTTATAATATTGTCAAAAATTCTTTAAAATTTTAATATAATCTTTAAGAATTCCTTGACAGCCTATAAGGCTATTAGAGGCAAGGCCCCCAGATTGGTGTCTAGGGGCCTTTTAAGTGCTAAAAGGGCTTATAGAGGCTTATAGGGGCTTTGAGAGGGTGTTAGGATCTTTGTCTCTAACTCAAACTTTCTCAAAAATTCTTGAATATTCTTTACCCAATCTTCCTCTCTCTATCCCCCGTATTACCCTCTTACTTATTCCTACCAGCCATGTAATCTTTTACTGTAGAGATATAATCAGCAGCCTTGGTAATCTTGCTCTGTACCCATGCTTCTAACTCATCCTCATCATTGAGTTCGTCAGAAATTTCTTGGGCATTTTGAATTGTATACTCTAGTTCGCCCTTTGTCATTTCCCCTTCATAGTCTCCCTCTACTCCAGTAGAAGTTTCCTCTTTGACTTTTTCCTCTAAAACTTTAACTCGGGCTTCTAGTTGTTCGCATAAATTTTTGTAATATTTTGTCAGGTAGTCCATGAAAATATTTATACCCACCCCATCCCTATCCATAGCCCCAACTATTCGGCACTTGATAAAAATTAAAACCCCACTAAAAATTTAGTGGGGTTTGTGGGATTTGAATTTTGGTAACTTGAATTACATTTTACCAGAGCGTTTACGCAATCCAATTATACTTGGGGAACTTGGTCTTTGACCTCTCTCCTTTTGTTCTGCGTAACGCTGGCGGCTTTCTCCCTCTCTTGCGGCCATCATTGCGCTAAACATTGCTGCGTCTGCTGGTGTTCTCTTTGATGTGGAATAAAACATTTCTGATGCTGGATTCTTATTTCCACGCAAGCCGTACATTGCTGTTGCAAGTTTTTCAATATTTGGGTCATATTTTTTTGCTTGGTGTCTGGCTTGGCCTCTTTCTCTCATCAATTCTCTAACTTCTTCTCCTGCGCGGCTATCTTCTCTGGCAATATTTTTTAATGTTTCTTCACCTGCGCCGGTATCATAGGCAAGTTCATCGGCTTCTTGTGAAATTTCATCTAAAATATCTTCTTTGTGGCTGGCTGTTCGGAGATATGGTGCTTGTCTTGCGGCTTGACGCAACATTTCCTTTCGCATCTTACCGGCTTTTTTGCTTCTCATGGCTTTCTTTAAGCCTTCTTCAAGAAAATTTACTTGCTCTTGAAGTTGTTCAGATAGGTTCTTGTAGTATTGTGTTAGGTAGTCCATAAAATTATTTATCCCTTTGAATTTTTTACTCTTCTTCCATTACTTCTTGTTCTGCTTCTTGTTGTTCTGCTCTTTTTAAGCATTCTTCGCAGCCCTTATCCTCATCTCGGTCACAATCACAATCCTGGTGACGAATTGCATTTGAGATTTTTTCACGACGATTGGCTAGGTATTTGTCGGTTTTGTTCACTTTACCGTCATTGTTAATGTCGGCATCTTCCTTGCCTACTGGGTCTAAATTATTTGATTCTCGTAGAAATGTTTTAAAACTCTTCATACCAATATTTATCTTGCGTTGTGGCTTGACTCTCCCAATCCCCGTGCTATACTCTGGGCATGAGCAGCAACGACATCAACGAACTCCAGGCCGAAATCGTCCGCCTCAATGAGAAGATCAAGGTCATGCGCGGTCTGTTGTGGGAGTGGAATCCCACCTCTGACAATGTGTGGGAGTACTACCGCCTGCACCAAGTGGGTGAGACTAGCGTCGATTACACCGATTGGACGGAGGATGAAATGGATATGCCTCTGTTCGATCAGGATGATGACCGGGACTTCATGGAGCGACTGTAATGGATACTCCAGCACCGTTTGTCTATAAGACTTTCATTGCCGAATGCCACGAATATGGTAACGGCGAACGATGTGTAAAAATTTACCACAAAAACTTGACCATCTACAATCCTGCCAAAGCTCAAATTCACAGTCCCGTGATGGCATTTAAGTTTGCAAATTGGATGGTTAAAGCATCCGAGTGGATCGGTGAGCAGCAAGTATACAAGGCAGCAAAAAAGAATACTATTCAACCTTCAAACGATTGAGTTGACTAACATCTAACTGGAGATATACTATGCCTACGATGACCAAGACCAAGAAAGAAACCAAGTACCACTACTACTTCAACTACAACCGTGGAAATTATTTTCAGATTTCTAACGGACTGGAAAAGCGTTACCCGAAGATGTTCTATGGTTCGGGAACTCACTTGACAAAGAACGCTTTTGATGTACACTTCTACTGCACCGCGAAGGAATACAAGCGTATCGTTGCTTGCGCTCGTCGTCGGTACGGTAAAATCAAGAGCATCACTCGTTACACCCACAAGGAATACCTCGGAGACTAATATGGCTACCAAGAATAAAAACAAGAAGATCGTTGTGAAGAGCATTTCTGTTACGGACGCGATTGACGAGATCATTGCACTCGTTGATGATTTGGCCTCTGAAGTTCAGAGTGGAGACATTAATCCAAATCAGATCTCGGAAAAACTTTACCAGATCTCGGATGATCTCGGTGATTTGGCTAACGCAATCTAATACAAAAGGAAAACAACATGGCTACGAAAAAGAATAACATCAAGACCGATTCTGATACCAACACCAAGATTCTCAGACTTTTTGGAGATGTGGCATTTGTTGCTACGATGGTTACCTGTGCAATCACTCTGATGCTCTTTGCAATTACGATTGCTCAGAAGATCACCATTACGGTTGGCAAGTAATATAAGGAATTGTGAAACAGATGATTAATTTTACGACTGTTGCTGCTACTTTTGTGCTGACCGCATCGGCATCTGCTGGCATTGTCACCTTTGACAATATCAATCCACCTGCACCTACCAATCAGACAATCGGACCCGGTGTTCAGTTGACTATGGATGTCGATGGATTTACATTTAGCAGCACAAACACCGTTTACGGTAACCGTCAATGGTACTACTACACCTATTGCCCTGCGGTTACTAATAGCGGTTCTTTGGGATATAATGTTGGTATTCGTGGAACTACAGCAGTCTTTAGCGGGTACTACCAAACTCCTGCTCCATCCTACAATGTCAGCCGCAGCGATGGAAGCCTGTGGGCATTCAACAAGGCATATTTCACCGCTGCTTGGGGTCCGGGATCTATTCATCTTGTCGGTCTGCGTGGCGGGGTTGAAGTTTTCAACTTTACTCAATCCATTAGCGATACGCAGCAGACGATGGTTAGTTTGTCGTCTTATCCCGGTCCCACTAACTGGATCGACACTTTGAAGATCACCAACGATTTGGGTGATCCGTATCAGGGTCGCAGGCACTTCATCATGGACGATATGTTTTACACCCTTCCTGCTCCCGGTGCATTTGCTCTCATGGGATGTGGCTTGTTTGGTATTCGTAGCCGTCGTCGGTGAGGAATGCAGTCATGAGCGAAAAAATTTCAATCGTTAGACGGTTGCGACTTGAAGCCAACGCACTTGGCGAATTTCAGGCTTACGCAAGCCGCGAGTACCAAAGATTGTTGCTTGACGCAGCCGACGAGATTGAGCGGCTTGGCAAGGAACGCGATGAGTTTGAGAACAACGCCATAGGAGAATCCACAGCCCGTGAGATGGCATTGAATGTGATGTACAACGATGCAATGACTGTAATTGAGCGCTTGAAAAAAGAACGAGACGAGGCGAGGCGGAAATGTCGCTTGCTATTGCTCGGTCAAGATGTGCTACGCGGTGTGCGCGACCTTCCTGCACCTCCCGACGATATGGTGACGATTGTCCCTGTGCCACGAAAGGAGGACGGCAAGTGAACGAGGATATCATCGAAACTCTGCGAAGTATTCAATGCAGCGATGCAGCATGTGGAAATCTTCGAATCGCAATGGGAATGAAACTGGCGATATACGAGATCGAACGACTCCGTGCCGATCTAATGTGTTTGAAGACTCAAAATGCGGAATTTGTCCGCGCTCTCACAATGGCACAGGACGAGCGAAACGCAGCGGTAAAAGAACGCGACGAGGCAAGACTAGAAGTGTGCGAATGGGTTGAGATGGATGGAGCAACGACTGCCAAGGAAGAGGCCGAGTTGCGTGGATGGGACTGCTTCAAGGACGCACCAGCCGTCAAGACTCTAAAGGGCATAGTTGTTTCCAAAGGCAAGGCAATACCGCCAAAGTTTGATATTGAGGAGAACGATAATGTTTGACAAACACGGAATGTCTGAAGAGCGGTGGAACTACCTCATGCAGCCTTTTGATGGCGATGAGAATGTCATGCTGACTCCACAGGAACTTGCCAATGGATGGCATTGGTGCGATGAATGGGACGGCTTACTCATTCACGCAGATGACCGTGAGTTTGAACATTGCAAGTGTGACTTCATGAAGAAGTTCCGTACTCCGGAGAGGATTGAAATGATGAAGCGTCAACAGGCTATGGATAGGTTGGCTATGCTGGATGAAGAGCTCGGCCTGAATGATATGATTCAGGAAGCAAACGATAATAATAATTCACATCGTAAAACCGACATGGAATGATTTGACTTTTCTATTGGACAGGGTATAATACAATATGCTTATTTCTGTGTCTACTCTTTATATGCCCGGTCAGATTATTGACCGTTCCGTTTATCAGGGTTCTACTTACCTCGGTGAACACTTCGACAATCCTCTGACTTTCGATACGGCATATACTATGCCTACGCCTACCACGGAGGCAATCAATCCTCCTACGGTTCCTGCGTCTATTGTCGGAAACAATTTGTTCATGGGCAAGGCTGATGGTTATTGGATCTACAAGATCTACAACCACAACAATCTTGTTCGTACCATTCAGATGGTGAATCAGGATTTTGCAATTCCTGTGCAACATGATCGCGTTGAAAGTATCACGATGCCTTTCGGTGGAATAGATCCAAATCAATGTGGTCGTGGAAATGATTGTCCTTCTCCTGCTGGCGCAGCTTTGATTGTGATTGCTTCTGCGTTTGCATACGGAAGAAAGCGCATTAAATAATATAAAGGCCCCATAGATTAAGTGGCTAAATCGTCTCCCTTTCAAGGAGAAGACTCCGAGTTCGATTCTCGGTGGGGTCATTGGAGATTTACATGAGCAAGAACATGACTATTGTTTTGATTACTGGTGGCTTTGATCCTATTCACAGCGGACACATTGCATACATTGCTGCTGCCCGTAGCCATGGAACTTATCTAATCGTTGGTGTCAATTCAGATCCTTGGCTTGTGAGAAAAAAAGGCAAGAGTTTCTTGCCGTTCAATGAACGAGCCACGATCATCAAGCACATCAAGGGTGTTGATGAAGTCATTGAATTCAATGATGACGATGGCAGCGCAAAGGATGCCATTCATAAAGTTAGAATGATGTATCCTGATGCTCACATTATCTTCGCCAACGGTGGAGATAGGAATGGAAAGAACATTCCAGAGATGGATTATCACGACAGCAATCTTTCGTTCATGTTCGGTGTCGGTGGAGAGGATAAGAAGAACTCTTCAAGTTGGATTCTGAACAACTGGCAAAAAGACTAAAATGAGATATCTTTCAGTTTGCAGTGGAATTGAAGCAGCAACTGTGGCGTGGCATCCTCTTGGATGGCCGCCGGTTGCATTTAGCGACATTGAACCATTTCCATCTGCTATTCTTGCACATCACTACCCGAATGTTCCAAACCTAGGAGACATGACAAAATATGAAACGTGGAACCTCAAAGAAGGCGACATCGACCTACTCGTCGGGGGAACCCCCTGTCAATCTTTTTCAGTTGCAGGACTCAGAGGAGGTCTTAAAGACCCAAGAGGTGGCCTCATGCTTACCTACCTTGAGATCGCTGAACGTCTACGGCCTAGATGGATTGTCTGGGAAAATGTCCCCGGAGTCCTGTCATCCAACGGAGGAAGGGATTTTGGTTCCTTCCTCGGGGCGCTGGGGCAACTGGGGTATGGGTGGTCCTACAGAGTCCTTGACTCTCAATGGGTCAGAACACAACGGCATCCGAACGCCGTCCCGCAAAGACGGAGACGTGTGTTCGTTGTCGGATGTCTTGGAGACACAACCAGTGCAGCCAAGGTTCTTTTTGAGCGCCAAAGCGTGCTCCGGGATTCTGCGTCGCGCAGAAAGAAGGGCGAGGAGATTGCCTTTGGTTCTGGAGAAAGCACTTCAAGCAATTGCGTCACAAGCCACGAAATAGCCCCGTGTCTTGAAACTACCTGCCACGATTACAGCAGGGCAGATGGCTTTGCTATGGTGGCCCAGGAGGTTTCTGGAACTCTTGGCACTCGCGGTGTTAGATCTCATACTGAATTGGATGGTCATGGCGCATACATACCCGTGCCGTTCACCAAATCAAAGAGAGCCCAGTCCAACACAGATGATGAGACTTGGGTTGAAGGTGATGTTGCACCTACGCAAAATATTTTTGATTCCGGTGATACCCGTGCAACCACTGCGGTTGTCCAGTCCATGTCTGTTCGTAGATTGACTCCAATTGAATGTGAGAGGCTTCAGGGCTTCCCTGATAACTACACTAGCATTCCTTGGAAGAACAAGTCTGCTGATGAATGTCCCGATGGTCCTCGCTACAGGGCGCTTGGCAACAGCATGGCCGTGAACTGCATGGAATGGATCGGAGAACGCATTGCAATGGTTGACTCTTCCCGTTCTTGATGTATACTATAACCAATGACCGAGACTCGCAACCTTATCGACTATTACCACTATTGGAACCACGATG
>JACCDU010712168.1_pt1 | contig 19099 bp, 17 predicted proteins | sample 7446081 | NCBI WGS metagenome assembly JACCDU01 (sample SAMN15323447, study PRJNA562643) | freshwater metagenome | isolation source: river surface water | place: USA:Blue River Watershed | collected 2017-08-17
GTCATCCCGAACAGCAGGTGAATCTTGTAAGCCCACGATACCGTGGCCAGATACTCTGCCGCACCGGGTTGGAAAGTCACGATCGACTGTGCCCAACCAGCCAAGAGTAGCATCACGCTACCATCCATATGGCCGGCCGAAAACGGAATGGTCAGCAGCCCCAACGCCAACGTGATGAAGATCCAGATCAGGATAAAGATATCCATTCCGGTACAGGTCTTACGGATACGCGGATCTGATAAGCGACGCTGTAACAGCAACAGGACACCGATCATCGCCATCGATCCCATCACACCCCCTGCCATCATGGCCAGCAATTGTTTGCCTTCCGTTGAAAGGCCGACAGCGTGGTACAGATCTTTCGGCGTCAGCAGGCCGGCAAAGTGGCCGAAAAACAGGCCGATGATACCGATGTGAAACAGGTTGCTACCCAGTCGCAACTGCCCACGGCGCAGCAGTTGTGATGAATCCGCCTTCCAGGTGTACTGATCCCGGTCGTAGCGGATCAGACTACCCAACAGAAAGATCGAAAGCGCAACATAAGGATAGATGTCAAACAACAAATTATTCACGTAGTCCATGGTTATGCTCCCAGAGTTTCAACAGCGACAGTTTTTTGGCTGTCAGCACGCGGCATGAATTGCACGACGGATTCACCCGACGCTGTGCCGTAATCGGGTGTGGAGCACCCGCCGCCGAAAGTAACGGGTTCTTCGGCCCAGACCTTATCCAGCTTGTCGTAATCCTCTTGCTCGGTACTAAAGTCCATCGGCACAAATTCGATGTCGATGCCCTTCTCGCCGGCCATTTCGAGCAATGCCGAGCAGAGCAGGTAATAATGACTACCGCGCTTGGCCAGGTTCTCACCGATGTTACGCACCAGATGCGTGACTTCCATCAGCAATTGCTTGGCCTTGGCGGGCTCCAGCTGGGAAAGATATTCTAGGAAGACCGGCAGGTAATCGGGCAGCTCGCCCGGCGGCAGATCAAAACCGGACTCACCATACATGGTCAGCAGATCGACCATCGCCTGACCACGATCACGGGATTCCCCGTGCACATGCTCGAAGAGATACAGTGACGTTCCTCGACCGCGATCAAACAGCGCCACGTAGTTTTCTTCCAGCAGATACAGATCGCCCTGTCCCAGATGCTGATACAGAGCCGCCAGACGGCCGCGCTGAATGCTATTTTCAGCATCTGTCACTGCCTGCACATCTCCGAGGTGATCAAGCAGATCCTGATCCGGATAATGCAGCAGCAACGAGATGGCTTTCAAAGTCCGCGTTTGCATCATTTCACCTCATGGATCGGAATCACGCGTTCGCCGTTCTTGCGACCGAACAGACTGGTCTCGGAATCGCCGTCCGAGCAACCGTTGCCGAACGAGAAGCCGCACGAACCCTTCATGTCAAAGGCGTTCTCGGCATATTCACGGTGCGTGGTCGGGATCACGAAACGGTCTTCGTAGTTGGCAATCGCCAGATAGCGGTACATATCTTCCACCTCAGCGACGCTCAGATCGGCCTGTTCCAGCACCGCCTGATTGTCGAACTTGGCGACATGACGGTCGCGCATGAACCGGCGCATGGCAAGCATGCGATTCAGCGCCTCGTGCACCGGCTTTTCTTCGCCAGCAGTCAGCAGGTTAGCCAGATATTTGACTGGAATACGCAGCGACTCAACGTCCGGCAGCATACCCTTCATCTGCATCTGCCCCTTCTCCAGGGCCGTATTGATCGGCGACAGTGGTGGCACATACCAGACCATCGGCAGCGTGCGGTATTCCGGATGCAACGGGAAAGCAATTTTCCAGTCAATTGCCATCTTGTAGACCGGAGACTGGGCAGCCGAATCGATCCAGGCTTGAGGCACGCCATCTCGCAAAGCAGCAGCACGCACTTCAGGATCATTCGGATCCAGGAACATGCTTAATTGCTGATGGTAGAGATCCTGTTCGTTTTCGACCGAGGCGGCTTCTTCAATGCGATCAGCGTCATAGAGCAACACACCGAGGTAACGGATACGGCCGACACAAGTCTCCGAACATACCGTAGGTTGACCTGATTCCAGGCGCGGGTAGCAGAGAATACACTTCTCGGACTTGCCGCTCTTCCAGTTGTAATAGATCTTCTTGTACGGGCAGGCGGACACGCACATACGCCAGCCACGACACTTGTCCTGATCAATCAGCACGACACCATCTTCTTCGCGCTTGTAGATTGACCCTGCCGGACACGCCGCCACACAGGCTGGGTTGAGGCAGTGTTCGCACAGACGCGGCAGATACATCATGAACGTGTTTTCGAATTGTCCGTACATCTCTTTCTGGACGTCTTCGAAGTTGTAGTCCTTCGAGCGCTTGCTAAACTCCGTACCGAGAATTTCTTCCCAGTTCGGGCCGCCGTTGATCTTTTCCATACGCTCGCCGGTAATCAGCGAACGCGGACGGGCGACCGGTGCTGCCTTGGACAAAGGCGCATTCTGCAAATGCTCGTAGTCGAATGTAAAAGGCTCGTAGTAATCGTCAATCTGTGGCAGATCCGGGTTGGCAAAAATTTTCGACAACACCTTGAGCTTCGAGCCCATCTTGAGCTGCAGCTTGCCGTTGGACTTACGCTCCCAACCACCGTTCCATTCCTGCTGGTCTTCCCAGTTACGCGGGAAACCAACGCCCGGCTTGGTCTCCACGTTGTTGAACCAGGCATACTCCACACCTTCACGTGTGGTCCAGACATTCTTACAGGTCACTGAACAGGTATGGCAGCCGATGCACTTGTCCAGATTGAGCACCATACCGATTTGTGCACGAACTTTCATGATCAGGCCTCCATTGCCGGTTGTGCAGGACCGTCCATCCAGTCCACTTTGTTCATCTTGCGGACCACCACGAACTCGTCGCGGTTGGAGCCGACCGTGCCGTAGTAGTTAAAGCCATAGCTCAGCTGGGCGTAGCCACCGATCATATGCGTCGGCTTGAGCACCGCACGGGTCACCGAGTTGTGAATACCGCCGCGCGTCTGAGTGATCTCAGAACCCGGCACATTCACAATCTTCTCCTGGGCGTGGTACATCATCACCATCCCTTCCGGCACCCGCTGGCTAACCACAGCCCGGGCACACAGGGCACCATTGCTGTTGAACGCTTCGATCCAGTCGTTATCAACAATGCCGACCTTCTGGGCGTCCACTTCAGACAGCCAGACAATCGGACCACCGCGCGACAGAGTCAGCATGATCAGGTTATCGGTGTAGGTACTGTGAATCCCCCACTTCTGGTGCGGCGTAATGAAGTTCAGCGCGATTTCTTTATTCCCGTTCGGCTTGGCATTCATCACCTGCTGATGGCTGCGCAGATCGACCGGCGGCTTGTACGAACAGAAGCCTTCGCCAAATGCACGCATCCATTCGTGATCCTGATACAGCTGCTGACGGCCGGTGAGGGTACGCCAGGGGATCAACTCATGCACGTTGGTGTAGCCGGCGTTGTAGCTGACATGCTCGGATTCGATGCCACTCCAGGTCGGGCTGGAGATAATCTTGCGCGGCTGCGCCTGAATATCGCGGTAACGGATCTTCTCGTCTTCACGAGTCAACGCCAGATGGCGATGGTCGATTCCTGTAAATTCCGACAGAGCCTGCCAAGCTTTCACAGCGACTTCACCATTGGTTTCCGGTGCGAGCGTCAACACCACTTCCGTGGCATCGATATCGGTATCGATATTCGGGCGGCCATGTGCCACGCCCTCATGACGAACCTTGTAATTCAATTCACCGAGTAGCTTGACCTCATGCTGGGTATTCCAGTTGATCCCCTTGCCACCATTCCCCAACTTATCCAGGAGCGGTCCCAGGGAAGTAAACTTCTCGTGGATTTCGCTGTAGTTACGCTCAACCACCACGAAGTTCGGCATCGTTTTACCCGGAATGGCTTCGCACTCACCCTTCTTCCAATCCTTCGTGTCATAGGGCTGAGCGATTTCACCGGCCGTATCGTGAAGAATAGGCACAGCGACGATGTCTTTTTCGACCCCCAGATAACCATCCGACAATTCCGAGAAGCGTTTGGCAAAGCCTTTGTAGATCTCCCAATCGCTACGGGCTTCCCAAGCCGGATCCACGGCTTTAGACAGCGGGTGAATGAACGGGTGCATATCCGAAGTATTCAGATCATTCTTCTCGTACCAGGTGGCCGTCGGGAGAACGATGTCGGAATACAGACAGGTCGTTGACATACGGAAATCTAACGTGACCAACAGATCCAGCTTGCCTTCCGGTGCCTCATCATGCCAAACCACATCCTGGGGTTTAACCTCACCGGTATGGCCGAGGTCCTTGCCCTGTACGCCGTTCGTGGTACCCAGCAGATGCTTGAGGAAATATTCATGCCCCTTACCCGATGAACCGAGCAGGTTTGATCGCCACACAAACATATTGCGCGGGAAGTTCTTCGGATTATCCGGATCCTCGCAGGAGAACTTAAGTTCACCGGACTTCAGCTGGTTAACCACATATTCCTTGGGATCCAGCCCCTTGGCAATGGCCTCACGGCTGAGTTCCAACGGGTTACGCTCCAGTTGCGGTGCCGAAGGCAACCAGCCCATACGCTCGGAACGGGCATTGAAGTCGATCAGGCTACCGCTGAATTTGCCTTTGTCAGCCAGCGGCGACAGCAGATCAGCCACACGCAACGTTTCATAACGCCACTGATCAGTATGCGCATAGAAGAACGAGGTGCTGTTCATGTGGCGCGGCGGACGGTTCCAGTCCAGCGCAAAAGCCAGCGCGGTCCAGCCGGTTTGTGGGCGCAGCTTTTCCTGCCCCACATAGTGGGCCCAACCGCCACCACTCTGACCGATACAGCCACACATGATCAGCATGTTCATGATCGAGCGGTAGTTCATGTCCATGTGATACCAGTGGTTCATGGCCGCACCGATAATGACCATCGATTTACCGTGCGTGTCATGCGCGTTCTGGGCGAATTCACGAGCGACCTGAGTCACCTGGTCACGCGGCACACCGGTGATCTTTTCCTGCCAGGCCGGGGTGTACGGAATATCGTCATCGTAGCTGCTAGCGACGTTATCACCACCGAGCCCCTGATCGACGCCGTAGTTTGCAACGTATAGGTCGTACACGGTTGCGACCAGCATCTCACCCTGCGCTGTCTGAATTTTACGTACCGGTACGCGACGCTTCAGTACATCGCTGTGCGACGTGCTGTTGAAGTGTTCATGAGCGATGTTGCCAAAATACGGGAAAGCGGCTTCAACCACGGCATCATGATGCTTAACAAGCGACAGACGCGGCTTGATCTGACGACCGTCACTGGTTTCTTCCTTCAGATTCCACTTGCCCTTGTCGGCCGTCGGTGCGCCGTCTTTTTCCTGGCCCCAGCGGAAACCGATCGAACCTACCGGCACGGTCAGTGCATCACTGGCTTCGTCAATCACCAAGGTCTTCCAGTCCGGGTTATTGGCTTCGCCCAGGGCACCAACCAGATCCGCAGCACGCACGTAGCGATCCGGCACATAGGCACCGTCCTTTTCCACCAGACAGACCAGATTCGGCATATCGGTGTACTGGCGACAGTAATTGTCAAAATATTCGCTCTTGCCCGCGACGTGGAATTCCTTGAGGATGACATGCCCCATGGCCATAGCCAGTGCGGCATCGGTCCCCTGCTTCGGGTGCAGCCACATGTCCCCGAATTTGGCACCTTCCGAATAGTCCGGGAAAACGGAAACCACTTTGGCCCCCTTGTATCGGACTTCTGCCATGAAGTGCGCGTCCGGTGTCCGCGTCTGCGGGACGTTCGAACCCCACATCATGATGTAGGTGGAGTTATACCAGTCGGCCGACTCCGGCACGTCGGTCTGTTCACCCCAGGTTTGCGGGCTGGCCGGTGGCAGATCGCAGTACCAGTCATAGAAGCTCATGCAGACGCCGCCGATGAGTGACAGGTAACGACTACCTGCCGCGTAGCTGACCATCGACATGGCAGGAATCGGCGAGAAGCCAATAATTCGATCCGGGCCGTGTTTTTTTGCCGTGTAGATATTAGCGGCGGCCACCATATCATTCACTTCATCCCAGCTGGTACGCAGGAAGCCCCCCTTGCCACGCTCGCTCTGGTAACGGCGTACGGTCTTCGGGTCGGAAACCACGGCTTCCCAGGCGGCGACCGGCGATAGCGTCTGACGATGCTTGCGCCAGGCCTTGAGCAGCGAGGAACGCACCATCGGGTGCTTGACGCGGTTAGCGCTGTACAGATACCACGAATAAGAAGCGCCACGGGCACAACCCCGCGGTTCATGGTTAGGCATATCCGGTCGGGTACGCGGGTAATCGGTCTGCTGGGTTTCCCAGGTCACAATACCGCCCTTGACGTAGATCTTCCAGGAACAGGAGCCGGTACAGTTAGTGCCGTGTGTGGAGCGCACGATCTTGTCATGCTGCCAGCGCTTCCGGTAGGCGTCTTCCCAGGCACGGTTTTCGGTCGTTGTCTGACCATGACCATCAGAGAAGTGCTCTTTGTCGGCACTGAGGAATTTCAGTCGATCAATAAAGTGACTCATGTCGTTTCCTTTAGTAATTAACAGGGCATCGCGGCATTACGGCGGCTGTAGAACAGCCAGGTAATGACAATGCAGGAGGCATAGAAACCGATGAAGCCGTAGAGAGCCAGCTCCGGGCTACCCGTGGCGGCGATCGACGTACCGAACGATTTGGGAATGAAGAAGGCGCCATAAGCCGCAATGGCCGAACTGAAGCCGAGCACGGCAGCGGCTTCCTTATTGCCTGCCACAATGGCGGCATCGGCAGCGGCCTGGCCCTTGCCTTCGGCCTCGCGTTGACGCTCGGTCATGAATATCACGGGAATCATGCGGAAGGTCGATGCATTTCCTACACCGGTTCCCATGAACAGCAACATGAACATGGCGAAGAAGCCCCAGAAACTGCCGGCGCTGGTGGCGCTCGGTGCAAACTGGATCACGCCGAAGACGGCAGCGATCATGAGAATGAAAGTCCAGAAGGTGACGATGGCCCCACCCAGTTTGTCAGAGATCCAACCGCCGATCACACGGGAGATGGCACCTACTAGCGGCCCCAGAAAGGCATACTGCACCGGGTTCACTTCGGGAAACTGCGTCTTGGTCAACAGCGGAAAGCCGGCCGAGTAGCCGATAAAGGAGCCGAAGGTACCCAGGTACAGCCAGCACATCAGCCAGTTATGCTTGCGTTTGAAGATCACGGCCTGATCGGCAAACGAGGCCTTGGCGCTGGCAATGTCATTCATGCCGAACCAGGCTGCGATGGTTGACAGGGCAATAAACGGCACCCAGATAAAGCCGGCATTCTGCAGCCACATCTGTTTGGTCTGCGCACCTTTCACCCAGGTCTGGGCATCACCGCCCAGCGCGCCAAACACACCGGCGGTAATCACGATGGGCACCACGAACTGGACGACCGATACACCCAAATTGCCCAGACCGGCGTTGAGGCCCAGTGCGCCGCCCTTCTGCGCCTTCGGGAAGAAGAAGCTGATGTTCGACATGCTGGAGGCAAAGTTGCCACCACCGAAGCCGCACAGCAGGGCCAGCATCAGAAACGTGGCATAGGGCGTTTCCGGGTTCTGCACCGCAAAACCGATGCCGATGGCGGGCAACAGCAGCGACCCGGTGGACAGCGCCGTCCAGCGGCGACCACCGAAGATCGGCACCATGAACGAATAGAAAATGCGCAATGTGGCGCCGGACAGACCGGGCAACGCTGCCAGCCAGAACAGCTGATCGGTATTGAACTTGAAGCCGATGTTCGGCAGATTGACCACCACCACGCTCCACACCATCCACACGGCAAACGCCAGCAGCAGACAGGGGATCGAGATCCACAGGTTACGTCGAGCAACCGATTTGCCTTCCTTTTCCCAGAAGGCCTTGTCTTCAGGCAACCAGGTTGTTAGCACTTTCGACATGATGTACTCCGTACGATTGATGACTTTGATGAAGAACTACTTGGTTTTCTTTTCCAGAATGGAAGAGCTGCGCACTTCGGTGTAGTACATCCAGATCAGCGACACCCAGACAATGCCGTAGAGCAGCATGAACGATGACGAACGGATTCCGGTCAGATCCACCAGCGCGCCGAACATGATCGGCAGGAAGAAGCCGCCCAGGCCACCAATGAGGCCGACGATGCCGGAGATGACGCCAATGTTGTGCGGGTAATCATCCGAGATGTATTTGAAGACGGAGGCTTTACCGAAGGCCCAGGCCACGCCAATGATGAACAGCAGCACCGTAAATACAGTAGGAGACAACCCGATATGGAAGGTCTCAGGGCCATTGACCGTCTGAACAGTGAAGTCTGTTTGCGGATACGACATGATGAACAGACAGATCCAGCTCACCCACAGCACCCACCAGGTCACCGAATGCGCACCATATTTGTCGGAGAGCCAGCCGCCTACCGCACGCAGGACGCCACCCGGCAGAGAGAAGCAAGCAGCCAGTAAAGCCGCCGTCTTCAGATCAAAACCGTATTCGGACACATAGTACTTGGTCATCCAGAGCGCCAGACCCACATAGCCACCAAATACGATGGAGTAATACTGGCAGTATTTCCACACCCGCGGGTCCTTGAGTGCCGCCAGCTGATCCGCCACGCTCACGCTGCTATGAACGTTGTGGCTCTTCTCGGTAAAGCTGAACATCCAGAAGACCAGCGCGGTCACCAGCATGGCCACCGCATAGACCTTGGGCACCATCGCCCAGCCGAAGGCCAGTACGATGGACGGCGCCACAAACTTGGTCACAGCGGCACCCGAGTTACCGGCACCGAAAATCCCCATTGCCGTGCCCTGATGCTTCTTATCGAACCACCGCGCCACATAGGCGATGCCCACCGAGAATGATCCGCCGGCGAGACCAACAAACAGGCCAAGCACCAGAAACTGCCAGTATTCAGTGGCATCCCCGATAAACCAGATCGGTACGACACAGGCCAGCATGAGGATAAAGAAAACGATCCGCCCACCCATCTTGTCGGTCAGCATGCCCAGCGGCAACCGGATCAGCGAGCCCGATAACACCGGCATCGCTGTCAACAAACCGAATTCGGTTTCATTCAGTCCCAGTTTGGCTTTGATCGGAATCCCGATCACCGCAAACATCATCCAGACGGCAAAACAAATGGTAAATGCGAACGTACTGGATGAAACAACGGACAACTGCTTTCTGGTAAACATCACAACCTCCCTGCTTTCTCTTTTGCTTTAGAACGCATCATAGAAAGTTGAAAGTTGTAGTGATAGCCCTGATAAATGTCGGGTATTAGTTCTGCCTACCCCTTTAGTGGTATGGACCATGAATCGCAGGTTTGGGAAAATTCTCTAATAAACAGCTGGTTATAAAACTCCGGCTCTAAAAGCACCCCATAAATGGGGTGCCAAGTTCAAAATGGTGGTACGCCCTAATACTGCCTAGCTTAAAAACAGGAACCGCACGCGCATAACTCATGATTTTGTCGACAAATCCCAACATCTCGATCAAAGACTCCCTGCTGGCGCGACTGGGGCTTGCCATGGGAACCATTGCGTTCCTATCGTTCATCGCCATGGTGCTTTCCACCTCCATCGCCGACAACAGCCTGGGTAAGGCCAATGCGATTAATTCAGCCGGCTCACTACGGATGATGAGTTACCGCTTGCTGAGTTATGCAGAAGCCGGTGCATCGCGTGAAAAAATTGAGCGTGCCTCCGCAGAGTTTCAACTCCGGTTAGACGCCCTTGAAGACTTCGTCGTCTCACGAGCCGCCGATTACAGTGAGCTGCCAGGCCGATTCGAACAGATTCACAAGACCTGGGAAAATGAGCTCTCTCCCGAGCTGCTCGGGATCACAGGAAAACCGGATCCGGTCACACTGAGTGATCTTGAAGCATCAATCCCCGAATTCGTCGAACAGATCAACAATGTCGTCTTTCTGATCGAAGAAGACCTAGAACAGAAAATTGCCTTACTACGCTCTCTGCAGATTGCCTTACTGGCAATGACGGTCATTGTCTGCCTGGTTACCATGTGGATGATGAAGAACCAGGTAGTCCGCCCGCTGAAGGATCTATTACAGGCGGCCAGCCGTGTCCGGGAAAAAGACTTTACGGCCAAAGCCCAGCACACCGATCTTGATGAGCTCGGCCAGCTGGGTGTCGCTTTCAACATGATGGTCGCCGAGATCGCCACGACCTATAACAACCAGAATCACCTGATTGCCGAGCGAACCAAAGAACTCACAGAAAGCAATCAATCACTTGAGCTGATGTACCAATCTGCACTGCAGTTCAGCGATAAAAACATTACGGCCGCTACCCTCAGGGAACTACTGGATGTTGTCGAAACCCAATTAGGTCTGGGCGCGGGCACCATCTGCATCAATGAGCACGGATCCTTTCCGGCACATCGGCTGGCTTCCAACTTGCGACAAAAAGATCTGGAAATGCTCTGCGGAGATCGTGGTTGCGAGGATTGCTTCGACAAGAGCCAATCTCCCAGCCATCTCAATGATGCGGACGAAAAAAAGATGATCTTCATTCCCATCCGTAACGTGGGTGCCATCAACGGTGTGATGCCTTTCAAGGTCAATGCGGCCGAACCCCTACCCGACTGGAAGATACGAGTCCTAGAGGCCATCGGCAGCAATCTGTCGATGGCGCTCTCCAAAATGCAGCATCAGGAAGAGCAGCACCGGGTGGCCGTTCTGGAAGAGCGTTCTGTTATTGCCCGTGAGCTGCACGACTCCATTGCACAATCCCTCAGCTATCTGCGAATCCAGGTTGCCCGTCTTGAAAAAAACCACCTGACGCCTGAACACCAGCATGAAATTGTCACTGAACTAAAAACCGGTCTAGCCAGCGCCTACAAGGAGTTACGAGAACTGATCAGTGCTTTCCGGCTCAAGATTGACGAACGAGGCTTCCAGATGGCGCTGATTGAAACCACCGACGAATTCAGCCATCGATGCCACTTGCCAATTGTCTGCAACAATCTGCTGCCGCCAACGCTGCTCTCTGCCAATGAAGAAATTCACGTGCTGCGGATTATCCGGGAAGCACTCGCCAATATCGAAAAACATGCTCACGCCAGCGAAGTCACGGTTAATGCCAGCGTATCGGAGCATGATGTTGTCATCATTCAGATTACCGACAACGGTGTTGGCATTGGCGATGCCAAATCCCCGGAAAACCATTATGGGCTCATCATTATGGAAGACCGTGCACAATCACTGGATGGCGTAATCACCATTCGAAACCGTCCCGAAGGCGGCACGGAAGTGCTACTGACCTTCGTTCCCGAAAAATCAGATATCGACGCATAAAGGCCTCTTATGACCGACACCATCAGAACACTCATCATTGACGACCATCCTCTCTTCCGCAAGGGTGTGATTCAGCTGCTGGGCATGGTGCCCGAGTTTGACGTCGTTGCCGAGGCGTCTTCCGGCGAAGAAGGTATCGCACTGGCGCTCGAGCACAATCCCGATCTCATCCTGTTGGATCTGAACATGAAGGGATTGAACGGCATTGAGACACTTCAACTGATGCGAGACAAGGATGTGGACTCGCGAATTATTCTGCTGACGGTGTCCAACAATCCGGACGACCTCGTCGGCGCCATTCGGGCAGGTTCCGATGGTTATATTCTCAAGGACACCGATCCGGATGAAATGATCCGTCTGATCAAAGAATCCATGCTGGGTAAAAATGCAATCAGCGCTGAACTGAGCGGCTTACTGGCCACTGCCCTCCGCCAGGAAGCCATGGTCACCAATCGTTCGCACGCGGGATTAACTGAACGAGAACTCAGCATCCTCAAATGTCTGGCACACGGCATGTCCAACAAACTGATTGCCCGTGAACTCGATATTATGGACAGTACGGTCAAGGTTCATATCCGCAACCTATTGAAGAAACTGAAATTCCGCTCGCGCGTGGAAGCTGCCGTCTGGGCCGTTTCAAACAACATCGGCTAATTATCAGCACACCACTGACCTCTGGAAAACCCGAATAAGCTGCTCAAGCCAACCGTGTTACCTACGAATCGGTATGGTCAAAAGTACCGCCGATTGGCAAAAATCGATGCTGTTCCCACCGAGATCGATACGGCAAGCTCATGACCAGCCCCAGGAAATCCCCCCGCCCCAGCAACCTGCTGTCTATTCAGGAGAGCCAAGCCCGACGAGAGCAGCCCATGAGCGGCTTCGGCCTGTGGCGCCTGGGTTTCAGACCCTTCTACCTGGGCGCCGCTACCTTCGCCGGATGTGCCATCCTATTCTGGCTGTTGACGCTATTCGGATACGCCCCATTGCCGACAGCAGTTCCCCTCACTGTCGTCTGGCATGCCCACGAGATGGTCTTTGGCTTCGCACTGGCCGTGATCGCCGGTTTTCTGCTGACGGCCAGCAACAACTGGACAGGGATCCTGCCTGCTGCCGGTCGCCCATTAGCACTGTTGTTCCTATGCTGGGCTCTGGCACGGGGGGCATTGCTCTATGGCCATTTCATCCTTGCTGCCGTACTGGATCTGTTTTTTGTCAGCCTCCTGGCCGGACTCCTCTTTCGGGTTCTCTGGCTCGCAAAACAATGGAAGAACTTCAGTCTGCTGGGTATTGTCATCCTACTGGGTGTATTGAACGGCTGGTTTTACTTCATCATTCTGAGCGATAGCCTGACCAGTCCGCTCTATCCCATTGAGCTGGCACTCCTGGCGATCATGATGATGCTGGTCATCATGGGCGGTCGCGTCATTCCTAATTTCACTCTGAACGGCATACCCGGCATTCAACTCTGGAAACCGGCCTTTTTTATGACCGCCACGCCAATCGGCACGCTATTAGGCATCATCGGCTGGCTGATGTTCCCGCCACGCATCGCGTTTATGGCCTGTCTTGTCGCAGCGGCCATTCATACCGCCCGCTGGATCGGCTGGAAACCCTGGAAAACCTTCAGGCATCCCATGGTCTGGGTATTACAGCTAGGCTATGCCTGGATTCCCATCACCTTATTCACCATGGGTCTGGAAACGCTCGACATCGTACCGCGCTCACTGCCGGTTCACGCGCTCTCGACCGGTGCTATGGGCCTGATCATTGCCGGCATGATCACGCGCACGGCCATGGGCCACACTGGGCGACCCATCATCGCCAGCTGCATCGAAACGGCCTTCTTTCAGCTCGTCGGCCTTAGCGCTCTGGCGCGCGTGCTAGCCAGCATCCCCGTGATACAAGCCAATGGTTGGGCCAATCCGTTGCTGATCACTGCCGGCACAGCTTGGTCACTCGGCTTTTTGATGTATGTCGTTCGATATGCCCCCTGGCTTTGCCGGCCGCGGACTGATGGCCGACCGGGCTGATCATATCAACGCGGCTACCACCAAAGGTGTAGCGACTCTACCCAGGATAAGTCCGATAGAAGCGGCCCTTTCATCTCATAATAAAAACGTTATCACTACAGCGCGTCACGCATTTCATATGCAAGAAACCGCTGGCTTTTGAGGCAACGCCTGAAGAAACCGAGGATAGGATGAACACGCTCATTGACCCGCACGGACGGAGTTTCAGCTATTTGCGCCTATCCATCACCGATGTTTGCAATTATCGCTGCCAGTATTGCCTACCGGATGGCTACAAAAAAAGCGGGCAAACGCAATTCTTATCCGCCGATGAGATTGAAAACCTGGTTAGCGGCCTTGCCGGTCTTGGGCTTTGGAAAGTCCGACTGACCGGCGGCGAACCCACCATTCGCAAGGACTTTACCGAAATCGCTGCACGTATTTCGGCCATCCCGGGGATCCGACGGCTGGCAACCACAACCAATGGTTATCGCCTGGCAGAAAATGCAGACCTCTGGCGTAAAGCCGGCATCTCTGCCATTAATGTCAGCGTTGACAGTTTGGATCAACAGCGGTTTGCCAAAATCACTGGACAGGATCACCTACCGCAGGTGCTTGCGGGTATACGCGCCGCCCAGCGTGCCGGGTTTGAGCACATCAAAGTCAACACGGTGCTGTTACGCGACATCAACGATCAGGAATTGCCGGCATTTCTGGAATGGATCCGGACTGAAGATCTGAGTATCCGATTTATCGAACTTATGGAAACCGGTACGAACCGGGAATACTTTGAGCGACATCATATCCGCGGAGACGAAATCCGGGATCGATTGCAGGCTCTGGGTTGGTCACGCCTTCCCCGCGAAGAGGGTGCCGGCCCGGCACAGGAATTCCACCACCCGGATTACCGTGGGCGGATCGGCATTATCGCCCCCTACAGTAAAGACTTCTGCAACACCTGTAACCGTCTCCGAGTCACCGCCACGGGCAACCTGCGGCTATGCCTGTTTGGCAACGGTGGGCATGCCTTGCGCCACCTGTTACAGCATCGAAGTCAACGCGACGAACTACAACAGACCATCGCCGGTCTGCTGGTTCAGAAAGCGCCGACCCACCTGTTGCATTTTCATCAGACTGGCACAACACCCCATCTGGCCGCCATGGGTGGCTAGAAACGGATATGAGCATGGCAAAAATGATCAGTTACAAAGAAGCGTTGGCGCTCATTGCCGCAGAAGTCAAACCTCAAGCTGCACGTCTTGTCGACAGGAACGAGTCTCTAGGGCTCATCGTTGCCAGCGATGTACTCAGCCCGATTAATGTGCCATCGTTTAATAACTCGGCGATGGATGGGTTTGCGCTGCATGCCAGTAAAACCGCCGGGATCAACCTTGAAGCCCCCCGCCGTTTCAGCGTGCGGCACTGCTTAGCAGCAGGCGATGTCCTTGATACGGCAGATCAGAGCCTGGCAGTAGAAATCATGACCGGCGCCAAAATCCCTAATGGGTTTGATGCCGTCGTGCCTGTCGAACGTACCATCGCCATCAAAAATGCCAACGGTGAAACCGTTGAAGTGGAAATGACCAGCCCACTGCAGAAAGGCGACAACATCCGCTACGCTGGCGAAGACCTCAAGTCAGGGCAAGTACTTGTCACCAAAGGCACTCGAATTCATGCAGGTCATATCGCTGCTATGGCTGCAACTGGGATTCATGAAGTCAGTGTGTTTCACATGCCTGAGGTCGAAATATTTACGACCGGTAAAGAAGTCAGTGATGCCTATCATTTACCGCTCAGAGACGGTGAAATCTATAACTCGAATGCGCCCTATTTGTTAAGTCAGCTCAGATCTGCCGGCATACCGACCTCATATGCAGGCAGTATGGGTGATGACGTACAGACCTTCATGGACACGCTGAATGTGGGCAAACTTGCCCGAATCATTATCAGCTCTGGTGCCGTCTCCATGGGGAAATGGGATTTCATTCCCGAGTTACTCGAACGCAACGGTGCCAGAATCATTTTTCATGGTGTTGGCATCAAACCTGGCAAACCCGTCCTCTTTGCCGTGTTACCCGATGGGCGCTATTACTTTGGCTTACCCGGCAACCCCATCTCGACGGCTGTTGGTTTACGGTTTTTTGTACAACCACTGATCAGGCATCTACTCGGTATGCCGGAAGAATCGTTCCATTATGGAGAGCTGCGCCATCCCTTCACCAAAAAAGGCGACCTGCGTAACTTTCTCAAGGCCCGACTCGATAGCGACGACCATGGTCAGACACATCTCACCATTCTTGATGGTCAGCAGTCTTTCAAGATCTCCCCCATGCTCGACATGAACTGCTGGGCCATCATGGGCGAAGGTCAGAATGAGCTGGCCAAAAATGACTCCGTCTGCATTGCGCCCATGGATCTGTTTCCACTGGCCTTTTAAAAAATCGGAAAGAACACACCATGAAATCAACACTGTCATTGAACATCAAGCTGTTTGGTGCCTTTCGGAAATATCACACCGGTACACTGAACCTCTCTGTGGTGGAGGGTGTCAGCGTCCATCAGATTAAGGCATTGATCGGACAAACGTTGCAAGAACTCGTACCTGGTTTCCGGGATGACGAACTGATTGAGAAATCAGCCCTGGCCAACAACCGCCGCGTGCTGAATGATGCTGATTGTGTCTCGGAATCAATGGACCTCGCCATTCTTCCCCCAGTCTGTGGTGGCTAATATGGGCGGGCTCAATCATCTTGGCGTCTCGAAGGTACCACTTTCAACGGAAGACGCCGTCCGTTTTGTTGCGGATCCCGAACACGGCGCAGCCGATATGTTCATCGGCACAGTACGCAATCACAACCTCGGCAAGTCGGTCAAAGGCGTTTCTTATGATGTCTTTGAAGCGTTAACCCTGCAAACCTTCAGAGAGCTATGCGACGAATCCCGCGCACACTGGGGTAAGCAGCTCAACATCTTTATCGAGCATTACCAAGGGCGACTGGATATCGGTGGTATTAGCATACTCATCGCCGTCAGCTCGCCACATCGCGATGAATCATTCAAGGCATGTCGCTTCATCATCGAAGAAATTAAACACCGTGCACCCATCTGGAAACAAGAGCATTACACCGATGGCGACAGCGAATGGGTACAAGGGCACGCCCTCTGCTCTCACGGCCCTGTCACTTATGAAGGCTGCACCAAAGATCATGCCGGCCATTAAGCAGATCGGCATCGTACTCGCGGGTGGACGCTCTCTCCGCATGGGACGAGACAAAGCTACACTGTGTATTAATGGTTTAACGCTCCTTGAGCGCTCCCGCCTGATGCTTCATACACTTGGGTGTGATCGTGTTCTCATGAGTGGTGCCGACCGCTCGGATTGGCTAGAAGGGCCGCAAAGCATCGTCCATGACAACACACCCGGACTAGGTCCGGTCTCCGGGTTGGTCAGTGCCATTCACTGGGCCAGCACACAGACCATAGAACCCGTAACCCTGATCTTTATCCCGATTGATACGCCTCTACTGTCCAAAGAGACACTCCAGCATCTGATCCATCAATCACAAGGCTTTGACGGCTCTTACGTTAGCGGCTCCCCGCTGCCGCTTGTCCTCAATCTGACCCGGTCTACCTGCGACCAAGCACGCCGCGCCTCACCCGATCTAGCGCTGGCGCAAGCATGGTCCATCAAGCGCTTTATCCAGCCACTTTGTATGAACATCATCTACCCGGATGCAGGTAGTGTCAGAGATCTGACCAACGTCAACACTCCTGAGCAATGGGAATCCATCATTCATGAAATTACGCCTGGCAACAGAACACATCCGCTTCCGAATTTCCCAATCTGAATTCGTGGCACTGACAGAATCGCAGGAGATTACAGCCACACTCAACCTGCCATTCGCGACCCGTTTGCAGTACACAATCAGACCGGATGCGCAAACTGCGAGCCCTGAAGGCAACCCATTGGGCTTTGAAGCAAGCCGTGACACAGGCGGCATGATCTGGAATCTGACGGTTTATCGCAGCGCCATTAATATGCTTATCAAGCCCGAGCATGCTAAAAACGGTGTCAAAGAGATTTTTACCTTCGACCAGGGTGACATGCTGAGCGTCACCCTAGAAATCGACATCGACCGGCGCACATCAATCTAGCACCCACAGGCTAAAGGTTCAGCGCCGCATAAAATCGATGACAACGGAACCCACATTCCGTTTGATATACGACCATTCGATTTTGGCACCGAACGTAATGACTAGTTTCCGGATCAGGGAAAACGGGTCTTCCACATCTCGATACCTTAGCGTTTCACCGGGGTTTAACTCCTTGAGCGCGGCAATCATGGCAGCATCCCGGAATCGCTGTGCGATAAGCCCTGCATCGAAAAGATGCGGGGCTGTCGTTGATATAACAAGCATGCTTTGCTGCGCCATCATTCTTTGAGCTTTAACTCCCATGCCCCATGACAAGCCACGCATTTGGTCAACGTCGCGGCTAGCATCCCTGAGATCTCTGGCAGTGGCACCTGTTTTTCTGCAGCTTTTGAGATCGCATCCATATCGCTATGCATGCTGAAGCCCAGTGTTTTAAATTCAAGCGGTAGTTTAGAAAGAAAATTGGGATCCAGATCAATGGCGGACCCCATGCCGGCGCCTCTAGCCGCTGCAATAATCTGCTGACGATCATCACGAGCCACACCATCGATAATCTGCTGCGTCGCCGCTAGCATCGCTCGCATTTCTTCAAGCACAAGCGCTCTATCCCCTTGCGACAGAAAAATTGCATTACGCTCACCGGCGATCTGTTGTACTGCACCGCCTCTGATGACATAGACCCCGACAGTGATGACGCTTAGCAGCCACAACACCAGCGATATTTTTCCCAGATTTATCTTCATCACGAATCATCACTGTGTGATTTTGAAATCTATGACAACAGCGCCTTCATCTTTATTGACATAGTTGACTTCAACGCGATCACCATAACGAACCAGTAACTGTTCGATCAACGGTAACGGGTTATGATCATTCACAAAGCGCATGGTCTCCCCCGGTGTCAAAGCATTAATCGCTCCAAAGATAGCCGCATGCCGAAATCGTTTAGAGACACCTCGGGCATCGAACTGATAAATGCCTTCAATATTCACATGATTATTTGCACAGCCTGACATCGCCTTACTCCTCTACTAATCCGACTAAACAAGTAGGATTATTATGGGAAGATGCCAGGCTGATTGAAATACCTCTTCGTAGGTACAGCCTAACGACATTAGGCTGAAACGAATATCCAAGCATGGCGTTGATTAGGTTTACTTCATAGCCCTTAGGCCGAAATGATAAGGCGCACAGCGATCAAGTCTCACATGTGTCACTTGTTCAAATCCCGCAGCTTGCATCCAGTCAGCACAATCTTCCGGGCGCGGTCGAATTTCCAGCGGCGGTCCCCTCGGCGTTTCAATATCAGAGCGCCAGTGAATGACGTATAAATGCCCACCCGGCGACAGAACCCTGTAGGCCTCGGCCAGCAGCATTTCCGGCACTTCAATGTGCAGCAGATTGAAGATAAACGCCGAGGCCTGCGAACTGTCTGCCAGGCCAGTGCCCTTCGCCAGAAAATCACGAACCTGCGCTGAGACGTTATGACATCCCTGAATCATGGACTGTGCTGTGACCTGAGCCACCAATGCCTGTTCAATGTCCAGTGCAGTAAC
>JACCDU010637494.1_pt1 | contig 19087 bp, 33 predicted proteins | sample 7446081 | NCBI WGS metagenome assembly JACCDU01 (sample SAMN15323447, study PRJNA562643) | freshwater metagenome | isolation source: river surface water | place: USA:Blue River Watershed | collected 2017-08-17
CAGATCACCTCTTCGCGGATATCAGGGCTGCCGAACACCCTGATGCACGGTTCATTGCGCCGTTTCGGGAACGGCATGATGTCCGTCGTCGCATACAGCGTCACGCGCTTGCCGATCCAGGCTTGCACGTCGCTGCCGAACATGGCTCGAATCGCGACTGCATTCACCTTCGGCAAAACAAGCTGTAAAGCGGTCTCGGAAAAGGTCACGACAACCTTGTCCTCGAGTCCACGCTCGCCCTCGATCTGCTCCTTCGCAACCGAGGTGATCGTGTAATTCGCTTTACCGTTTGGAATCAACCCAGCCTTCAAGAAGCGGCCGGGATACAGCTCATCGAAATTCATTCCAAGCCCTCCAATTCAAGATCATCGGCATCAGTTGCATTCGCTGGGTCATCCGCATGCGCCCAGCGCGGCACATCCATCTGAACAGCTCCCCAGGATGGCCACACGCCAGATTCCCAGCAGCGCTTCAAGGTCACGATCGCTTCCTCGCGGCGACGATGCCCCTCCTCAATCAAATCCTCGCTAAGGATGTTGACGCTGGTGTTATGCGGCCACTGCCATTCGTAAGCGATCAAGATGATCTGCTCGGGCAGTTTGCCGTAACGATCCTTAAAACCCAAGCTGTAATGCGCCATCTGCAGGTCGTAAGCCAGTGAATACGACTGCGCGGCAAACATCCTCGGGTTGGCTGACCTGGATTTCTTCAGATCAATCAGCAGGCCGCGTTTCGGATGCTCGATGTCCGGTTTATACCGGCACTCGATATCGCAATCCTGGTCAAGCCAGAAATGCGGATCCTGGCCTTCGCCGTTCCTAATCAGCGGTGCTGCATCTGGATCGCGCATTAATGCTTCCACGATGCGGAGCGCGTTGTCTTCCCAGTCGCGCGTGATCACCTCACGCTCACCAGACTCGGCTTGGAACTCGGCCCAGATCGCTTTTCCCTCCTTGGTGCGACGATCGCACTGTGGCGCAACCAGATACCGCTTGCTGTACTCCTCAGGCTCAGTGATCAGGCAATCGACCAAGCTGCCCTGACGCATTGCATCGGTCGGCACATACGACTGGCGATCAGGGTCGACAAACTTGGCCCAATAATCACGCGGTGTTCCGCTAATAAGCGCCTTCAGCTTCGATGCAGAAGCCGCAGGATGTGAGTGGTAATCAAGCACGGTGCGTGTAATCCCTTGCGAGTTTGACGTTTTCAACGGCTGCATGAAGCGCAGCAAATACATGCGCCATGCCGTCCTGCCAATAAATCTTGCCCAGCACTGCGTCCAGCTCCTCTCGGATTGGGACCAGCGCCTCTCGAACTTCGTTTGGTGTCATAACTTGATAAAGGTACTTATAAAGCCTACCATAGCCTTAGCCGAATTGTCCAGCGTGGCTGCCGACCAGTTTGACCGCGACCTCATCTACTTCATGCACCGTGGTGGCATGAGCGCTGCAGCCATCGCTCGCGCTTTGGAGCTGCCGTATGGGCGGGTGCTGCGGACGCTTCGGCCCCCAGTGTCGAATCACGCCCGCAATGATGAAGCAATTCGTAATTAAGTAACTGGTCAGGATCAGCAGCCGAATCAGCGCCACGCGATCTGACTCGCGGTCGCAATCGCTTGCTTTTTCGCCTAGCGCTTTGGCCAAGAGGCGCCACCAGCCGCACCAATCAGTCATCGAGTTGCTCCAATGCGCGGCGGATCGGTCCTTCAAGAGTTGATGCCTGTTGTCTCATGCTAGCTCTATCAAGCTCAACAACAAGTTGCGTTAATTGGGCCAACGCCTTCTCCTTCAAGCTCGGAGTCTTGGAGCGCATTGCTTCTACCAAACCCTTACCAGTTGGAGTGATTGTCAAATGTGGCGCATCCAAGGAATTTTGGTCTAACCACTGCGCGTCTACTTCAAGTTGGCGGTCTGCACCCCATTGGGCGGCAGCTATAAGGACGCGCTGATCAAATGGGCTAATCACAGAAACTGGGCCGCCGTACAGCTCTTCCAGCCACTGCTGCACTAGCTCCGGCGGTGGGGTGATGGAATGTTGTTGTGTCATGGGTGATTAGTGGAAGCGACTACTCGTTGTCGGGGAGTTGTTCAAGGGCGCGGCGGATGGTGTCTGCACCAAGTTGAGTGGAGCTGTTATTGAGGATGTGAGCTAACGCCTCTAGCGCCTGCTCCTTCAAGCTCGGCGGCTTGGAGCGGCGGGCGTCGCGGAGCCTGTCAGCGGTCTCACTGTCCGTCCAGTCCCAAATGAACCACTCACAGCACGCTTCCAGCTCCTGGTCAGCGCCCCATTGGGCGGCATGAAAGGCGACCTGCTCAGCAATACTGCAGTAGTCCTGAGACCGTGCTTCTGTTATCCACTCCCGCACCAGCTCTGGCGGTGGGGTGACGAGGTGTTCTTGTGTCATGGGTACATCTCCATTGCTTGATCAATCAGATCATCGAAGTGTTCTATACCATTGAAGCCTGTACCGTTAACATCAAGCTGATGCGATGGATAGTACTTCTCACCTGTATCTGTTTTAGTCCACGGAGGGCCGTAAATTTTGTTGGTACGAATCGCTAGATTTTTCTGCGCTTTTATCCAGCGGTAACGAGCTGCGTCTTGTGCGTCGGTGTTATCCATTGGGTGATTAGTGGTAATGACTACTCAAATTCTGGTTCGTAAGGCTGCGGCACTATGGCGTGCATAGCGTCGAGCAACTCCCTTTCGTGCTGTTCGTAGCCCCACTGGGCAGCGCGCTTAGCAATGTCAATGATTGCTTGCCCTGGCGCAACAAACATGTCGCTGTGATATCGCTTATCAAACTCATCCATCCATTCAGCTATCCACTGCTGCACCAGCTCCGGTGGTGGGGTGATGGGGTGAGTCATTCTTCAACCTCGTAACGCTTGCCAATAGCAGCAGCCCAAGCCATCAGGTCGCTGGCTCGCACCAGTTGCACGCCCTCTTCAGCACCGTCAGCAACGCGCCAATGGCATGAAGCCGTGTCTCTTAGGGCTTGCTCAATGGCCAGCTTTGCGGCCCAGGTTGCAGCTTTGGCGGCAACGTAGAGAACGCTGTCGCAATGGGCACTACCGCTGTTGACCCACTCGGCTTCCCATTGGCGGATGATTTCGGCGGGCGGAGAGATTAAGCGTTGATTAGTCATCGTCGTTAGGCAGGATTTCGAGAAGAGATGTGATGCAGCAGCCAGTCGTGTTCTCAGCGCCGAGGCAGTAACGCTCGGCTTCGCGCAGGGCCATGCGCAGCCGTTCCACAACTGGCCACGGGTCGCGTAGTTCAGTGGAGAAGTCTTGGAATGGCGCGGGGTGAAAATCGGTCATCGCAACAAGTGAATCAGAACAGCAACAGAACCAACGACCAAAACGAACCAAATTGCAACGTCGTAAGGCGGACGGCGGCTCATCGTTCGGCCTCCCGCTCAAGCACTGTCGCCGCAATCAGGTCGCCGTCATGCTGCTCCCGTAACCACGCCGCCACCTCGCGGATCGCCTTGCGGGCTTCAAATGACCAGTTGACCGCTTCGTCTTCCCATTCCATACCGTATTCAATCCCGCTAATGGCAAGCGCTACACGCTTGACCAATTTGGGGGACTTAGGGGCTGGCTTGGAGTTGGGTGTCAGCAGGTCGGTAATCTGCTGCGCCTGCTCAGGCGTCAGCTTCAGCGGCTCGTTGATTTTGTGACCGAGTTTTAAGCCTGGGCGATCTGCAGCCTCCAGCGACTCAACCCGACTCGCAAGAGCCAAAACGTTGGCGCTGGTTTCGACGATGTGCTTGTGGGCTGCATCCTCCAGCACCTCGACCCTGGTGCGGAGTTCAAAGATGGCTTTATGCCACCGCGCTGCGTCCGTCGCCCACTGCCCGGGCATTGCTCTGTAGTCAGTCATTCAATAACCTCCGAATACCAGTAATTAAATAAGCGTAATCTCGAGTTTCAGTTACGCATTTCTCTTCGCCGCATACATCGCACTTGCCAATCCAAGTGCTACTGCATCCAACGCTATAAACACCCCACTCCTGACCGCAGTCACCACAACACTGGTAAGCATCACGCAGCCTTTTAATCATCCGCTTCTTCTCGGCTGGTGTCATGCTGCCACCTCCCTAACGTCAAAATTCAGCTCACTCACCTGATACTCCCTAAGCTTCCGCAACCACCTCCGCTGTTCGCCATCCCATCTAAACCCAGCATCCTTAGCCTTCTGCCGGTCCTCATAACTAACCAAAGCCATATACACCTTCTTCGGCTCCAGCGCATTCGTCAGCAGCAACTCCAGATCAGGTTCCCGCTCCATCACCTGCGCTAAATAAATACAATCCGTTAGCGCTCGGTGAGCAGCCCACACCGGCACTCCATAGGCCAGCGCCACATGGACAACGCTCGGGCGCTGCCTCGTCACACGCGGCCATTCAATATCGTCCATGCTGCATATCCACTGTTGCGTCAATGCAGGCAACGGTCCTTGCCCAAACCACTGCTGATCAAAATCAGCATTATGAGCAACCAGATAATCAGCATGCTTTGCTAAAGCGTAAAAATACTCAAGACCAGACCTTGCAGCTTGCGGCCGCTTAGTTAATTCGGCTCTGATGCCATTAATGTGTGCAACCGGATTGTCATCCGTTGGCAGTAAAAATGAGCACTGTCCGATCACAGCGCGATCATCAACGCTAAATAAAATTCCACCTACTTCGATGCACCTCGCATCAGCAGGTGTGAGACCAGTGGTCTCCGTGTCAACAATTAGTAAATTCATGGGTTAAGTAAAACAGCAATTCCGTAGTAAGGCGCAAGATCAGAATTGATCAATCGGTGGCGTGCTTCAGCAGCAGACATCGCCCAGATCACTTCATAAAGGTTCAGATGCGGGAATGCAAAAACAAATCGACGGTCACTCATCCTCCCCCCTCCACTCACCGCACCAGTCAGAACGATGTGTTAGCGGCCACTCAACTCTCGTATTAATCTCTGGGCCATGGACAGATGGTGGATACCTTCTGCAAAAGCCATGGCTTCCAGGATTAAATTCATCCCAAAACTGACATCCCTTACAACTGATCAAGCCGTTCACTTCCGCACCTCCACCACTGGTTGCGTACCTGAATGAGTACTCCCATGGTGAGCAACAGCTTCAATGCCAAGCATCGCGAATGCCCAGGCGGCAATCACAAATGCACATACATCCCCAAGGCATCGTGCTGTCATGATCAATCCTCCGCAAGTCTGACAAGCGTATGCCCGGCCAACATGCCGCGCACCTTGATCAACGCATCCGAATAGTCACGCGCCTCGATCCGCAGCGTCTTCACCAGTTGCGTCGAGCGGCTCCTCACCGTTGCAACAAACCGGCGTTCTTCACGCAGTCGCCGTAACGCTTCAATGCGGCCAGGTGGTTCTGGCACCCCTCCGCGCTCAAGAATTTCAGTCCAATCCATAAGTGGTAAGCCTCGTTGGCCCACACACCCTAACCCATAATCCGCTTAAGCGCAATCCCGCTCATAATCCGTTACGCGACAAAAGCGCGCCACTCGCGCACAGGTGTAGAGGTTTTGTCGCACGTTACGGCCGAGATCCCTTGCAACACCAGGGCTCCGACTGGATCGCACGCTGCGCATCCTCCACGCTCCGCACTACCGCAGCCACACCACCGGCCTCCTCCACCACTCGCCGCCAGTTCTCCTGCTCTGGCCTCACCCTCCCCGTCGCCGTCTTCACCTCCAAGCTCACGAACTGGGCGATCCGCTGCCCAACCATCTCGGGCGTCACCGTCACCGTCCGCCACCCCAGCAAATCCGCTGCTCCAGCCCCGCCCACACCAAACTCAACCCACCGACCAGTCCTCGGGTCCGGCAGCTTGCCAACATTGTTTCTAAACAGCCTCAGGTGGCGCACCTTCCCCAACGCCAACCTGATCGTCTGCTGTATCGCGGTTTCGCTCATGGCCGCTATCCTATTGGCCTAGACCTTTTTTGAGGATCTAGGCGGTATCGTTGCGCCCGGCAGCGGCAAGACCAGTGGTGCGTGAGCCCTGGTCACCGGGCAACCCTTTATGCAGCTATCGCTACCGTGTAACAAGCTGCGGCCAGCGAATGCAGGCACACCTCATCGAAATCAGCGCCAAACTCATCCTGCGCTCTGATCTGCCCGCTGACGAACTACCCGCCAATATCTACTCTCAACTAACCGAATTTATTCATAACGATGACAACATCATCGATCTCGACGTAGGCGTATTCGTCCTCCCGCGTTGGGACGATGCGCCCAACGGCTAGCCATAAAAACGTAAGTATTTAATTGCGTTCAAGAGATTGCTTTCGGAGTCAAAAAAGAAACCCAGCCCGAAATTGCAGTTTTTGCATAAAATACCTCTAACTTTCCCACTCGCATGACAGTGGTCCACGGCCACATTCTTGGTCCTGCTAATGTCGTCTGGTTTTATCTCAAGATCCACCTTGCAAATTGCGCATTTCTTGTCTTGCGCGTGTAATTTATAAAGAAAATCTTGAAAAGTAATGCCATACCTGTAACGAAGAAAGTACTTGGCAGTGCAGGTTGAACACCTTGTGTATCTTTTGCCAGAAGAAGAGCGATGAAAATCCTCAAGAGGTCTAATCTCCTTGCAGTTGCTGCATTGACGTTTGTTTTTCTTAATTTCTTGATTCAATAAATTACGCTTTCTTGTTGTCGCAAATTTGCCTTTTCCTGGTGTAAACCAATCAGGAAAAGGCTCGATCTCCAGTGCTTGCTCTGGAGTCAAACCTTTTTTTAAGCGATTGTAAAGTTTTTGACCCGAAAAACCAAAAGCGCGGGCAGCTTCGCGAACACTTGAATACTCCTTGCCTTTTACAGTGACTTTAATGTTGGTAACGGCTGTTGCGTTTTTTCTTGATTGACGCGGTTTCGCGGCAAGACCTAGTGACTGTTCAGCGGTCCACCCTCGCAATAGCCTTTGGCGCACAGTGCTCAATGGAACTCCATGGAAGCGCGCAGCGGAAGCCAAAGATTCGTAGGTTTTACCTTCTGCAGTAATTTGCTCAGACCTAAGAGGCGCAGGGTTTATTGAGTCTTCAATAGAAAGTCCGGCGTCAATTCTGTGAAGAAAAGTTGTGTAAGGAATTTTATAGAAAGCAGCAATTTCTTTTAGGGTGGCAAAGGTGCGTGATTCTACTGTGTACATGGTTGGTAGAGTGGCGGAACCGGTACACCATGTTAGCGTGTCACGCGAATGGGCTATCGCTCAGTGGATTCAAGCTCCTTCAGAAGATCCTTAAGCTCGCTGACATAACTGCGCAGGTGTGCGGCTAAGTGCAGGTGCCGCGCATCACCCGTCTCAAAATATCCAACATTATGCCGATCAACCGCTGACAGGCACTCCTTAATCAATATGTTCCATGGCTCCCTCACCGGCGTGTTCCATTCCCGCCGCGAGACAGCATTACCTTCCTGGCCCATCCGGGTTTATACCCCCGCTGGCGTTCGATCACCTGTAATTCTGCCAACGTTCGAGCGCCAGCCTGCTCTTTTTTCCTTGCCTTAGCCAACTCTTTAGCTTGCTCTGCCGAAAGCACCTGCAACTCACCAGGCACCACATGAAGCTCCCTTTTCTTTGCAATAAACTCATAACCACATTGAATGCAATTGCTCAACTGACTAGCCATCGCGGCAAAGCACATCGGGCATATCTTTACGCTCGGCACCCGCTCGACATCCTTCTTTTTCTTCCCATCCAGCGTCCACTCCCTGTCTTCAAGGTGGTGGCCCAGTCTCAGCGTGTTTCCAACGTGATCCAAGATCACTGCTTTCTCCTTGCCTGGTGATGGCCTGAGGCATCGACCAATCATCTGCAAATGCAATGCCACGCTTTGGGTCGGCCTCAGCAAAATGCATCCACCAACTGATGGCACATCAACGCCTTCACCAATCAAACTGCAACTCGTCAGCACCTTGATCTCACCCCTCCCAAGCGATCCAAGCAATGATCGCCGCTGCAGGGCATCCATCTTCCCGTCAATACTCGCAGCAGCAACACCATTGGATTGAAATAATCCGGCAACCGCTTCCGCATGCGCAACAGAACAGCAAAACGCAATCGCAGTTTCGCCAGCAAGATGCTTCTTGTAATGCGTAAGGCAATCGCCCATCACCTGACCCTCCTGCAGCAGTCCCTCGGCCTGCTTCATGTCAAAATCACCCATCCGTTTACGCAACCCGCGAGTTTCAATGCCTGGCGGCGCCAGCACAACGGCATCGGCAAGAAAACCGTTTTCTGTAAGCCACTCAGCACTAGGACCACAAACCATCGCTTCATAATCCTCACCGAGCCCGCGACCGTCCGTCCTGATCGGTGTCGCAGTCACACCCAGTAGTCGCGCAGAGCTGAAGTGCTCAATCGCCTGCTTCCACGTATTCGACGTGGTGTGGTGCGCTTCATCAATAATCAATAGCTGAAAGAAATTGCGCGGCAACCGATGGAGACGCCGCGCCAACGTCTGTACACTTGCCACTTGCACCGCATGGCTAAGGTCCATGCTTCGATTTGCTGCAATCAATCCGTGGTGCATCGGCATCGACTTACTGGCTTGATCCAGCAACTCAGCGCGATGAACCAACACGCAAACCCGATTTCCCTTGATCGCAGCTTGTTCCGCGATGTAGCTGAAACACACGGTCTTGCCGCCACCAGTTGGCAGCACAGCAAGCACTGAGCGCTTGCCGAGCTGATACTGGAAGCGGATGTCGGTGATTAGTTGTTGTTGGTAGGGGCGGAGGTTCATGCAAATGTTGAAAAAATAGCTGACTTGCTGGCACGGGTGGATGCAACATATAATAAATTATTTCTTTCTGGCTTTTCGCAGGCGACAAGATCGTTAAAGATGTAAACGTTTTCAAAAGTACTACCCTGTGATTTGTGAACCGTCATAACCTGAGCAGAGCGAAGTGGCGCAAAATAACTGTTTATTGAAGCAATTTTAGCGTAAGCATCTTCTTTTTCTTGCGCATCAATTAAGTAATTTTTTTGCTTAAAATTAGCCATTGATTTTTTAATGTGCTGAAAATGTAACTTGGCTTCGGAGTTTGGGGTTGGGCAGTAAATTTTTACTTGGTGGGCGGCCCGAGTACCGTCAAAGAAGACGCGAACAGCCGTAAGTACCTGGAAATCTCCGCTTACGCATAAAGGCAACGCCTTTTCCTCTTTGGTTTTTGGTGTGATGTAACGCAAAATACCTTTATCAAAAGCAAGATGCTCGATCTCATTGCTAAGAACTTCGTATTCAAAGCTGGTATAGAGTATTGCGCCATCAGGTGCGATGTGGCGGCTGTGAATCATAAGAACCTCGCCCGGAAGCCATCCATTCTTTGACCTGTCTCCGTAGACAGTAATTCTTGATTTTTTTGTCAAGGCAGAAACATTTGCATTTGTCCAGCAAAGGGCTCTGCTAGAAAGATCGCGGCAAGACAAGGAACTGCAAAAACTATCAAACCAGTCTTGTTTTGATTTTAGATAAATTGATGAATCAGAAGAAAGGCAGTCGGATACAGGGAAGGAGTGCCTTAAAGAAAACTGCGATCTAATATGTGTGGCATAGCTCAGGACAGCGCCACCATGCCTCAAAACCTTAGTCAACTCAAAAGATACTTTTGGGTTGTAAAATTGTTCACATGGTTTGTCCTTGACCGGGGGAAGCTGATATATATCACCCGCCCAAACAATCTTTGCGTCACATCTCTCAACCATTTCGTCCAGTAAGTCTGCGTCCTCTTGTCCAATCATTGAAGACTCGTCAACGATGAAATAACAGATGCCGTCTTCCTCGTACTCTCTAAAAAGACGGTCTCTTAATTTTTCTTTAATGACAAATTTTTCTTCTCCGTCGACAGTAACGCTGACTTTCCCAATCGCCTGAGCAAGAGTTTTACAGCAAGCGCCACTTGGAAGCTTTGAAGAAAAAACCTCTAAAGCTTTATTTGTAGGGGCTATGAAAACAGTTTGCTCAAGAGGTAGCTTTTTGGCAGCATGCTGCAGCACAGTGGTTTTACCGCATCCAGCCGGCCCTCGAAACGCCATTGATACTGGGTACGGCGACACTATGGCCTCGACGGCCTTGAGCTGATCGTCGGTGAGCTGCACGTTGCGCAAGCGAGAGGCGAACCGTATGATACTCATGCCAAACCAATATGGCAAGCATGCCGAAAGCCCGAAAAAAAGCTATCTCGCTTGAATTGCCGGTCGAGCAGCTCGAATGGCTTGATTCCCGTTCCGGCTCCCTAATGTCCAGGGCGGCGCTCATCCGATCCTTGATCGCCGAAGCCATGCAGCGCGAGAAGGCATGACCGACATCCAAGACCTCACCAGCGGCAGGTGGCCTGACCTGCTGTCGCACTTCTGCGCCCTAACCCCAGAGCAGCTCTCCGATAAGCACCAGCCCTGTCCACTCTGCGGCGGCAAAGACCGATACCGCTTCGACGACCGCGACGGCTCTGGCTCCTGGTTCTGCAATCAATGCGGCGGTCGCGATCACATGGGCGGGGCCGGCTCCGGCCTTGATCTCTTAATGCGCTGTAACAACTGGACCTTTAGCGAAGCAACTACCCGTATCCGCTCCTACCTCAACGTGCCCACCCCGCCACCAACCGCAGGCGCTGAAAACGTCTGGCACTACTCCGATACCTTCATCGTCGCTCGCTTCCCCGGTAAGCAGATCCGCCCAATCTCCTGGAACGGCGACCGCTGGGAATTCAAAGCACCGCCAGCTCCTCGACCACTCCTCAACCTCTCAGACCTACTCGCTCGCCCAGCGGATCCAGTCATCGTCGTTGAAGGCGAAAAAACAGCCGACGCCGCATCGCGCCTGTTCCCCGATCAGCTCATCACAACCTGGCCATCAGGCTGTAAAGCCATTAACAAGGCCGATTGGTCTCCTCTCACTGGTCGTCGCGTCATCCTCTGGCCCGACGCTGACCAGCCCGGTCGTGACGCCATGGCCAAACTCGCGGCCAAACTCATCCGCGAAGGCGTCGAGCGTGTGCGTATCGTTCAGCCACCAGCAGACGCACCCGAAGGCTGGGACCTAGCAGACGCAACCTGGACACCACAAAAAGCCCGCGCCTACATCGCCGCCAACATCAGCGACCCCATCGAACCCCCATCTGAACCGGAAGCTGAGCCAGAACCTGAACCTGAACCGCAGTCTGCCGTCGACACCATCCCCGAAACCGAAACCCACTTCACAACCCTTGGTTTCGACGGCAATAACTATTACTACCAACCTTGGAGCACCGGTCAGGTCATATCCATCAGTCGCGGCTCACACACCGGCACTAACCTCTGTGCTCTTGCTCCACTTCCCTATTGGGAAACCCTCTACCCCAGCAAAACTGGCGTTAACTGGGTCGCAGCAGCATCAGCGCTCTTCCAACGCTCAGCCAAAGTCGGCGTCTACAACCCTTCCTGCATTCGCGGTCGTGGTGCGTGGTGGGACGATGGCCGCCCTGTCCTTCACCTCGGTGATCGCCTCATCGTCGACGGCACACCGCAACCCAGCGCACAACGCATCAAAGGTTCACGTTTCATCTACCAACGCCTCTCGGAACTCGAAGGCCCCGAAATCGGCAATCCTCTAACCAAAGAAGCGTCCTTCCACATCGTTGAAATCGCCGAGCGATTCCTATGGGAAGTCCCCGCATCCGGCATGCTCCTCGCTGGCTGGGCGGCACTCGCACCAATCTGCGGCGTCCTCCAATGGCGCCCTCACGCCTGGCTCACCGCAGGCGCTGGATCCGGTAAGTCCACGGTTCTAGAGGACTTCATCATGCCCCTTCTCGGTGACATCGGCCTCACCGTCGTCGGCAACACCACTGAAGCCGGCATACGGCAGTCCCTTAAATCCGACGCACGCCCTGTCGTCTTCGATGAATGCGAATCCAACGAGCGCCACGACCAGCAGCGCATCCAGCAAATCCTCTCCCTCGCACGCATCGCATCCTTTGAGTCCCGCGCCAACCTCCTCAAAGGCAGCCCAGACGGCACCATCCAATCCTTCACCGTTCGCTCGATGTTCTTCATGTCATCGATCGCAACCGCTCTTAAGCAAGGCGCTGACAAAACCCGCTTCGTTCAGCTCACCCTCCTAAACCCCAAAGAAGCTATCCCCGACGCCAAGCAACGCAACGAACGCTGGCGGTCCCTTGAGCGTGATCTCGCCACATATATAAGTGAATCCATCGGTCGCCGCCTTCAAGCGCGAATGGTCGCCATGATCCCGACCGTTCGCCAGGCCGTTGAAACCTTCCGCCGCGTTGCTGCTGTTGAATTCGACAACCAGCGCATGGGCGATCAATACGGCACCCTGCTGGCTGGCGCATGGTGTCTCATGTCAGACGATGCACCCACCGACCAGCAGGCCGCAGAACTGATTCGGCAAAACAACTGGGAGTCGTACAGCCAGGCCAGCGAGAAGAGCGACGAGGAAGCTTGCATTGAGCGCATCATGCAGGCACAGCTCCGAGTGGAGGGGGAGCGCACCGTCAGCCGCTCGATCGGCGAATTGGTCGACGTGCATATGGGTCGCGCGCACGATGCCGATGTCGATTACAACCAAGCAAAAGCCATTCTTGGGCGAAATGGAATCAAGGTCGTCGCCACCGAGATATTCGTTTCAAATTCTGCGCAAGCCATTGCACATATTCTTCGCGATACCGCTTGGGCTAATTGCTGGCCTACGGTGCTGCTCAGATTGCCTGGAGCCAGTCGCGCGGGTGTCACACACTTCAGCGGAGCGGGAAATTCTTCCAGGGCTGTAAAAATCCCGGTGTCAGCGCTTCAGCCAGGGGCGTAAGAAACTTACGGGTTTGAGATCCCTTGCGCTGCAAGGGATTGCACGAATCTTACGATCTTACGCCAACCCCGGAAACATAGCCCCCTTTATAAGTATAAGATCAATTATATATAATGTTAAAGATAATTAGATTCATCCCCCTCTTATTATAAATATCTATTTAAATGTAAGTAGTGTAAGTAAGTAGGGGAGATCGCCTGCGCTGCAAAGGATTTCGGTCTTACACCCGGTGTTAGGCAGGTGTAAGGGCGTAATGCCGCATTGTTGAGCGAAATTCAAGGGATCGAGACCGGAAATCCCGCCTACGCTGGTGGCCATGGCCCGCTCCATCGAATTCGACGTAGAGGCGCTCATCGGGAAGCTCGATGTGCTGCAGAAGGTCCAGCTCCCGTATGCCGGTAATCGGGCGCTATGGGCGTTGAAGCCGAAGCTGCGGACGGTCCTGCAGCAGGAAATGCTTCAGCGGTTCAAGGCGCCGGTGCGGCTCACGCTGAATTCGCCGTTCATGCGGATTGACGGACTCGAGATGGAGGTCTCGATCAAGCCCGACAAGGTGGCGAAGGGCAACGACCCCGCGAGCTACCTGTACCCGGTGACGGCCGAGCGCGGCGCTGGTGGTGGTGCGCGGGAGGCGTATCCGACGAAATTCACCCGTGTGCTCCGTAACGCTGACCTGATTGGCTCCAGTGAGTGGCCAGTGCCGTTCCTGCGTGGCAATGGCGTGCAAACCAGGAACGGGCGGATGATTCCGTCCCAGTACGCCACCACGTTGCGAGCGCTGACGGGTGGCCCGATGGGTAAGCGTCAGGCGCAGTGGCGGTATTTCATCTCCCGCGATGGCGCTACCAAACCCAATCGCGGCAAGCAGTTCAAGCCGGGGATTTACCGCGTCAAGGACGGTGAGGTGCAGAAGCTGTTCTCGATCGTGCAATCCCGCTCTGCACCTGTGATTTTCCCGTTCGGTGACGTAGTGGAGCGTGAGGCGGCGAAGATCCTGCCGTCACTGCTGAGTAAGGCACTGGCGGACGCGCTGCGCTGACCGGTTGCGCTTACGCGAATTATCCGGTACATTGATCGAGTTATCGCTTAACGGTTATGTCTGTCAATTCGCTCAGGGCCGAGGTGAGGCGTGCTGACGCGGCCTACAGGGCTGGTCAGGCGCTGATGACCGACGCTGAGTTCGATGCGCTGGTGGCTGAGCTGCGTGCTGTGGCACCACATGCACCGGAGCTGCTGGTGCCTGGTGGCGGTCGTGCGCTGCTGTCGCTCGATAACCGGCCTGTCGAGGAGTGGTGGCCTGGTTGCGCGGTGGTTGTGCAGCCGAAGGTTGATGGCGCGTCGGTGGCGCTGCGGTATTGGGGCGGGCGACTGGTTGCTGCGTGGACTCGGAGCGGGATTGATTGCACCGAGGTGGTGCGTGATCTGGTGCCTGCGCAGGTGGTCGTGACCGATGAGTTTGAGGTGCGCGGTGAGCTGTGGGGGCTTGATGGCCGTCAGAGCACTCCAGCAGCCGCTCTAAGGCGTGGGAAGGCGGTCTCGGGTGGGTTGGCCTACGCAGCATTCGGAGGCGCCTTCCAGGAGCGCACAGAGGTCGATGCGATGGCTTGGTTGGGTGAGCTGGGGTTCAGTTGCGTTGACTCGCTGGTTTGCACGCGGCTGGAGGAGGTCCAGAAGCTGCATGCGCAGTGGAAGGCGGGAAAGCTGTGGGACCGCCCGTGGCCGACCGATGGTGTGGTGGTGAAGGTGATCGATCGCGAGATCCAGTGCCAGATGGGCGAGTCGTCGCGGGCGCCTTGGTGGGCGCTGGCGTGCAAGTGAGACTCACGCTGCTGCAACCGATCTCATCTGTCTCAACCATGAAACTGATCACCCGCCACACCCGCGCTCCCAAGGCGGGAGCTTTCATCCGCTGCCCTTACTGCCAAGGTGTCAGCCGCGTTACGCACTTCTGCTGGAGCGGACTTAGCTGCGAGCACTGCGGTGAGATGGTGGCGAAGGATCGCTGGGCTTACTGCGACCGCTCCGAGGTGGAGCCAACCGAGATCCTCAAAGCTGGCGCCCCCGTCACCCTGCGCGATGGCGATGAGTGGTGCATGTGGATTCCAGATCGCGATCGTGTCATCTCGATGTACGGCACTGGTGGCAGCCGCTCCACGATGCGCAACCGCGTCGAGGGTCGTATTCAGGTGACGCCTGAGGTTGCGTTACGTCAGGTGCTTACACATCTTGACTACGGCTGGAAACTTGATGCACGCGGCAGGAAGGACGCGGAATGAGTACCGGATCGAAGTCGCTCAGGCTTGCTGATCAGCTTGTGCGTGAGCCATGGGCATGGCCTGGTGGTTACCCCTTGTACGCGGTAATGGATGACGGCAGTTTGATCTGCCGGTCTTGCGCTGAAGAGGAGCGGGAATGGATTGCGCTGACTGACGGTCGCGACGGGTGGTGTGTGGCGCGGCTTGAGGTGAATTGGGAGGGCGAGTGCATGTGTTGCGATTGCTGCGGCAGATGGATTGAGGTGGCTTATGGGCGGGAGGACTAAGAACTCGCGGCCTGCCGCTTTTTATGGCCAAGAACTTTGGCGGGCTCGGTTTTTAAGGGACCCGCGCATACTCGGTTTTTAATACATATGCGTGCATATGTTTTTACGCATGTGTGTTCTTGCATGAGTTTGGGCCTCTTTGCCATCTATCACAGCGATTCTCAATAAGCCCCACTATTGAGAACGCCTGTTGATTCTCAGTTGCAGCCGCTATTGAGAATCACCTGGCACCTTACTTGATTCTCAATAGCCTGGCCAGGGTTCTCAATAAAGCCGCTCGATTAGTTCTGCTTATTCGTGCTTGATTTCGGTCGCAGGCGGCTCGAAATCGGTTAATGTCGTGTTCATGCGGCGCCGAGCCGCTTTGCACTTACCACTTATGACGACCTCTTACTCGTGCCCTGCTAGGCCAGCGGCAAATCCACTGCCAGAGCAATTCTTTGATTTTGCTTTTGATCAGCTCACTTGGCAGAGCGTTGAGGAGCATTTGGGGTTGGATAGTCGCTGGACTATTGCCCAAAGCGGCCCATGGCTGCTCACTGCCAAATGCGTTACAGATTGCGATTCAAAGCTTGATGATTGGACTACAGAAGAAGATTCACCGGAGCTATATGAAAAGGTCCGGGCGGGCAATCTGAACCATGTTGGCCTGATTGTTGAAATCGACGTTAACGGAATGCTGTTGGCGCATGATTCCATTTGGTCGGTTACTGTTGATTGGACTGATCACACAACGACTCGTGAATCTTACGAGTACTTGTTGACCTTGATCAAGCAGCTGACTGCTTCCAATCTGGCATCAATTCCTGTTTATCTTGATCGCAAGATTCAAGACTTGCAACATGCTGCACACGTCTTTACTGGACTTGAGCAGCCTTATCACCGTTCCGTTCGCTTTTGATCTAATGATTAACACCGATTCACTCTTTGTTGTTTGCACTGAAAGCGGAACCGTTCTGCCCCTGCATAGTGCATACATTGTCGATCTATCTGATGCGCCACTTGAGTTTGGCACTGATGATGCACTGACTATTGACTACACCGAAACCAACGGCAAACCACTGATTCAGGAGCTGGGACTGTGAAAGAAGTTATCTACAAAGAAATTGTTGAAATAGACGGTCAACAGTATGTCGTCACTTCTTGCGACTATTCAGAATCTATTGATGAATTGATCCGCGATGAAGTGATCGAACACGACAGCCAGTCGATCATTGATCACATTATTGATGACATTGTTAATCGGGATTGAAATGGCAACCCTAACCTCCGCAACACTCCGCACCGCTCTGGTGGATTATCGAGCTGAATTGCTTCGTATGACTGCAAAACGCCCCGAAATCTTTGGCGCTTATCACGACCAAATTATCAAGCAGATTGATGATGCGCTTCTTGAAATTGAGGGCAACATCAGCTCGGTCTCAATCATGCCTCTTGCCTGCAAAGCATGAATGACTATTGCAAACAGATCGAGCCAGTTCTTGATCTTTACGGTTCAATCACTGGACTAGGCGCCGCCGACCTTGATGATGCAGTGGTTGCAGATTTGATTGCAGATTTGCATCACTGGTGTGATCTTCAAGGTTGGGATTTTGATTCTCTTCTTATTCGTGCTAATTCACACTACACCGCAGAACAATGACTACGACCGTTCAGCTTACAGATCGCTTGCCTGAAATCATTGAATCCACTTGGGATGATGTAGTTGAGCTGCTTAAAACGTATTTCATCGAACACGGCAGCTCGGATGATTTCCCTTGCCTGCACAATGATCTGGACTATAGCGGCGCCGTTCATGAATTGATCGACAGTGCAGTTCCGATTTACAACGCAGAATTAAGCGAGCTGGCTTATTTCCATCATGATGTTGCGATGGCCGCCTTGGTGCAGCAGTTCGGCTCAGATGCTGCGACTGGTGATTGGCCCAGCGGACCTTTTATGGCTGGATTGTATTGCTTAATCGAAGAAGGAATCAACGAAAAGTGGCACGAAGAAGCAGAGGATCTTTGGGATTCATGGATGGAAGAGTTGGACTCAAACGAAATGCGGAAGCTTGTAATCGAACGTGTAAAACAAAAGGAACTCGAATAGGGTCGGTTTTTATTAGGAACTCTGAGAGGTCGGTTTTTATAGTGTTATTTTCGGCGTTCGGCTCACACACAAGGGCCGGGCGCTTTTTATTGCGTGTGCGTGGAGCGTGTTCCCCTGTTGATTCTCATTTGCAAAAGTTATTGATTCTCAATAAGGGCGCCAGTTGAGAATCAATAGGGAGGCTAGTTGATTCTCAATAGCCTGGCGCCAGTTGAGAATCGGGCTGGACTCCTGCCACTAGTACAAACGTTTAAAATAGTACACCCGTCCTATCGCCATTGGCGACCAAATGGCCTAATGTCTTGGATGTGGGGGGCAAGACCTCCCGCCTACCGTTTGCCTTTATCGTTATGTTTGGCGTTTTTGTTTGGTCTGGGATCCGCCAGGGTTGGCAGCTTTGCTGCACTCCTAGGGAGTCCCGCCTAGCGGCTGAATCGTTCCACTACTGGGTGACAAAAGTGCGAGGCGATCAACGCACTTTTAAGGTCCTCCCTGTTGAGGCCTAAGGCTATGTCCTTTTATCAGTTTTCAAATGACGCGGGAGAGGCCTACGGGTCTTGTGAGGTGTTCCGCTGGGATCGTTTCGACTGCCAAGACGCGGGATTGATTGAACGGGATTCCGAGTCGCCTACCGGCTGGATTTGCTGGGAGTTTGGAATTGGTGGAACGTTCAGAATTGAGACCGAACCCGAGTATTGGGAGGGGTGGTACTGGCAACCATGTTTCCCCGGATGCCTCCCAGACGGGGACCCTATGGGTCCGTTTGAGTCTGAATCGGACGCTATGTCCGATGCTAATTGTATTTTAACCTTTGCACCTTTAAGCTAATGTCTGACGCAATCAACCTTTGCACCCGCAACCTAGACGGGTCCACAATCAACCTGGAAGAACACCTTAGAGAAACATTAGGCGAGCCGATTAAGTTACCAGAGGCTATCAATAGCCTACTGGAGGAACACTGGGCAAATAGTGAGGAAGTCGAGCCTAGCTTGCTCTCATTGTTCGAATTGATGACGGGTTCAGAATATCGGCAGGTATGGAGAGACAACACATACAACTCGGAGAATGACTTAGACTCGTTTGCCGTCATCACTGTTTACGCTGACAAATCTTGCCCTGATTGGTGTTGGCGGCGTGATGTATTTGTAGCGGTTGAGATAGGCGCGGGAGGCGATCCCCGCTACAGTTCCTATTCTCCCGCCAGAATCTATAGGTTGGATGATGGGTGTATCGGTGATACGGGCTTTTTAGAGTGGCGCCTAGGTTATTGGTGTGAGCCTATCAGTGATCGCTACGATGAGACCTTAATTGATTTAATCAACGATAGATTAGGTTGCGGCTGGTCAAGTTACCCATACGGGGAACTGGAATCCTTTCTAGAGTCGGCTCCCATTTGGTCAGAATCTAGAAAGGCCTTTATCGGCAAATTAGAGGGAATCCCGTTCCCCGTTCGGATTCTCCCGCAACCTCCCGCCTACTGATCAGAGCCCATAGATTCAGAGCCCGCCGACTGGCGGGCTTTTAATTTGGCCGCCAGGAGAGAACGATTCCCATTTCCATTCTCTCATCGAGTCGCGGGTCCCTCTGGCGCCGGGGACGTGCGAGGTTATTCG
>JACCDU010948094.1_pt1 | contig 19077 bp, 30 predicted proteins | sample 7446081 | NCBI WGS metagenome assembly JACCDU01 (sample SAMN15323447, study PRJNA562643) | freshwater metagenome | isolation source: river surface water | place: USA:Blue River Watershed | collected 2017-08-17
GATCTCCGAAACCAAGGTTAGACTTATTGACAAGCATTCCCATAGAACGTGTGAAGTAAGCATTGCCGTCTGGAATGAGTTTTACTTTTTCAATGTTCTGGTCTTGTGCCCAGGCATTCATCACAAAGCCATCATTAACAGAGATGCAGTAAATATCGTCGATGCCAAGACTACGAAAGTCGTCGTATTTCTCTTCGAATCCAGGTAACTGATAGGCACTGCAAGTAGGAGTGAAAGCACCAGGCAAACTAAACACGACGACACGCTTTCCATTGAACAGTTCTGCAGTTGTACGAGTTACAAACTCACCAGATTCACGAAAAATAAATTGAACCTGAGGAACTTCATATTGTTCTTTACGCATTTTAACCTCCATCACCAAATGCCAGGAATTACTTGACCAGTAACCAGATAAGATCCAGCAGCAGCAACGAATCCAATCATTGCAGCCCATCCATTAATGCGCTCTGCCTTTTCGGTAAAAATTTTGTTCATTTGTTTTCTCCTTGATAAAGATGTTGTTGTTTAAGTTCAGGATTGGGTTGAGAAGGAACCACAGGATTCCTTGTTTTGTTTTTAATAACGATAAAAGCATCGTTTTGATAACTCACAGTTCCAAAGGGTTTTGCCCATTTTGGATTTGCATCTGGGTGAGTTGCAGTTCCTGTAACTGCTACGCCACCGATTTCTACAGAGATTTCATCGTTGGCATCCCATCCAAGTTTCTCAAGGGCAATAGCAAACTGCCCGAGCATCCCAGCACTCACAGGTTTTCTTCCTGTTCGGTGAGGATGACGCAATCACTCTTAGGATATGCTACACAGGTCAGAATAAACCCATCAGCAATCTGTTCATCATCAAGAAATGATTGTTCTTCGTTATCCACAGTTCCGCTGACAAGTTTGCCTGCACAAGAACTGCAAGCACCAGCACGACAAGAATACAACATATCCAGATCTGCTGCTTCTGCTGCTTCCAGAATATATTGATCATCATCACACTGAATTACATTCTCAGTGCCATCAGGATGTTGAAGAGTAATGTTGTAAGTAGTCATCAGTAAGTTTTAGAAAGTTGATTTACAGAGTGTGCCAGTAAAACGAAAAAGGCAACACTAGTAATTGTAAAGATAATTACAGTCATTGTCAATCAATTGTCAGAAGATGCCGAAGAAGAAGTTGCCAGTGATAGTATAAGAAATGATACCAGCAACAAAACCGACCATTGCCCAGCGTCCATTAGTTCGCTCCTTAACTTGATTTGGAGTCATCATTCCATAATTTTCATAATACATTGTGGGTTCCTTTGCCCACATGTTTTGTTGTCCGTATTCGTTTGTCGTTACAGTCATATAAGTTTTGTAAAGAACTGTTACAGAAGTATATAGCAAAAAAGGGGTGGTGTCAACCCCCTTTGTTGGAATATCCTAACATAGGTATATTTACTTACCTTCAAACCCTGGAGGAAGTCTTCCAAAATAAGGGTCATAATCAAAAAATGGATTCCAATCCTTTATATCTACTGATTGATTTTTCCAAAAATTCCATAGACCCTCATAACTACTTCTATGAAAAATATCAACATGAAGATCATGAATAGATGATCCAAGTTCAATTTTATAAAGAAACAATGGAATTGAGAATGTATTTCCAGAATTATAAATTAAATCATCGGCAACAGCACGTGGTTTAACACCTTGATCTAATTTGTATTTCTCATCACGACAATGAAGATCGATTAATTTTTGAGCATGATGCCTTGTAATCATATAACACGCTGTCGAAAAATCATTTACAAATCTACGATGAAGTTGTAAATGAACTTGAGCTGGATTAATAATTGCAAGTTGAATTACATCATAATCATAGGGAACTTTAGAATAAAAATCTTTCCAAGCAAATCCCCAATGTTTAATAGTATCTAAATCGCAATCATCTTCCATGATTAATGCACATGGAGAATCAGAATTTTTAAGAAAATATTTTAATGCTTTTAAATGAGAAGTTGTACATCCAACTTCTCCAGAAGACATATTATCTGGATAACGTCCTTTAATAATATCACTTAGGTCATCTTCTCGACCATCATAAGCAGAAATACGAGTATAATCTTCTATTTCCCAATAAGCAAATTGATCCTCCATATATTTTGATCTATCTGGTTGCCCATCAAGATTCAAATAATATATTGGCGGAAGACCTTTAATTTTATGTGATGACTTATTTTTATCCATTTTCAATTAAAATTTTTATTTTTAAAGAAAAGACCCGTAGAAGCAAAGTGTGGAGAGTAATCACCTTCGGTTTCTGCAATTTCTTTTAATTGATTCGTAAAGTCTTCATCATATTCAAAACCATATCGTGACATATGTTCAATCCAATATTCTTTTGGTTGACAGTTTACATGATGATGTCCACCCTGTCCAGGAACAGCATGTGTCATTGCAACATATTTACAAAAAGCAAAGGTGGATAAAAAGTTATCTCTGTATTTCTCTTCAACATGTTCAACAAATTCACAACACCAACATAGATCATAACGATCTTCAGTTTCTAACTCACCAACAGTATAATCATGTTGAAAAATGTTTTCTTTAAATGCTGAATTTTCAATTACATATTGAGATCCATCAATACCAACAACTTGATCACAATATTTCATAAATTCTTGCATTTGATATCCCATACCACATCCAATATCTAAAACAGATTTAATGTTTAAAGTATCAATTATATACTTAAACATTTTTGGACAATGTGAAGAAAGATCAAGTGTTGTGTAAAAACCTCCTAAATGTCCTTCCAAAACACTCACTAATCCAGGTGAATATTCCGCAAACTGAATATTAGACATTTAAAATTTCTCCTATAATTTGATTAAAAATTTTTGTTTTTTTAGTAAGGGGATCGTTGTTACTTTTCCAATTACTATGCCAATTTGTAGCAGCACGGTAATGAAGAAATTTCCCATCTAAATGAAGTTCAAAGTTATATCCTTTTGTTACTTCTTCATTTTGAAGTTCAATATCATTAAAATGAGTTGGATACTGAGCATCAGTTTCTTTCATTATAACATTATTTTTCTTAAAATACCAATGAAGATTACCCCCAACATCTGTTAAATGGTCATCTACCATACCATCAGAAAAATCAAGATCAGGATCAATTTCAAATATTTTTTTCATATCAAAAAACATTATTCCATTCCACATATAATATACATGTCCTCTTGTTTGAGGTAATCCTGAAATAACTGCGTCTTTCATGTATTCTGATATACTAAATTCATCAATAAGAAACATATCAGAATCGCAAAAAAATACAATATCAGTCAAATAGTTAACTTTAATAATATTATCATATGTCCATTGAATGGCATCTGCACAAGATTGTGCAGGATTTAATCCAAATTCTCTTTTAGGTTTTTTATAATATTTAAAATTATTTTCTAAACATATAGATTTGAATTGATTGGAAATATTTAAATCAATCGAATCATCTACAATATGAAATTGATAATCATCTTTTAAAAATTTCTGAAATAATTTATTTTGTAATATAACAAAATCTGGTCTATTGACTACCGAAGTAAAAATTTGAATAGTCATAAATGTGTAGCAAAATTAGAACCCATAAATCCTACCCCACTTATTTTACAGAAAAACAAAGAACATTTTCAATTAGTTGATATTTGTATTGTGGATTAATTGTTTTGATATAATCTAAAATATCATCAAATTGAAGATAATCAAACATCCATGTATCAAAACACTGAAAATCATCAATTAAAATGACATGATCTTTAATATGATGATTCTTAATTATCTCCAATTCTTTCATCAATGGACATGGATCAACACCATCTTTTACTGTTATTTCACCAAATCCCAAATCTGGACGATTTTCTTGTATGGGCATAAAATGAGCATCAAGAAAAATAACAACTTTTTCATTTATTTCAGATAAAGATTTTTCTATAAAGTTTTGTGATTCTTCTACTTCTGCTATCAAATTTTTATCACTAAATTTTTCTTTTACATTAAAAATAAGTTCTGGATTAATATCACATGTATAAACTTTTTCAAATCCAGATTGAAAAGCTCTATCGACACCATCACCCATCCAGCATCCAGTTTCTATTAGTATTTTACACTCATTTTTATATCTAGAAAAAATATCTACTGAACTAGTCATTTTACATTATCCTCGTTGGTATATAATATCCAGGAATTCCATTTACATCTCTCATTTCAATAAGAGGTTTAATTGGAGATTTGAATTCTGAATTAAGTTTATAATAATTTTCATCCGATTTCAAAATACTATTAAACAAAGATTCGGATTTTGTTTTATCAATCGAAACCTCACTCAATCTTCCAGAAGTAACGGCACTCCAATCATATTGTCTAAAAAGAGGTTCATCATAACTATAGACATTATAAAATTTATGAATTTCTGCAAATCCAATATCAAGATGACCTTCTACTTCATATCCATAATGATATGATATTCTTTTGCAAATGTCAACATATTGTTGTGACAAATACATGATCGCATGAGTTGCAAGCATATTATAAACTCTTACAATCTCATCATTAATACTTTCATAATGGACATAAGGCCCAGAGTGATTCAAATACCTACCCCAGTGAGATATTCCAAGATATAAAGCGTCTGTATTATCTGGAATTTCTATTTGACTTATAAAGTCCTTATTCAGAGCACAGTCATCTTCAATAATAATAAAAGGAGGTTTTGTATCCTTTAGAACTTCATAATGTGACCTTGCACATCCAGTAATTCTTCCCTTCTCATGCTTTATGGCAGACACTCTATTTACATATTTAAAACCAAGACATTTAAGCATGGTTTCAGTGTTTTTTCTTTTTTGTTCTTCATCATCCAAATTTACATAATAAATTGGAATATCAAGTAAATTTATTTTCATAAGACAGATAAAATATTTTGAATTCTATTCAAATAGGTATGATTATTTCTAACAAAATTCATATTATCTCTCAAAATTTCTTTTGTAGCATTTTTATTATCTTCTTCAGTTAGATAATAAAGTTCTGATAGATTAGAATTACAAGTTATTCTTTTATCAAAAAATTTAGAAATTTTTTCAGAATTTGTTCCAGTCCAACAACCATAACTTAAATTTTTAAAAATTCTACAAGGAATATATCCATTCTGAACATGACATTGTGGACGAATATCAAAATTTAAATATGATTGTTTAGTTAAAGATATTGACTCTTCATCATTCAAAAATCCATATTCTGTACTTTTACTTTTAATTCCACTATAACCACCATAATTTATAAATTTTTTACCATTCTTCTCTACAGTATTTACAAGAACAGAAGAATCATTCGGATTTAATGACCCAATATAATTTACATATTGTTTATCTAGATCATATAATACTTCTTCCTGTTCATCTATTTCTTCAGGTAATAAATCTGTACCCCACATTATGACAACCGTTTTAGTTTTATCATCATACCATGAGTATTCATCAATATTAGATATATCATCATTCCAATTATAATTTTCATGATAAACTAAAAGATTGTAAATATTATCACCCTCTATTTTATTTTGTTCATAAAAACCATCAACAATATTATGAATGAAATACTTTGAAGTTTTATCAATCGGCAAATATTTACAATGACCGTATATACTAATTACTATCGAATCACTAATATCTTCACTAGAATATTCTTCAGAATCTTCATACCATGTAACATTATAGTTTAGATTAGAAAATGCTTTCGCAAATCCATAATGAACATATGAATGTGTATGTGTATCTGGAGGACACCCCCAAATTACAATATTATTTGTCATTTTCTAACTTCCGAATGATTTTTTTCAAGAGCAACAATCTTTGGTTCAAATGGAACATTCCATCCACCAGGATTGAATCGAACTGCTTCTGGATAGCAATAAGAGGGATTCAGTTCTACAGTTGGAGGATTGTCAATCAGATAACGATTCATATGTGACTCATCATGCCAAACTGCAATAAGGCCTTTTTCAAAATCTTTTTCAATATTAGAAACAATAGTTTTTGACATCTTCAAGAAGTGCTCTGGTTTTCCGCCATTAAATCCACCTGCATAGTACATCTTTCCTTCACCAAAAGGAACATATGCAGTTGATTCAGAACGACGTTCGTAAGAAAATTCTTGATTGGATTTGAACCAAAAACCAGGATGTTGAGTTGCTACAAGATCTCCTAAAATCTCATCACCAACTTTTCCTTCAATTCTCATATCAACATCCATATAGAAGCAATAATCAAATTGAGAAATATACTCTTTTTCTTTCATAAAATAATGATATCTTTTTAAAGTGGGAATAGGCCACTGTTCATGTTCAATTTGAGATATTTTTACATTATCTGAAGATTCTTCAATTTCATGATTAGTGAAAACTAATGCTGAAATTTCATGACCATTTAAAAAGTTTTCCTCAACAGATTCAAGTAAAGATTCCACAAATTGAATATACTTGTTTGTAGCAATATTAAGAATACAAATTTTCATCTTATTGGATATGGATAAAATTGCAAGTGTTCATAACTCATACATTGAGTCATTGGAAATGTTGTCAAACCAGGTTCGGTAGAAAGATAACCAAGTGTTTGATAAAACATTGGATTATTTAAACTATAAACATTGAAAAATCTTTGTATTTCTGCAAATCCTATATCTTGACCACCGCCACGAGGAATCCATCCATCTTGAATTACATATCCTGCATGATATGCAATTTTAGCACACATTTCTCTATAAAAATCTGTTAGGTAAACAATAGAATGCGCACCCAACATATTATATATTCTAAGAAGATTAGAGTGCTTCTCAAACTTATCATACTGAACGTACTGCCCATTATGCCCATTCATTCTTCCCCAAGATGAAATTCCCAAATAAAGAGCATCAGCATCATCAGGAAGTTTAATGATGGGTTGAAAATTTTCTTCACATAAAGAGCAATCATCCTCTAGAAGAATAAAAGGTGCTTTTAAAGTAGATAATGCTTTATGATGCGCTTTTGAACATCCAGCAACAGAGTTATCAACATCTAAAATACCAGGAATTCTTTGGATATTTTTAAATCCTGCTTTGGTAAGAATTAATTTAATATTTTCATTTTTTTCTTTATGATGTTCTAAATTAATATAAAATAAAGGAAGTTCTCTCAGATCTATTTGCATATAGTTTGTCATTTAAATAACCATCCAATTTTTTCTATAAAGATCTTTAGTATCTTTTGTTTTTTTTAACTCATCACCAAACCAATCACTAGGAGCAATAGTTTTCTTACTTTTTGCAAGATAAGAACCCCACCAACTATAAGAACTATTTGCAATGATATGATAAGAGCATAAGGTCATCAAACATAAGTCTACTTTAGTATCACCACCTTCAGAAATAAAGAATCTATCAGAACTGAATAGTTCTTGCTTATTACACCATTCAGGATCATCAGAAAAAATAATTACTGGAATTTCTTCACCAAAATTAGATAAAGATTTTTCATAATAATCTAATGATTGTGTGGGATGATTTGGATTAGATGTGTAGTCACCTCTACGAACATGAAGAGAAATAACTTCTTGATTATCAAATAATTGTAAAAATATTTCTTTTGATACATTAAGGATATCTTCCTTGAAGGTGAAATCTTTCCTAATCTCATCTTCAATTTCTTCAAAATATTTTTCACATTGAAAATATCCGACTAAATCTATATTATCTGGACAATTGTAGTAGATATTCTCATCAAAACCAAATGTAGATTCACTTAATCTTTGGTGCTGTGTAATACCTTTATTACAAGATGACAATTCAAAACAATCATATATGCAAGCATCAGATATTCTAACATTGGTATCAAGATTACCAAATACTTCTCTAGGAGGAATTACAAACTCATATTTTCTTCGATTTGCAATTCCCCTCAAAGAAGCATACTGAAACATTTGGTTTCCAAGTCTACCTAAATTACCAAGGTGATTAAATGACAACATTGCACTCATGAATCAGATTTCCAAACTTATTCATTAAATTTCTCCTATAATTTTTGCAAGTAGTTTCATATCTTTATTAGATACAAATTGATTATTGCCAATATAAACCCCATTTTCATGGATTAAATCAACGTTAAGATTTCCACTCTTGCCCATAATCATATAATCTTTGAGATATGGTTGTCTCAATAAATTTCCACCAACAACTGGTCTATATTCAATTTTATAATTCTGAAATAGTTCTATCATTCTTTTCTTGATCTCTTTATTTTTACAAATAAAAGGGAAGCAGAAACAACTATTTCCTTTATTATAAACTACTGGATAAAAATTGTCATTGGCATTTATAATTTCAACAAATTTACTATAAGATTTTCTACGATTTTGAATAAACTTATCTAACCGTTTTAACTGAGATAACCCAAGAACTGCACCAAGTTCAGTATTCCTAAAGTTATATCCATCAGTTACAAACAAAAATGATTTTTCAATACTTGGATATACTTTTGCATAGATATCAAAATTATCAGATACTCTAGCAAGTCCATGAGACCTTTTAAGTTTCATCAAATCATAGAGTTCGCTGTCATTAGTAGAAACCATTCCACCTTCAATAGTGGACATATGATGTCCAAAATAAAAACTAAAGGTTGCACCTAAACTATTCCGTCCAACCTTTTCATTATTTACACCAAAACATCCATGAGACTCGCAAACATCATCAATAAAAAGTGCATTAGGAAAGATTTTTTTATATTCTTCAACTTTAGCTGGAATGCCTAATAAATGAGTTACAAATACAACTTTAATATCTTTATTAGTTTCAGCAATTGTTTTTAAATTTGAAATATCAAAACTATAATCATCCAAACTAATATCACAAAAAATAGGAGTCAATCCTAATTGAATGATTGGATTGATATTTGTAACCCATGTACATGCAGGAACTAAAACTTTATCTCCAGGTTGCAAATTATATTTTTCTATGATTGCCGAAATTAAAAGAAAATTTGCAGTACTACCAGAAGTTACAAACAAAGAGTGTTTACAACCTAACCAATCAGACCAAGATTTTTCAAATTTTTCTACTTTTTTGCCTTGAGTAAACTTATCGGAGGTTAATACAAATTGTGCCAACTTGATCCTATCTCTAAATGAAATAGAGTTTTTCATCAATGGCCAATTAAACTCTGACATAATTACTCCGGTTTTTAAGAAACCAATCGATCGTAATTTTAAGACCTTCTTCCAGAGAAGTAGGCGCTTTCCATCCAAGAGAATTCATTTTAGAAGTGTCTAATGCTCTTCTGGGAGTTCCATTTGGTTTCGTGGTATCCCAGATCATTTCCCCATCATATCCAACTTGTTTAGAAACCAATTCAGAAAGTTCTTTAATACTTACTTCACGATTTGGACCAATATTAATTATTTCTGGATCAGAGTAATTATTCATCAGAAAAATTAAACCATCAGCAAGATCATCAGAAAACAAAAATTCTCTAGTGGGACTTCCATCACCAAAGCAAGTGACATTAGGAAGATTTTTATCCTTTGCGTTTACAAATTTATTAATGAAACTTGGAATTACATGACATTGCTCAAGAATAAAATTATCATTAATACCATAAAGATTATTAGGCATAACCGAAACAGTTGAAAATCCATACTGTTCAGTATATTTTTTACACATCATATATCCAGCAATTTTTGCTAGAGAATATGCGATATTTGTTTCTTCTAAAAGACCTGTCATCAAATATTCTTCTTTGATTGGCACAGGTGCTAATTTTGGATAAATGCAGGCAGAACCAAGAAACAATAATTTTTTACATCCATTACGATATGCACTATCAATTACATTAGTCTGAATTTGCAAATTTTCACGAATAAAATCTGCTGGTACTTGCTTATTGTATCCAATACCTCCAACTTTAGCTGCTCCGAGAAAAACATATTCAGGTCTTTCTTCCATAAAGAACTCATCCACATCCTTTTGAATCCTAAGATCCAATTGAGTTCTATTTTTAGTTACAATATTACTATATCCTTGCCCCTCTAATTGACGAATAATTGCCGAACCAACTAATCCGCGATGACCAGCAACAAAAATTTTAGATTTTTTTTCCATAATTAATAATACGTGTGGTAACTACAAGCAAAAACTTTATTCTCAGTCTTATAAAAATTAATAAACTCAATTAACTCATCTCTTGATGGTGCAACATGATGACCCTTATTCACTATTGGAAAATTGGAAACAAACTCACATTCTGAAGAATAATATTTTTCCATTAAATTTCCATAAATTTCTTGATCTGCTGGATAACTTTCTGAATTAATATTATTATAACATGCTTCTAATAATTCTTCAGTATTTGAATATTTTTCAAATAATTTTTTTAATTTACTTTTATCATATAAAAGAAATTCAATAATATAAGAATAACCAGTATTAAATTTTGGAATATCAAGAACTTTCTCACTAAAATTAAAATACTGTTTGTGTCCAATATTGTTTATTTCATTAAACGATGATCTAAAGATTTTTTCCTTTCCACTAGAATTAAACAAATCAATTTGTTTTAAGAAAAAATTATCAGATTGAACATCAAAATATAAATTATTTTTAGTAAACTCTTGCAATATAGATACAAGATTAATCCAATTCCAATTAGGTCTATGTTCTAATCGTTTTCTATCAATAAATGGAGTAACTTCTTCATCTTTAATAGGTATTATTTTAGATTCATAAGAAGTATTTTTTGGATAAAATCCATCAGGAGATAATATATAAACATTGTCTGGTTGAGGATTTAAATAACAGAGAGATTCTACAACTAAATCCAATTTGTAATAATCTTTTGGATGAGATTTAATTATAACATCATAATTATTGACCATAAATGCACATATCCTCAACTAATTGTTTGAAAGAAATCTTAGGTTCCCAACCCAATTTTTCCTTTGCCTTAGTGGCATCACCTAATAAGGTCTCTACTTCAGCAGGTCGGAAATATTTAGGACTGACTTTAATGACCTCTTTTCCAGTAAAAACATCATATCCGATCTCATCAACCCCTTCACCTCTCCAAGTAATCTGCATACCAAAATAAGGTGCTGCTTCCTCAACAAACTCACGCACCGAATACTGTTCCCCTGTTGCAATCACAAAGTCATCAGGTTGATCTTGTTGGAGCATTAACCACATTGCTTCCACAAAGTCTTTAGCATGTCCCCAGTCTCTCTTAGCATTTAGATTTCCAAGATAAAGACAATCTTGAAGTCCTACTGAAATTCTTGAAAGACCTTGAACAATTTTTCTGGTAACAAAAGTCTCACCACGGCGAGGAGATTCATGATTAAAAAGAATCCCCGTGCAAGCATACATTCCATATGATTCACGATAGTTTTTAGTAGTCCAATATCCATAGACTTTTGCACATCCATAAGGAGAACGTGGATAGAATGGAGTTGTTTCTTTTTGAGGAATTTCTTGAACTAATCCAAACATCTCAGAAGTAGATGCTTGATAAATTCTAATTTTATTTTCAAGACCAAGAAGGCGGACTGCTTCAAGAACTCGAAGAGTTCCTATAGCATCCACCTGCCCGGTATATTCTGGCATTTCAAAAGAAACTTTTACGTGACTTTGAGCACCAAGATTATAAATTTCATCTGGTTGAACTTGTTGAATTACTCTTACAAGATTTGTAGAATCTGTAAGATCTCCATAATGAAGTTTAATTTTATTGTAAATATGATTAATACGATGAGTATTAATTAAAGATGCTCTGCGAATAATTCCATGAACTTCATAATCTTTTTCAAGAAGGAATTCCGCAAGATAAGATCCATCTTGTCCAGTAATTCCTGTAATTAATGCTCTTTTCATATTAAATCATTCTTCAGTAAATTCAGGTTCTTCTTCAGAAATTTCTTCAGTTTCTTGTTCAGGTAAAGTTACTCCAACTTGTTGGAGATATTCGATTGCTCCTTGAACTTTAAGAATTAACTCCTTTTTAATTGCAACTTCATTATTCAATTCTTGAAGTTGTTTAAGAAGTTCTTTTTGTTGATTTAAAAGTTGCTCTAAATGCTGTTGTTGTTCGGTCATAATTCTATTAATTAAGATATAAAAAAAAGAGAAATTTTTCAATTTCTCTTTAGTATATATTCAGGCTCGCCACCAATTCTTTGACTGGAAATTGGAAACCAGGCGGGAGTAAGATCCCATCCGCACCAACGTCATTTGTGAGATGCCGTAAACTCATAATAGGGTCATATTTGACTCCACCAGTGCTTTTAAAGTCTCTCCGTGACTAAGGGGTTGCTCCCGACCAGTACTTTTAAAGTCTCTCCGTGACTATTTAATCAACCAACTTCAACGGTTTCCAAATCGGCAAGAACATATTCCATAAGCATTTCATAATCATCCAGAGGATCACCAGAGAATACTACACCTTCGTTTTCATAGTACCGACGAACCTTTTTGTAGAGTTTCGGATTCTTTACATCAAGGTAAAAATCGCCATTTGCGGCACCGCGAAGTGTCTGAACGTCTTTCTTGAATTTAACAGTGAGAGTCATTGTTTTGAATGTTGACCTTAGTATTATAAGTGGTTTGATTAGAAAAGTCAAGTGCAGTGGACAATTTTTAAACTGTCACCTTTTTAAATCCAAAGTCTAGGAATATGATGGTCAAGATTTTTTTCTTTTCCTGATATCCAATATGGAGAAAATTTATGAAATCCAAATGATTCTACAGATTCTGGAACATCATATTCTGTAGAAAATTTAGATGCTAATTCTACAGGAGCAAATTTGCACCCCATAAGTTCATAAAGATGTCTATTATGAACACATATATTCGCATCTTCATTATATTGATTCCAAGTATGTTTATAAAAATTTGTATTATTTACTTCAAATGGTATATTAATATGTTTTGGAACATCTAATAACCTTTTACTTCTTAAAGAAAATCCACCATTACCAACACGAATATGTTTTCCAAAAGGATCAATAAAAGCAGTATAACTTAAAGGCCAAGGAGATCCTATATAATCATAATTTAAAAATTCATTTGACCATAAATCTGGACGTATTATATATCCATCTGCTTGTACTGTTACACAAAAATCAGTAGTTATATGATTTGTTAAATTATAAATCATATATTTACTATATGAATTAGTATCTTCAAATTTTTCATAAGAATTTTCCCAATGAATAAAATTAGGAAGATTAAAAGGTTTTTGGTGAGATACTAATATAACTTTAGCAAATTGTATAGAAGAAGTACTTTTAATAAGTGCTTCTATATGTTCATTTATATTTACAGAAGTTACTGTAATCAGAGTTACATTATCTAATTTTATCATTTTTTATTTTCTACAATCGGGGTGAAAGGATTCGAACCTTCGACCTCCCGCTCCCAAAGCGGATGCGCTACCAAACTGCGCTACACCCCGTTACACGATTATTTATTGTGGTGTATGTACATTATACCTATAATAGGAACGATTGTCAATCCTGCCCCACAAAGTCCCAACCATATTGGACTTGCCGCAAGAGTTTCTACCAAATGAAACATTTTATCAATCCTCCACTTATCTAACGTGATGCCCACCAAACATATAACGCATACCATTTAGAATCTTGGATGCGAAAGTGCCCAGATTGCGTGAATTAAATCTTTCATAAAGAGCAGTGGTGATAACAGGAGCGGGAACCCCCAGATCCACAGCGGCAGTAACCGTCCAGCGACCCTCACCGCTGTCGGATACACCTCCAGAGAACTGTTTAAGGTTACCATCCCTGCGTAACACATCAGCAGTAAGATCGAGTAACCAAGAACCAACAACGCTACCGCGACGCCATAACTCAGCAACCTCAGCAACGTCAATATCATAACAATAGGATTCTGGATCTGCCATTGGGGCAACCTCCGCATCTCCTTCTCTAACATACTTAGCACCTGCATTGGCGTTCTTAATAATGTTAAATCCTTCAGCATATGCTTGCATCATACCATATTCAATACCATTGTGAACCATCTTTACAAAGTGTCCTGCACCTGGGCCTCCACAGTGCAACCATCCAAACTCAGCAGAGGTTACGTCTGAGTTAAACTGAGTCCTTGAGGCAGCGTTGATTCCTGGGGCAAGGGAATCAAAAATGCGCGAACAAGTGGCGACTGCAGTATTTCCACCTCCAACCATAAGACAGTATCCACGATCCAAACCATAAACACCGCCGCTAGTGCCACAATCAATATATTGGATACCAACTTTTGCCAGACGTTCTGCTCTTTTCCGACTGTCTTTAAAATTGCTATTGCCATGATCAATAATAATATCTCCTTCACTACAATATCGTAGTAGTTCATTAATCGTCTCCTCTACTGTTTCTGCAGGCACAACCATTTGAAAAATGCCTGGTTTATTATTTCCCTTGACTACTTGAACAAGGCTTTGTATAGAATCTGCAACACCGTTAACATATCCGTTTTCAAATGCTTCTTTTGCTTTTTCATAGTTTCTCCTATATCCCCAAACTTCGATTCCTTCCTTCATCATACGGCGGGACATTCCTTCCCCCATTCTACCCAATCCAATTAATCCAACTTTCATTTAACCCTCCCAAGATTCGTATTTTTGTCTAAAATAAGTATCCACTTTTTTTAAATCATCAAGGTGAACATCACAGAAATAATTATGTTCATCACACCACTCTAATGCAAAAATATGAAACAATTCTTCAGATTTGACTCTGTTAACTCCATATATTCTTGCAAAAGATGACATTACAAAATTCCAACATTCGTGTTCTTTTTTCATTATTGATATGCATTATTGAGTGCCCAATAAAGAAATATACCAACAAGTCCAAATATTATTATGGTGTTCAATATTAAACTATTCATAGTCTTCATCCTCATAAGATGACGGTTCTTCGAAAAGTTCTTCCATTTTCTGCTTTAAAATTATTTCTTGTAATTGTTTTAAATCTTTTTCTGTAATTGTTGCCATTAAATTAAAGAAATATTAATCCATGGAAATAAAGGTGGAATAACACCAATAAGTCTTAGTAGTCCTTCAGCAAATAAAGCAAGAACCACCCAACCGACGCACATACTAATGATAGAAGCATTACGGTTGTGTCTTCGTATAGCAGCATCGATCATCTCCTGAACTTCTGAACGAGTAATAAATTCGTCAGGAGGTTCCATCATTTTTCATCTCCAAGAAATTTCGCTAAAGGATCTTTGCGTGTTTTTACTATTTCAACTGCTCTTTTGTAAAACATATTATTAGTATTACCAGAAGTTTCAAAAGTTTCTTTGATCTTCACCCAGTTATTATAGGTGTGTTGATCCATGAATAGTATACATACGATACTATTATATACCAAAAAACAAAATTTAGTGTATTCAAATGTCTTGAAATCAAAACATTTTAACGAATTTCAAACTCCATTTTTCTCACTTTACGTTGACGACGTGCTTCTTGCCAAGCAATATCTTCATTACTTAATATATTTGTTTTTCTTTTTTCTAAAGAATTTTCAATAATAATTACTCTAGATAAATCTGAAGCGGTTACTTTTTCACCACAAACAGTAGTCATATTTGGACATCCACAACTTTTAGTTTGTGTTGTATGTGATGTCAATTCTTTATTACAATCTCTACATCTTATAACTAACATTTTTTAATCCTTTAAAAACGATCTTAACATCCAAACAAATTTTCCATGAGTTTCAATCAAATCTTGGGCAATATTTGAAGTAGTATATTGTTTTACCTTTTCTGCTTCTTCAACAACGTCTGTTAAAAGATCAATAATTTTTTTATTATCTGATAACAATTGACTGATCATTTGTTTGTCAGTAGGAGAAGAAGGTGCTTCTGGAATCTCTGACATTTCAATAACTCTATTGAGTTGAGTTATTGCTTTCATTCGCAAATATCTCATATGTTCTGTAAGACGATCAATCTCTTCAAACATAGTATTATATTGCTCACCAAACAAAGTATGAAGTTGTTGAAAATCTGATCCTGTTACGTTCCAATGAAAAACCCAAGTCTTTTGAAATAAATGAAAAAGACTTGTTTGAGCTTTAAACAATGATTGATACAGATTTTCCATTATTATTTTTTTATTTATTTATCATGGGCGAAGAGGGATTCGAACCCCCGACATCCTCCGTGTAAAGGAGACGCTACTACCGCTGAGCTATTCGCCCAAAAAATTAAAATTCATTCATAAGATATTCAACAGTATTTGCTACATCATTCATAGCATCACGAAGATTTGGTTGCTGCCCAGTTTCTTGTTTACAAATTGGTCGATGATCATCAGTAAGAGTCCATCGCCACAAATTCATATCCTTACAATACCAAAGATTAATTTTCATTCTTTTTATACTCCAATTTAATCCAATTAATTAGAGCATTGATTTCCATTCGTTTTTCTTCAGTAAAATCAAATTTTTTATTAAATAGATAAAAATCCAATGCTTGAATAGCAACTTCTCTATCACGTTGGGAAATAAGAGACATAAAACTCCTAACTCGATATTTATCATACACTAAAGAGGGGGTTTTGTCAACCCCCCACTATCCATATTATTGACCGATTCGGTTTACGGCAATACGTGCTTTATTTAGAACACTTCCAGCAAGAGGAACATAACCTAGATCATCTGCAATCATTTGTGCCTTAGAACTCAGAGCATAATTTAGAGCAGCACGAATATCAGTTGTTTTAGCGCCATTTCCAGTCTTGTAAGCAAGAATCCAAGTCAAAGTAGAAATAGGATAAGAATTTGTACCAGAAGGATTGGGATTCTCACCAGCAAGGTTAGAATCCAATTTAATGCTATTCAGAGCAGCAGCACCAGAAGTTGCGGAAGGAAGAACAAACTTACCTGCTTTGTTTTGAATTGCTGCTGCTTGAAGTTTGTTTGCTTTGATGAATCCCGTATTCACATAACCAATAGAACCAGGAGTATTACGAATGGTTCCAGATACACCTTCGTTACCTTTTGAACCAACACCAACAGGCCATTTAACTGCCTTACCTACACCATAAGTCCATCCACCAAAGGCATCCAAAGAGTTAGTAAATGCAAAGGTAGTTCCAGAAGCATCAGCACGATGAACAACACGAATCATTCCATTACCACAATTTGGAAGTTGATTCCAATCTTTAATGCGACCAGCAAAGATGTCTACAGTTTGCTTCTGTGACAGTTTCAGAGTGCATCCTGGTTTGTTATAAGCAACAGCAATCGTTCCACCCACCATAGGGATCTGAACAACACCACGCTTTACTTTTGCTGCTTCTGCTGGTTTGATTGGTTCGTCACTTGCGCCGAAGTCAACTGTGCCCGCAAGGAATTGACGAACACCAGCACCAGAACCAACGGACTGATAATTAACCCTATTCCCAGAAGTTCGTGCATAATCTTGGAACCATCGTTGATAAATTGGTGCAGGGAAGGTGGCACCAGCACCGTTCAAAGTCGTTCCTGCAAGTGCAGCAGTAGGTGCAGCAAGAAGACCAATTGCAAAAATGTGTTTGAGTTTCATAAAAAGTGAATAACTACAAAATAATTTTACTAAAAATAAAAGATAAAGTCCACTAAGAATAGGTTAAGGTTTTGATTTCATAAAAAAGCACCCAAGAAATGGGTGCATTCACTCAACCTCTGAGTAGTTTATTAGAACTTGAAGGTCGTCTGGATTACACCACCCCAGTTGGAGGAGTTATCAGCAAGACGCTGGTTGTCACTTGCATAGAAGATTGCAGGAGTGATGCTGATATTGTCAGACACCTGATACTTGTAGAAAATTTCAAGCATCGTTGCCTTCTCAAGATCTTCACCAGTTGGTGCTTGACCTACAGCAACACCAGCAGTATTGCCCTTCATAAACACATCTTCCCACTGAAGACCTGCCATCCAGGATTGACTGTCAGTAGCATCACTCTTGGTGCCACTTACAGTGTTCCAACCATAACCAACAGAAACGGAGGGAACAATACCAGACTGCTTGGGTTGCCAGTATGCGTTCACGGCATAACCATTAGAGGTTTGACCAGGAACCAGAGCACCAGAAGCACCATCAAAACCATTATAAGTACGAACACGAGTGCCTTCAGTACCATAACGATAACCAAATGCGATACCGTAGTTAGTTCCACGATAACCGATTTGTGCCAGAGTGTTCAGAGCACCAGACTCATCAAACTCACCACGCTCACTATCTTGACCTGCTTGTGCAACATAGTTTACACCAGCAACAAGACCTTTCTTGCCATACTGGATACCGAAACCAGAACCAACTGCCTTGTTATAGACACCAGGAGTACCACCAACTTGGAAGAAGTCAAGGATCTTGGAATTATAAGCAGAAGGAACCCAAGCAATTTCAGTGTTACGAACAAGAGCACCAGCAGTAATAGTAGTGCTGTTATTAAACGCAGGGAACTGATAGTACAGACGGTCGATAACTACATTGTTACCAACTTCACTTACAGTACCATCTGCTTTATCCAGTTTGAAGAGTGAACCACTGGAACCAAAAGGATCACTACTGAAGTTAGCAGAACGCAGACGAGTGCGAAGCAGATCCTTACCAGTAAATGAAGTGTCCAGGTTCAGACGCAGATCATAGTTGAATGCGGCATGAGTTTGATCACCATCTTTGGTTTTGTAGTCATCAACATTACCGATTACGAAGTTTGCTTCACCACGCAGTTTGGTTGTGGTGGAGAATTGAGTTGCCTCAAGTTCACCAACTTGTGCTTCCAGTTTATCTACACGACCACGAATTGTTGCCAGTTCAGTAGCAAATTCTGCTTGAAGACGCTTCAGTTCATCAGTAACTTCAGTAACACGATCAAGGCAAGCATTCAGAAGTGCTGCTGCCTCATAACGGGTCATTGCCTTACCACCAGCAAAAGTACCGTTAGGATATCCAGCAACGCAACCATAATTTTCTACAAGGTTGCTGAGTGCCTGATA
>JACCDU011067623.1_pt1 | contig 19066 bp, 20 predicted proteins | sample 7446081 | NCBI WGS metagenome assembly JACCDU01 (sample SAMN15323447, study PRJNA562643) | freshwater metagenome | isolation source: river surface water | place: USA:Blue River Watershed | collected 2017-08-17
ACGGACGTTTTGAAAACGCTCAAGCCCGAGCTGTTTGCGAACGACAAGTTCGGGGCCATCACCATCAAGGACATCCTGGGCGAGCTGGAAAAACCCGGCCGCGACCCGCGGCCCGACTTCAAGGTCGCTCGTCTGGCCGATGGGGTGGAAGACATCAAGGACCTGAAAGAAGGCATGACACTGGAAGGCACCGTGAGCAACGTGGCCCAGTTTGGCGCGTTTGTCGATTTGGGCGTGCATCAGGACGGTTTGGTCCACGTGAGCCAGTTGGCCAACAAATTTGTGAGCGATGCCCGCGAAGTGGTCAAGACCGGTGACATCGTCAAGGTCAAGGTGCTGGAGGTCGACGTGGCCCGCAAGCGCATCAGCCTGACCATGAAACTCGACGCTGCCCCAGCAAGGCGCGATGGCCCCCGCGACAACCGTTTTGAAGGGGCAGGGCGGGACCAGCGCCAGCGTGGCGGCGGTGGTTATACCTCGCCGCCAGCAGCAGGTTCGGGCTCGGCCATGGCCAGTGCGTTTGCCAAGTTGCAGGGCCTCAAGAAGTAAAGGCCATGCAAGCCCTCCACATCCACGCTGGCCCCAAGGCCCTGGCCCACATCCGTGAACACGGTTTGCGGCCCGAGCACATCGGCGTCATCCCGGGTGCGGCGGGCGGCCCCAAGGGGCTGATTCTTGGACCGTTAGACCGCTTCATTTTTGGCGAATGGCTGGCCCAAAGCCGTCAGCCTGTGGACTTGGTGGGGGCATCGATTGGCGCATGGCGCATGTCTACCGCCTGCCTGAACAACCCCGTGGGCGCGTTTGAGCGACTGGAGCACGACTACATCCACCAGCACTACGAGCCGCTGCCGGGGCACAAGCGGGTGACGGCCGAGCAGGTGAGTGAGGCTTTTGGCCACAGTCTGCAAGCCTTTTACGGAGGACGGATTGACCAGGCCTTGAACCACCCGCGCTACCGTTTGCACATCGTCACCTCGCGCGGCCAGCATGTGCTTCACCGCGAACACCCCGTGCTCACCCCCTTGGGCTATGCCGGGGCTTACCTGAGCAACGCCTTGAGCCGCCGCGCCTTGGGCGGCTGGCTGGAGCGGGTGGTGTTTTCGGCGCTGGGCGCGGCCTTGCCTTTTGACGCACAAGACTTCCGCACCCGCGCCGTGGCCCTGACCGAGAGCAATTTCATGCCCGCACTGCAAGCGAGCTGCTCCATACCGTTTGCCCTCCAAGCCGTGCATGACATCCCCGGCGCACCGGCTGGGGCTTATTGGGATGGCGGCATCACCGATTACCACTTGCACCTGAACTGGACTGCCCCAGCAACAGGCACGGACCGGTCCATCGTGCTCTACCCGCATTTCCAGAAAAATGTGGTGCCCGGTTGGCTCGACAAAGCGCTCAAGTGGCGTCATGGCGCGACAGCGTTCCTGGACAACACCATCGTCCTGACCCCCAACCCCGAGTGGGTCAAAACATTGCCGAACGGCAAACTGCCTGACCGCAATGATTTCATGACCTACGACCGCGATCTGGTGGGGCGTGTCAGGGTGTGGTCGGTTGCGGCCCAAGCCAGCCAGCAATTGGCCGATGAGTTTGGCGAGTGGCTCAACAAGCCAGAAATCTCGCGCATTCAATCTTTGTGAATCAAACTGGGGCAGGGCTGGGATAATCAGCCCATGCCGTCAACCAGCCTCTACCTCACCGCCGCCCTCTACAAATTCGTCGATCTGCCCGACTTCGCCGACTTGCAAGCGCCTTTGCAAGCTTGCTGCGAGGCCAACGACGTGAAGGGCACGCTGCTGCTGGCACACGAGGGCATCAACGGCACCATCGCCGGTCCCGAGGCGGGCATCCGTGCAGTGCTGGCGTTTTTGCATGCCGATCCGCGCCTGGCCACGCTGCAGCACAAGGAGTCGTGGAGTCCCAAGCCACCCTTCACCCGCATGAAGGTCAAGCTCAAAAAAGAGATCGTCACCTTGCGCGTGCCTGAACTGGACCCGAACAAGACGGTGGGCCAGTACGTCAAACCCGCCGACTGGAACGCCTTGCTGGCCGACCCGGACGTGGTGGTCATCGACACGCGCAACGACTACGAAGTGGCGATTGGCACCTTCAAAGGCGCGATCAACCCGAACATCAAGACCTTTGTGCAGCTGCCCGCCTGGCTGGACGCGCAGGAAAACCTGCAGGGCGATGCCGCCAAAAAGACCAAAGTGGCCATGTTTTGCACGGGCGGCATCCGCTGCGAGAAATCCACCGCTCTGATGAAAATGCGAGGCTTTGAAGAGGTGTACCACCTCGAAGGCGGCATCCTCAAATACCTCGAAGAAATTCCACCCGAGCAGAGTACCTGGGAGGGTGAGTGCTTTGTGTTCGACGAGCGTGTGAGCGTGGGCCACGGGCTCGGTGTCGGCCACCATGAGCTGTGCCGCTCTTGCCGCTGGCCGCTGAGCGAACAAGACAAGTTGTCGCCGCATTACGTCAAAGGCGTGAGCTGTGCCCACTGCCACGACCAGCGCACGCCCGAGCAAAAAGAAAAACTGGCCGAACGCCAGCGCCAGGTGGAACTGGCCGAGGCCCGGGGCGAGGTGCATGTGGGGGCCAAAATGCCCCCGCACGACTGATTCAGGCTTGAGGTATGGCCAGCTCCAAAGAGTTCATCGCGTTTTTACACGAGGTCTTCGAGTCTTTCGGGCCGATCCAGGCCAAACGCATGTTCGGCGGATACGGGATTTACCACGATGGTTTGATGTTGGGTCTGGTGATCAACAACCAGCTGTACCTCAAGAGCGATGCGGAAAACCTGGGGTATTTTCAGGAAGAAGGCTTGGGCCCGTTCATTTACGACATGAAGGGCAAAGCGGTTCAGCTGTCTTATCACCAGGCACCGGAGGCCATGTTCGATGAGCGCGATGTGGCCGCTCAGTGGGCACGGCGCTCATGGGATGCCGCCTTGCGTGCGCAAGCCGCCAAAGCGCTGCAAGCCCAGCGCGCCAAGGACAGACAGCGCAAGCGCCCCGTTTGAGACGCAAGACATTAACGTCCGCTCACAAATGCAGGTGGTCCATGGCATGAATGCGGCGCTTAGTCCGCAAAAATAGCACCCATGTTTTGCACACACCCACAGGTGATCTCTTGAATGATTTGTCCCATGCTTTTCGTGCCGCTCCTTGGCGGCAAGGCGCTGCGTGTCTGGCCACTGTACTGGCCATGCTCGGCATGAGTGCCTGTGAACAAACAACGGCGGGCTCACGGCCCCTGCAAACGCCTGTGGTCGGGGCCGATGCCGATGCGCACGGCTGCAAGGGCTCGGCGGGTTATGTGTGGTCCGATGTGCAGCAGCGCTGCATGCGTTTGTTTGAAGACGCGCTTGCTTTTGATCCCTATGTGGACAACCCGGATCAAACGCTCAAAGCCTTTGTGGTGCTGAGCCCTGATGCCAGCCAACCGCAAAAAGCCGAATTGTTTTTGCCTCAATCACCCAAGGCTCTCCCGCTGGAGGTGCTCAAGACCCCCGAAGGCGACACCCGTCCGATTGTCTTGCGCAATCAGGCCGAACATGTGGAGGTGGTTCGTGTCAAAGACATGTACGTGCTGTCCATCAAGGGCCAGGTCAAATTCACCCACGACGCGGTGATCGACAGTCCTTTGGACAAACTCTGAGCACATCAGCGGGCCATCACAAGCTCGCTTGCAGCATGTCCCGGTACTCGTCGGCGTTGGCAATGCGCGGGTTGGTCTTGTGGCAGTGGTCAGCCAGCGCACCGGTGATGACCTGATCGAACAGCGCTTCAGTCACCCCCATCGCGCCCAGCCCGGCAGGCAAGTTCAGACGTGCATTCATGTCCTGGATGGCGTCTGGGATGTCGGAGCCACTTTTCAGGCCCATGGCCTGGGCCATGCGGTTGAGTCGGTTTTCTTTTTGCACCGACTCGGCGGCTGCGTTGAAGTTGACCACCGCAGGCAAAAACATGGCGTTCAAGGTGCCGTGGTGCAGGCGTGGGTTCACGCCGCCCAGGCTGTGGCTCAAGGAGTGCACGCAGCCCAAGCCTTTTTGGAAGGCCATGGCCCCTTGCATGCTGGCGCTCATCATGTTCAGGCGGGCTTCGCGGTCCTGGCCGTTGTGTGTGGCGCGTTCGATGTGCGCCCAGCCTCGCGCCAGACCGTCGAGGGCGATGCCGTCAGCAGGCGGGTTGAACGGCGCGGCCATGAAGGTTTCCATGCAATGCGCAATCGCGTCCATGCCGGTGGCGGCTTTCAGCACGGGCGGCAGGCCCAGCGTGAGTTCCGGGTCGCAGATGGCGGCGCGGGGCACGATGTACCAGCTGTGAAAGCCCAGCTTGCGGCCATCGTCCACGATCAAAATCGCACCCCGGGCCACCTCAGAGCCGGTGCCCGCTGTGGTGGGCACGGCGATCAAAGGGGCGACGCGGTCGGTGATCTTGAGCGAGCCGCCTTCTATGGTGGCGTAGGTCTTGAGCGGGCCTTCGTGGGTGGCGGCAATCGCCACGCCCTTGGCGCAGTCGATCGACGAGCCACCGCCCAGGGCGATCAGACCGTCGCAGCCTTTTTGCTGGTACACCGCCACGGCGGCGCGTACAGCCGCCTCGGTCGGGTTGGACGGGGTCTGGTCAAACACGCTGACCTGCACGCCGGGCAGGGCGGCCAGCGCCTTGTCCAGAATGCCCACGGCCTTCACGCCCGCATCGGTCACGATGAGGGGGCGGGTGATGCCCACGCGCTCGCATTCAGCTTTGAGCAGGCTGATCGCGCCAAAGTCGATCTGGATTTGGGTGACGTAATTGATGAAAGACATGCGATTTCTCCAAAGCGTGTGCAGGTGACAGACCCCAAGTGCGGGGCGTTGTACGATTCGCGATCATTTTGATTCAGGAAGCGCCTTTGTCCATCCGATCCGACGCTCAATCCGTCACGTTGGCAACACCCGAAGCCCACCCATTTCAGCTTTCATGAGCAGCCACCACACGAATCCCCGTTCCTTGCTGAACCCGGCCACGCGCACATTGATCGACCGTGTGCAGCGGGCAGGGCGTCCGCCCATGCACGCGCTGACCGCCGAGCAAGCCCGTGCCTTTTACGACATCGGTGGTCCGATTCTGGACCTGCAGCCCGCACCCCATGTGGACCGGGTGCAGGACATCACGATTCCTGCCCGTGACGGTCATGCCATGCCTGCACGCCTGTATGCGCCGCACAGTACCAGTCATTTGCCGGTGTTGCTCTACCTGCACGGCGGCGGTTTCACCGTGGGCAGCTTGACCACCCACGATGTTCTCTGTCGCCAGCTCAGCCGCCAGGGCCACTGCGCGGTGGTATCGCTGGACTACCGGCTGGCACCCGAGCACCGCTTTCCCACAGCGGTGCACGATGCCTGGGACGCGCTGAACTGGCTGCACCAGCATGGGCAAAGCCTGGGCCTGGACAACACGCGCCTGGCCATCGGCGGCGACAGCGCAGGCGGCACTTTGTCTGCGGTGTGCGCCCTGATGGCCCGCGATGCGGGTCTGAAGCTCGCTTTGCAGCTGCTGTTTTACCCTGGCTGCGGCTCCAAGCAAGACACCGCTTCGCACCACACTTTTGGCGAGGGCTTCATGCTGGACAAGGACACCATCGCCTGGTTTTTTGACGGCTACATCGACAAGGCTGACCGCGAAGATTGGCGCTTTGCCCCTGGCAATGCACCCGACCACAGCGGCCTGGCTCCGGCCTGGATGGGGCTGGCCGAATGTGACCCGTTGGTGGACGAGGGCGTGCGCTACGCCGATACCCTGCGCATGGCCGGTGTGCCGGTCGATCTGGAGATTTACCGGGGCGTGATCCATGGTTTCATTACCATGGGCCGCGCCATTCCCGATGCCCTGAAGGCCCACGCCGATGCGGGCCGGGCTTTGAAACACGCATTTGAAAGTTGACACCATGAAACGCCAAGACTACCGTTTTTCTCACCGCATGCGCGTGCGCTGGGTCGAGGTGGACATGCAAAAGATCGTCTTCAACGGTCACTACCTCATGTATTTCGACACCGCCGTGACCGATTACTGGCGCAACCTGGCCATGCCGTATGCCGACACCATGCACCAGCTGGGCGGCGATCTTTATGTCAAAAAAGCCAGCGTTGAGTACCACGCCAGTGCAGAAATGGACGACTACCTGGATGTGTGCATGCGCTGCGAGCGCATCGGCAACTCGTCCATGACTTTTGTGGGGGCGATTTTTCGGGGCAATGAATTGCTGATCACCAGCGAACTGGTCTATGTGTATGCCGACCCGGTGGCTAAAAAGAGCCAGTCCATTCCGCCGCAACTGCGCGACATGCTCGAAGGCTATGAGCGCGGCGAAGACATGGTGCAGCTGCACCTGGGCTCATGGCACGACTTCCAAAAGTTGGCTGCGCCATTGCGCACCGAAGTGTTTGTGCAAGAGCAACAAGTACCCGCCGACATGGAGTGGGACCACGACGATGCAACCGCCTTGCATTGCGTGGTGATCAACCGCATGGGCATGGTGCTGGCCACAGGTCGCTTGCTGCAACACGCACCAGGCGTGGCCCGCATTGGCCGCATGGCCGTGAAAAAGCAAATGCGCGGCAGCGATCTGGGGCAGCGCATGCTGCACGCCTTGATGAATGCGGCCAAAGAGCGGGGCGACACGCAAGTGCTGCTGCACGCCCAATGCAGCGCCGAGGGTTTTTACAAGCGCTCAGGCTTTGAGCCACATGGGGCAATTTTTGAAGAAGCAGGCATTGCGCACATCGAGATGGTGCGCAAGCTTTGAAATAAACGGCTCAGGCCGCTTTCTCGATTTTAGCCAGGGCAACTTTCACAATATCGGCCACCGTATTTCGATCGATGCCCTTGGATTGGCAGTAATTTGACATCAGCCACACCCTCAAATCTTTGGCTCCTTTGCTGGCGTTGCAGGACATACAACAAAGTGAAATATTGGTTCGGGTGATGATGTTTTCATCGTTGATGATGTGTTCCCAGGATGGTTTTTCTCCACGGGTCGCGGCTGGAATGGAAAAGTCTCGATGGCAATAAACGCAGGACGTGTCCCTTGCTCTGACTTCGGCCTCCAGCGAGGCGGGGATATTCCATCCGTTCAATTGCTTGACTCCTTAAAGCGACAAGTTAAATGTCTTCGAGCAGGGCGTAAGGCAATGACAACAACTGCAAAACTTCCCCCTGGGCACGGCCTACTCGCCAGCCGCTGGATTGGCTCTCTAATGTGCCGCTGATCAGCGCGTCAAAACCCTGCCCGCCTGGCCGGGCGGCGCTTTGCACCACGGTGGCGCAAGGCTGCTCGGGGTCGGCCGGGGTGAAAATGTCTTGCCCAGCAACCAGGGCCACCGGGCTGAACACCCGCGCCGTGCGGCGCTTCAAGGTGCCGCGAAACTGGCTGCGGGCCACGACTTCCTGGCCGGGGTAGCAGCCTTTTTTGAAGTTGACGCCGCCCACCGACTCGTAATTGAGCATTTGGGGCACAAAGGCCTCGAACAAGGGCTGGCTGAGCAAGGTCACACCGCTCATGACCTCAGACCACGACCAGATGTCTGATGTCACTTGAGGGCCTGAGGGTAAGCCATGGTCCAGCGGTGCCAGCCACAGGGCACGGGGCACACGCACATCCCCCATGACAGCGGGGTAAAGCGCGACAGCATGCGCACCATCGGCCAATGTGGTGTGCCACGGAGCAGCATCACCCAGAATGGCGCGAGCACTGTCGCCGAGCAAGCCACGCAGCTGCCACTGGCCGCTGGCGTCGGTTAATTTGACCTTGGCACGCAGTACAAACATGGACAGGCGCTTGAGCGTTTGTGCGAGCAAGTCAAGACTCATGACCAGCAGCACGGTGTCGGGGGCGATTTTGATGACCACGAAACTGGCTTGCATGCGCCCCTTGGCCGAGCAAAACGCGGCCAGACGGGACTGGCCCACAGGCAACAACAGCACGTCGTTGGTCAGCTGGTTGTGCAAAAAATTGGCCGCCTCTTCGCCTTGCGCCTGGATCACCCCCCAATGGGGCAGGGCGGCCACGCCGTTGAGCAAGCTGAAATCTGCAGGTGTGTTGGACTGGGTGGACATGGTGCGCTTTGACAAATAAATCCTGCCGCCAAAGGCTGCAGATCAGGACAAGGCCTGAATTATGATCAAGCCTCGTTTTGACTGGGCCGATACGGCTATTTTCACGGTATTTGCAAAAGGCCTCGGGTGATCAAAAGTTTGTTCAAAGGTTTGCTGGTCTTGCTCCTGCTGGCGTGTGCGTTGGCCGCCGGGGCTTACCACTGGTTGAACCAGCCCATGGGCACGCGGGCGGGCAATGCGGAGGCGCTGGATTTGTCGATCGAGCCGGGCACAAGTCCCAAAGCCATTGCCCAAATGGCTGTTGATGCCGGGGCCGATGTCCCGCCCATGGCCTTGTACGCATGGTTCCGTCTGTCGGGACAATCGCGCCAGATTCGGGCCGGCAGTTACGAATTCAATGCCCAGACCACGCCCGCAAGGCTTTTGTCCATGCTGGTGCGCGGTGAAGAGAGTTTGCGCACCTTGACCCTGGTGGAAGGCTGGAACATTCGACAGTTGCGGCAAGCCCTGGCCAAGTCAGAACAGCTCAAACCCGACAGCCAGGCCCTGAGCGATGAAGCCTTGATGGCCCAATTGGGCCGCCCCGGTGTGCACCCGGAAGGGCGATTTTTCCCGGACACTTACAGTTATGCCAAGGGTTCCAGCGATCTGGCTGTTCTCCAACGTGCCATGAAAGCCATGGACAAACAGCTCGACAAAGCCTGGCAGGCCCGCACACCGTTGGCCGCCGTCAAATCATCCGAAGAAGCCCTGATCCTGGCCAGCATTGTGGAAAAGGAAACAGGCAAAGCGTCCGATCGGGCGCAGATTTCCGGGGTGTTCAACAACAGGTTGCGCATCGGCATGCTGCTGCAAACCGACCCCACGGTGATTTATGGCTTGGGCGCGGCCTTTGACGGTAATTTGCGCCGCAGGGATTTGCGCACCGACACGCCCTGGAACACCTACACCCGTGCGGGTCTGCCGCCCACGCCGATTGCCATGCCTGGCAAATCGGCACTTTGGGCGGCGGTGCAACCGGCCGACACACGGGCCGTGTACTTTGTGGCCAAAGGCGATGGCAGCAGCCATTTCAGCACCACACTGGACGAACACAACCGGGCCGTGAACCGTTACCAACGTGGCCAACGCGCCGCTGCAGACTGACATTCGCGGCGACAATCGAGCTTTTACCTCCAACCCTTTTCATGACACGCGGATTGTTCATCAGCTTTGAAGGCATCGACGGTGCGGGCAAGTCCACCCACATCGACAGCGTGGCAGCGCTTTTTCGGCAGGCGGGCAGGGCGGTGGTGCTGACCCGCGAGCCCGGCGGCACAGTTTTGTCGGAAAAGCTGCGCGAGCTGGTCCTGCACGAGCCCATGGATGCCTTGACCGAGGCTTTGCTCATGTTTGCCGCACGGCGCGAGCACCTGGTTCAGGTGATCGAGCCGGCCTTGGCACGGGGTGATGTGGTGTTGTGCGACCGCTTCACCGATGCCACCTTTGCGTACCAGGGCGGTGGACGGGGTTTTGATTGGCAGGTGCTTGGTCAGCTTGAGCACATGGTGCAGCAAGCGCCAAATGGCATTTTGCGCCAGCCTGAGCTGACGGTCTGGTTTGATCTGGAGCCCCGTATCGCTGCCAAACGCCTGGCCTCTGCCCGTGTGCCCGATAAATTTGAATCGCAACCGGCCGACTTTTTTGCCGCCGTGCGTGCCGGCTATGCCCGCCGCCAGGCCGAGATGCCCGAGCGCTTTACCCGCATCGACGCGGCCCAAAGCCGGGAAGCCGTGGGTGCCGATGTGGCCAGTGCCGTGCAGACTTGGCTGCAAAAGGTCGACGCATGAGTTCAGTCCTCAATGCCCCCTGGATCGCCCGGCAGACCACCGAACTGCTGTCACAGCGCGGCCATGCCTGGTTGCTGCAAGGGCCCTCGGGCTTGGGCCAATACGAATTGGCACTGGCTTTGGTGTCGGCCTGGCTGTGCGAAAAGCCCGGCGAGCAGGGCGCTTGCGGGGATTGCCCCAGCTGCCACGCAATTGCCGTGCGCACCCACGCCGATTTGGCCGTGCTGATGCCCGAGACCCAGATGATGGAGTTGGGCTGGCCTTTATCCGAAAAGGCGCAGGCCGAGATTGACGACAAAAAACGCAAGCCCAGCAAGGAAATCCGCGTCGAAGCCATGCGGGACGCGGTGGAGTTTTCGCAGCGCACCGATGCCCGTGGGCGCGGCAAGGCGGTGCTGGTGTTCCCGGCCGAGCGCATGAACACCGTCACGGCCAACGCCTTGCTCAAAACGCTGGAAGAACCGCCCGGCGATGTGCGCTTTGTGCTCGCCACCGAGGCTTCGCATTTGTTGCTGCCCACCATCCGCAGCCGCTGTCTGGCCCACACCATGAAGTGGCCCGAGCCTGATGAAGCCTTGCCGTGGCTGCTGACGCAAGGCGTGCCCGATGCTGTGGCGCAGGCCCTGCTGCGCAGTGCTGGCGGCAGGCCGACCGATGTTTTGCGTCAGACCGAAAGCGGTTTGTCACCCGATTGGTGGGCCGCTTTGCCCAAAGCCATGCAGCAAGGCGATGTGCGCCATCTGGCCGACTTGAGCCCGGCCCAGGCCGTGGATGCCTTGCAAAAGCTTTGCCACGACCTGGTGTTGCGCCAGGCGGGGGCCGAGCCCCGTTTCTTTGACGTCAGCCAGTTGCCCGCCTGCAAAGCCTCTGTGGCGGTGCTGACGGACTGGTTCAAACGCCTGATGCAGTCGGCGCGCACTGCGGAACACCCTTTCAATGCCGGTCTGATGCTTGAAGCCTTGACCGCTGATGCCCAACAAACCCTGCGCTCGCAGGGCTGATTCATGTACACCGATTCCCATTGCCATTTGAATTTTCCCGAGCTGATGAGTCAGCTGGACACCATCCAGCAGGCCATGCAGGCGGCGCAAGTGACCCGTGCCCTGTGCATTTGCACCACGCTGGAAGACTTTGACAGTGTGCATGGCCTGGCCATGGACCACGACAACATGTGGGCCACGGTGGGTGTTCACCCCGACAATGAAGGTGTGCGCGAGCCCAGCTTGCTGGATCTACTGGATGGCGCGGCGCGACCCAAAGTGGTAGCCATTGGCGAGACGGGGCTGGACTACTACCAAATGGACGAACGCAAGGGCGGCCGCACCGTGGCCGATCTGGAGTGGCAACGTGATCGCTTTCGCACCCACATTCGGGCCGCACGCCAGACGGCTTTGCCCCTGGTGATCCACACGCGGCAGGCGTCTGACGACACCATCGCGATTTTGAAAGAAGAGGGCGAAACAGGCGCTGCGGGTTCTGCTGGCGGCGTTTTTCACTGCTTCACCGAAAGCCAGCAGGTGGCCCGTGCCGCGCTGGACTTGGGTTACTACATCTCGTTTTCGGGCATCCTGACCTTCAAGTCCGCAGCCGATTTGCGTGAGGTGGTCAAGTTTGTGCCCGATGACCGTTTGTTGATCGAAACCGACAGCCCCTATCTGGCTCCTGTGCCATACCGGGGCAAGACCAACAACCCGTCTTATGTGCCGTTTGTCGCTCAGCAATTAGCGCAATTGCGAGGCTCAACGCCTGAAGCCATTGGCGAATTGACCAGTGCGAATTTCAACCGTTTATTCTCCAGAATCTCAAGCTCTTTAAGCAATGTATAACTTTAAATATTCAAAAAATCTTTTTGTTTTTATTGGATTTTTTTTATTATTCAAGAATTCACTTGCAGGTTCATACGACGACTTTTTCAGAGCACTGCGGGTGGATGACGCCAGAACCGTTCAGTCGCTCCTGAACCGCGGTTTTGATCCCAACACGGCAGATGAGAACGGCAGATCCGGTCTGTTGCTGGCGCTGCAGGTGCCATCTCCCAAAGCCGCTGAAGTGCTGATTCGCGCCGAACAAACCAAAATCGATGTACGCAACGACAAGGACGAAAGTCCCTTGATGCTGGCGGCTTTGCGTGGCCAAAAGGCGCTGGTCGAGCTGCTCATCTGGCGTGATGCCGACATCAACAAAACCGGGTGGACACCGCTGCATTACGCCGCCAGCGGTGGTCATGCCGACATTGCGAAGTTGTTACTTGAGCAGAGTGCCTACATTGATGCTGAATCTCCAAACGGCACAACGCCACTGATGATGGCGGCCATGTACGGCACGCCGGAGGTCGTTAAATTGCTTTTGAATGAAGGCGCTGATGCCAGCCTCAAGAATCAGCTGGGCATGACGGCGCTGGACTTTGCAAAGCAAGCCAATCGAAAAGATGCCATTCAGATGCTTGCAAATCCAGCCAAGTTCGTGAATCCTGCTGCGACCATTCGGTCTCCAGCAGCACCAGAGCGCTGATTCATTCGGTGATTTGACACTGCACACGTGGTAGGCTGCATTCTTTGATTGCATATTACTTCGCACGATGTATATTATGTTAAGTTAATGAGAAGTGAAGTGAGCCATGTTGATCGGATTGCTTGTTCAGCATCGTCCTGTGAGCGCGAGCACACCGTCAATGCAGCCGCTCACAGCTACCTTCTGAGTCGATGCACACGAATTCTGTGTGCAAAGAACCATGAAGGAGATTGGAATGAAAAGCACATCCGCCATCATCTCGGCCTTGTTGGCCGTGACGCAGGCGTGCTGGATGATTGAACCGGTTCAGGCGCAGCCAGATGAACACAGAAAGCCGAACAAAGCACACAAGCCACACAAGGCCCACCAGTCACTGCACCCCCAACACCGAAACGACACCGGCATGCCACGCCATGAGGCCATGCACAAGTCCGACTACAACGGGCCTGTGCCCATCGGCGGGTATTTTCAGGAGCGCCACCGTGAAGCGGCCCGAGCCTATTATGGACAGCCTGAAAACCGGGGTTATTGCCCACCCGGGCTTGCCAAAAAAAGTGGGGACTGCTTGCCACCGGGGCAGGCTCGCAAATGGCAGCGTGGGCAGCCTTTACCCGCTGGGCTCGTCTATTACGAAGTGCCGCGCAGTGTGGTCCTGACCTTGGGCGTACCGCCCCCGGGCTACCGCTACGTCCGCGTCGCTTCAGACATCCTTTTATTGGCCGTGGGCACAGGCATGGTGGTGGATGCGCTCGAAGATCTGGTCCACTGAGCGGCTCCCGCTTGATTCAAGGCTTCAACGTCAACAGATGTACTGCATCAGCCTGCGTTTGTAAGGCGCGGTATTGGCCTGTGGCCCAGGCTTTGGCCATGCTTTTGCTGCGCGGATCAAAGGCGTGACCTGACTGGCCGGTTTGGTAAATGAACAAGGAGTGCTCGGGCGCTGCCAAATCGTAAATGGCGCGCATTGACGCGGCATGGCGATTGGCAAAGGGCTCGTGCAAGTCATTGGCCCAGTATTGACCCACGTTCACCGTGAACAAATCTCCATGGCTTTCCGTGCGAACATCAAACAAGCCGTTCAAATAAGGCACTTTCCCAAAGGGGCGATGGCTGCTGACGGCAGGATGCCAAGCCCCCCAACGCCATTTTGACAAGTCAGTGCCCTGTCGTGCCGCAATGCGACTCAAAGCGCGGTCCAAAGCCAAAGACACCTGAGCGTGACAATCACCCGAACCGCACCAAAAAGGATCGTTGCGGGCCAAAATGCCCTCCACTGCCGGGCGAAAATGGCGCTTGCCATACAGAGTCTGAAACCGTTGTGCCCCCAACTTGTTCACCAGCAGAGCGCGTGTCAATTCGTCAGCCCACACATTGAAGATCAAGGCTGCAGCACTGTCCTTGTGCATTTGCCCGTCAAACATCGTCAGCTGTTTGATGGCCTGAAAGCCCAACACATGTGTCGGTTGAGCAGTCAACAAGGCGGGAAGCAAACGCTTGGCCCCCAAAGAGGTCAAATCATTCTGAATGGCCTGCATGGTTTGCACGCTGTGCTTGGGCTGGGCCACCAGCAAGGCTTCAATCCGATCAAAACGCTCAGGGGTGGTCCAGTCACCCCCTATGAAATGGGCATAGCCTGGAGGCAAGATATTTTGGTTGGCCGTCGCATGCCAGCCTTTTGCGTTGATTGCTGCATGACCCAGCGCTGGATTTTGCGCAGCAGGCAACCAACCGGTCCAGTCGTATTGAGCCAGCCAACCCGGCGCGGGTGCCACACCCCGAATGTCGTTTTGGGGCGAACGTGTGGGCAATTTGCCCACTGCCTGAAAAGCCACCTCGCCCAGCGTGTCGGCCATGACCACGCTTTGCATGGGTGCATGGTTGTCGGAAAACGCTTTTTGCAACTGCGGCACGGTTTGTGCCCAGTTGGTCAGCATGCCGGCTTCCACGGTTTTGTTATCAGGCGTCAGCGCAGACCAGCGCAAGCTGACCACGTAACGTTGGTCATCGATCAGGCCTCGGTATTGCGGTTGTACATCGCTGATGACCGGGCCGTGACGCGTGCTGCGCACGCGCAGGCTCACATCGCCCTGCCCTTTGACGCGAATCGTTTCATGCCGCAACTCAAAAGCTGCCCAACCGTTGGGGGTGCGGTATTGACCTGGTTGAGCGGGGTTCAGCTGCTCAAGATAAAGGTCCTGAACATCAGGCCCGGTGTTGGTGAAACCCCAAGCCACGCCTTGGGTACGGCCCAACACGACAAACGGCAAGCCGGGCAAAGTGGCGCCAATCACATCCAGCGCAGGGTGTGCGCCATGGCCAGGCAGATCGCCGGCCGGGGCCTTCAGATGGGCGAAATACCAGATGGCTGGTGAACTCAACGCCAGGTGTGGATCGTTGGCCAACAAAGGCTTGCCCGAGACGGTGTGGCTGCCGGATACGACCCAGTTGTTACTGCCCTTGCCTTCCAGGATGCCAACATCACGCACCCAGTCCCCCGACCATTGCGCCAGAGCATTGCTGACTTGAGGTGGTTGGCCCGCAGTGGTCGCAGGTTGGGGAGCGTAGACGCCCAACTGTGCATACAGCGCAGACAAATCCACCGCCGTGGCTGGCTTTTCTCCGGGGTAGGCAGGCAAGAGTTGCCACAGCTGTTTGTTGTTGAGCACTTGGGCCGCCGACAAACGCGCAAACTCCTGGCCCCAATTGCCGCCCAGATCCAGCGCCATCATCAAGGCCCAACCCATGCTGTCCTCTGGCAACCAGGCCTTGCCCTGTGCTCCACCGGCTGCAGTGCTCAAGAGTTTGAATTCGGGTGATGGCCGCACCGCCCCACTGCGCCAGGCGTTTTGAATGCCCTCGCTGTAGGCTTGCAAGGCTGATTGAGCTGCGGGCGACAGGCCCTGCAGCTGTTTTTGGGCCATGACCCTGATGCCCAGTGTGCGCATCAACTTGTCGGTATCGAGCGTGGCGGGGCCCAGGATTTCCGACAACTCACCTCGCATCAAGCGTCGGTTGAATTCGAGCTGCCAGCCGCGCTATTGCGCGTGGACAAAACCCAAAGCACGCCAGGTGTCGAGCGGATTGGCCCCTTCGATGTGGGTCACGTCAGCGGCATCGCGGCGGATGCTGACCGGAGCGCTCAGGCCAGCAAGTTGCATTTGCCCATCCAGCTGGGGAAGACTGCGCAGCAGGTGAACCGCCAGAACGCCACCCGCAATCAATGCCGCCGCCGTCAGCAGCAATAAGAGTCGTCCGATCCATTTCATGCTGCCCCGTCAATCGCTTGTAGTTGAACGAACGTTAAATATGGCCCCAAACCATCAGCGCGTCACGCTCTTCGGTGACAAGGTCCACCTTCGCGCCCACCGGCAGCAGCACTTTGGTTTCGACATGACCAAACGGCAAGCCGGTCAGAACAGGCGCCTTGATCTGGCCGCGCAGCCAGTCGAGCACGGTGGTCAGCTTGAAGCCTTTGTCGTGCGTGGGCACCAGTTTGTAGTTGGTGAACTGGCCGATCAAAATCGCTTTTTGCTGAGCCAACACGCCTGCATGCAACAGTTGCGTAAGCATGCGCTCGATGCGGTAAGGATGCTCGCCGACATCCTCCAGGAACAGCACGCCACCTTTGACCTGTGGGAAATACGGCGTGCCCAGCAACGAAGTCAGCACCGTGAGGTTGCCACCCCACAGTAGCGCATCCTTGACCAGCACACGGCGCTCAGCCTCGGCTTTGGGCAGTTGCCAGCCCGTGCCCTCGCCCTGCTCCAGCAGCAAGTCGTCAAAGCAGGCTTGCATGATGTCGTCGAGCTCCTGCGCTGGGCCAAAGTCTTCGCCCAAGGCCGGGCCTTGCCAGCTGATGCGACCTGTCTTGGCATACACCGCTTGGTTGAATGCCGTGAAGTCGCTCAGACCCACAAACTGCGTGCCCCCATCAATCGCTTTGGCGATCTGCTTGTAGGGCAAGGCGGGCAGGATGCGCGTGAGGCCGTAGCCACCGCGAGAGATCAGCGCCACATCGGCACCACTGTTTGCTGCACGGGTGATGGCTGCAACACGGGTGGCATCGTCCCCGGCAAAGCGCATGTGGCTGCTCAAGGCGGCTTCGTCAATTTCAACTTGATGCCCTTGGGCTTGCAAGCGCTTCACGCCACGGCGAAACGCGGCTTTGTCGCGCACGGCGCTGGACGGGGAAAAAATGTAGATGTGGGCCATGAATACTGAGGGTGAAAATCGAACGCGTTGACGATGCGAGAGTCAAACCTCGCAGAGTGATCGCGTGAATGCATCAAAGCCTGAAGTGTCGCACAGCCGCCTCGGCAATCGCCCTGCCCTGCTCCTGCACAAAATGGCCTGCATCGGGCAGCAGCATGGGCTCGGGGCAGCCCCGGATCTGGCTTTGCAAGCGGCGCATCACCGACTCACCCAGCACAGGGTCTTGCTGGCCAATGGCCATGAAACTCTGGCCTTGCCAATCGTTGTGCCAGAAGTCCCTCGCTTGCCGCGAGACAGTGGCCCCCGGCGAATCGGCGAATTCAGGCACCATGGGTGGAAAGGCGCGGAGCGCGGCACGGTAACCTTTGTCCGGGAACGGCGCGTTGTAAGCCGCCGTCTCTTGCGGCGTCATGTTGCGGTTGCCACGCCCAAACAGCTTGCCCACGTCAAACAAAGGCTGGCTCTTGCACCACTCACGCCAAGCCAAAAAGCCCTCGCTCAGCGGTGCATCGCCCGTGGCCAAGGTGGTGTTCATGACCAACAGCCCTTTGTAACGCTCAGGCGCAGCCATGGGCAAAGTGAGGCCCAGAATGCCGCCCCAGTCCTGCACCACCAGCACCACGCGCCGCAGGTCCAGGCGGTCGACCAAGTCCAGCAAGGACTGACGGTGTATTTCAAACGTGTGAAAGCTGTCTTTCTTCGGCTTGTCGCTCTTGCCAAAACCGATCAGGTCAGGAGCCACCACACGGTGACCTTGTGCCAGAAAGACCGGAATCATCTTGCGGTACAGGTAGCTCCATGCCGGATTGCCGTGCAGGCACAGCCAAGTGATGGTCGCATCCGGAGGGCCTTCGTCCACGTAATGCATGCGCAGCCCGGCCACGCTGAGCAAGTCGCTCACGTAGTGCGGCGACCAAGGGTAATCGGGCAGACCGGCAAATGCTGCATCGGGCGTGCGCAAGGCGTCCTCGCGCACCGGATCGGTGTTCACCCGGCGGGGTTTGAAAAAGTCCTTGAGCAATTGGCCACACGCCTCGGCCATCACACCGCCCGTGACCTGGGTCTGGTGGTTCAGTTGCGTGTGAGCAAACAGGTTGAGCACCGAGCCCGCCATCCCGGTGCGCGGATCGGCTGCACCAAACACCACGCGGTCCACGCGGGCGTGCAGCATGGCCCCGCTGCACATGGTGCAGGGTTCCAGCGTCACGTACAGTGTGCAGCCGTCCAGGCGGTAATTGCCCAGCACCCGGGCCGCCTCGCGCAGCGCCACCACCTCGGCGTGAGCGGTCGGGTCATGGCTGGCAATAGGGGCGTTGCGGCCTGTGGCAATGACTTGCCCGTCTTTGACCACCACAGCCCCCACCGGCACTTCACCTGCGGCTGCAGCTTCGCGTGCCTGCGCCAAGGCCAGCGCCATCCAGTGCTTGTCATTGATTGTTTGCATCGCGCTCACACCAGACCCAATTTTTTCATCCAGCTGGCCAGCGCCTGTTCCTGCGCATTGCCAGCCACGTAAGCCGCATACATGGCCGCGTGGGCTTCCGGGCGGTGCTGATTGAGCTTGACGGCGCATTGCAAGTCCACGATGCGCAGTTCGAAAGCCACAATCGCATTGAGCATCTTGCCGGTGTAGTCCACTGGCAAATCACGCCACTGCTGCGCATAGCCGGGTTCGTGGTCGGCGATCAATTGTTTGAGTAAGGCATCCTTGGCCGCTTCGCCTTCGAGTAGTCGTGCCTCGACCCGTGCCTGCACCGCCAGATAACTCCAGGTCGGCACCCGTTGCAGATCAGCATAGACCTTGGGCGACATGTAGGCCTGTGGGCCCATGAAGCTGACCAACGCAAGTGGTCGCTTTTGCAAGTAGCTCCACAGCGGATTGCCGCGTGCGCAATGCCCAAGCAGCATTGCAGGCTGACCACACTCCTCCTCCAGCTTGAGAGGCAGGTGGGTGATGAAGGGAAAGCCCGTGTCATCCGTGGTCACCAGGCTGGCGAACGGGTGCTCGCGCATGAGCGCGGCGGCGTGCTCGGGATGGTTGAATTGTTTGGGCAGGTACATGGCGCAAAGCATGAAAAAGGCACCCGAAGGTGCCTTTGTATTTATTCCCACTCTATTGTCAATAGAGCGGCCGAAACAAACGGTTTTATCTAGTATTGAACGATGCTGAATCACGGGACTATTTGAGTTTTACCGTCTCGATTACCGTCAATCATACTCGCATGCTTTGCTGGCATTGCCGTGATAGATACAAAATGTCATTGGCATAGCGCTCCGTCGAAAGCGGAATACCCAGAACTGACGGTAAAAACTGCGAGACAAGGCCAGTGATGACAGTAAGCACGAAAAATCTGGAGGTAATTTTCCAGCACGCATGACAAAGACTTCTACAGGCTGGAAGCGGACCACCAC
>JACCDU010151980.1_pt1 | contig 19052 bp, 20 predicted proteins | sample 7446081 | NCBI WGS metagenome assembly JACCDU01 (sample SAMN15323447, study PRJNA562643) | freshwater metagenome | isolation source: river surface water | place: USA:Blue River Watershed | collected 2017-08-17
AAAGTCCATAACCTCGGTCACCCGCCCAGAAGGCTCGCTATCTTGCACCTTTCCTCCGGAGACGATCTTGCAAGTAAGTCAGACAAGGTCTTCTATCAGGACAAAGAGGTGGGCAAGGTCCTTGCTGGCGGAATTCACTATGAGGCCGGCTCCATTGCACTGGTGCTTGTGAATCGGAACACACCATATCTTGACCTTATGGTTGAGATTTCTAATCGAAAGGTTCCGGCTACCCAAGAGGTGCTGGTTCCTGCAGATGCGGGCAAAGCGGCCAATCTTCCAAGGCCATCTAGCTTCAAACTCTCAAATAAGCGTTAGCTAAACTGCACTTATGACCTACACGTTGATCCTGCTCCGACACGGAAATTCCACTTGGAATCAAAAGAACCTCTTCACGGGCTGGGTGGATGTAGATCTTTCAGACCAGGGTCGACAGGAAGCTAAGCGGGCAGGAGAGCTACTGAAGCAGTCGAACCTAAAGCCAAATGTCCTGTTCACCTCAGTGCTCAAAAGAGCTATCAACACCGCGCATATTGCACTGGATCAAATTGATAGGAACTGGATTCCCACCTACCGGTCATGGCGACTAAACGAGCGACACTACGGAGCACTACAGGGACTCGACAAGGCCGAGACCTTGGAAAAATACGGCCCAGAGCAGTTTCAACTTTGGCGACGTAGCTATGACGTGCCACCCCCTGAACTTGCCGACACAGCAGAGTTCTCTCAAGCGAATGACGAGCGCTACCAATCGCTTGGAAAAGATCTTCCACGAACCGAGTGTCTGAAAGATGTTCTCAATCGAATGCTTCCCTATTGGGAAAACGAGATTTCAAAGACTTTGATGCAGGCCAATTCAGTTCTAATTACCGCTCACGGAAACTCACTGCGAGCGCTGGTGAAGCACCTCGATGGAATAAGTGATACAGATATTGCTGAGCTGAATATTCCCACAGGTATTCCACTGGTTTATCGCCTAAATGAAAAACTGCAGCCAGAGAATCCAGGCGGAGACTACCTAGACCCTGAGGCTGCAGCTAGTGGCGCAGCGGCCGTTGCAAATCAGGGAAAAAACTAATTACCACTCGCCGGTCTGCAGGAAGCTGACCTTGGAGCTGATGTCAACGACGTGATCAGCAAAACGCTCGAAGTAGCGCGAAGCCAAAGTGACATCAACAGTGAACATTGCATTCTCTGACCAGGTTGGTGCAAGAACAATGTCAAATACCTTGCGGTGTAAAAGATCTACGGCTTCGTCTCGCGCTTGAATTTCTCTAGCGAGATCAACATCTGTGTTCTTGAGAAGTTGGATGGCTTTTTCCGCAAGTTCAATATCTATCTTGGCCATCTCTGTGAACGTGTCACGCAGCCCCTGCGGAATTGCACTTCCGGGGAAGCGGTAGCGAGCAATCGCAGCGATGTGGGATGCAAGGGATCCCATTCTTTCCAAAGAGGCACTCATTCTTAGTGCAGAGACCAAAATTCTCAGATCTCTGGCGACAGGAGACTGGGTTCCCAGAATTTTGATGACTAATTCATCTAGATCAAGCGCCTTGCGCTCATTACTGTCATTGAGAGCCAGGGCCTCATCGGCCAGGGCAACGTCTGAATTCAGGAAGGCGCTGGAAGCCTTTTCCATAATCGTCTTGGCACTCTGGGCTAAGGCCACCAGTCGCGTTTGAACTTCTTCGAGTTCTGTGTCGAATATTCCTGGCATCTGTCCTTCTCTCAGCTTTGACCGCCAGCCAAGCAATCAAAATGAAATATTGGCTTAATTCCAAACAAACCAGCGGCTAACTGACTCACAATACCTCCAACTACCTTCTAACCTAGTGGCAGTTCGTTAACCAAGTAAACGGAGGTAGGCGGAAGTGGGATTTTTAGCCCGCAGAACTGCAAAGACCCAAGAGCCTCAGTTTGATGCTTTTGAGCAAGTCGCCGCTCAGGTGGTTGACGTTATTGCAACCGCCGGAGTTGTTCTAGACCAGGGCGATATGGTCCTCCGTGCATCTCCAGGTGCAATTCAGTTTGGTCTTATTAACGGAAAGAGACTTGTTCATAAACCACTGATTGAACTGGTGGATCGAGCGCGTAGAACATCCGGTGCAGTATCAATTGATGTTGAGCTCGAAGCTGGACTAAACAAGGATCCAGTGTGGGTGCATGCCAGGGCTGCCAAGTTCAGTGAGCGCTACGTGATGCTTCTGATTGATGATCTAACCGAAGCCAAGAAGCTCGAAGAAACAAGAAGAGACTTCGTCGCTAATGTCTCTCATGAACTAAAAACCCCGATTGGTGCAATCAGTCTTCTTTCTGAAGCAATCGCTGGGGCAAAAGGGGATCCAGTGGCAATAGAGAAGTTCGCGGAATCCTTGCAGAAGGAATCGCAAAGGTTAGCCAACATCGTGCAGGAATTGATCCAGCTATCGCGAGTCCAAGGTGCAAACCTGTCTGAAACTATCGAAGAAATCGATCTTGCAACGGTAATCGCTGACGCAGTTGATAGAAATCAAACTCTTGCCAATCGTCGCGGGGTAAAGCTTGCCAGCACGGCCGACGTTTCGGTAAAGATTCAAGGCGACTACGAGATGCTTGTAACTGCAGTTAGAAACCTGATTGAAAATGCAATTGTTTACTCCGAACCAAACAGTCAGGTCGGTGTCGGCCTCAGGGTTGTCGATGATGTGGCGGAGATTTCAGTTACCGACTCCGGACTTGGAATTCCAGAGAGCGAACAGGAAAGAATCTTTGAGCGTTTCTATCGGGTAGATCCCTCTCGCTCGAGAGAAACGGGAGGAACGGGACTGGGCCTTTCCATCGTCAAACACGCTGCATACCACCACCGCGGTGAGATAAAGCTTTTTTCAAAACCAGGAGTGGGCTCAACCTTCACTCTGCGACTACCAATCAATAAGAAAGAGGAACTCCAATGACTCGTGTTCTAGTGGTTGAGGATGAGCCAAACCTTAGGGAACCACTTGTCTATTTGCTTCAGAAAGAAGGCTACGAAGTCAGTGAAGCCGAGGATGGCAACAAAGCCATAAGCGAGTTTCGCTCCTCCAACATCGATCTGATTTTGCTCGATCTGATGCTTCCTGGAATTTCCGGAAATGAAGTGTGTCGAATAATTCGAGCCGAGAGCCAAGTTCCAATCATCATGATTACCGCCAAAGACACCGAGATTGACAAGGTGGTAGGACTTGAAATCGGAGCCGATGACTATGTAACTAAGCCCTACTCAACCAGAGAGCTCCTCGCACGTATGAAAGCAGTTCTGCGCAGGGGAGCGGAACCAAACGCTTCAACTGACTCTGGAATTCTCAGAGCCGGACCAGTTGTGATGGATCTTGACCGTCACACCGTGAGTGTCAACGGCGAGCAAATTCAGATGCCGCTGAAGGAATTTGAGCTGCTTGAGTTGCTAATTGAAAATGTGAATCGAGTTCTAACCCGAGGTCAAATCATTGACCGGGTTTGGGGAAGCAACTACTTCGGTGACACAAAGACCCTGGATGTTCACGTGAAGAGAGTCCGATCAAAAATCGAAGAGGACCCATCAAGACCAAAGCACCTACTGACTGTTAGGGGCCTGGGTTACAAATTCGAGGCTTAGTCGATGAAAGGACGGTATTCCTCTAGGGTTCCGTCCAAAATCGGCACCAGCATTTGCGCCGGGTCTCCAGTAACTCTCAGATAGACCGGGTGCATTGAGCCAGGTAGTTCGGTCAAAGTGAGTTCTTTTCCTTCGGTTCCGTTATATCCAAGATCAAACTTGCTTCCGCCCTCAATGCTCACCTCGGTAATTACCACTTCACCATTTGAATCCATGGTCTCAAGCTGGGCATTTACCGTTTCACCGGTTGCATTAATAAAGGAACCAATCAAGACTGCGTTGCCCTTGCCATCGGAGACAAACAAAACGTTACGAGCTTTGATCTCTGGCAGATCTATCTGAACTCCATCACTGGGGGAGTATGGGTCAAGGGAGGCAACCTCTCGGGAAAGCGAGCAGCCAGTTAGAGCAAAAATAGTCAAAACGGCAGCCATTGCTGCGAGAAGCTTCTTGGATTTCAACGGTCCTCCGGGGCCTTACACCCCCTAGTTTAGCTAGGAAGATAACTGGCCCTGTGGTAAAATTGGGGGTTTGGAGCTGAGAGAATCCCATGAAGTTTGAAGTTGGCGAGACCGTCGTCTATCCCCACCACGGAGCCGCAGAAATTATCGAAGTTTCTGAAAAGAAAATCCGCGGTGTCAAGCAAAAGTATCTCAAGCTCAAAGTTGCCCAGGGCGATCTAATCATTCAGGTGCCAGCCGCCAATGTCGAGATGGTTGGTGTGCGTGATGTCATCGATAAGAAGGGCGTCAAGCAGGTCTTTGATGTTTTGCGTGCTGAGTTCGTTGAAGAGCCAACCAACTGGTCCCGCCGCTACAAGGCAAATCTGGAAAAGCTAGCCAGCGGTGACGTGGTCAAGGTTTCGGAAGTGGTGCGTGATCTCTGGAGACGCGACCAGGACAGAGGCCTTTCAGCCGGTGAAAAGCGCATGCTCGCCAAGGCCCGTCAAATACTTATTTCCGAGCTGGCCCTTGCCAGAAAAGTGGATGAGGAAAAAGCCTCAGCCGAGCTCGACAAGGTATTGGCCAGCTAGCTCATGTCAGTTGCGGTGGTATTAGTTGCCGCCGGTAAAGGGACAAGACTCGGTGCCGGTCAGCCAAAGGCCGCAACTACGGTAGCGGGTAAATCACTTCTCGAACTTTCCCTGATGCACATATCCGAGTTCAAACCAGATCAGCTGGTTGTTGTTGCGCCAAGTGAACTGCTAACCGAATTCACTCGCCTAACTTCAAAGTTCTTCGATGACTTCAAAGTTGTTGTGGGCGGAGAAACCAGGCAGGACTCTGTTGCCAATGGCGTGGCAGAGGTAACCACCGAATACGTTTTGGTTCATGACGCGGCTAGAGCTTTTACCCCAAAAGAAGTTTTTGAAAGAGTGCTGGTAGCACTTAGGGATGCCGAGAGCGTTGTTCCTGCAATAAACCCTGCAGACACAGTCAAAGAAATATCTGAAAACTGGGTTCACCACACTCTCGATCGAAGCAAGCTGAGAATGATTCAGACCCCGCAGGGTTTCAGAGTAAAGACGCTTCGTGAAAGTTTTGACAAGGCTGAAGGAAACTTCACTGACGAAGCCGGGCTTCTTGAATCTTTGGGCATTCGCACAGCCGTCGTCGATGGCCATGAGCATGGATTTAAGATCACCTATCCTTCTGATCTGGAGCGAGCAAGGGCCATCTTCACCGATGTCCGAAGCGGTATTGGTGCAGATGCCCATCACTTTGGAACTGAGGGAACTCTGATGCTCGGCTGCCTTGAGTGGCCAGAGCACCCAAGACTCGTTGGTCACTCCGATGGCGACTCAGTGGCTCACGCCGTGGTGGACGCACTGCTTTCAGCCGCCGGCCTTGGCGATATTGGTTCAAACTTTGGAACCGATAGAAATGAATATGCGGGAGCATCCGGAGAGCGCTTCATCTCAGAAACGCTAAGCCTGTTAGCCAAGGCAGGGTTTGTTCCAGCCAATGTTTCGGTGCAGATCATTGCTGAAAAACCCAAGATTTCGCCTAGACGATTGGAACTTGAGCACCACCTATCCGAGGTAGTGGGTGCGCCGGTTTCGGTTCTGGCAACCACAACCGATGGCCTTGGCTTCCTGGCTGATTCACGAGGCATTGCCGCAGTGGCAACGGCCTTGGTGAGAACCCAAAGCTAGGCTTTTTATCATGATGCTGTTCGACACCCACTCGGGTGAACTGCGGGATTTCACGCCTTTACATAAGGGCAAGGTCAGCATTTACGTCTGCGGTCCAACAGTTCAATCAGCACCACACATCGGGCATCTTCGATCAGCTTTGGTCTATGACCTTCTGGTTCGCTGGCTTTCTCACACTGGCCATGAAGTAACGCTCATAAGAAATGTCACAGATATAGATGACAAGGTTTTGGAAAAAGCTCAGGAGCTGGGAAGGAACTGGTGGGAAGTAGCCTTTGAAAACGAGCAGCTGTTTTCGGCTGACTATCATCGACTCGGACTTATTTCTCCTCAGCTTGAGCCAAGGGCAACAGGCCACATCCCGCAGATGATTGCTCTTATTGAGCAGCTGATTGAAAAGGGTCACGCCTATCAGGTCGGCGGCTCCGTCTACTTCGATACTGCCTCTTGGCCCAGCTACGGTGAGCTAACCAATCAGGATTTAGCCGATGTTGAATCCGAGGAAAAATTAGAGGGTAAAAAGGCTCAGCAAGACTTTGCTCTGTGGAAGTCTCATAAACCAAATGAGCCGGCCACGGCTAGCTGGGATTCACCATTTGGAAGGGGAAGACCTGGCTGGCATATCGAGTGCTCTGCCATGTCCTCCCACTATCTGGGTGAAGAGTTTGATATCCACGGCGGCGGACTTGATCTTCGATTTCCACACCATGAAAACGAACTGGCTCAGTCCAGGGCCGCAGGGCAAAAGTTTGCTCGCCTGTGGATTCACAATGGTCTAGTGACGGTAGCCGGACAGAAGATGTCTAAGTCAGTGGGAAACACCGTCAGTAGCTCAGAGCTATTTGCACTGGCAACACCGATGGTGGTTCGCTACTACCTAGCAAGTGCTCACTACCGCTCAGTGCTTGATTACCAACAGAGCGTGCTCGCTGAAGCTGCCGCAGCTCTTGAGCGAATGCATCTGTTTTTAGAGAGAGCTGCTAGGGAACTGAGCGAGACGCAGTTTGCTCAAATGGAACTCGAAGCAAAACTACCCGAGGACTTTGTTTCGCACATGAATGATGATTTGAACATTCCAGCGGCGCTCGCGGTCATTCACGAGCCTGTGACTGAGGGAAATAGAGAACTTGATGAGAATCAGTGGACAGAAGCAGCTCCACACCGCTCACAGGTAAATCAAATGCTTTTAGTTCTAGGTCTTGCCCCTTCCCAGTGGCCGCAGGCGCAGAGTGAGGAGCACAGAGCTCTTGATCTCTTGGTCAAGGACTTGATTCAAAAACGGGAGGCAGCTCGAGGAGAGAAGAACTTTGAGCTTGCGGATCAGATTCGAAAGCAGCTCGAGCAGAGCGGCATTGAACTTTTTGATTCTCCAAGTGGAACACACTGGGGCATTCGCTAATGGCTGGCAAGAAGCCGAAGGGAACCGGCGGTCACGGTAGAAAAGCTCTGAAGGGGAAAGGCCCAACTCCCAAGGCTGAGGATCGCCCGTATCACAAGGCCTACAAGTCCAAGCAGACCAAGACAACCAAGGCTCCAAGGCAAGCTCGTCCAAGAACCAAGAAACCAACCACCCACGAGATTGTCTCGGGAAGAAATTCGGTGGTCGAGGCTCTTCGGGCAAAGATTCCTGCCACAGCTTTGTTCATTGCGCAAAAAGTAGAAATTGACGACAGAGTCCGCGAAGCAATTGCGCTGGCCAATAATCGCGGAATTCCGGTCGGAGAGGTAACCAGATCAGAGATTGATCGCATGACTGGCGGCGACTTTGTCAATCAAGGGATTGCTCTGCAGGTTCCCAACTATCAATACATCGAAGCCAGTGAGTTACTAGATAGAGCGCTCTCTAAATCTTCAGCTCCTTTGATTGTGGCGCTTGATGGAATTACGGATCCTAGAAATTTGGGAGCGATTATTCGGTCTGCCGCTGCTTTTGGTGCCCACGGAATAGTCCTTCCGCAAAGAAGAAGCGTTGGAGTAACGGCCAGCGCTTGGAAGACCTCGGCCGGTGCTGCCGCCAGGATGCCCGTAGCAATGGCACCAAATTTGAATCAGGTTATTTCTGAATACAAAAAGAGGGGCTTATTCATCATCGGTCTCGATGGCGATGGTGATATTTCGCTGACTGACTTTAAACTCTCAGATTCTCCGCTGCTACTCATAGTCGGTTCAGAGGGCAAGGGATTGTCTCGATTAGTTAGTGAAAGCTGCGACCAGATTGTCAGTATTCCAATTGGCTCGAAAGTCGAATCCCTGAATGCGGGAATTGCTGTCTCTGTTGCTCTATACAAGATCTCAAGCTCGCGCTAGACCTTATCTCTCCAGTCACCCTCTTCATCATCAGCTGAATCAATCAGTCCCGTTGGAATGGGTTCGGGTAAAACAATTCCGTTAGTGAAGGTGCTTGTGCCGAGGTAGGAGGCCTCATCTCTTCGATTGCTCAGCACATCAGATGCATAGGAGCGCACAGCCTCCAGCAGACTGACATCCTTACCAGCCCTCTCGGATTTGTGCAGACGATGCTCAAGCACCTCGTGAAAAATCTCGGCAGGCTCTAATTTGCCCATCAGTTCCTGGGGGATAGCACTGATGACTGGCTCATAGACATTGGAGAGCCACTCGTGAGCCATCACTTCCTCATCGGCTCCGGGCCTTGCATTGCTGAGCTTGTACTGATCTATGTCATTGAGCAGTCTTCTAGCCTGGTTCTCCTCAACATCAAGACCGGTCAGAAGCAACAGTCTCCTGGCGTGATGACCCGCATCAACCACCTTTGGTTGAATTTTGACCGTCTGACCAACCTGGTCTTGGGTCATGGATAGTTCTTCAATATCAAAGCCAAGTTCATTAAGTCTTTGAACTCTTCTGCTAATCCGCCATCTTTCAGAAGCGTCAAAGACTTCGGTGGCGGTCAGTTCTTTCCATAGGTCTCGATACTTATCGACAATTCGCTGACTTACCTGAACCGGATCAATCTCAGTGGCCTTTCCAGAGGCAAGCAGGTCCATAAGCTCACCTGCAATATTCACCCTGGCAATCTCCAGATCGTTTTCCCTTTGGCCATTAGAAAGTTTTCCGTCATAGAGCTGACCTGTTTCGGCATCAACCAAGTAGGCTGCGAACTTTCCGGCATCCCTTCTAAATAGGGTGTTTGACAGCGAAACATCACCCCAGAAAAATCCAACTAGGTGTAGTCGAACTAATAACAGTGCCAGGGCATCGACCAGTCGCTTCGCTGTTTGTTCCCGAAGCCCCTGAGACCACATTGCTCGATAGGGGAGGGAGAACTTCAGGTGTCGGGTAATAAGAACAGCTGGTAGCTCGTTACCTGCTAAATCAAAACGGTTGGCGATGATCGCAAAGGGTTCAACACACGGGACATCTAGTTTTTCCAGCTTGCGCAGCATCTCGTATTCGCGTTTTGCTAGATCCAGCAAGGTTTCTTTGATTGCAATAACGTGCTCGCCTAGGTGAGCAAACCTAACGGTGTGACGAGAAAGACCCTTGGGCAGGGCAGCGATTGTGCTGGTTGGCCAATCCGCTAACGGTAAATGCCACGGCAGATCCAGCAGGGCCGGTTCTGCCGTGGCAGCCGTAATGTTCAGGCTTGGAGCCATCAATTAGTTAAGGCGCTCGCCACTTTCCACATCGAAGACGTGGACAGAGTCCTTATCGGCGTGCAGGTGAACCTTCTCACCGGCACGTGGGTGGCTAATGGGGTCTACGCGAACAACGATGTTCTGCTCTGTTCCATCGAGGTGTGCGCGTCCATAAAGGAATCCATCGCTACCAAGTTCTTCAACAAGGTCAACATCAACCACCAGGCCGTGAGATGCAGGTGTCAGCTTCTCGGGTCTAATACCAACCGTGACCTTCTTGGCACTGGTCTTTGACAAAACGCTTCTGTCGATCGGTAGTACCTCATCGCCAAACTGCACGCCACCTTCAACGATTGGAAGCTGGAGCAGGTTCATGGCCGGAGATCCGATGAAGCCGGCTACGAATACGTTTTGTGGCTTGTCATACAAAGCACGAGGAGAATCAACCTGCTGAAGTAGACCATCCTTCAAAACCGCTACGCGGTCACCCATGGTCATAGCTTCAACCTGGTCGTGGGTTACATAGACGGTGGTAACGCCAAGTCTTCTCTGAAGTGCAGCAATCTGAGTTCTGGTCTGCACGCGAAGCTTTGCATCAAGGTTTGATAGTGGCTCATCCATCAGGAACACCTGTGGGTTACGCACAATCGCACGTCCCATGGCTACACGCTGACGCTGTCCACCGGAGAGTGCCTTTGGCTTTCTGTTTAGGTATGGCTCAAGATCCAATAGCTTTGCTGCCTCGAGCACACGAGCAGCACGCTCGTCCTTGTTGACACCCGCAATCTTTAGTGCGAATCCCATGTTCTCCGCAACTGTCATGTGTGGGTAGAGGGCGTAGTTCTGGAAAACCATTGCGATGTCTCGGTCCTTGGGTGGAACGTCGGTGACATCGCGGTCTCCGATATAGATTGCCCCTTCGTTTACTTCTTCAAGTCCTGCCAGCATTCTTAGCGAGGTGGACTTTCCGCAACCCGATGGGCCTACCAAAACCAGAAACTCGCCATCCCTAATTTCTAGGTCTAGCTTGTCTACAGCTGGCTTGTTTCCGCCTGGATAGAGGCGAGTTGCGCTCTTAAATGACACTGATGCCATGATTTTCCCTTCACCGGCAGGTACGTGCCGGACGATCCGTAGTGATGGTCCTGCCCGAAGACAGGTGTAACCAGTATCCCACCTACTACTTAGAATGGTGGGGTTGTAATCAACCCGATAACTAGGGAGTCCTGTGAACCAGAAGCCAACCCGCTCCGAGCAGCGAGAAGCAGCCAGGGCCAAGGCCCGCGAACTTCGCACCGAGAACGCCAAGAAGGAAAAGCGCAACAAGTTGCTAATTCAGGTCTCGGTGGTTTTAGTGGCCCTGGGTATCGTCGGCGGCATTGGAACAGTGATTGCCCTAGAGGCGGCCAATCGGGCCGATGCACCTGAGGTTTCCGAAGTGCCTGAGAACCTAACTGCGCTTGGGGGACTCAAGATGGGAATTGGTCTGCAGGCATTTACCCAGACCAAAACTCCAACTGCCGATGCAGGCGGAGACATTCCAGAGATTGTTGTCTACGTCGACTACCAGTGCCCAATCTGTCAGGCATTTGATATCCCTAACAATCCCCAGCTCAGATCTTGGACAGACACTGGTGCGGCAACACTTGAAATCAGACCAATTTCATTCCTAGACCGTGCATCACTGAATGAGTATTCATCGCGTGCAGCAAATGCGGCTTTTTGTGTAGCTAACTTTGCTCCAGATTCGTTCTTCGATTTCCATGAGTCAATGATGGTAAGCCAACCAGCAGAAGGTACCGAAGGTCCTTCCAACGATGAGCTTTACGAACTAGCCGTAAAGAGCGGAGCGGAATCTCAGCAGATCAAGGGCTGCATTCAGAACAAGAGTTTTGCCGAGTATGTAGCTCAGCACACACAGAATGTCTTAAATGAGCCACAGCAGGGAATTACCGTTTCTGGAACTCCAACTGTTTTGGTTAATGGAAAGCAATACACCTGGACAACTGGGGATGAACTGGTTTCACCAGACAACTTCGCCGAGTTCGTGCAGGCTGTCACTGCCAAGTAAGAACAGCTGACTTGTGGAGAGTTTTTAGAACTCGCTGAACATCATCGCGCCGATTATGGCGCCGATGAACATGCCCAGAAGTGTTCCCAAAATACCTACCGTTAAACCAACTGGCGCTAGGCGCTCTTTCTTAACCAGTCCAATTACTCCCAAAATGATGGCCGCTGGACCAAAGACGATTGGGAACAGAAGAAGAGAAACGGCACCTAGAACTATCGCAAGAATCGAGAAGGTGTTCGAGGGGTTGGTTGGGGTTGGTGGGGTTTGCTCTGACATAAGACTCCTTTTAGGAAGAACTTTGCTTCAGCCTAGCCCCGTGGGTTCCTCAAACTCTTTTCTGAGTCTGGTGTCTAGATTTCCTTGCCCCAAAACAACGAGACAATACCCATATTCGGGTTCTGTCATGGCAAAGTGCTAACAGAAGAGTTTTCAAACCAAAGGGTTTACTTGAAGCAAAGCACAATTTCAGCAGTTGTCGTTTCCTCGCTTGTCTTGGTCGGCACCTTAGTGATTTCAGGAAATGCCCAGTTCGTAGCGAACGATGGGTTTTGGAGGGTCTGTGTCGATAACAGTACAAAGCAGGTGAAGTACTCGAGAGATTGGCTTCGCTGTCCTAAAGGTCACACTCAAGTGAGCGTCGGAGCTATCGGACCGCAGGGACCACAGGGACCGCGCGGAGATCAAGGCTTTCCTGGAGCGACAGGCCCGGTAGGTCCCCGAGGAGCGACAGGAGCCACAGGAGCAACAGGTGCGACAGGACCGCGAGGGTACATAACTGAGCTTTCAGTTTGTGATGGCACCGATGCTGGCACGGTGGCAGACGAGCTGTGCAAAATTGGCATGACTGGACCTGGTGGTGGAATAGTTTTCTTCATCGACTACATGGATCAGTATTCGAGCTTTTGTGCCACAAGCGATTGCAACTATCTGGAGGCTGCCCCTGCTGATGCATCAAGTTACGTGGCTTGGTGTTCAGTAAACACCCTGCTGAATTTAGGTGATCGAGACAAAATGGCGATAGGTGCCGGTCGCACCAACACCGACACGGCCGATACAACATGCGCTAGTGGTGCTATTCAGACTGCTGTCGATTATGTTTCTCCCTCATTCAATGGAACCACTAAGTCAGACTGGTGGTTGCCATCCATTGGCGAACTCATGGTCATGTATTCCAATCTGCGAACGGCAGGTGTTGGCTTAGCTAGCGATGGATATTGGAGTTCCACAGAAATCTCTGAAGATGATGCATGGTGGCAGGATGCAAGAACCGGGATTCAAGAGAGCGCTAACAAATTGACTAATAGCCGTCTCGTTCGCACAGTTAGAGCCTTTTAGAACGGGTAATTTGGCACTTTTGACTCGTCTAGACTCCTGGCGATGCGAGCCACTAAGCTCCGCAAGTCACAAAACGCCAGTAAACTTTCATAGTTTCAGGCCGACCTGGCGCAATTGGTAGCGCACCGCACTTGTAATGCGGGGGTTACGGGTTCGAGTCCCGTGGTCGGCTCCAGTTAGATAAGAGCCTCAACCAGCAGAGTAATCAGCGGAGCTGCTACTAGTGCAGGCAACAGTGCAGCCACGCTAATCATTCGAATTTGAAGAACCCTCAGCCCAGTTGCCAGTAGCAGGATTCCGCCAGTTGCAGTGATCGAAGCCACGACCGCCGCTGGCATGAGCGCTCCTAGAAAAGCTGCTGCCACTGTAAGAAGGCCCTGCCAAATTCCAACTGGAATTGCAGAAAAAGCAACACCCCAGCCAAGTGCTGCAGCGAAGGCGATTGCCGTGAATCCGTCGAGCGTACTTTTCAGTGCGAGTGTTTCTATGCCCTGACCAAGACCATCAGAGAGTGCTCCTAGAACTGCCATTGGGCCGATCGTGAAGAGTAGCGATGCATTGACAAAACCTTCAATGAATTTCTCGCGACTCTGACCGCCAGTTTTCTTACTGGTTTTTCTCTGCAGCCAGCTTCCAAAGTTTTCTAGCCTCTCTTCAATTTTTAGAAGAGAACCTGTGATCCCACCAACAATCAGCGAGGCTAGAACGACCAGCAGAGTACCCGCCGCAGTGACTGCCGCAACAAAATCTTTATCCCACAGCGCCATCAGGTTCATCGCACCTATTACTAAGACGACAAGACCCATCGCGTCTGTCAATAGCCGAGACATCTTCTCTGGAAGTCGATTACCAATCAGAACACCAATGGTTGCGCCGACGACAATTGCGACAACGTTGAGAATCGTTCCAAGTCCCAGCATGGGAACTCCTCTTATTTAGTTTTTAGACTTGAAGGTGATGCTCACGGAGTTGATGCAATATCTATCACCGGTTGGTGTTTGAGGAGCATCTTCAAAAACGTGGCCGAGGTGAGAACCGCACTTTGAGCATCTGACCTCAGTGCGCACCATTCCGTGAGAGCGATCCTCAATGTATTCGATCGCCTGGTTGTCCTGGGGTTTATAGAAGCTAGGCCACCCGCAGTGGGAATCGAACTTGGTGTCTGATTCAAATAAAAAGGCATCGCAGCCTCGGCAGTGATAGCTGCCAGATCGCTTTTCTTCGAGCAGCTCCCCGGTGTAGGCCCGCTCGGTCCCAGCCATGCGAAGAACGTGGTATTCAAACTCGCTTAGCTCTTGGCGCCACTGCTCATCGGTCTTGTAGACCTCATACTTCATTTTGGCCCTCCCGGGGGTTTATAACCGTTCTGTAACTAATCTGGACCCAGGGACTATCCCTTAGGGAATATCCAGAATAGGCTGTCCTTGTCGAGCAGGACCTAGGTTGAGCCCGATGCACGTGTGAATTACGCACGTGGACTAAGCATCAGGAGCAACAATGGCACAAGGAACCGTCAAGTGGTTCAACTCCGAAAAGGGTTTTGGGTTTATTACTCAGGACGACGGACCGGACGTATTCGCACACTTTTCAGCAATTCAGACGGATGGCTACAGAGAACTCAAGGAAAACCAGCGAGTTCAGTTTGACGTCAAGCAGGGCGACAAGGGCCTGCAGGCTGAAAACATCACGATCCTCTAGAAAACAAGCTAAAAATGGGACCCCACCCAAGGGTGGGGTATTTCCACTTGCACTCTGGGCCCAAGAGTGCTAAAACTGAGTTAGCACTCGCAGAAGCTGAGTGCTAATTCAAGTCTTAGTGCAAACGGGAGAAACCCACATGGCAAAACTCATTATTTTCAACGAAGAGGCACGTCGTGGCCTCGAGCGCGGCCTGAACATCCTGGCCGACACCGTGAAAGTGACCCTCGGTCCTCGCGGTCGAAACGTGGTGCTCGAGAAGAAGTGGGGCGCCCCCACCATTACTAACGATGGTGTCTCGATCGCTAAAGAAATTGAGCTATCCGATCCATTCGAGAAGATCGGTGCCGAGCTCGTCAAAGAAGTAGCAAAGAAGACCGACGACGTCGCAGGCGATGGAACCACTACCGCAACCGTTCTGGCTCAGGCTCTTGTCAAAGAGGGTCTAAGAAACGTTGCAGCCGGTGCTGATCCAATCAGCCTCAAGCGCGGAATCGACAAGGCCACCGAAGCTGTCACTCAGACTCTTCTGAAGATGGCAGTCAACGTTGAGACCAAGGAGCAGATCGCTGCTACCGCTTCCATCTCGGCAGGTGACAGCACCATTGGTGAGATCATCGCTGAGGCAATCGACAAGGTTGGTAAGGAAGGCGTTGTCACCGTCGAAGAGTCAAACACTTTTGGTATTCAGCTTGAACTGACCGAAGGTATGAGATTCGACAAGGGATATGTTTCCGCCTACATGGTCACCGACCCAGAGCGTCAGGAAGCTGTCCTCGAGGATGTCTACATCCTGATTGCTAACAGCAAGATCTCCAACATGAAGGAGCTGCTGCCAGTTGTTGACAAGGTCATGCAGGCTGGCAAGCCTCTACTGATCATCGCCGAGGACATCGAAGGCGAAGCTCTAGCAACTTTGGTTGTGAACAAGATTCGTGGAATCTTCAAGTCCGTTGCCGTCAAGGCTCCAGGCTTTGGAGATCGTCGCAAGGCAATGCTGCAGGACATCGCAATCCTCACCGGCGGTCAGGTAATCGCCGAAGAGGTTGGTCTAAAGCTCGAGAACACAGATCTTGCAATGCTGGGAAGAGCTCGCAAGGTGGTAATCACCAAGGACGAGACCACCATCGTTGAGGGTGCTGGAGACGCTTCACAGATCCAGGGTCGCGTTGAGCAGATTCGTCGTGAGATTGACAACACCGATAGCGACTATGACCGCGAGAAGCTGCAGGAGCGCCTAGCCAAGCTGGCCGGTGGCGTTGCAGTAATCAAGGCAGGAGCTGCCACCGAGGTTGAGCTAAAAGAGCGCAAACACCGCATCGAAGATGCTGTGCGCAACGCCAAGGCTGCAGTCGAGGAAGGCATTGTTGCCGGTGGTGGTGTAGCGCTGCTTCAGGCAGGCAAGACCACTTTTGCAACTCTCAAGCTAGAAGGCGACGAGGCAACCGGAGCTCAGATTGTTCGCGAGGCAATCTCTGCACCACTAAAGCAGATCGCTTTCAACGCAGGTCTAGAGCCAGGCGTGGTAGCCGAGAAGGTTGCAAACCTTCCAGATGGCCACGGACTAAACGCTGCAACCGGTGAGTATGTCGACATGCTCAAGGCCGGAATCAATGACCCTGTGAAGGTAACTCGCTCTGCCTTGCAGAACGCTGCATCCATCGCGGGACTATTCCTCACCACCGAAGCCGTGGTTGCCGACAAGCCAGAGCCACCAGCTCCAGCAGCAGGTGACCCAAGCGGAGGCATGGACTTCTAAGAAAAGTCAACTAAGAAACAGGGTGGCGATTGCCACCCTGTTTTCTTTTTACTTATTTAGCTTGAAGCAGAAGGTTGCACCGCCACCGGCAGTTTCATCAACCCAAATACTTCCGCCGTGGGCGTCGACTATCGATTTGGCGATGGCCAGGCCAAGACCCGAACCTCCGGTTTCTCGGTTTCTCGAATTGTCTACTCGATAGAAGCGCTCAAAGATTTTCTCTCTCAGGCTCGCTGGAATACCTTCGCCACGGTCAATGACTTTGACCACAACTTCTTTTTCCTGCTCAAGAACTTCGACAGTAATCTCGGAGCTACTCGGAGCAAATCTCGACGCATTGGCCAGCAGATTAGTTAGCACCTGCTTTATCCGATCTGGGTCGATTGTCACAATCAGTTCTGCAGGAGCCGATGCCAGACGGAAGCTGACTGACTGGTTCGAAACCGCTGCATCCTTGATGCTCTCTTTAGTCAGCCCAACCAGATCAATCGGTTCCTTCTTTAAATTACCCAGCTCATCCATGCGCGTAAGGGTTAGAAGGCTCTCAACCAATCCGCTCATGCGAATAGCTTCACTTTCAATTCGGCCCATTGCTTCGCTTAGATCCTGCTTGCTCTTGATTGCACCCATTCGATACAGCTCGGCATAACCGCGAACCGTAACCAGTGGCGTCCTGAGCTCATGGCTTGCGTCAGAGACAAACCTGCGCATTTGATCAAGGGTTTTGTCTTTGCCCCTGACGGCAGACTCAATCGAATCAAGCATGCTGTTCAGGGCCTTGTTTAGCCGCCCAATTTCTGTTTTCCCATGCCGTTGGACAAGACGTGAGGAGAACTTTCCGCTTTTAACCGCTTCCGCAGTTCTCTCTACTTCCTTCAAAGGCCTGAGGGCAGAGGTGATAGTTAGCCAAATACTCAGACCCGATAGAAAAACCAGCAGAACCCCAAAGCGACCACCAATCACCGCGTATTCATTGATGATTTGGCGATTGGTATTGATTGGCAGGGCCACCACGACCGATCCCTCTGCTTGCTGCAGCGGCAGGGCAACGATTCGCCACTCCTGATTCGGCCCGGGGACATCAACTTCAGCATCAAATGGCACACCACCAAATTCCAATACTTTGTCCAGGGTCAGGTTAGAGAAATTCGGAACTTCTCGACCACCTCCGGTTGCCGAAACCAGTCCTAGGAATTGATTTGCATCTGCGTCCAGAATTGCGATGTAGTAATCGCTTCGAAGCGCGGGAAGAGTTAGGTCACCGGTGGTGACTCTAACCTGGAGCCTAAGGGGATTCTCTTCACGCAGCTGGTTGGCGGTTGCAATCAAAAGATTGTCTGTGTTCTGTTGCAAATAAGTTGAGAGCAGTGCAACGGTCCCGGCGCTTGAAATTGTAAGAAGAAACCCGATTAGAAAAATCGACATTGTGGTTAGCTTTGCCCTAAGAGAAACTCTCTCCCAGGCAGCTAAAACACGATTTTTCAATTACTAAGCCTTAGGGCCCTTCAGCATGTAACCAACTCCGCGCTTGGTAACAATCAGCGGCTCTTTTGAAATCGGATCTAGCTTCTTACGTAGGTAGGAAACGTAGGACTCAACAATTCCCATTTCACCATTGAAGTCGTACTCCCAAACGTGATCAAGGATCTGAGCTTTGGTGAGGACACGGTTTGGGTTGGTGGCAAGGTAGCGAAGCAGTTGGTATTCGGTGGGGGACAGCTCAACCGGCTTTCCTGAGACGGTCACCTCGTGAGCTTCTTCGTTGATGGTTAGCTCACCCACAACAATCTGCGACTGGGTCTGGTCCTTGCCAGTTCTGCGCATGATTGCGCTGATTCGAGCAATGATCTCATCGAGACTGAATGGTTTAGTCACGTAGTCATCGCCACCAACTGTTAGTCCCGTGACTTTGTCTTCGGTGTCGTCCCTAGCAGTAAGGAAAAGGATTGGAACCTCAATACCGAGACTACGAATCTTCTTGGTCACGCCAAAACCAGAAATATCAGGGAGCATGACATCCAGTAGAACGATGTCTGGTTGGTTATCGACAATCTTGTTGATTGCCTCGTTGCCATTGGCGGCGGTTAAGACCTGGTGCCCCTGGAAGCGCAAGCTGGCCGAGAGCAGGTCGCGAATGTTCGGTTCGTCATCAACTACCAAGACCTTGAGATTTTCCATATAAATAGTCTGCCTGAGAAGGCTGGAAGAAATCTGGGAGCGACCTGAGACCTAGATGTTCTCGGCATTCATGATTTCGTAGGAGTAGCCCTGCTCTGCCAAGAACCGCTGGCGGTTTTGGGCAAAGTCCTGCTCTACGGTGTCCCTAGCAATCAGGGTGTAAAAGAGTGCGGTTCGTCCGTCCTGTTTTGGTCTGAGCAGTCTCCCAAGTCGCTGGGCCTCTTCCTGACGAGAGCCAAAGGAGCCGGAGATTTGAATAGCGAGCGAGGCCTCGGGAAGATCGATTGAGAAGTTGGCGACTTTGGATACGACCAATGCAGGGAGTTTTCCTGTTCGAAAGTCCTTGAACAGTTTCTCTCGCTCATCAACCGGTGTCTCACCGGTGAGCTTAGGGATGCTGAGCGCCTGAGATACCTCTTCAATCTGATCAAGATACTGTCCAATGATCAGAGTTGGTTCTGCGGGGTGTTTGTCCAAAAGTTTTCTCAGCATCGGAAGTTTTGCTTTTGCGGTTGCCGCAATTCTGAATCTGGCATCAGCATCGCTGATTGCGTAATTCATTCTTTCCTCATCGGGAAGACTGATTCGGATTTCAAAACACTTTGCGGGTGCGATGTAGCCCTGGGCTTCAATGTCTTTCCAAGGCG
>JACCDU011123148.1_pt1 | contig 19045 bp, 19 predicted proteins | sample 7446081 | NCBI WGS metagenome assembly JACCDU01 (sample SAMN15323447, study PRJNA562643) | freshwater metagenome | isolation source: river surface water | place: USA:Blue River Watershed | collected 2017-08-17
AACGCCGGCGGCGAAGCCAGCGTGGTGGTGAACAACGTGTTGGCCGGCAAGGGCAACTACGGCTTCAACGCCTCCAACGACACCTATGGCGACATGATCGAAATGGGCATCCTGGACCCCACCAAAGTGACACGCACTGCTTTGCAAAACGCAGCGTCTGTGGCCTCTTTGATGTTGACCACCGAGTGCATGGTGTCAGAAGCGCCAAAAGACGAGTCTGGTGCTGGCGGCATGCCTGATATGGGTGGCATGGGCGGTATGGGTGGCATGGGCGGCATGGGCATGTAATGGCCCGCTGCTGTGCCTGAGGGCCTTGGCCCTCTTGCCCACACGCCAAGCCCCACGAGCGATCGTGGGGCTTTTTCTTTGTGCGTACACTTCCTGCATCAGGAGATGCCATGACCGTCACGTTTCAAAAACACCATGCCACGATGTTGCTCAAGTACTCGGGCATCAGCTTCATTTCAGGCGCCGTGAACCACGGATTTTTCAGCGGCGAACGTTCGCTATGGACGGCTGGCCTCGGGGTCGTGCTCTTTGTCTTTGCGGCCTGGGTGGAACACCGTCAAAGTGATCGCACAACGGATTCGCAGGGCCTGGCGCAAGCTCTGGTCTGGGGCACCCTGTTGTCGATCGGACTGGGATTTTTCACCGGGGGCCTGCAGCACTTTCCGGACTCCCCCGCCCGCAGTGCCTGGGTGGTGCCGCTGGGCTTTGTGTTGTCGGTCCTGGCGCTGGCCTTGAGCTCTCCACAACTTTGGCAGCGTGCGGCCATGGCGTATGCCTTGGTCGGTGCGGCTCTGGTGGCCGTAGGCAGCTGGAGTGCTTACCAGTGGTTGCTGGGCCATCCGCAATGGGCGACCAGCGGCCACAGCCATGGCGAAGAAGCCGCACACCCTGCAGGGCCTTTGGCCCAAGTGGTCAGCCGCAGCATCGCGGTGCGGATGGACGATCAGATGCGCTTCACGCCGTCGACCCTGGAAGTCCAGGCTGGCGAAACCATCCGTTTTGTGGTGCACAACGCAGGCCAAACCGCCCATGAAATGGTGCTGGGCCAAGCCGAGGAGATTGCCGCCCACAGCGAAGCCATGAAGGCTGCAGCCAATTCAGGCTCAAACAACCACCACAGCCACGGCACCGGCATGGCCATCACGGTAGGTGCCGGTCAAACGGGCGAACTGGTGGTGAGCTTCCCCAATGCCATGACGCTGCAAATGGCTTGCCTGATACCGGGCCACTACGAAGCGGGCATGCGCGGCACACTGAATGTGCTGCCCGCCGGTGCCGCTAAACAGCAAACACCTGCAGCACCGCCCTCAACATCTGCTGCGCACGACCACAGCACGCACAAACACTGAGCCCGCCAAGCTGCGGACAAAGCCTCAAGCTTCGACGATGTCGAAGCTGGTGGTGATCTCGGCGGTTTTGCCCAGCATGATGCTGGCCGAGCAGTATTTGTCGTGGCTCATGGCAATCGCACGCTCCACCGCGCTGGCGGGCACGCCTTTGCCGGTGACGGTGAAGTGCATGTTGATCTTGGTGAAGACCTTGGGGTCCACTTCGGCGCGTTCGCTGCTCAACTTGACGCTGCAGCCGCGCACATCGTGACGACCGCGCTTGAGGATCAGCACCACGTCATACGCGGTGCAGCCGCCGGTGCCGGCCAGCAGGGTCTCCATCGGGCGGGGGGCCAGGTTCTGACCGCCGTTTTCAGGCTTGGCTGCATCCGTTGCGCCGTCCATGGCGATGACATGACCCGAGCCGGTTTCGGCCAAAAATCCCATACCGGATCGTGTTCCGGCAGCGCCGGTCCAGGTGACTGTGCATTCCATTGTGTTGTCCTTGTGTATTGCGCTGGCCGGGTGATGACCGTTGCGCTTGGGTACCGATCGTTTACGGATTTTCCGGCCTACTTTTACATGTTTTTGCAATTTGAGACGGTCAACTTGCTGCAATGCAACAAAAACGCCGCTACAATTTCGCACATGCGTGCTTTTTTGCATGCACCTTTTGTCTCCTCCACCCTCCGAAAAGGTGGATTTGCCCCGAACCGCAAGGCTCGGGGCATTTTTTTTGGCCCGTTATCATCAGGGGCAAACCACATTGAATGTGGCAGCCATGTGCTGCCAGCTGCCCGCCATGTCCAAACACCTCAAGCCCGCCGACTACCTCAAGAAAATCCTGAACGCCAAGGTCTATGACGTGGCCACCGAGTCGGCGCTGGAAACCGCCAAAAACCTGTCGCGCCGACTGCACAACAAAGTGCTGCTCAAGCGCGAAGACCAGCAGCCGGTCTTCAGCTTCAAGCTGCGCGGGGCCTACAACAAGATGGCGCACCTGACGGCAGAACAACTCAAGAAAGGCGTGATCTGCGCCTCGGCCGGCAACCATGCGCAAGGCGTCGCGCTCAGCGCCAGCAAGCTGGGCACCCGCGCCGTGATCGTCATGCCGACCACCACGCCCCAGGTCAAGATCGACGCAGTCAAGGGTCTGGGTGGCGAAGTGGTGCTGTTTGGCGAGAGCTATTCCGACGCCTACAACCACTCGGTCATGCTCGAGAAAAAACAAGGCCTGACCTTTGTCCATCCCTTTGACGACCCCGACGTGATCGCAGGACAAGGCACGATCGCCATGGAGATGCTGCGCCAGCACCAAGGCCCGCTCGATGCCGTGTTTGTCGCGATTGGCGGTGGCGGCCTGATCAGCGGCGTGGCCAACTACATCAAGGCAGTCCGCCCCGAGGTGAAAGTCATCGGCGTGCAGATGAACGACTCCGACGCCATGATCCAGTCGGTCAACGCCAAAAAACGCGTGACCTTGCCCGATGTGGGCCTCTTCTCGGACGGCACCGCTGTCAAGCTGGTGGGCGAGGAAACCTTCCGCGTGTCGCGCACCTTGGTCGACGAGTACATGACCGTAGACACCGATGCGGTGTGCGCTGCCATCAAGGACATCTTCGTGGACACCCGCTCCATCGTGGAGCCTGCAGGTGCTTTGGCTGTCGCCGCGATCAAGCAGTACGTGGCACAGCACAAAACGAAGGGCGAGACCTACGCCGCCATTCTGTGCGGTGCCAACATGAACTTTGACCGTCTGCGCTTCGTGGCCGAGCGCGCCGATGTGGGCGAAGAAAAAGAAGCCCTGTTTGCCGTGACCATCCCCGAAGAGCGCGGCAGCTTCAAGCGCTTTCTGGAACTGATCGGCAACCTGCCCGGTGGCCCGCGCAATGTGACCGAGTTCAACTACCGCATGAGCGATGCCGACAAAGCCCATGTGTTTTTGGGACTGACCACCCACGGCAAAGGCGAGAGCAGCAAGATCACCGCCAACTTCAACAAACAGAAGTTTGCCGCGATTGACCTGACCCACGACGATCTGGCCAAGGAACACATCCGCCACATGGTGGGCGGTCACTCGACCCTGTCACAAGACGAGCGCTTGCTGCGCTTTGTGTTCCCCGAACGTCCAGGTGCCTTGCTCAAGTTCTTGAGCCTGATGCGCCCGGGCTGGAACATCAGCCTGTTCCACTACCGCAACCAGGGCGCCGACTACGGCCGCATCCTGGTCGGCCTGCAAGTGCCACCCAAAGACGACAAAGCGTTTGCCAAGTTCCTGGACACACTGGGTTATCCCTACGCTGAAGAGACCCTAAATCCGGCTTACAGGATGTTTTTGCGCAGCTGAATTGATCCCCGTTCAGGGGGCTTGAAGCACAGGCAACTGCAATTCACGCAGAGCGGGGCCATCCACGGCAGCGCCCAGCAGCGCTCGCCGAGGCCCCAAACTTTGCAGAACCAAACCATCGCTCACGGCCTGCCCCACTCGAAACGGCTTGGGTGGCAGTCCGTCCAGGGCGATCAAGGCGCTGCCCTGACCGTTGGGGCCTGCAATGACCCCCAGCAAGGACAGGCGGCTGGCATCGGGGGTCGCCACCGACTCTGTGCTCACCAGCCCCAAGGCACGCGGCAACTGGCTGACACTGGCTGGCACAGCCTGCGGCGCAGAACTGACCACTGTGGAGCGCACCAGCTGTGGCCCTTGCGGAAAGAGCCAGAACCAATACCCGGCGCTCAGTGCGGCAGCACACCAAAGCAGCCCCGCCACCCAGGAGGCCGCAGGGACACGAAGCGCAAAGGATTGGCGGACAGAACTCATGCGCAGATTATGATGGAAGCCATGCAAAACCAACTGTCCCCCCGCTCACGCCGCCAGCGCGGTTTCACCCTGATCGAACTCATGGTCGTGTTGGCCATCATTGGCGTCTTGGCCGCCCTGATCGTGCCCAATGTCCTCGGCCGCGCCGACGATGCCCGCATCACCGCCGCCCGCACCGATGTGGGCAACCTGATGCAGGCCCTCAAGCTCTACAAGCTGGACAACCAGCGCTACCCCAGCGCCGAGCAAGGCCTCAAGGCCCTGATCGCCAAGCCCGGCACAGAACCGGTCCCCGGCAACTGGAAACCCTACCTGGACAAACTGCCCAACGACCCCTGGGGCCGTGCCTACCAATACATGAACCCCGGCATCAAGGGCGAGGTCGATGTGCTGTCCTTTGGCGCTGACGGACAAACCGGCGGCGAAGGCAACAATGCGGACATCGGCAGCTGGCAATAAACCAGGCTCTGATCGCGGCTTCACTCTGTTGGAGTTGCTGGTGGTGGTGGCGCTGATCGCCATCGCCACGGCAGGCGTCAGTCTGTCCCTGCGTGACAGCGCAGACAGCGCCCTCGAAAGGGACGCCAACCGCCTGGCCGCCCTGCTGGAAACAGCAAGGGCCCAAGCCCGCGCCAGCGGCCTGCCCGTCGTCTGGCGCAACACCCCCACCGGCTTTGTGTTTGAAGGACTGCCCGCGCCGGGTCTGCCACAGCGCTGGCTGCATGAGCACACAAAGACCACGACCTCACAGGCCGTGGTGCTCGGCCCTGAACCACTCATCCCTGCGCAAAGCATTGGCTTGACCAGCACCACGGGCACAAGTCCCACTTGGTGGGTGGTCAGCGATGGTCTGCGCCCGTTTCAGGCGCAACGCACACCCGAGTGGGCAGCACGATGAACGTCGGCCAGCGCAGCGCACGAGGTTTCACCCTCATCGAAGTTTTGGTGGCACTGGGCATCGTGGCCGTGGCCTTGCTCGCTGGCCTGAAAGCCACCGGCTCGCTCAGCCGCAACGCCGACCGGCAAACCCTGAGCCTGCTGGGCCAGATCTGCGCAGAAAACGAATTGATCCGTTTGCGCCTGCGCAGGCAATTGCCGGACACCGGCAACAGTCAGCACGAATGCCTGCAACTCGGCCACCCCTTGCAAGTGGACATGGCCGTCCAGCCCACGCCCAACCCGAACTTCCGGCGCGTGGATGCGCGGGTCAGCAGCCAAGGGACCTATGTGCTGCAGTTGTCCACCGTGATGGGGCGCAACTGATGCACCGCCACCCGCGCTCTGCACGGCCCGATGGCTTCACCTTGATCGAGGTGCTGGTCGCCATCAGCGTGATGGCCCTCATGTCGCTCATGGCCTGGCGCGGACTTGACGGCATGCTGCGCACACAAACCGGCCTGCAACAACGCGGCGATGACATCCGCACCCTGCAAGCGGGCTTGGCCCAATGGCAAACCGATCTGGACCAATTGAGCGAACTGAGCGGCACACCCAGCTGGAACTGGGACGGCAAGGTGCTGCGCCTGACCCGTCGCGCCAACAGCCCCGCTGAAGCGGTGCAAGTGGTCGCCTGGACCTGGCGCAACAACCCGGACAGGCCCGGTGGCGGCGATTGGGAGCGCTGGCAATCGCCCCCTTTAACGCAGCAGACAGACTGGCGCAATGCCTGGGCACAAGCCGAACAATGGAGCCAAAGCCCCGACTCCTTGAGCCGAGCCAGACAAATCCGGATTCACCCCCTGGCAGGCTGGCAGCTGTTTGTGCACCGTGGCGGCAGCTGGGCCAACCCCTTGTCCAGCGACGTGGTCAACACCAGTGACAACACCACCACAACTGGCACCACCCCCGATGGTGTGCGCCTGGTGCTCACCTTGCCCCAAGGCCCTGCCGGAGCGGGCACCTTGACCATGGACTGGATTCGCCCCACCCTCTCGGGGGCTGCCCCATGAAAGCCCAAAAAGGCGCTGCCTTGCTGGTGGCCATGCTGACCGTGGCCCTGATCGCCACCTTGGCCAGCGCCGCTTTGTGGCAGCAATGGCGACAGGTCGAAATCGCGTCGGCCGAACGCGGTCGCAGCCAGACCGCCTGGATGATGAACGGCGCGCTCGACTGGACACGGCTGATCTTGCGCGAAGACGCCATCGCCCCGCAAAGCAGCGGCGTGGACCACCTGGGCGAGCCCTGGGCCCTGCCGGTACAAGAGTCCAAGCTGTCGACCTTTTTGTCACAAGACCAGCAATGGCGCGAGGGCGATGCCGAGGTCTTCCTCTCGGGCCACATCACCGATGCGCAATCGCGTTTGAACCTGCGCAACCTGCTGGTCAACGGTCAGCTTTCCGCGCCCGAACTCGTGGCCTGGACTCGGCTTTTTGAACGCCTGAATCTTCCGCTCAGCGAACTCGAACGCCTCAGCCACCAATGGGCGCTGACGTCATCGAGCGAGAAGCCCACGGCCAACACCTCAGCGGCCAATGCCCCTTTGGTGCCCCAACGCACCGCCCAACTGGTGTGGCTGGGTCTGAGTCCTGCCACCGTTCTGGCACTGGAGCCCTTCGTCACCGTGTTGCCTGAGCCCACCCCGCTCAACCTCAACACCGCCCCAGCCGAAGTGCTCATGGCCAGCGTGCCCGGACTCGATCTGGCCAGTGCCCGGCAACTGCTGGCGCAACGTGAGCGCAGCCCCTGGCGCAGCCTCGAAGAGGCCCGCCAAGCCTTGGGCCCCTTGGGCAAAGCCATCGACAGCACACACCACAGCGTGCAGAGCAACTACTTTGAAGTGCATGGCCGCATGCGCATTGATCAGGTCGTTCAACAAGAGCGTGCATTGGTCAAGCGCGAAGGCCAACAAGTGCGCATGCTCTGGCGTGTCCGCTCGCCCTTGTTGACAGCAACTGCCCCCCTACAATGAAGAGCTCATGCGCACCTTGATGCTTCAACTCCCGCTGGGCCAGCCCGACGCCCACACGGCCTACGCTCACACTTGGATTCAATCCGAGCCCTCTTCTGCGCCCCTGAGCCTGAAATCGGCCCCTGCCCACTTGCTCCCCGCCGCAGAGCGCCACACCGATGTGGTGGCCCTGGTGCCAGCTGCCGCGCTGTCCTGGCACAAAGTGGATCTGCCCGCCGGTCTGCACAAACAAGGCAGCCGCATTGAAGCCGCGCTGCAAGGCCTGCTCGAAGAGCGCCTGCTCGATGAGGCCGCCCAATTGCACATGGCCCCGCCGCCCCAGTGGAAACATCTTCCCAGTGTCTGGGTCGCGGTGTGCGACCGCGCCTGGCTCAAAGCCCATCTGTCGGCACTGGAGTCCGCCGGTTTGACGGTGCACCGCATCGTGCCCGAATTCGCACCCGACACCGAGGCCCTGCACATCACCGCCACTGGTGACAGCACCAGCGGCTGGCTGTGGCTGCGCCAAAGCGGGCGCGGCGTCTGGGGTTTACCTTGGTCTGCCGTTCAAAGCGCCACACTGGGCCTGAGCACCGAAGAACGCGAAGCGGCCACCATCGATGCCGAACCCGCCTGGGTGGCGGCTGTCTCCGACAAGTTGGGGAGGCCCGCCAAGCTGGTGCCGCCCCACCAACATTGGCTGGCCGCACTGGGCAGTGACTGGAATCTGGCCCAGTTTGAATTCCAGGCCCACGCCCGCGCCAGACACCTCAAGGCGGTACAACGCGCCGCCAGCCAGGTGTGGCAACACCCGCAATGGCGCATGGCCCGCTGGGGCCTGGTGGCCTTGCTGGGCGCGCAGCTGATCGGCGTCCAGGCCTGGACCTGGAAAACCCGCGCAGACTGGCAAGCCCAACAACAATCGTGGACGCAGATCCTGCGCGACACCTTCCCCGACACCACCGTGGTGGTCGATGCCCCTTTGCAAATGCAGCAACAAGTCGCACGCCTGCGCGAAGGCTCGGGCGCGCTCAACCCGGCCGATCTGGAGTCCATGCTGGCCGCCCTCGGTCAGGCCTTGCCTCCAGGTGTGGCTGCGCCGCGCCAGTGGGCCTACCAGCCCGGCCAATTGCGCTTGAGCCAATGGCCCCTGCAAGCCACCGAACAGGCCCAAGTGCAACAACAGCTGAACCCCAAGGGCTACCAACTGCGGGCCGACGACGAGAGCTGGCTCATGAGCGCAGGAGCATCACGATGAAAGCCGCCTACACCGCCTGGTCCGCGCACGCACGCGCCTTCTGGCAACAACGCAGCGCACGCGAACGCCAAGGCCTGCTGCTGGCCAGCGCCTGCATCGCCCTGGCCCTGCTGTGGCGCGTCGCCCTCGCCCCCGCCCTTCAGACCTGGCAAGAAGCCCCCGCCAAACAAGCCTGGCTGGACCAGCAAAGCCAACAGATGCAAACGCTGCGAGCACAAGCGCAAGGCCTGAACACAAGCCATGCCCTCACCCGCCGCGAAGTGGTGCAATGGCTGCAGGCGCACCTGGAAGACCTGGGACCGGGTGCCCAACTCCAACTGCAAGCCGATACCGCCCGTCTGAGCCTGCAGGCAGCGCCCGCGCAGGCGCTGGCCAACTGGCTGAGCCAGGCACGCGAGAACGCCCATGTGCGGCCTCTTCAGGTCCAACTCCAGCAAGTGACAAACCCGCCCCCTTCCAAGCCGGGCGCAACCACGGCCTCCCCCGGCATGGACAGCGCCGTGGACAACGCCGTGCGCTGGAGCGGCAGCCTGCAACTGCGCCTGCCCTGATTCCCCATGAAAGCCACCACACGTCACACCCCCTCCTCCGGCAGCGCCTGGCGCTGGTCGGTCTGGGGCGCAGTGCTGGGCGCATTGCTGGCCACCGCCGTGTGGGCCCCGGCCCGCTGGCTGACCTGGTCGGTGGCCCAAGCCAGCCAGGGACAGGTGCAGCTGAACAACCCGCGCGGCACACTCTGGCAAGGCTCTGCACAACTGACGCTCAGCGGCGGTGCCGGCAGCCGCGACGCCCAAAGCTTGCCCGGACGCCTGCACTGGCGCATCACCCCCGGCGCTCTGAACTGGGGCCTGCAGCTGCAAGCCGACTGCTGCATGCCCGTGCCGCTGCAAGTCCAATTGCAGGCCGGCTGGTCCACCTTGCGCGTGCAGCTGACCGATCACCAATCACGCTGGCCCGCCGCCTGGCTGTCGGGTCTGGGCGCGCCCTGGAACACCCTCCAAGCCGATGGGCAACTGCAACTGCGCACCGAAGCCCTGCAACTGCAATGGGCCGCGGGTCGGCTGCAAATGCAAGGTCTGGCCGAACTCGATGCCGTGCAGATGAGTTCCCGCCTGAGCACCCTCAAGCCCATGGGCAGCTACCGCGTGCAAGTGCGCGGCACACCCCAGGGCACCGCCACACCCGAGTTGCAGCTGAGCACCTTGCAAGGCCCGCTGCAATTGCAAGGCCAGGGCCAGTGGGTCGGATCGCGGCTGCGTTTTTCTGGCGAGGCCAGTGCCGAAACGGGTCACGAGGCGGCCCTGTCCAATCTGCTGAACATCATCGGCCGCCGTCAAGGCACGCGCAGCCTGCTTTCTTTGGGATGAACCCATGCACACACTGAACACACTTTTTCAATCAAGCCGCCTGTCGGTCATCGGCTGCGCTGTCATGCTGCTCATGGGCAGCACCGCACTGAGCTGGGCGCAAGCACCCGCCAGCAAAACCAAAGGCAAAGAGCCGATCACGCTCAACTTTGTGAACGCCGACATCGAAGCCGTGGCCCGCACGCTGGCCAGCCTGTCCGGGCACAACGTGGTGGTCGATCCCCGCGTCAAGGGCACCATGTCCTTGTCCAGCCAGGTCGCGGTACCGCCTGCCCAGGCCCTGCACCTGTTTGCCACCCAGCTGCGCACGCAAGGCTTTGCCCTGATCGAGTCGGCAGGCCTGTACACCGTGCTGCCCGAGGCCGAAGCCAAGCTGCAAAGCGGCACAGTCTCCGCGGGACCGGTGAGCGCCAGCAGCGGCCAGGTGCTCACACAGATTTTTCGCCTGAACCACGAAAACGCCAACAACCTGGTGCCCGTGCTGCGGCCACTCATCAGCCCCAACAACACCATCAACGTGAACCCCGGCACCAACGCACTGGTGATCACCGACTACGGCGACAACCTGCAGCGCCTGGGCCGCATCATTGCCGCGCTGGACGTGGCCAACGCCACAGGCGTGGAAGTCATTCGCTTGCAACACGGCATCGCCGCCGACATGGCGACCATGGTGCAACGCCTGATCGACTCGGGCGCAGCCTCCGGCACGGCAGGCGCAGCCCCCGCAGTGCCCGGACAAACCGACTCGGGCTTCAGAACCACCGTGCTGCCCGAAACCCGCACCAACGCCCTGATCGTGCGCGCCGCCAACCCGGCCCGCCTGGCCCTGACGCGCAGCCTGATCGAACAACTCGACCAGCCCAACGCCAGCGGCGCAGGTGCCGCCAGCGGCAACATCCATGTGGTGTACCTCAAGAACGCCGACGCCACCAAACTGGCCACCACCTTGCGCGCCGCCATCAGCGCCAGCGCCACCGGGGCCAACGCGAGCACCAACACCCCAAGCTTCACAGCCCAGCCCGCCAACAACAGCACACCCGGCAACACCAACGCGACCTCGGCCCAACCGTCCACAGGCGGGCAAATCCAGGCCGACCCGGCCACCAACGCCCTGATCATCACCGCGCCCGAGCCGCAATACCGCCAACTGCGCAGCGTGATCGACATGCTTGACCAGCGCCGTGCGCAGGTCTTTGTGGAAAGCCTGATCGCCGAAGTCAGTGCCGACAAGGCCGCCGAGTTTGGCGTGCAGTGGATGAGCGGCACCGGCACCGGCAGCAACACCGTGGGCGTGATGGGCACCAACTTTTCGGTGGGCGGCACCAATTTGCTCACGCTGGCGGCCAACGCGGCCAAAGGCACTTATGCGGCATCGCCCGGCTTCAACATCGCAGCGGGCCAGCAGCGCAACGGCGTGCTCGCGCTCGGCGCACTGGCGCGGTTTTTACAAACCAATGGCGATGCCAACATCCTGTCCACGCCCAACCTGCTGACCCTGGACAACGAAGAAGCCAAGATCGTGATTGGCCAGAACGTGCCGTTTGTGACCGGGTCTTATGCGGCGGCGGCAGCCGGAACAACCAATCCTTTCACCACCATTGAACGCAAAGATGTCGGTCTGACGCTCCGCGTCAAACCCCAAATCAGCGACAACGGCACGGTCAAGATGCAGGTCTACCAAGAGGTCAGCAATGTCGATGCCAAATCCATCGGCGCCAAAGACGGCCTGATCACCAACAAACGCTCCATCGAATCGAGCGTGCTGGTCGAAGACGGCTCCATCGTGGTGCTGGGCGGTTTGTTGCAAGACGACACCAGCGCCAGCCAGGAAAAAGTCCCCGGCATTGGCGACATCCCCTTGCTGGGCAACTTGTTCAAAGCCGAAACCCGCAGCCGCAAGAAAACCAACCTGATGGTGTTCCTGCGTCCGGTGGTGGTGCGCGATGGCGCAGCCACCGAAGCCTTGTCCTTGGGCCGCTACGAGCAAATGCGCCTGAACCAGCTGAGCAACCAGCCCGCAGCCACGACCGCCATGCCCATCGAAGGCGCGGCCGTGCTGCCCAGCCTGAGCCCGGTGGTACCCGCCACCCCGGTGGCCAAGCCCTGAGCCCATGCGAGTTGCCGTGCGCCACCCTCTGCCCTACACCTTCGCCCGCAGCCACCGGCTCTTGCTGGAGAGCGAGTCCGACAGCGCCCTCCTCTGGCTGTGTGAGGACAGCGACCGCTCGGCCCTGTCCGAGGTCATTCGCAAATTCGGCGTTGAGGGGCTGGAGATCCAGCACACCAGCAGCGCCGACTTGAACCACCGCATCCACCAGGCTTACTCCGGGGGGCAGGCGCATGGCGCGTCGACGGCGGCCGACGTGGTCAGCGAAGTCGAGTCAGACGCCGACCTCTCGCGCATGATGCAAGAGCTGCCCGCGGTGGAAGACTTGCTTGAAGCCAGCGACGACGCCCCCATCATCCGCATGCTCAACGCCTTGCTCACGCAGGCGGCACGCGATGGGGCCAGCGACATCCACATCGAGCCCTATGAGCGCCACTCCAGCGTGCGCTTTCGCATCGACGGCACCCTGCGCGAGGTGGTCCAGCCCAACCGCGCACTGCACGCCGCCCTGATCTCGCGCCTGAAAATCATGGCCGAACTCGACATCGCCGAAAAACGCCTGCCGCAAGACGGCCGCATCAGCCTGCGGCTGGGCAGCAAAGCGGTGGACGTGCGTGTCTCCACCCTGCCCAGCGCCCATGGCGAACGCGCCGTGCTGCGCCTGCTCGACAAAAGCGAGGCGCGCTTGACGCTCGAAGCCGTGGGCATGCAAGGCCGCGTGCTGCAGCAAATCGAGCAACTCATCAGCCAGCCCCACGGCATCTTGCTCGTGACGGGCCCGACCGGCTCGGGCAAAACCACCTCGCTGTATGCCGCACTGCAGCGGCTCGATGCCGCGCACAACAACATCATGACGGTGGAGGACCCGATCGAATACGAGCTGTCCGGCGTGGGCCAAACCCAGGTCAACAGCAAAATCGATCTCACCTTTGCCAAGGCCTTGCGCGCCATCCTGCGGCAAGACCCGGACGTGATCATGATCGGCGAGATCCGCGATTTTGAAACCGCGCAAATCGCCATTCAGGCCTCGCTCACCGGCCACCTGGTGCTGGCCACGCTGCACACCAACGATGCCGCCAGCGCCATCACGCGCCTGACCGACATGGGTGTCGAGCCCTTCTTGCTCAGCTCGTCTTTGCTGGGCGTGCTGGCCCAACGCCTGGTGCGCCAGCGCTGCAAGGCCTGCGCGGGCGCGGGCTGCGACGCCTGCGGGCACACCGGCTACGCAGGCCGCACCGGCATCTTCGAGCTGCTGGTGGCCAGCGACGAGATACGTGCCCAAATTCACCAAGGCGCAGCCGAGTCTGAAATCCGCGCCACCGCCCTGCGCCAAGGCATGGTGCTCATGCGCGACGATGGCCAACGCCTGGTCGATGCCGGCATCACCAGCGCCGAAGAACTGCTGCGCGTCACACGCGACTGATCGGCCATGTTGAACGCACGCGCTCATGGACTCACGCTGTTGCAGTGCATGGCCTGTGTCGCGGCCTGCAGCCTGGCCTGCGACAGCCGAGCCCAAACCACGGCCTTAGCTGACGCACCCGCAGCGCCGGGCCCCCAACCCTGGACCTACAGCATCGGCCTGCGCACCGAGATGCCTGACTTGCGACAGCCCGGCTCCCTTCAGCTGCGTGCCAGTCTGGGCTTGCGTTACGGGCGCTGGCGCATCGGGCAAACCGATGGCCAAAACTGGCACCGCTTTGGCCAGGCGCTGCAAGACAACAGCCTGACCTACGACCTCAAGCAAGACAGCCGATGGAATGTCTCCCTGTCAGGCAGCATCGTCAATCTGGACAACAGTGGCCAATTTGACGCCCTCAAAGCCGGACGAAAAACCTTGCGTGCCAAAGCAGGCCTGGACTACCGCTTGCCCAACCGGTGGTCGCTGGGTCTCATCGCAACGCAAGACGTGTTCATGCGCGGCGAGGGCACCACCCTGTCCCCCGTCGTGAACTACCGCCAGCCCTTGAGTGAAGACAGCACCTTGATGTTCAGCCAGTCTCTCACCTGGGCCAATGCGGCGCACTGGCAAACCCAGCAGCACCTGAACCCGAGCGCCGCGACCCATCAAGGCACCGGTTTTGGCGAACTGGGCACACAGCTGGCCTACCGGCACAGGCTGAGCCGGCACTGGGCTTTGTTCAGCCAATTGGCAGCGCAACGCGCCCTGCAACCGATCGTCACAAGCTCTTCCACTTCTGCCCCCTACTGGAATTATTCGGCCCAGTTGGGCGTGATGTATTTCGACCAGTAAAGCCCACGCGCCATGCCCGCCTACCGCTTTGAAGCCCTGCAAACCGACGGTGCCACACGCCACGGCGTGATCGAGGCCGACAGCCTCAAGGCCGCACGCAACCAATTGCGTGCGCAGTCGCTGGTGCCGCTGGAGGTTCAGCCCATCGCCAGTGGATCGGCGCACAGCGACGGACAAGCGCTGCCCTGGTGGCAACGGCCCGTGGGGCGCAACCGCGCTTTCAGCAGCAGCCAAAGGGCCGTGTGGACCCGGCAACTGGCAGGTCTGGTGGGCAGTGGCCTGCCCATCGAGCGGGCGCTGTCGGCCCTGGCCGATGAGGCCGACGACGACAAGCAACGCCAGCTGATGGCCGCCATCCGCGCCGAGGTCAACGGCGGCAGCAGCCTGGGTCACGCCTTGGCGCAACACCCCGGCGAGTTCCCGGCCATCGACCGGGCGGTGATTGCCGCTGGCGAGCAAAGCGGTCATTTGGGCATGGTGCTCGAACAGCTGGCCAATGACCTGGAAGAACACCAGAACCTGCGCGCCAAACTGCTGGGCGCGGCCCTGTACCCGGCCATCGTCAGCCTGGTGGCCTTGGCCATCGTCATCTTTTTGGTCACTTCGGTGGTGCCGCAAGTGGCGGGCGTGTTTGCAGGCACCAAGCGGCAGCTGCCCATGCTCACAGTAGCCATGCTTGGGCTGAGCGACTTTGTGCGCCACTGGGGCTGGCTTGTGCTGGGGCTGGCAGTCATGGGCATCACGGGCTTTCGCATGGCCTTGCGCCAACAGGCCTTGCGCTTGAAGTTCGATGCCGCCTGGCTGCGCTTGCCGCTGGTGGGGCGTCTGGCCCGCGGCTACAACAGCGCCCGCTTTGCGTCCACCCTGGCCATGCTCACGGCAGCCGGTGTGCCTATCCTCAAAGCCCTGCAAGCCGCCGCCGACACCTTGTCCAACCAGGCGCTGCGGGCCGATGCGCTCGAAGCCCTGGTGCGTGTGCGCGAAGGTGCGCCACTGGGTTCGGCCTTGTCACAACATGGCCGCTTTCCGGGACTGCTGGGGATGTTTGCCAAGCTGGGCGAACAAACCGGCCAGCTGCCGGTGATGCTGCAACGCGCCGCCCAACAACTGTCCACCGAGGTCCAACGCCGCGCCATGGCCCTGGCCACGGTGCTGGAGCCCTTGCTGATCGTCGCCATGGGCGGCATGGTCATGCTGATTGTGCTGGCGGTGCTGATGCCCATCATGGAACTGAACCAATGGGTCAAGTGACCCGAAGGAGCCCACATGCCCGTCACGCTTGAAGGTCAACTGGTCGTCGCGATTTCTTCCCGCGCCTTGTTCGACTTTGAGGAAGAAAACGAAGTCTTTGAACAAGGCGATGACCGCGCCTACATGAAGCTGCAGCTCGACCGGCTCGAAGCACCTGCACGGCCCGGCGTGGCGTTCTCGCTGGTGCGCAAGCTCCTGGCCTTCAACGACGCACAAGCCCAGCGCGTGGAGGTGGTGATCCTCTCGCGCAACGACCCGGTCTCGGGCATGCGGGTGTTCCGCTCGGCCCAGCATTACGGCCTGCCCATCCAGCGCGGCAGCTTCACGCGCGGGCAGTCACCTTGGCGTTACCTCAAGCCACTCAACGCCAACCTGTTTTTGTCCACACACCTGTCCGACGTGCGTGCCGCTTTGGGCGCAGGCGTGCCCGCTGCGCAGGTGTACCCGCACTCGGCACGGGCCTCTGACGCCTACCCCCACGAAGTGCGCATCGCCTTTGACGGTGATGCCGTGCTGTTCTCCGACGAGGCTGAACGGGTGTTCCAGGCCGAAGGACTGTCGGCCTTTCAAAAACACGAAAGCGACAAGGCCGCGCAACCGCTGCTGGCCGGCCCTTTCAAACCGCTGCTGGCGGCGCTGCACCGCTTGCAACAAGAAGGCACGCCCGCCATGCGCATCCGCACCGCGCTGGTCACGGCACGCAGCGCACCCGCGCACGAGCGCGCCATCCGCACCCTGATGGACTGGAACATCGAAGTGGACGAAGCCATGTTCTTGGGCGGTTTGCCCAAGGGCGAGTTTCTGCGCGAGTTCGAGCCCGACTTCTTTTTTGACGACCAGACCGGTCACATCGAATCGGCTGCACGCCATGTGCCTTCGGGGCATGTGGCCTCGGGCATCTCCAACGACTGAGGCCTCAGTCAGGCACAGCAACAGGCCTGCGCCCCTCGCGCCGCGCGATCCACACCGTGGCCCCCAAAATCACGGCGGCCCCCAGCCAGGTGGACTGGCTGGGCACATCGCCAAAAATCAGCCAGCCCAAAAGCGAAGCCCAGACCAGGTCCAGAAAACGCAAAGACTGCGTGGCCGAGATGTCGGCGATCGAAAACGCCCGCGTCAGGCAGTAATGCCCCAAGGTGCCAAACACCCCGGTCAAGGCAAAACCAGCCCACTGCCACAGGCTGGGCATCTGCCAATGCGGCAGCGCCATCGGCAAACTCAACACAGTAACGGTGATGGCCTGCCACAACACGATCACGCCGGGCTTTTCGTAACGGGTCAGGGCCTTGGTGATCAAAAACGAGGCGGCAAACACCGGCGCAGAAGACAGCATGACCAGGTTGTACCAACCGCCCGCGCCCGACATCTTGGGCAAAACCACCACCAGCACACCGGCAAAACCGATCAAGGCCGCCACCCAACGGTCGCGGCGCATGGTCTCGCCCAAAAACCAGGCCGCCCCCAGCATGATGAAGATCGGCCCTGTGAAGCCAATCGCCGTCATGTCGGCCAGCGGGATTTGCGGCAAAGCCGTGAACCACAGCACCAGCCCCAGCGTGTGCACCGCGCCACGCCAGAACTGGCCCCGGATGTTGATGGGTTTGTACGCCTGCCAGCCGTCGCGCAGCACCCAGGGCAACATGACCAGAACGCCCATCAGGTAACGCAAGAACTGGGTTTCGTAAGCATCGAGCTGCATGGACAAGCCACGCGCCACAGTGTTGAGGAGGGAAAACAGCACGCCCCCGGCAACCATCCACAACATGCCGCGCACCGGCGCAGGCCAGCTGGCCAATAGGCGCAAGCTGCGGCGGTGGGCAATGGCGGCACGTTGAGAGGCCGAAAAAAAGGGCTTGCGATGTGTCATGCAAGCCCCGTGCAGAGAGGATGGATCACAGGCCCATGATAGGCAAGGCCTGTGCAGTGGTCAGTCGCTTGGGTTACCCCACAAGGAATCAGAGCACCGTCAATTTGACTTGCTTGCCCACCTTGGCCAACAAATCAATCAACGCATCCACACTGAACTTGATCGCCTTTCTGTTGATCGCGTCCGACACCCGGGAGGGCGCAATCCCCAATATCTGCGCCGCCTCATACTGCTTGAGGCCCTTCTCCTGCATCCACTGGTTCAACTCATCCATCAACGCATGCTTGAGCGCCTGTTTGTCATCGGGCTTGCCCAGCACCCGCAATGACCCCACGGACTTGCGCAGCGTACCTCCGATTTCATCGGGCATGCTGCTCAAGGCCGGGCGCAATTGCAGGGGCAACTGACTGCGCTGGCTGGGGGCACCAGCCCCCCTGAATGGGAAAGGATGGTTCATGATTCACTCACTCCTTGCATATGAATGTCATGAGCCTCAACCCACGTGCACCTGCGTGATGTGCTGGTCGATCAGCACCTGCAGCGAAGCATCGGCGCTGTGGCTGTAGGCGTTGTACGTCACGCCGCCCTGCACCACTGAACCGCTGGCCTGCCAGGTGCCCTGGGCTGCGCCCGAGTCCAGCAAGTTGCTCAGGTTCACTGCATCGTTTGCATCACCCTGCACCTGAAGCACATGCTGGCCGCTGGCGTTGGTGGGCAGCTGCAGCATGTCGCTCACGTTCAGGCGCAGCACCTCGGGGTGGGTGTTGGTCATCTCGGCCACGCCGTCCTTGAGGACTTGCGTGAGGTCCAGCGTGGGCAGGCTCTGGTTTTGCAACCAGACGTCGGCCAGGGTGTGCTGGGTGCCATCGGTGGTGGTGTAGCTGCCCAGCAGGCCCACGATATTGCCGTTATTCTGCAGGTCCGAGGCTTGCGCGTGCAGGCCCAGCGAGGCGATGCCCAACGAGGCCAGCGAACGCAGCTCGCCGGCGTCGGTCTGGCCGTCGCCGTTGGCGTCCACCCAGACCTGCAGTTGTGCAAAAGCGGCGTCCTGGCTGTTGATCACACCATCGCCATTGCTGTCGAGGCCGGCCAGCGCAGCAAAGCCGTCGAGGGCTTTCTGGCCGTTGGCCAGCGTGGTGCCCGAGCCAAACAGTTCTGCGCCGTTGTCAATCAGGCCGTTACCGTCCAGGTCGCGCACCAGCAGGCCGTCGCCACCGGCCACCCAGGCCGCGCGTTCGAGCTGGCCGTTGGCGTCCAGGTCAAACACCGTGCCGCCCAGCAGATTGGTGGTTTCGATGCCATCGCCATCCAAATCCAGCACCAGCGGCGTGAGGCCTGCTGGGACTGTGGTCTTGTCTGCGTTGCCAGAAACAGTCAGGCTGAAATTACTCGAAGTGCTGATGACCGTACCCGAGTAGGTTTCGACCTTGGCCGTGAATGTATGTGCACCCGCAGACAAGGGATTGACGACCGGCAAGGTCCAGGCACGGGTCACAGGATCGACCGTTGCAACACCAATCAGGGTCGCGCCCTCATAGACACGAACCACTTCGTTGGCAGCCAGTGCAGCAGACAGCGTGCCCGTCAGCGTCGGCGTGTCATCAATGACCGTCGTTCCCGAAGTCACATTGGTGCAGGTCATGGTGGCGGTCAGCTCATCCATGAACCATGTATCACCCGTGGTGGTTTTTGCCTTGAAACTTGTAGCGCGTGCGGAACCGAGGTCGTACGTGAAGGTTTGACCGACATTGTTGGCTGTAAAGCTCGTGGTGGCTGTTGATTCATTTTGAAAACTGAGCCAGTCTGAGGCGAATTCACGACGAAATTTGAGCCACGTTAACCGCATATCCTGCTTATTTTTTGGGCAGGAGCGTGCAGGAGTGATTAACGTGGGAACAC
>JACCDU011312668.1_pt1 | contig 19014 bp, 17 predicted proteins | sample 7446081 | NCBI WGS metagenome assembly JACCDU01 (sample SAMN15323447, study PRJNA562643) | freshwater metagenome | isolation source: river surface water | place: USA:Blue River Watershed | collected 2017-08-17
ACGCACACGGTGACGCAGGCCGAGATCGACAGCAATGGCGGCGGTGACGGCCTGCTGGAGAACACGGCCACGGCTGACAGCGACGAGACCGATTCCGACACGGACGATGCCGATGTGCCGGTGGACCTCAACCCTGCCCTCATGATTGAAAAAGTGACGGTCTACAACGGGACTACCGGTGACGGGCTTACCGGTGTCCACGTGGGTGATGCCATCGGCTGGCGTTATTCGGTGACGAATACCGGCAATACCGCATTGACGAACGTGACCGTGACGGACGACAACGGCACGTCGCTGAATCTGGCGGATGATTTCTTCGCAGGCTATGTCAGTGGCGATACCATCGCCAATGGGCTCTTGGACGTCGGCGAAACCTGGATCTTCGAGGCCAACGGGACGGCTATCGCGGGCACGTATTCGAACATCGGGACGGCCGAGGGTGTTGCCGCCGACGGACAGGAAGCCATCGATTCGGATCCCAGCAGCTACACCGCCATCCCCCGCGAAGCCCTGATCGCCCCGACCGGCACCACGCCGTACCAGTACATCAGCGGCACGGCAATGACCTTCCAAGAGTACTACGACTATCAGGGTGGCGTGATCCAGTACAGCGTCAAGGGTGGCAAGATCAACCAAACCAACCCGGGTGTGTTCTTCTACTTCACCGGCGCGTCAGGCGATATCGTTGGTGCCGATGGTGCAGATGCCGGTACTGCTGCCGATACGATGACGGTCACGGTCGACCAGACTCGGACCGGTGGCTCGACCAGCGCCTTCCTGCCGCTTAACAACAACAATATCCAGCTGTACAAGGTCAACGACCTGAACAGCAATGGCACGGTAGATAGCGGTGATTCGTTGACGACAATCAAGCTCAACAGCAATCAGATTTCGGTCAACGCGGACGGCGATGTATCGGTCACCTTCACGCCGGATGCTGTCGGATCGATGTATGTCATCTCGGTCAAGTACCAGACTTCGACCGTCGTTGGCAACAACGTTGGCACTAATCCCGGCGCCTGGCCGACGGTGAACTACAACTTCGACACCGTCCTGAACGGCGGCATCATTGAAACCTACGATGGCGGTGTCGATCTCGCGCCCAAGCCGGCGAACCCGATGTTGCTGGCCGGCGAAGGGGGTGATGGCGCCCATGCGGTCAACCAGCACCAGATGCATGCGCTGGTGCAGGCCGCCATCGCCTACTGGGCGGCTCAGGGCGAGGATGTCAGTTCGCTGCAGGATGTCAGCTTCGAAGTTGCTGATCTCGGCATGCAAGGTGATGACTGGATCCTCGGCCTCACCCAGGGTGATCACATCACGATCGACGATGATGCTGCGGGTCATGGCTGGTCGGTCGGCATCGGTGCGGTTGCTCCTGACCGGGTCGACCTGCTCTCGGTACTGGTCCATGAAATGGGCCATGTCTTGGGCATGGACGATGAAGCGCTGGGAGACATGCTCGCCGTCGGCGACCGGATGCTGCCGTCCGGCGATGCCGAAGGCGGCGATGAAGCTGTCGCCAGCCTGCCTGAGCAGGCCCAAGCCCTGGGCATGATCGGTCTGCAGGAAGCCGAGCAGCACGTCAACTTCAGCTGAAGCCTGCCCCTTGACCAGGTAGGTAGTGGCGAGACGGAGGTCCCTCGGGCCTCCGTTTTTTATTCGCTTGTTGCGTTCGTGTGGTGAGTCCGGCGTGTACTACGCAAAAGCCTCCATCGCCGTACTGTGCACATTCAAACCTGCGCATTAAGCCGCAAGCATTCACTTACATTTCAATGAACCGTTGATGCGATTGTGGCCGTCTCCGCACAGAAGCCGGCCATTTGCTTTGAGGCATCCTTGCCGGACGGTTAGCACGGGACTTACGATCTTTGCAACTATCGGGGAATGTCCCCCAAACGTGCGAGGAGAGTGCAAATGTCCCAATCCATGTCGAGCGATCGCGAAACCGTTTCCACCAACAGCGTTGCCCCGGAGGGGCCCAACGCCGTGCAGATCGGGCTCCGGTTGCGTGCATCAGACAACAGCGGGCGAGCGATCGTTTCCAACATCAGCTCGGTCCACCTGAGCTCGGGCATGGCCTTCATCGACTTCGGCTTCATCGAACAGTCGGCGCTTTCGGGAGCAGCGCGCGCCGCACGCGGCAGCGATGGCAAGCAGCAGATGGTCGATGGCCGCCTTGAGTGCCGCATTGCGATGGGCCTAGGCGACGTGGCCCAGCTGGCGCGCCAGCTGCAACAAATGCTGGCCAATGCGAACCGCCGCCCCGCGCCTGCGGCGGACGCGGATGAGCACATGATGCACGGCCCCGAGACCAGCCTGCAGTAAGCGCCAGATCCAGCGCATGATCCGGCGGCGTCAGCGCCGCCGGCCAATTCACCTCAGCCGGGCACAACCATGACGACCCTGACCCATCCCACGGCCCGCACCGGTGCGGACACTGCGCCAGAGTTGCGAGCGGTCGTTGCTGCCTGCCGTACGGCAGTCGTCACGGCGGCCTTGTTCAGCCTGTTCATGAACCTGCTGCTGTTGGTGCCTTCGCTGTACATGTTGCAGGTTTACGACCGCGTACTGTCGACCGGCAGCGTGCCGACGCTGGTAATGCTGACGCTGATCGCGACTTTCCTTTTCATCGTCTTCGGCGGGCTGGAATGGCTGCGTTCGCAAGTGATGATTGTCGCCAGCATGCGTTTCGAAGCCATGCTGGGTCCGACCGTGCATGACGCGATCTTTGCGCGCACGCTGGCCACGGCCGGCCGCCAGGCCAGTGCACAGCCGCTGGAAGACCTGGACAAGGTACGGCAGTTCGTCACGGGTCCCGGATTGTTTGCGCTGCTGGATACACCGTGGGTGCCGGTCTACGTCGCGATCATGTTCGTGTTCCATCCGTGGATGGGCGTCGCAGCCTTGTTTTCGATTGTCGTGCTGTTGGTCTTCACGTTCTGGACCGAGATGGCGACAGGCGACTTGCTGAAAGAAGCCAACCGCGCCAACGTCGCCGCCAACCAGCAAACGGTTTCGCACCTGCGCAATGCCGAGGCGATCGCTGCCATGGGCATGCTGCCGAGCCTGCGCGAACGCTGGCTGGGCGAGCGCAATGCCGCGCTCGACGCACAGCATCGTGCCAGCGCGCGTGCCGGATTGATTTCGGCGATGTCGAAGACCTACCGGATGACATCCCAGTCATTGATCCTCGGCCTGGGCGCATATCTTGCGATACACCACGAAATCACCCCGGGCATGGTGATCGCCGGCTCCATTCTCCTTGGGCGGACTTTGGCACCGATCGACCAGCTGATCGCCAGCTGGCGCACGCTGAGTGCGGCGCGCATTGGCTATGGGCGCATATCGGAATTGTTGAAGGCACATCCGACCAGGGATGAGCCGATGCCCTTGCCGGCCATACGCGGCGAGTTCCGTATCGAGAAGCTCGTCATTTCGCCGGCCGGTGTGCGACGTCCGGTGATCAAGGAGGTCACTCTGCAAATCCCGGCCGGCAGCCAGCTGGCCGTGATCGGGCCAAGTGCTGCGGGCAAGTCGACCTTGTTGCGGGCGCTGCTCGGGCTGCACCGCCCGGTCGCCGGCAGCCTCAGGCTGGATGCGATCGAACTCGCACAATATCCGCGCGAAGACCTCGGTCGTTCCATCGGTTACCTGCCGCAGGATGTGGAACTGCTCGACGGGACGATCGCCGAGAACATCGCACGCTTTGGCTTCATCGATCCGGAAGCCGTCGTCAAGGCCGCCAGGCGCGCCGGCGTGCATGAAATGATCGGCGCCATGCCAGAAGGTTACGAGACGCGCTTGCATGGCAATTTCACGCTGTCCGCCGGCCAGCGCCAACGTGTGGCATTGGCGCGCGCGATGTATGGCGACCCGGCCGTGGTGATTCTCGATGAGCCCAATTCCAATCTCGACGAAGCCGGCAACGCGGCGCTGCAACAGGCGCTGGCGGACCTGCGCACCTCGGGCACGACGGTGATCGTCGTCACGCATCGCTCGCAATTGCTGGAGCAGATGGATTTGGTGATGGTGCTGGTGGATGGCCGCATCTCTTGCCTGGGTACGCCGCCTCAGGTGGCCGAGGCTTTGCTGCAGCGGCGGCAGGCGATGCAGGCGCATGGCGCAACTGGTGCTAATGACGCCAATGGTAGCCAGGCCGGCAACGGCAAGGCGGCCTACCCGGCGCAAGGCGTCAATGGCGCCGGCGGCACGGCCAATGGCAGCAAGTCCCCGTCCGCGAATGGCGCCAAGCCCGTCGTTCCCTCTTCCGTTGCGCCTTCCGTGGAGACCCGGCAATGAACGCACCTGACAAGATCCATGCCCTGCCGTCGCGCAAGGCCACGCCGGGACTCGATCCGAAAATTGAGCGCAGCGAGCGTCGCCTGCGAGTCTTCGGCATCATCAGCGTGCTGGTGCTGTTTGGCGGGCTGGGCACCTGGTCGGCGTTGGCCCCGCTGGACAGCGCAGCAATCGGCCCCGGCGTGGTGGTGCTCGAAAATTACCGGATGGCGGTCGATCACCTCGAAGGCGGCATCGTCGCCGAAGTACATGCGCGCGAAGGCCAATGGGCGAAGAAAGGCGAGGTGCTCGTCACGCTGCAGGACGTGCAGCCGCGTGCGCAGCTGGAGCAGATAAAGGGGCAATGGTTCGTGGCCGTGGCGCGCGAATCTCGCTTGCTTGCCCAGCGCGACGGCAAAGGTCGCGTCGTCTTCCCGAAGGCCCTGCTCGACAACGCACGCGATCCGCGCGCAGCCGACGCGATGCGCGTGCAGGAGCGAACCTTCAGCGTGCGTCACCGCGCCCTGCAGGGCGAGATCACGCTGTATGAGCGCCAGATTGCCCAGCTGCGCGAAAAGGCGGTCGGCCTCCAAGAACAACGCTCGATGCGCGAGCGACTGGTCGACTCCTTCGAGAAAGAGCGCGGTGACTTCGAGGCGCTGGCGCGCGAAGGATATGCCGAGCGCCAGAAAGTGCGCGAGATGGAGCGCAACCTCGCCCTCAACGATGGTCAGCGCAGCTCCCTGGCCAGCGACATTGCCGGCACCGATGTGGAGGTCAGCGCCACGCAGGTAAAGATCCTGCAGCTGGACCAGACCTTCCAGCGCGAAGTTAACAAGGAACTGGCCGAGGTGCAGGCCGAGCTGTTCACGCTGCAGGAAAAGATGCTGGGGCTGGAGGACACGGTCAAGCGCACCGTCATCGTCGCGCCGCAGGATGGCGTGATTCACGGCCTCGCGGTGCATGCGCCGGGCGAAGTGATCAAGCCGGGTGCGCATTTGCTAGATATCGTGCCGGGCAATGAAAAGCTGATCGTCGAGGCCAAGCTGTCGCCGACCGATGTCGACCAGATCCGCGTCGGGCAGATGGCCGAGGTGCGCTTCACGGCATTCCGCCAGCGCGAAATGCCGAAGATCCAGGGCCAGCTGCAGACCTTGTCGGCCGATCGCATGATCGACGATGTCAATGGACAGAAGACCCCGTTCTACCTCGGGCGCGTGGTCATCACGCCGGAAGGCGTGCGCCAGTTGCAAAAGCTCAAGCTCGATCTCGTGGCCGGCATGCCGGCCGACGTGATCGTCAAGACAGGCGAGCGGACGTTCTGGCATTACCTCACCGCGCCCGTCACCGATCTCGTTACCCGTTCGCTGAAGGAGGACTGACATGCGTGCCAGCCGCTGCTTGCTGCACGCCTGTCTGGTGGCCAGCCTGAGCATGTCGGCGGCCGCCGTACAGGCGGAAGATTTGCTGTCTTTGTATCGAAATGCGGTGACCGATTTTCCAGCCTTGCGCGCGCGGGTGCTGGCCATCGGCCGCGCGCGCTCCGATGCCGATCAGGCGCAGAGCAAGCTCTACCCGCAACTGAGCGTGCAGACCTCGGCGTCTCGCAATGACTATCGCGACAATGTGGCCGAGCAGCGCTTCAATGGCAACCGCACCATCTTCAGTGCGCGCCAGGCCTTGCTTGACTTGCCGTCCAGGCACAGGCTGGCTGGAGCGAAGGCAGTCATCACCCAGGCCGAGCGGGAGGCAGAGCAGGCACGTACGGAGTTGTTCGGCCAATTGGCGGAACAGTACCTGCTGGCGCTGGAGGCGGAAGACGAGCTGATACAGCTGCAGGTCGAAAAAGAGGCGGCCGACCAGCAAGTCGAGCGCCTGCGCGCCATGCGCGAGCGCGAGATGGCAAAGATTACCGACCTGGCCGAAGCAATCTCGTGGCGCGAGCAACTGGTGACGCGCGAGATCGACGCCGTCAACAAGGGCGAAGCGGCGCGCACGCGCTTGCAGGAATTTACCGGCCGCACAACCGGCATCCTGTCGACGATGATGATGCGGGAATTTCCACCGGTGCCGGAATCGGTGAAATACTGGATCGAGGGATCGATGGCAGCGAATGCCGCGATTGCCGCCCGACAGGCCGCGGTCGAGTCGGCGCGTGCCGGCGTCGAAGCGGCGCGCGCAGACCACTACCCGCAGATTGCGCTTTCATTGCAGCGCAACCAGTCGAACCAGGACATCGACAATTCGCCGCGCCGTGACTTCACGACGGACAGCATTTCGCTCGAGATGCGGCTGTCGATCTATGAGGGTGGCCGGGTGAATGCGGCCACCCAGTCGGCATTGGCCCAGCTGGCCATCGCCAACGAGCAGCTGGACGCCTCGCGGCGCGAAGTGGAGCGTGATGTGCGCATTCTGTATGCAAGTGCGACAGCCAATCGCGCGCGAATCGACTCCACCAATGGCGAGGTGGAAGCACTGAACTACACGGTGCGCGCGCAGGAGCGCGGCTATGAACTGGGCGTGGTGACCGTGATCCAGGTACTCGATGCGCGGCGCCGCTTGCTGCGCTCGCGGGTGGACCAGGCCAAGGCGCGCTACGATTACTTGCGTGACCTGATCGGACTGCGCATGCGTTCGGGCACGCTCAGCGAATCGGATGTGATCGAGTTCAACCGCTGGCTGGTGCCGCGCTCGGAGTCGGTATCGCTGTCGGATTCGCTGGACAGGCCGGACTGGGCCGACATGCTGCGTGAGCAGCCGCGCTGGTAAGCGGGAACCGCCGGCGTCGTGGGCGGTTCCGCATCCAGCGAGGTGTGCCGGGGTATGATGCGGCTTGGTTCGCCACAGCTTTCGCGCGGCGCTGTCCCGGATCACGCCAGCAATGACAGTTTTCCCGTTTACTCGCCTCTTGTGCGCAGCCCTGATCGTATTGCCGCTGTCCGGCATCGCGGCAGAGCCTGCCTACAATTGCACCGGCAAGACCCATTTCATCCATCGCGGCGTACCGTCGACGGTGCCGGCTGACGCCACGCGCAGCTATCGCGTGAACGGCGACCAGATCGACGGGATGCCCTGCAAAATTTCCGATGCCGAAATTGGCTGCCACGGACTGACCCCGGAGCAAGCCTATCGTCGACTGCTGATCGACCGTACCACCGGCGCGGTAAAAGACACGATGGAATTGCCGACTTCGATGCTGGTCTTCGAAGGGCAGTGCAGGTAATTTCGCGCACGCGTCAGGTCCATGTCCAGCCAACAGTTACATCCCGCGCAATGGGCGGGCAGCGCCGACGGCCATATCTTTGCGACGGAATTCGGCGATGTCTATGCAAGTCGTGCCGGCGCCTGGGGGCAAGCCAGGGCGGTCTTCATCGATGGCTGCGGTTTGCCCGCGCAATGGGAGCAAGGCGCGTGCGTGCGCTTGCTGGAAACCGGCTTTGGCCTCGGCGTGAATTTCCTTGCGACCTGGGCGGCGCTCGAGTCCGGCGATGATGGTGTCCATCGAGAGCTCATCGAAGCAGGCATCGACAAGGATTGCCACGGCAGCGCAAGGCTGCAATACCTCGCCATCGAAAAACATCCGTTCACCCGTAACGACTTGCGCGATGCGCTGGCATTGAGCATTGCGGCCGCGCCTGCAGCAATCCGGTCACAGTTGGAGCGCCTCGCTGCGCGCCTGCTGGCGCAATGGCCGCCGATGATTCCCGGTTTCCATGCACTGGAACTGGATGAGCGCGTCAGCCTGACGCTGGTGTTCGACGATATCGAGAGCGCCCTGCCGCAGGTGGCCGGGCGCTTCGATGCGATCTTTCTCGATGGTTTCGCCCCCGATCGCAACCCGGTGATGTGGTCAGCGCCGGTACTGGCACAAGTCGCTGCATTGGCCGCACCCGGCGCGCGCTTGTCCAGCTGGTGCGTGGCCGGTGCCGTGAGGCGCGCCCTGGCCGATGCGGGATTTCAGGTCCAAAAACGTCCGGGCTACGGTGGCAAGCGCGACTGCTTGTCGGCACACTGGCCGAAGGGCGCGACACCGGGGCAAGCCGCAGTCGATGCGCCATTCATCGCAACGGCAGCGGGCGCGGCTGCAAGCGAGGTGATCGTCCCGGCTGAGGCCATCGTGATTGGTGCAGGTATCGCTGGCGGCAGCATCGCGCGCCAGCTCGCGCACCGGGGCGTGCGCGTCACCGTCCTGGAACGCGACCAGCCGGCATCCGGTGGTTCCGGCAATCCGGTCGGCGTGGTGCGTCCGGAGCCGGGCAGTGCTGCCAACCCGATCACTGAGCTGACTGCAGCCGGCGTCACTTGGCTGATGCGCTGGGTCGAGCGTTACGAAGGCAGCAGTCATCAAGGCCAGCAAGTGCCGCATGACTGGTGCGGCGTGTTGCGCATTGCGCGTGACGAACGCAAGCGCGAAAAGATGGCGCAGCAGGCGGGAACGGCCGACGCCGATTGGCTGCAAGCGGTCGCGCTCGATGAGGCTGCGCGCCTGTGCGGGACGATGCCGGCGGAAACCGGATTTCATCTGCCGCAGGCCGGCTGGATAGTGCCGCCGGCGCTGGTGGCGGCGATGCTGGATCATCCGTTGATCGACGTGCGCAAGGGCGCCGAAGCCCGTGATCTGCGCAGAGGAAGCGGTATCTGGCAGCTGGCGCTGGCCGATGGCAGCCAGCTGCAGTCGGCGCTCGTGGTGTTGGCGACGGCTTTCGATCAGGGGCTGGGGGCAACGCGCTTGAACATGGGACGCGCACGCGGCCAGTTGTCGATGCTTCCCATGCGAGAAGGCCGGACCTTGCACAAGGTCGTCTGCCGTGACGGCTACATTGCGCCTGCGGTGAATGGCTGGCACGTCGTCGGGGCGACCGTGCAACATGACGACGACGGTGCCGCTCGCCGCAGCGATGACGAACAGAATTTCGAGCGCATGCAGCGCTTGCTGCCGGGATTCGCCGGCAGTGCCGCCGAGTTGCAGAGTGGTCGTGTCGGCTGGCGCTCAACGACACCTGACCGACTGCCGCTGGTCGGCAAGGTGGACGAGGGCTTGTATGCCAGTCTCGGCCATGGCGCACGCGGTGTGACTTGCGCGCCGTTGTGCGGGGAATTTCTGGCGGCGATGATCTGCAATGAACCGCTGCCGCTGGGGGCGGCATGGATTGCACGCCTCGATCCGCTGCGGCGCGCATTCCGATCCGGGACGCCATCCGATTGACCCGTCACCCCGGCGAAAGCCGGGGCCCAGCGTCTTTGTCTTTCTTCGATCCGGCGAATGTGCCGGCAGAAGCTGAACTCAGGCGAACAGCCGCGCAAGCTCCGCGCCCGGATTCTCCGCCCGCATGAATGCTTCACCAACCAGAAAAGCATGCACATCGGCGTCGCGCATGCGCTTGACGTCGTCTGTCTTCAGGATCGCGGATTCGGTGACGACCAGCTTGTCGGGCGAGATGCGCGGCAGCAGGTTGAGTGTGGTGTCGAGCGTGGTCTCGAAGGTGCGCAGGTTGCGGTTGTTGATGCCCAGCAGCGGGGTCTTCAACTTCAATGCGGCGGTCAGCTCGTCGCCATCATGCACTTCCACCAGCACATCCATGCCCAGTTCCAGCGCACAGGCTTCCAGTTCAGCCATCAGGCCGTGGTCGAGCGCGGCCACGATCAGCAGGATGCAGTCCGCGCCCCATGAACGCGCCTGATAGATCTGGTAAGGATCGATGATGAAGTCCTTGCGCAGCGCCGGGATGTTGCAGGCAGCGCGTGCCTGCTTCAGGTAGTCGGGCGCGCCCTGGAAGAATTTTTCATCGGTCAGCACCGACAGGCAGGCCGCGCCATGCTGCGCATAGCTTTGCGCGATCTCGGCAGGGCGAAAGTCTTCGCGCAGCACGCCTTTGGACGGCGAAGCCTTCTTGATCTCGGCAATCACGCCGGCGCCGCCGGCTGCAATCTTGTTGCGCAGGCTGTCGCCGAAGCCACGGATCTGCGCGCGCGATTCGCGATCGCTCTCGACTTCGCGGCGCAGGCTTGCATAGTCCTGGTGCTTTTTGGCGGCAGCGACTTCGTCGGCCTTCACGTCCAGGATTTTGTTCAGGATGTCGGACATGGTTCTGCTTATGCTTTGGCGAAGGTCTGGGTGAACTTCGCGAATTGTTCGAGTTTGGCGCGTGCAGCGCCAGAGGCGATAGCTTCACGTGCGCGTGACACGCCATCGGCAATGCTGGCCGCAATGCCAGCCGCATACAGGGCAACACCCGAGTTCAGCATCACGATGTCGCGTGCCGGGCCGGTCGTGTTGTCGAGCGCTTCGCGAATCTTTTGTACGGACTCGGTTGCGCCGGCCACTTTGAGGTTGCGGCTGGAGGTCATCTGCAGGCCGAAATCTTCCGGGTGAATTTCGTATTCGCTGATCTCGTCATTGACCAGTTCGCCGACCATGGTGGCCGCACCCAGCGATGCTTCATCCATGTTGTCACGCGCCCAGACCACAAGCGCGCGTTTCGCGCCCAGGCGTTGTAGCACGCGAGCCTGTATCCCGACCAGATCAGGATGGAACACGCCCATCATGATGTTCGGCGCGCCTGCCGGGTTGGTCAGCGGGCCCAGGATGTTGAAGATAGTGCGGACGCCCAGTTCCTTGCGCACCGGGGCCGCATGCTTCATCGCCGCGTGATGGTTGGGCGCGAACATGAAGCCGATGCCGGTTTCATCGATGCATTGCGCGACTTGTGCCGGCTGCAGGTTGATGTTGACTCCCAGCGCTTCCAGCGCATCGGCGCTGCCCGATGACGAGGACACGCTGCGGCCGCCATGCTTGGCCACGCGCGCGCCGGCGGCGGCAACGACGAAGATCGATGCGGTCGAAATGTTGAAGGTATTGGCGCCGTCGCCACCAGTGCCGACGATGTCGACCAGGTTGTGGGCGTCCTTCACGTCGACCTTGGCCGCGAACTCGCGCATTACCTGCGCGGCTGCCGCGATCTCGCCAATCGTTTCTTTCTTCACGCGCAGCCCCATGGTCAGCGCGGCGATCATCACCGGCGACATTTCGCCGCCCATGATCTGGCGGAACAGGCCGAGCATTTCGTCGTGGAAGATCTCGCGATGCTCGATACAGCGCAATAGCGCTTCTTGCGGGGACAGGGTCATCGCAGCCTCAGGTTTCCAGGAAATTCTTCAGCAGCGCATGGCCATGCTCGGACAGGATGGATTCCGGATGGAATTGCACCCCTTCGATCTGGAAATCCTTGTGGCGCACCCCCATGATCTCGCCATCGGCGGTCCAAGCGGTCACTTCGAGGCAGTCGGGCAGCGATTCGCGCTCGATGGCCAGCGAGTGATAGCGGATCACCGTGTAGGGACTGGGGAGGTGCTTGAATACGCCGACGCCAGTGTGCTGGATCGGCGACGTTTTGCCATGCATGACTTCCTTTGCGCGAATCACCTTGCCGCCGAATGCTGCGCCTATGCTCTGGTGGCCGAGGCAGACGCCGAGGATGGGGAGCTTGCCGGCGAAATGCCTGAGCACCGGTACCGACACACCCGCTTCATGCGGCGTGCAGGGGCCGGGTGAGATGCAGATGCGCGTCGGGTTCAGTTTCTCGATCAGTTCGAGCGTGATTTCGTCATTGCGGTAGGTGCGGACGTCCTCGCCCAACTCGCCGAAGTACTGCACGAGGTTGTAGGTGAACGAGTCGTAGTTGTCGATCATCAGCAGCATGTCAAATCTCCCCGTCCAGGCCGTCTTGCACTTGTTCGGCAGCCCTCAGGACAGCACGTGCCTTGTTCTCCGTCTCTAACCATTCCATTTCCGGCACCGAGTCGGCAACGACGCCGGCTGCAGCCTGCGCATACAGCATGCCGTCCTTGATCACGCCGGTACGGATCGCGATCGCCAGATCCATCTCGCCACCGAAGGACATGTAGCCGCAGGCGCCGCCATAGATGCCGCGCTTGACCGGCTCGAGCTCGTCGATCAGTTCCATCGCGCGCACCTTCGGCGCGCCGGACAGCGTGCCGGCCGGGAAGGTTGCGCGCAGCACGTCGAGGTTGGTCATGTCCGGCTTGAGCGTACCTTCGACGTTGGAGACGATGTGCTGCACGTGCGAATATTTTTCGATCACGAATTTGTCGGTCACCTTCACGCTGCCGATCTCGGCGATGCGGCCGATGTCGTTGCGGGCGAGATCGATCAGCATCACGTGTTCGGCGATTTCTTTCGGGTCCGCCAGCAGTTCGGTCGCCAGCTTCGCATCCTGCTCGGGCGTTGCGCCGCGCGGGCGGGTGCCGGCCAGCGGGCGGATCGTGACCTTGCGGTCGCCGTCGCGCGTGGCTTCATTGCGTACCAGGATCTCGGGCGAGCTGCCGACGATCTGCATGTCGCCGAAGTTGTAGAAGTACAGATAAGGCGACGGATTCAGTGAACGCAGTGCGCGGTACAGCGACAGCGGCGAATCGACATAGGGCTTGCGGATGCGCTGGCCGACCTGCACCTGCATCAGGTCGCCGGCCATGATGTATTCCTTGGCCTTCAGCACCGCATTGAGGAAATCTTCCTTCTTGAAGTCGCGGATTGCTTCGGTGCGCACCGAGGCCGATGTCACCGGCACATCGACCGGGCGGTGCAGCATCGCGCGCAATTGCTTCAGGCGCTGTCTGGCGCGCGGATAGGCTTCGCCTTGCGTCGGGTCGGCGTAGACGATCAGGTACAGCTTGCCGGACAGGTTGTCGATGACGGCCAGTTCTTCCGTCAGCAGCAGCTGAATGTCGGGCACGTTAAGGTTGTCGGGCGGCGCCGTGTTTTCGAGTCGATGCTCGATGCAGCGCACGGCGTCATAACCGAAGTAGCCGGCCAGGCCGCCGCAGAAGCGCGGCATGCCGGGGCTGACGGCCACTTTGTAGCGCGACTGGAATTCGGCGATGAAATCGAGCGGATTGCCGTTCACGCTTTCGATCACTTCGCCGTTGCGAACGACTTCAATGCGCTTGCCATGCGAACGCAGCAGCGTGGTGGCCGGCAGGCCGATGAAGGAGTAGCGGCCGAAACGCTCGCCGCCGACCACCGATTCCAGCAGGAAGGTGTTCTTGCCCTGGTTCTGGGTCTGTGCCAGCTTCAGGTAAAGCGTGAGCGGGGTTTCGAGATCGGCGAAAGCTTCGGCGATCAGGGGAATGCGGTTATAGCCTTCCGCGGCCAGCGATTTGAATTCGAGTTCGGTCATGTTCTCTCCGGGGCCGCCATTGTAATGAAATGGAGGGGGCGGCGTGGCTATCGAAAAAACCCGCCGGTACAGTCGTGCACCGGCAGCAGGCTGTGATCAGGGATCAGGCTTGCCAGCGTCGCCACAGCCAGGCCTCGAAGGCGCCGGGCGGTGTCAGCTTAAGTTTTTTGACAAGAAACATGGTGGTGAGGATCAAGCGGCGAGGAGATCGGCCGCAACTTGCAACGACGCGACTATACCATCAGAGTCTATTGTTTGTACCGGTTTGCCATGGTTGTACCCGTAGGGCACCGTCAGCGAACGGCAGCCGGCAGCCCGCGCGGCTTCGGCATCATTCGACGAATCGCCGATCGCAACGACCTGCCCGGGCGCCAGTGCGAAGTCACGGCAGACGGTGAGCATGGGCAGCGGGTCGGGCTTCTTCTTCGGCAGCGAATCGCCGCCATACACGAGCTCGAAGTAAGCGGCGAGGCCGGTCTTGTCCAGCAGCGGCTGCGCAAAGGCGAGCGGCTTGTTGGTAACGCAGGCCAGCCGCAACCCGCGCGCCTTCATGGCCGCCAGGCCTTCGTGCACGCCGTCGTACACGGTGCTGTAGTCGCCGTTGATGGCGAGGTAGTGCCGCTGGTAGGTCGCCATCGCGAGGTCGAAGTGTCGTTCGACTTCATCGGCATCGAAGTCCACGCCTAGCACGCGCCGCATCAGGTTCTCCGAACCCTTGCCCACGAATTCGATCACGGTCTCGATGGCCAGCGGGTCCAGTCCGAGCTCGTCGCGCATACGATTGATCGCGACATGGAAGTCGGGGGCGGTATGCACCATCGTGCCGTCTAGGTCGACGATGGCTGCGCGTATGCCAGCCATCATCTGGGTCTGCTGCAATGGCGCGTTCATGCCGTCGCCAGCTGCGCGCGCATCGCGTCGATGATGCCCTTGTAATCAGGTTTGCCGAAGATGGCCGAACCGGCGACGAAGGTATCCGCGCCTGCCTTGGCGATCTCGGCGATGTTGTCGATCTTCACGCCGCCATCGACCTCCAGCATGATGTCGCGGCCCGAGTCATCGATCATCTTGCGCACGGCGGCGATTTTCTTCAGTGCTTCCGGGATGAAGGACTGTCCACCGAAGCCCGGGTTGACCGACATGATCAGGATCAGGTCCAGCTTGTCCATCACGTGGTCGAGATGGTGCAGTGGCGTCGCCGGGTTGAACACGAGGCCGGCCTTGCAGCCATGGTCGCGGATCAGCTGCAGCGTACGGTCGATATGCTCGGTGCCTTCCGGGTGGAAGCTGATGATGTTCGCGCCTGCCTTCGCAAAGTCGGGAATGATGCGGTCGACCGGCTTGACCATCAGGTGCACGTCGATCGGCACCTGCACATGTGGACGTATCGCTTCGCACACCAGCGGCCCGATTGTCAGATTGGGAACATAGTGGTTGTCCATCACATCGAAATGGATGATGTCGGCGCCGGCGGCGACGACATTGCGGACTTCTTCGCCGAGGCGGGCGAAATCGGCGGACAGGATGCTGGGGGCGATGCGGTAGGTGCTCATTCAGTGCTCAATCGGCGCTCGGTGGGGACTATTGCAGGGAATTGCGTGAAACAAGGGGGCATTTTACCGTGCAGCCAACTGCTGCGACGGTGGCGCGCTTGCAGCCAGCGGTGATTTCGTGTGCAATCGCGGCTGGCATATTGCAAGGACATCAACAGCGCCATGGCAGTCTACGAGATGACGGTAGCGGTTCGCACCCAGTATTTGGAAGAGCAGTCCGAGCCGGACCGGTCGCACTACGTGTTTGCCTATGCGATCACGATCAAGAATACGGGCAGCATTCCCGCGCAGCTGATTGCCCGCCACTGGGTCATTACCGACGCCAACGACCAGGTACAGGAAGTCAGGGGACTGGGCGTCGTCGGCAACCAGCCGCTGCTGCAGCCGGGCGAGCAATTCGAATACACCAGCGGCACCTCGCTGGCGACGCCGCAGGGCACCATGCACGGCGAATATTTCTGCGTGGCCGAGGACGGCACCCGTTTCGAGACGCCTATCCAAGAATTCGTGCTGTCGCTGCCACGCACCCTGCACTGAGCATGAGGCGCCCGGCGACGGCACTGGACGTGGTATCAGTCGTCGTCGCCGTCGCGTCCGGCAAACATCGTCCACCATACAATCAGGATCAGCAGGCCAAGCGCCAGGCCAGCTTCAAGAAATATCAGCCACATAGAAGATGCCTCTTTCGTTCAAGCGCGCCAGTGTAACCCCGTTGCTGATGGCCGTCGCCGTCAGCCTGACCGCCTGCGTGGCGCCGCCCCGCGTTCCGGCACCGCCACCGCCTGCGCCGCCGAAGCCCGTTGCGGCGAAGCCGGCCCCGGCTCCAGTCCCGGCGCCAACTCCAACTCCAACTCCGGCTCCAACTCCGGCTCCAACTCCGGCTCCAACTCCGGCTCCAACTCCGGCTCCAACTCCGGCTCCGGCGCCCCAACCACCGAAGGCGGTGCAGCCCTCTGATTATCTGAGGCCGGCCAGCTTCACCGATCTGCAGGGATGGCTGGAGGACGACCAGCGCGAGGCCTGGCCGGCATTGCTCGCATCTTGCAGCGCAGTCGCGGCGCGCACCGGCTGGCAAGAGGCCTGTGCCGCGGCTCAGGAAGTCGATGCGTCCGACGTGAAGGCCGTGCGCGCTTATTTTGAAGCCCGCTTCGTCCCGCACCAGCTTCGCAACCTCGATGGATCTGTCGGCGGAATGATCACGGGCTATTACGAGCCTTTGCTGCGTGGTGCCCGCCAGCGCGGCGGCCCCTACCAGACGCCCTTGCATGCCGCACCGTCCGACTTGCTGACCATCGACCTCGCGTCGCTCTACCCGGAGTTGAAGAATCTGCGACTTCGCGGACGAGTGGTTGGCAACAAGATCGTTCCTTATTACTCGCGCGCCGAAATGGACCAGCAAGGTCTGTTGGCCGGCAAGGAATTGCTGTGGGTCGACAACCCGATCGAGGCTTTCTTCCTGCAGGTGCAAGGGTCGGGCAGGGTTGTGCTGGACGATGGCGCAGATACGGTGCGGGTCGCTTACGCTGACCAGAATGGACATCCGTATCGCTCGATCGGGCGCTGGCTGGTGGACAAGGGCGAGCTCACGCTGGACCAAGCATCGATGCAGGGCATCAAGGCGTGGGCGCTGGCCAATCCGGGACGGGTGCAGGAACTGGTCAATGTCAATCCGAGCTATGTCTTCTTCAAGGAAGAGAAGATCGTCGATCCCGCCAGGGGCCCGAAGGGAGCGCTGGGCGTGCCGCTGACCCCGCGTCGCTCGATCGCCGTCGATGCTCAATACATACCGCTGGGCGCGCCGGTCTTCCTGTCGACCACGCAGCCCAACAATGCCCTGGTACTGCGGCGGCTGATGTTGGCGCAAGACACCGGCGGCGCCATTCGCAATCCGGTGCGAGCAGACTTTTTCTGGGGATTTGGCCCGGAAGCAGGTGAGCTGGCCGGGAAGATGAAGCAGCAGGGTCAGTTGTGGGTCCTGTTGCCGAAGGCGCTGGCATTGCCGACCGTCCCAGCACCATAAACTGTTCCCTGAGAACTGTACCGACGGTGCAGTTCATCCATCAGGTTCTGCCTGCAGTAGCTGGCCCAGACGAGTACGGCGGCGTCCAGCGTCTCATTGTGCAGCTGGAACCACTCGACCAGCAGTTGCCCGCCCACGCGCCGGCCCGTGCCGGTCGCGCCATCCATTACCGCCGGGTGCAGGCAATGCAGCGCACGCAGAACGCGCGCATGCTGCTCCAAATGGCCTTGCGTCGCCGGAAAATTGAGCTTGTCCATCAATACATTTTCAAGGGCAAACGAATGTTCGGCAGCCTTCATCACCGCCACATAAGCTTCGGATACGTGAAAGTCGGGACAGATGCGTAGCCAGTGCGCAGCATGGCGGAGCGTCCGATGCGCATCTCGGATAGGGCTAATTTCATGGCGCATGGCGGTACCTCGGAATCGAAAGTCGGGCTAAGGCAGGAGAGTCGGTGCGGCAGCAAAGGCCGCGACGGCGGGCAAACCTAATCCATTAACCTTAGTTCGGCAGGCAGGCATGTCAAGCCCGATTCATGGGATTGCGTCGTGCGATGCGGCGGCACGCAGGCTACAATCGGCAGCCCCGGTCGAACGGCCGTGCGGCCACAACAACAAGCAAGCATCGGAGCCTGACATGAACTATGAAAACATCCTGGTCGAGACCCAAGGCAAAGTCGGCGTGGTCCGACTGAATCGCCCGAAGGCGCTGAATGCGCTGAACAATCAGCTGATGGATGAACTGGGTCACGCCCTGCTGGCCTTTGATGGCGACGAGACCATCGGGTGCATCGTCATTACAGGCAGCGAAAAGGCATTTGCGGCAGGGGCGGACATTGGTGCCATGGCGTCCTACACTTATATGGATGTCTACAAAGGTGACTACATCACCCGTAACTGGGAAACCATCCGTCGTATTCGCAAGCCAGTTATCGCAGCAGTTTCGGGCTATGCGCTGGGTGGCGGTTGCGAACTGGCGATGATGTGCGACTTCATCATCGCGTCCGATACGGCAAAGTTCGGCCAGCCAGAAATCAAGCTCGGCACGATACCCGGTGCCGGCGGCACGCAGCGATTGCCGCGCGCAGTATCCAAGTCCAAGGCCATGGACATGTGCCTGACGGCCAGGATGATGGATGCGGCGGAAGCCGAACGCGCGGGCCTGGTATCGCGCATCGTGGCGGCTGACAAACTGATGGACGAAGTCATTGAAGCGGCTACCGTCATTGCGGCGATGTCCTTGCCTTCCGTGATGATGATCAAGGAAGCGGTCAATCGCGCCTATGAATCTTCATTGTCCGATGGTGTCCAATATGAACGTCGTCTCTTCCACAGCACTTTCGCAACTGAAGATCAAAAAGAAGGCATGAAAGCTTTCATGGAAAAGCGCTTGCCAAACTTCCGCGGCCTTTGATATAGTTCGCCTCCCGCTGCAACAGCGGGTTTTCAAATTGACTACAAGGTCGCCGAAAACCCGCATGAATGCAGTAGGGATTCCAGCGAAATGCCGGGTGCAACGCGAAAGTCTACGAAGAAAATTTGCAGACAAGTAGTTGACGAAAGTCAGAAAGCGCCGCATAATCTCTGGCTCTGCAGTTAACGGGCAAAACGCTCCGGCAGCTGACAGCAAGTAAGGATTTAAGTTGAGCGGTGATCAAAAATTGCTTGACGCGTTTCCTGAAACAGTACATAATTCCGCTTCTTTGCTGCTGACGAACAAAACGATTCGACGGCGCGGCGGATCCCGGTAAAGCGGGGTGTGCGAGCAGGTTCTTTAACAATTAACAGCCGATAAGTGTGGGCGCTTGATGGCGTGCGGCGATGTTGCTTTAAGCGATGTCGCAATACTTTAAAAATCAAGTGCTCACAAAAAATATAGGTAAGTTCGCAAGAGCTTATCCTGTCAGTATTTTGAGTGAGCGACGGTTCTTCGGAACCTGCCAGCAATGGCACAAAACAGAGAT
>JACCDU010941409.1_pt1 | contig 18995 bp, 28 predicted proteins | sample 7446081 | NCBI WGS metagenome assembly JACCDU01 (sample SAMN15323447, study PRJNA562643) | freshwater metagenome | isolation source: river surface water | place: USA:Blue River Watershed | collected 2017-08-17
GCTGGCAGCCGAATATCCCGCACCCGAAACCGTGCCTGCCGCCCTTAAACAGGCCGTTCTTTGGCTGGCTGCGGACTATTACACGGGCCGGGGCCGCGTCGAAAAGGGCGGGGCCTTGCCCGAGCATGTGGAAAACATCGTTGCCAATTTCCGCGAGTGGAGCTTCTGACATGGGCAACGGGCTTGCATCCTTTCAGCGGCGCATGCGGGCAATACCCGAGGCGGTCGCGCGCGGGGTTGAAAGCGACCTGATCCGCGCGGCGCAAGAGATTGCCGACACGCAACAGGCGCTGGCCCCCCGGCTGACCGGGGCAATGGCGCTGTCGATTGATGTGACCGGGCCGGGGCAGGCAACCCCGCCATATAGCCAGCCGGGCGGCAGCTATACCGTGCCTTTGAGCGCCGCCGCCGTGACCGTTGGCGGGCCTGATGTGCGTTACCCGCACCTGGTCGAGCATGGCACCCGCAACGCCCCGGCGCAGCCGTTTTTCTGGCCTGGTTTCCGCCTGTCGCGGGACCGCGCGGGCAAGATCATGGTGGCCGCGATCCGGCGGCATATCCGGGGGGCGAAATGAGCAAAGCCTTAGCCCTTCAGAAGGCATTGCGGGCGCGGTTTGTGGCTTCGCCCGCCGTGCTGGCCCTGGTGCCTGCCGCGTCTATCATTGATCGGCATTTGCGCCCTGCCCCGTCGCCTTCTGTGATCCTGGGCGAAGAGACGGCGGGGCCGGATGCGGGCAACCTGGGCCGCGACCGGGAAGAGCTGTTTCATACCCTGCACATTTGGCAGGAAGAGCCGGGAACGGTGGGGGTTAAGACGATCATGGCGGCGCTTGGCGATTGCCTGGGCCTGGACCCGCGCCCCGATCTGGACGGCGGCTATCACCTGGCCGATTGGCAAGTGTCATCGCGCCGGGCCTTTCGTGACCCGGACGGCAAGACCGCCCACGGGGTCTTGACCATCCGCGCCTTGATCGGGGGTGCGGCATGATCCGGCCCGGCAAGATGCGGCATGCAATCACCATCGAGCGCGTAACGCGCGCGCCCGATGCCTATGGGGCCGAGGCCGAAACCTGGGCCGCGCTTGGCACCATCCGCGCCGAGCTGGTGAGCGAAGAGGCGGCGACCGAGACGAGCGAAACGGCTGGCACCCTGGGGCGGCGCAAGCTGACCTTTCGCGCCTGGGCCTTTGCGGGCCTGACCCTTGCCGATCGGCTGCAATGGCGCGGCCTGGCCCTGGACCTGGTGCAGATCGTCACGCCGGAAGATGGCGGGCGACTGATGGAATTGACCTGTGAGGGCGCAGCATGAAGGGGACAAAGCCGCATATCCGCATTGAACGCGACGTTCTGCCCGACATGCCGCCGCCCGAATGGATGGGCGAGGACGCAAAGGCAGAGTGGAACCGGGTCTATCCGCTGTTGGTGGAGCGCAAAATTCTGACCGCTGCGGACCTCGGCAACCTGGAAAACTACTGCGAGGCTATGGGCATGGCGCGGGAAATGGGCCGCGAGGTGCAGCGCTATGGCGCGGTGCAGAAGATTTACGCCCTGGACAAAGAGGGCAATTCGATCCTGACCGGGGTGCGCAAAAACCCCGCGGTGCAGGTGCAAAAAGACGCGGTGAACACCGCCCGCCTGCTGTCGTCGGAGCTGGGCCTTACCCCGGTTTCCAGGTCGCGCCCGAGTGTCGCGAACCCGGACGACGACGAGGACGACCTTTTCAGTTTCGGCAACTGGCAACCGCAAATCGTGGGGGGCCGTGATGCTGCGTCCTGAGTGGATCGACCGCCCCGAGCTGATACCCGACCCGATGGGCCGGGGGGAAATGGCCGTGCGTTTCCTGCGCATGCTGCGGCACCCGAAAAGCAACCTGCCCGGCAACCCGTTTCAGCTTGACCCCTGGCAAGAGGCGGTCATTCGGGCGATCTATGGGCCGCGCGACGACATGGGGCGGCGGATCGTGCGCCGGGTTGTTATCGTGGTTCCGCGCGGCAACCGGAAAACGTCGCTGGCGTCGGCCATATCCATTCTGCACCTGATCGGGCCGGAACGGATGCCAGGCCAGCTTATCGTTTCGGCGGCTTCGGCCCATGAGCAAGCCTTGGAGCTTTACCGGGAAAGCGCGGCAATCATCCAATTTGACCGCCGCTTGCGCGAGCGGTTGGAGGTGCGCGAATACAAGAGCCGGATTTCGCACAAGGAAAGCGGGTCGCGCTATATCGCGGTTGCGGCGGACGGCAACGCCCTGCACGGCATGACCCCGCACCTGGTGCTGAAAGACGAGCTGCACGCCTGGGCCGGGTCGAAGGGCCTGCTGCAATATGAGGCCCTGGATAGCGCCCTGGTCAAAGTGCCGGGCACCCTTGATATAACCCTGACGACTTCGGGCCGGGGCCAGGAGAATATCGCCTGGAAGGCGACCGAATACGCAATCCGGGTGCAAAAGGGCCAGATCAGCGACCCGGCCACCCTGCCCGTTTTGTTCATGGCCGAGCCTGAAGACGATTGGCAGGACGAAGAGCTTTGGCGGGCCGTTAACCCCGGCATGGCCCACGGCTACCCCGATTTGCAGGCTTTCCGCGACAAGGCGAAAAAGGCGGAACATAGCCCCTTCGAGCGGGATAGCTTCCTGCAATTCAACCTGAACCGCTGGCTGGATCAGTCAACAAGCCCGTTCATGGAAATGCACGTTTACGACCGGGGGCGCTGGCCTGTTGACCTGGAAGATTTGGAAATGGAGCAAGCGCCCTGTTGGATCGGGGTCGACCTGTCGAAAAACGACGACCTGACGGCGGTTGTCGCTTGTTGGCGCGAAGAGGGCGGCGGCTATCAGGTGGTGCCGTGGTTCTTCTGCCCAGAGGATGCCTTGCGCGCCAAGGGGGATCGTCACGGCGTCGATTATGTCGGCTGGGCCGAGGATGGGCATATAATCCCGACCCCTGGCAACACGGTGGACCTGCGGGCCGTCGAGGCCCACATTCGCGAGCTGTGCGCCCGCTTCAACGTCCAGGAGGTTGCCTTTGACCCCGCCTTTGGCCGCGTGATGCTGGCCGACCTGGCGCAAGATGGCCTGCCCGCCGTGGAAATGCGGCAAGGGTGGGTGACGATGGGGCCAGCGATCAAAGAGCTTGAACGGGTGATTTTGTCTGGCCAGTTCCGCCACGGCGGAAACCCCGTGCTGCGCTGGAATTTCGAGAACGTCCAGGTTGAGACGGACAAGGCCGGGGTGCGGACGTTTCACAAAGGCAAGAGCGGCAACAAGATTGATGGCGCGGTTGCCTGTGCAATGGCCGTTGGCCGCGCGGCCATGGGGGGCGAGCGGTTCACGACTTCGGCCACCTGGTTTGAAGATGATTTTTTCACGGCTTGAGGGCGGGCAATGTCTGACGACGCAGAAAGGTTGATCGTCCTTATTGAGGCCCGCCTTGATAAGTTCGAACAGGAAATGAAGCGGGCCGAGCGGGCCGGATCGAACACATATGCCAGGATGCAAAAGGATGCCTGGAAAGCGACAACGGCGATTGAGACGCAGCTTTTGGCGAGTGCCAAGGCCCAGGGCCGCGCGCTGGATAGTGTTTTCGGGCAGAACGTCCAGAGGGCCGGAAAGAGCGCCAAGGAAGCCGCCCAAGCGTTTCGTGAGTTCGACAAGAGCCGCGCGGCGGTTGATGCCCTGCGGGCGAGCTTTGACCCCGCTTTTGCCGCATCCAAGCGGTATGAAGCGGCGGTTGCCGATCTGGACCGGGCGCTAGACCTGGGGACCATATCAGCGCAGGAGCATGCCGACACCTTGCGGCAGGTGCGGACGGCTTACGGCGTGGCCGAGGGCGGCGCGGACCAGATGGGCGGCGGGCTGTCGCGCCTGGGCAACCTGAGCAATGGCGCAAAGGCGCAGGTGCAGAATTTTGGGTTTCAGGTGCAAGATGTTGCCGTGCAGATTGCGGGCGGCACCGATGCGGGCCGCGCCCTGTCGCAACAGTTGCCGCAATTGCTTTCCGGCTTCGGTCTGGTGGGGATGGCGGCAGGCACCCTTGCCGCTGTCGGGCTTCCCCTGGTCACGGCCTGGTTTGGGAGCGGTGAAGATGCCGCGCGGTCCTTTGATACGGCCCTGGGCGAGGTGGAAAATTCCCTAGCCGCGATGAACGAACAAGCGGCGATCTATACCGCCGAGGGCCTGGGGGCGCTGAAAGAGAAATACGGCGAGGTAAACGCCGAGCTTCTGGCCTTTATCGACCTGCAAACCCAGGCGATGCAGCGCAAGGCGGTGGAAGATGTGCAATCGGCCATGGCTTCGTTGCGCGCGGAAACTGAGGGCTGGATACAAAGCTACAGCGTCACGCTGATGCACCTTTTCGAGACAAGCATATTCCAGGCGCGCGACCTGGAAGCGGCGATGAAGCGGGCGCAAGAGGCGGCGACCTTTGAGGAACAGCTTGCGGCGGTCCAGGATATGCGGGTGCAAATCCTGAACCTGACGGGCGGGCTGGAAAACATGACCGACGAACAGGCGGCGTTTTATCAGAAGGTTTTGGACAGTGAGGACGCCTTGCGGCAGCTTGCCGCGACGGCACCGAAAGCGGGTTGGCTTTCGGGGATCATTGCCGAGGCCGAGACGCTGGCCGGGGCCTTTTGGGATGCCGTCAAGGCAAAGGCCGCGCTGGCCGAAAGCGGCCTGGCCCCCAAATCATCGCCCCGCCCGATGCGGCGCGGCCAGGGCGAAATCATCGACCTGACGGATACCGGATCAAACGGCGGCGGGGGTGGCGGGGGTGGCGGTGCAAACCCGATTGATAGCCTGTTGCGGGATCTGCAAACCGAGCGGGAAGTGGTCGCGGCCTGGTATCAAGAAAGCCTGGATACCCTGAACGGGGCCAGCGAGGCGCAGCTTGCAGCCGTGGGCGGGAAGCATGAGGCGCTAGAGCGGTTGGAAACCGAACACCAGGAGCGGTTGCGCGGTATCCGCGACGAAAGCAACGGCGGGGCGCTAGGCCAGGCGGAAACCTTTTTCGGGGCGATGGCGACCTTGACGGCGGCGGGGGGCGACCGCCTGGCGAAGATCAGCCGCACCTTTGCGGCGGCAGAGGCGTTGATTAACACCTATCGCGCCCAGGCGCAGGTTTTGGCTGACCCGACTTTGGGCTTTTGGGCGAAGTTTCCGGCGGTGGCGGCAATCGGTGCAGCGGGGATGCAGCTTGTTTCTTCCCTGGGCGGATCGGGGCGCAGCTCTTCGGGCGGAAAGGCGTCGGCGGGCGGATCGGGCAGCACGGGCGCGACCGCGACCCAGGCGGCGCAAGAGCGGCCCTTGACGGTAGTGCTTCAGGGGATCGACCCGGCGCGGCTGTATGACGGGGCAACCCTGATTTCGGCGGTGGATGCGATCACCAAGGAATTCGGAAATCGGGGCATTAACCTGGGGGTGCGGGCGTGATTACCTATAGCGGTTCTGGCGACCTGGTTAGCCCCTTTGTCCTTTGGGATAACGTGCTGGCTGATGGGGTGCTGACATCGAGCGGGGTAACAAATGCGGCGGGCCTGGCCGGGTTTGAAACCTATGACCCGGCCACCTTCACGGCAACAACCGGATATGTGCAGGTGGTTTTGCCTGCGGCGGTTTCCTGTGACTGCATCGCGCTGGCGGGTCACAACCTGTTAGCGTCTGCCGCATACTTCTGGGCGCAATATTCGGTTGATGGCGTGACCGCCTGGACGAGCTTGCCCTTGCAATATCCGGCGGATGGATCACCGGGCGGCGTGGTATTCCCTGCGGTTTCCGCGAAGGGGTGGCGATGGTATAAGGGGGCCGCTGCGGCTGCGGCGGTGAAAGTCGCGGTTGGCGCCATTGGCAAGCGTCTGGTTCTTCCTGGTGCCTTGGCCGCGCCCTATGCCCCGGCAGATTTCAGCGTCAAATCTGAGGTGCAAATCGCGCAAAGCATGGGCGGGCACTATCTGGGCGCGTCTCAATATCCCCTGGGCCGCAAGAGCGAAATCAAGATTTCAGCCCTGCCGCTTTCCCTGGTCGAGGGTGCCGAGTTCCTGGCGTTTCGCGACCATTTCAACGCGGGCAAGCCGTTCTGGTTTGGGGCGTCGCCGTCGCGGATGGCGCGCGATCTGTCCTATGTGTGGCGGTCTGGTGATGATTTGGCCGTGACCTATCGCCCCGGCAATGCGCTGGCCGATATTCAAATGACGGTGGGCGGATATGGCGGCTAAACCGATCACCATTGTTGAAATCGACACGGACGCTTGCAGCCTGGTTTGGGGGTCTGTTGCCTGCGGGGCCGTGCTGTCGGCCAATGCCCCGTCCAAGTGCTTCAACACCTTTGCAACTTGCAGCAAGCAAGACAAGTTCACGCGCGCCACCAAGACCCTGCGCTTTTGCGAGGCGCGGCCCGGCTTCCTGCCCGCCGATCTGCATTTCCCTGCGGTGCTGAAGGTTTCGACCTTTTCCGCGACGGCCAATATCGCCGGGGCCGATGAAAGCCTTTCTGCCCTGGGGCGACGCGCAACGGTGGCGGTGGAGCTTCAAGACTTCACCTATCACGACCGGGCAACCGACCCTTACCAGGCCGAGCGGATCACCGGGGCGGCGCAGTTCGGCGGGGTCGGCTATGACCCGGCGAGCCGTGGCACGTTCTTTGCCCGTCTGCGCGCGCGCTGGCCCTATTACCCCGGCAAGCCGCTGCGGGTGATCCAAGGCTTTATCGGTGACGCGGGCGAGCTGGTGGACGCGGAAACCCGGCATTTCGTGCTGACCGACATTTCGCCCCCCGATGCGGCGGGCCGCGTGAAGATCGAGGCCAAGGACGTTCTGGCCCTGGCCGATGATGCAAAGGCCCTAGCCCCGGCCCCGTCTGCGGGTGCGCTGTTGGCCGCGATTGCGGTGGGGGATACCACGGCAACCCTGACGCCAAGCGGCGTTGGCGCGAGCTATCCGGCGAGCGGGCAAGCCGTGATCGGGTCGGAGCTGGTGCGCTTCACCAGGGTTGGCGATGTTGTGACCTTCACCGAACGCGGGGCGAGCGGGACGACTGCCGCCGCTCATTCGGCAGGCGATACGTTTCAGCTTTCGTTGCGGTGGGCCAATGCCCGGATTGATACCGTGATTTCGCAACTGTTGACCGCCTATGCCGGGGTGCCTGCGTCTTATATCGACACCGCCGAATGGGCGGCTGAGGTTTCGCGCTGGTTGCCGCAATATCGCCTGACCCGCGATCTGTGCGCGCCAACCGGGGTTGCAAAGCTGGTGGGCGAGTTGGCGCAGTTTGGTATTTCGATTTACCCCACGGCGGCAGGAAACAAGATCGGGCTGAAGGCCAACCGCCCGCCGGATGGCGACCCGGTTTATTCCCTGGACGAGGATGCAAACCTGATCGGGGTTGTGCCGGACGAGCGGGCCGAGGATCGGTTGACCGAGGTGCTTTTCTATTCAAAGCAGATCGACCCGACAAAGAGCGTCACCGATCCGGCCAATTATGCGCGCTGCATGGCAACCTTTGACCTGGATGCAAAGGGGCCGAACAAATACGGCGACACGCGCCTTAAAAAGGTCTTTTGCCCCTGGCTGAACAGCGGGCAAGACGGGGTGGTTTCGGCGGTTTCCTTGCGGCTGTTGAAGCGGTTTAACACCCCGCCAATTCGGGTGAAGGCCCGCGTTGGCTGGAAAGATCACCCGATAGAAATTGCCGATGTGGTGAACCTGGCAAGCCGGGTTTTCCAGACCGCGACCGGGGCCGACCAGGTGCGCCCGATGCAGGTTATCGGGCGATCTGATCCGACCCCCGGCCATGAAATAGAGCTGACCTTGCAGGATTTCGCCTTTGCGGGCCGCTACGGCTACGCGACCGAAAACGGCAGGCCGACCTATGCGGCGTCAAGCGCGGCACAGCGGGCGCGCGGCATGTATGCCTGCAACCCGTCCACCCTGAAAATGTCCAATGGCGACGAGCCTTACAGAGCGATTTAGGAAACATGGCAAGCTATACCGGATACACCGCCGCCGAATATGCACCCGATGCCCCGGCAACGTCTGACCACTTCAAGAGGTGGTTTGAAAATTGGGAGGCGGGTTTTGAGGGTGCAGCGGGAGCGCCCAGGCTGCTGGATGCGGCCCTTGACGCAACGGCGACGGGTGCCGGGCGCGATTGGATATTAAACCGCTTGGCGCTTGTGTCTGGTGCGGGCGGGCTGGGGACAGTGATGTTTGCCCATAACGAGGGCCTGACGGCGGCGACCATCGCGGCGGGAAGTGCTGTTTTCGGGTCGAGCCTGTCGCCCTGTGCCGCCGATGGGTCGCGGTCTGGAACCATGGCCGGCTCTTGGCGATCTTTGGGGGTTCATAAGACCGGGCCAACCGGGGGCGGTAGCCCGTTGGCTTTGGGCCACCCTTCCCGATGCACACTTTTCTTGAGGGTTTTGTGATGGAAATCAGAAGCGCAAAATACAACGGACAGGGCGGCATTGACTGCGAAGTGTCCTATGATGGCGGCGATTGGATGCCCTTCACCGCGCGAGAGGACGACTCCGAGGAATTCGGGCGGATGGTCTTTGCGGCTGCAACCGAGGCTGGGCCTGGGGAGTATGTGCCGCCGCCGCCGCCGTCGATTGAGGATCAGCGCGCGGTCATGGTGGTTTCGCGCCTTCAGGCCCGCGCGGCGCTGTTGCAGGCGGGCTTGCTGGACAAGGTGGAAAAGGCCGTCAACGGCAGTTTTCTGACAGGCAGCGCGGCGGATGCGCTGACCCGGCTTGCCTGGAACGAGGCAACCGAATTCCGGCGCAACAGCCCGACGATTGCGGTTTTGGCCGGGCTTTTGGGGCTTGGCCCGGAAGCCCTGGACGAGCTTTTCACGGCGGCGCAGCGGATCGAGTTTTGAGACAATGACAGATCAGGAGCATATTTTGAGGCGGGTAACGGATGGCGTTTCGTTGGGTGGCGTCACGTCGCCCCTGTGGCGGGACGGGCTGGACATGGCAAGCGGCATTGCGGTTTCGCTGGTGCCGATCCTGTCCGCCGCCTGGCTGGCGGTGCAAATCGCCCGCTTTGTGATCGACTGGCGGCGGGGGGTGAAACGTGGCCGGGTTGGCTGATTTCCTGGCGCGGCTGCAAGCGGCTATCCCGGCCAAGAAAAGCGCGGTGGCGGGCGGTGCGGCGGCTGCGGTCATTGCCGCCGCTGTCGCCTTTATCGCGCCCTGGGAAGGGGACGAGCTGCGGGCCTATCCCGATATTGTGGGGGTGTGGACGATCTGCCACGGCGCGACCGAGGGCGTGAAGCCCGGCCAAACCGCAACGCCTGCCGAGTGCAAAGAGCGCCTGGCCGTTGATGTGGCCCGATATGAAAAGGCGATCCGGCCTTGCTTGCCTGCGTCCCTGCCTGATCCGGCCCGCGTGGCCTTTGTCTCGGTGGCCTATAACGTGGGGCCTGCGGGCTTCTGTCGGTCTAGCATGAGCCGCCGCGCCATGGCAGGCGATCTGCGGGGGGCCTGCAATGCCCTGATGCTTTGGAATAAGGCCGGGGGCCGCGTGGTGCCTGGCCTGACCCGCCGCCGCGCGGCCGAGCGCGAGCTTTGCCTTTCGGGGCTGCAATGATCCGCGCGGGCCTGGCCGTCCTGGTCCTGGTGCTGGCCTTTGCGGGCTGGCAATCCTGGCGGCTGCAAGCGGCCCGCGCCGATCTGGCCCGAGCTGAAGCCGCATTGTTGGGATACCAGGAGGCCGACCGATGGCGGGCGGCAGAGGATCGGCGGCGGGCGGCGCGATCCGCCCTTGATCTGGATTTGCAACAGGGGGCGGGCAGCGATGCGGCTTTGTCTGATTATCTGCGGCGCGGTGCTGGCCGGGTGTGGCCCTAAGCCTGGCCCCGTGCCGCCCGAGCTGGTGACGCCCTGCCCCGGTTGGCAGGGCCAGGCCCCGGCGACCGAGGGCGATTTGATCCGCGCGGCGTTGGCCGAGAAAGGGGGGCGCGAGTGCGCCAATTCAAAGCTGGCCGCAATCGCGGCGATGCAATAGCCCGGCTGCGGCGGCAGTTGGTGGCCGTGGTCAATGCCTGGTGCGAGACGGGCAAGGCCCTGCCCCTGCCCCTGGCCGGGGTGCCGATCTTTGCCGCCTTTGCCGATCTATCCCGCGCCCGGCGCTGGTCTGAGGTCGGCCCCGATCCGCTGCAATGGTCAGAGATTGCCGCCTGGGCCGCGCGCCCTGGGCGGCACCTGCCCCCGCATCACCTGGAGATGATCCGCGCGCTTGATGCGGCTTGGCTGGAAGGCCAGCGCAAGCCCCAAGGCGAGGCCGTCGCCGGGCCGTTGACGGCTGCGGCGTTTGATGCGGCGATTGGTTAGGAGCAGAGGAAAACGTGTTCGCCCGTGTATTCCGACGACATGCGGAAGCCCTGATACCGAACAGCCTTGCGGCCATCTAGGGCGCAAGTGTCAACGGCCACCTGGTATTCGGGGTAGTCCTTAGGGTTCTGGTTCGGGCCGTTCAGCGCGTAAATGCGCCCCTGCACCTTTACCAGGTGCCCGTTGTAGTCGGTAACAACGGGGGCAGATGCATCTACGCAGGCGGCAAGAGGTGCGAGAATTACGAGCGCAAAGAGTTTCAAGTTCTATCCTTTTCGTTGTGTTCTAGGGTTTTTTGCAATGGATACCTTGCCCGGCGGCAAGGTCGGATGGTCATAAATGCGCGCCCTCGACCCCATCGCTTCTAGCTTTGCGTCAACTTCAATTTTTCGTGCTTCAAGCTCTTCAGCGGTTCCGGCTTCCAAGATGTAACGCAAGAGGCCGAAAGCTTCCTGATCCGTGATTGGGTCAGGGTAAGCGGCTTCAAGTGTGGCGAGAATTTCCGAGTTCATGGAGCGGTTGTTGCCTTCGGCAGCAATCCTAATGCGTTCACGCATCCCATCGGGAAGCCGGATGATGAACCGATCTTTCAATTCGCTTGGATATGGGGCGCGGTTTGTCATGCCCCTACTTACGGCCAAACCATGTGCCCGCGCAAATTATTCTTGACTTGATGCCAAGTCGGCATCACTGATTGCGTTATGCCAAGTTGGCATCATGCTATCACGGGAGTTTGACAGATGAAACGTGCGGATGGAATTGAGGTTGTGCAAGTCGCCCTGCGGTTGCCAAGAGAAATGAAGAAACAGATTGTTGATGCCGCCTGGGATAATCGGCGCAGCGCAAATGCTGAAATCTTGGTCCGGTTGGAACGCGACCTTGCCCGCGACCGCGCCGAGGGTCGGGGGGCGGCGGCATGAGCTGGCACCGGATCAAGCTTGCGCTTTGCCCTGGCTGCGGGCGCGATATTGCGCGGGCCTTGCCTGCGATGCCTTCGGGCTTTTCGGTGATGTGCCAGCCGGAAGAGGGCGGCTGTGGCTGCACCGGGTGCGCGGGCGACACCGAGGCCGAGGCGGTGAAGCTGTGGAACGCGGGCCTTGTCGCGTCGGGGGTGCATCATGCCGCTTGACCAATTCGAGCTGTCGACCCTGCACCGCTGCCAATGTGGCTGCGCCCCATGCGAGGGGGCTTGTTTCCCGCCGGAAACCCATTTCGCCCATTGCCCAGAGTGCGGGGCCTGGGCCGAGGGCAACACCGCCGACGAAATGATTGCGGCCTGGAATGTCCAGATGCGCCCGCGCAAGGCGGTGCGCTGATGGCCGATCACAAGCCCAAGCCAAGCCGGGCGCGGTTCTCAATCGAGTTCATTTCCGGCGTTGGCTATTACGTCGCCAACCCGGACGGGGTGGCCGTGTCATGTTTCATGAAGGGCCAGGACCAGGCGCAAATGTGCCGCGATGCAAAGCAGGCGGCGCATGACCGGGCGAAAAAGCGGATGGCGCGGCCCTGCATGTGCTGCGGTCGGCAATTTGCATCCGAGGGTATCCACAACAGGCTTTGCGACCCGTGCCGGGCCAAATCCCATGAATTCGCGTGAGGGCGGACCAATGACGAAAATGAAGGAAACCGAGGCCGATAAGGCCGTGAAGGGCAAGGCCCTGGAAAACGCGGGCGCGGCGCTGTTGGCGGTTGTCGTGGGCCTGGAAGAGCTGGCCGAGCGCATGGCCGAGCTGAAAACCCAGGCGAAAGCAAAGCTGGATGCCGCCAAATCCGAGGGCTTCGACCCCAAGGCCATTCGCGCGCTGATCCGCGAGCGGGCCAAGACCGAAACCCAAATCGCGGCGGCGGACGAATTGGCCCTGGTGGTCAAGACCTATGCCGAGGCGGTGGAGCTGGCCGAGGAGCTGGAATAATGCGCAGGCCCGAGCCGATCTTGGCCGCGCCCGCCACCATGGCCAGGCTGTTGGACATGACCCCCAAACAGCTTGCCGCCCTGGTCGATGGCGGTGCGCTTCCTGGCCCGCGCCTGATCGGCGGGCTTGAACGCTATGACGTTGACGAGCTGCGCCGCGTGATCCGGGGCGAGGCGGTGGGTGGGGAAATGCAATGGGCGTGAAGCCGAAAAAATGGCTGTGGTCGCCCGACAAGGGCAAGACCTGGTATTTTCGCCGGGCCGGGTCTTACGCCCGCATCCGGGCCGAATTCGGAACCCAGGAATTCGACCTGGAATATTGGGCGATCCGATCCGGCAAGGCCCCAGGAAGCCGCCGGACCTGGGCCGCGCTGGTCAAGAGCTATCAAGCCTCTGACAGGTGGACGGGCCTTAGCACGGTGACGCGGAACGATTACCAGCGGGTGCTTGATTACGTCCTGTTGACCAATGCGCAACGCGAGGTGGTCAAGCTGACCCGCGCGGCGGTCTTGGCGGCGATGGAAGCGAACAAACACCGGGTGCGCTTTGCCAATTACATTCCCCAGGTGCTTTCGGTGCTGTGCGAGCATGCGATTGATTTGGGCTGGCTGTCGAGCAACCCGGCCAAGGGCGCGCGGCGGATCAAGACCCCCGCCGAAAAGCGCAGGGTGCATCTGCCCTGGACCGATACGGCGGTTGCGGTATGGCGCGAGCGGGCCAAGCCCCTGCCCCGGCTGATCTTCGAAATCGCGGTTGGATCGGTGCAGCGCCCCGGCGATTGGCCGCGCTTTCGGTGGGGCGATTATGACGGCGATAGCCTGCAAGTGGTGCAGGGCAAGACGGGCAAGGCGCTAACCCTGCCCTGCACCGATGCCCTGAAGGCGGCGCTTGATGCCGTGCGGCCTGACCCGTGCGACCCGCAACGGACGATCCTGCGCAACACCTTTGACCAGCCAATGACCTATCACGCGATGGGGGCGATCATGCTGGCCGAGCGGCGCAGGCTTGGCCTTGAAGCCTATGACCTTCACGCCCTGCGCTATCGCGGGGTCATGGAATTGGCTTGGGCGGGCTGCACCGACGACGAGATTGCCGCCTATAGCGGCCATGCGTCAAAGGCGATGATCCGGCAGTATGCGGGCCAGGCCCGGCAGGTGATGCAAGCCCGATCCGCGCGCGACAAGCGGGCGGGAACAGATACGGCACAAAACGGGAATTGATAATTGTGCTGATAACCCTTGACGGCAGGAAAGGAATACACCAAATGACAGAACACCTTGGCGGGTGGGCAGGCAGGCTATGCGCTGGATTGCAAAGCCCGAAAAAGTCTCCTGAGAAATCAGGCACTTGCCAGACAAGCCCCCACCCGGACAAATCCCGAACGAAAAAAGAACATGATAACCCCTTTTGCGGGGTTTGATCGTGGGAAAAGTCGTTGCTTTGAGGGGGCAAACCCCTAGCGGCTGGAAGCGTGACAGGTGGGCTTGGCTTGATGCCGTTTCGGCCAGCCCTGCCCTTTCCGCATCGGCCAAGCTCTTGGCGGGCGTCCTGGCCCGCAAGTTCGCAAACCATGAAAGCGCCGAGTGCAGGCCCGGATTGCCTGCGCTGATGGATGCGACGGGCCAGCCCCGCCGCACCGCTTTGCGCGCCCTTTCTGATCTGAAGCAAGCCGGGTGGATCGTTGCCAAGGGCGGAGAAGGCCCCGGCAAACCTGCGGCCTATGTGTTCCGCTGGCCGGGTGAACGGGTGCCAGAAGTGGCACCCGAACGCGTGCCAAATACGGCACCCGAACGAGTGCCAGAAATTGCACCAACGGGTGCCAAATCCTGCACCCCCCCCATACCCCCCTATAAGGATGAACCAAAATTGAACCATACAGGCACCCCACAAAAACCGCTGTCGATAAGCGCCCAAATTCGAGGCCCGCAACAGCCCAAGGTTTTGACCCATGTCATCGCCCCAGGATCGAACCGGGCAGCGATCTGGGACGAATGGTTGGCGCGTCACGGCCACCCGCCCTTGTCGGAAATCGGGTTCAAGTCGGGCGGGGGTTACAAGATGCCCGTGAGCCTGGCCCCGAGGGAAGGCGAGGAAATCCCTTACCGCATCGCGGTTGCATGGGCGGATTGGCTGAGAAGCAAAGCTTGACAAAAAACGGGGGCAGAAATGGGCAAGGTTGGTTGGTTGTATGGGGTCAAGGCGATTGCGGATCACCTGGGGGTGACGGATCGGACGGTGAAACGCTGGCTTAAGACCAGGCCAGATTTTCCGGCGCGGCGGGTTGGGGGGCGGATTTTCGCGCTGGCTGAAGAGCTGGAAAAGTGGACGGCTGGGGAAACAGTGGCGGCTTGAATGTCCCTTTGTGTCCCTTTTTGTCACCTTTTGTCACTTTTCACGCCCTAGCCGGAGGCCCTGGGGCGGGGGTTACAAAAGGGCATGGAAAAAAACCTCTCCCTGCTGAGCCGCCTCTTCCGCCCCTGGGCCACCAAATCTTTGGCTGATCCGGGGGCGGACCTTTTTGCCCTCTTCGGGGTGGTGCCGTCTGAAAGCGGGCTGACCATTTCGGCGGATCGGGCGTTGCGGGTGCCTGCGGTGAAGCGGGCAATGACCCTAATCAGCGAGGCGGCGGCGAGCCTGCCCCGCGTGGTGGTCGAGGCGAGCGGCAAGGGCGGGTTGAAGGTTCACCAGGACCATGAGGCGCTTGAGCTGCTGAACGGATCGGCAAACCCCTGGACTTCGGGCTTTGAGCTGATCCGCGATTTGGTGATTGATGCCCTGTCAGAGGATCGGGGCGGCATGGTTTGGGCCAACCGCGTTTCCGGGGGCCGCGTGGCCGAGCTGGTGCGCTATCGGGCCGGGCTGTTGGTGGTGGACCTGGACCAGAACACCGGGGAACCGTCTTACCGCCTGGACAATCGGCCACAACGTGCCGCCGATGTTGTCCACCTTCGGCCCGCCTATGGCCGCGCCCCTTTGAGCCTGGCCCGCGAGGCAATCGCGGTTGCTGTCGCGATGGAGCGTCACGCGGGCAACCTCTTCACCAAGGGCGCGCGCCCTGGCGGTGCCCTGATGTTTCCCAAGGGCATGGGCGAAGAGAGCGTGAAGAAAAGCCGCGCGGCCTGGGCTGCGACCCATGGGGCGGACGGCGAAAGCGGCAAGACCGCAATCCTTTTCGATGGGGCGGAATTTAAGCCCTTCACCTTCTCTTCAACCGATGCGCAATTCCTGGAAAACCGCAAGTTTGCCGTGCTGGAAGTGGCCCGCGCCTTCGGTGTGCCGCCGTCCATGCTCTTCGAGCTGGACCGGGCGACCTGGGGCAACACCGAACAGCTTGGCAAAGAGTTCCTGACCTATTGCCTGGAGCCTTGGCTTTTGTCCCTGGAAGCGGCGCTAACCCGCGTCCTGTTTCCGGTTGGTGGCAAATTTCGGGTGCGGTTCGACCGCGACGACATGACCCGCGCCGATCTGGTGACGCGGGCAACAGCGATTTCAAGCCTGATTTCGGCGCGGGTTATCAACCCGAATGAGGGCCGCGATTGGCTTGGGATGCAGCCCTATCAGGGCGGCGAAGAGTTCACCAACCCGCATATCAACACCGCGCCCCCTGGCACCGACCAGGGCGGGCGACCGACCAAACAGGAGGCCCCGACCAATGCGGCTTGAGGACGTTCTTTCGATCAAGGCCGAGGCGGACCGGGGCCGCTGGTTTACCCTGCTGCACCCCGTGACGGGCGAGGATACCGGGCTGGCCTTGCAAATCGCCGGGCCTGACAGTGACCGCCAAGCCCGCGCGCAAGCGCAGATGGTGGATGATCTGGCCGAGGTTGCCGACCCGCAAACGGGCCGGGTTTCCGGCGCGGATCGGGCGGCGTGTCACCTGGATTTGCTTGTGCGCTGCATCATCGGGTGGCGCGTGGAAGAGGGCGGCGAGCCTGTGCCGTTTACCGAGGCGCGGGCCAAGCGCCTGCTGTCTGTCGCATGGGTGCGTATGCAGGTTGATGCCTTCGCAGGCACCCGCGCGGTTTATTTCGGGGGCGATGATGCAGAGGCTTGAATTCAAGACCGCCTGGACCGTCACCGAGGAGGGCCAGATCGAGGGCTTGGCGGCGGTCTTTGATACCGTCGACCGGGGCGGCGATGTGATCCGCAAGGGTGCCTTCAAGGGCGCGACCTTCCCTATCCCGATGCTGGCAAGCCATGACCCGGCGGACGTTATCGGCACCTGGGACGAGGGCGAAGAAACCGCCCAGGGCCTGAAGGTCAAGGGTCGGCTGGTGCTGACCGTCGCCCGTGCCCGCGAGGTGCGGGATTTGATCCTGGCGAAAGCCATTTCGGGGCTTTCCATCGGCTACGTCACCAAGCGCGCGGCAAAGGGTGCGCGCGGGGTGCGCGAGCTGCTGGAAGTGGCCCTTCTGGAAATATCCACCGTCGCCATTCCTATGCACCCCGGCGCGCGGATCATTTCGGCCAAGGGTGCGGCCCAAACCCAAGAGGAAACCATGGATAAGGAAGCTTTGGCCGCGATGCTGGCCGAGATGGGCTTTAAGCCCGAAACCAAGGCGGCGGGGCCTGATCTGTCGGCGGTTGTGGCCGAGGCATTGAAGCCCGTGACCGACCGCCTGGACCAGATCGAGGCCAAGGGCAACCGCCCGGCAGGCACCGAAACCAAAGCGGAGCCGACCGAGGCGCGCAAAAACTTTGCCGCTTATCTGATGCGCGGCGATCTGGCCCCCGAGGCCAAGGCGCTGACCGTTTCAGCCGATCCAACTGGCGGCTATCTGGCCCCGCCCGAGGTTTCCGCCGAGGTGCTGCGCGACATCATCGAAATGTCGCCTGTGCGCGGTATCGCATCGGTGCGCGGCACGGGTGCGCCTTCGGTGATCTATCCGACCCGAAAGCCGATGGGCAACGCGACCTGGGACGACGAGCTTGACGCGGAAACCGAAACCACGGGCCAGCCCTTCGGGTCGACCGAGGTTCAGACCAAGGGCATGTCAACCTATGTTGATATTTCCAATCAGCTCTTGCAGGACGCCCCGGCAGTTGAGGGGGAAGTTCGCGCGGCGCTGTCTGAGGATTTCGCGCTGAAGGAAGCCGTTGCTTTCGTCAATGGCGACGGCGTGACCAAGCCAGAAGGCTTTATGACCAACGCCGCTGTGACCTTCGGCAAGAATGGTCATGCAACCGCATTGCAGGCGGATGGCCTGATTACCTTCCTGTATTCCATCGCGGCGACCTATCGCAACAAGGGCGTGTGGGCGATGAACGGCACAACGCTTGGGCTGCTGCGCAAGCTGAAGGACGGCCAGGGCAACTATCTGTGGCAACCGTCCTTGCAGGCGGGCCAGCCCGAAACCATCCTGGGCCGCCCGGTCATTGAAATGATCGACATGCCCGATGTGGCGGCGGGCCTTGACCCGATCTGCTACGGCGATTTCTCGGGCTATCGCATCCTTGACCGCCTGTCGCTGTCGGTCCTGGTTGACCCCTATTCGCAGGCCACGGCCAAGCGCACCCGCTACCATGCCGGGCGGCGCGTGGGCGGGCGGGTCATCATGCCCGCGAAGTTCAAGAAATACCGGATGGCCGTCTAAGGCCCCCTGCAAGCATTGGCGGGGCCGTCTGGCCCTGCCCTTCCCCTCTCACAAAAGGAAAAGGCGCAATGCGCGATCTTTATTCGAACCTTGCGGGCGTGGCGTCCATTGCGCCCGCCGTGCTGACCGCCACGGCCACGGGCGCGGCGGTTGACGTTACCGGGGCCAGTGGTGCGGTGGCCGTGGTGCAAACCGGGGCAATCGTCGCGGCGGGTGCCTTCGGTGCCAAGCTGCAAGAAAGCCCGGACGGCGTGACCTGGGCCGATGTGGCGGCAGAGCGGGTCAAATCCAATGCGCCCGCCGTGCTGGCCGCGAACAGCGTTTACCGCTTGGGCTACCTGGGCAAGATGCCCAAGCTTCGCGCGGTGCTGGTCTATGCGTCGGGCACGTCGCTTGCGGCGTCTGTCGCCATTGTTCTTCGCCCGCTGGATCGGCCAGTAGCCTGATGCCCGTTAAAGCCCCCCGCCTTTGCCCCTGCGGCTATCGCATCCCTTCGGGGGAGCGGTGCGCTTGCCAGGTAAAGGCGGATCGGGAACGCAAGGCCCGCTTTGACCAGACCCGCCCCAGTTCGTCGCAACGCGGCTACACGGGCAAGTGGGAAGTCGAAAAGGCCAAGTGGCTGGCGGCGAACAAGTTTTGCCGCATCTGCGGTCAGCCCGCGAACACGGTGGACCATATCAAGGCGCACAAGGGCGATAAGGCCCTATTCTGGGATCGGACCAACTGGCAATCCCTGTGCGCCCCCTGTCACAACGGCGTCAAGCAAAGGCTAGAGCGCCAAGCCAAGAGGAGTTAACGCAATGGCCGTTTATGCGGTTGCAGGCGCAAAGATTGAGATAGGCGGCATTGTCGCCACCAAGGCCACGGACCATGTGGCGGGCGACTTCACCACGGCCCTTGGGGTTGGCACGGCAAAGACCGTGGGCGAGGCCGAAACCATTGGCGCAATCGCTGATGCCTGGGAGATTGAGGAGTTTGTGAGCGTGACCGATGCGCGCGCGCGTCAAATCAAGCTCTTCCGCAAGGGCAAGCCCTTTGAAGTCACCTGCGGGGCAGACAGTGCGGACGCGGGGCAAGTGGCCCTGCGCGCGGCCTGCAATGCCAAGGACACCTTTGCCCTGCGCGTCACCTTCGCTGACAAGATCACGGGCGCGGGCACCGGATCGA
>JACCDU010334623.1_pt1 | contig 18992 bp, 8 predicted proteins | sample 7446081 | NCBI WGS metagenome assembly JACCDU01 (sample SAMN15323447, study PRJNA562643) | freshwater metagenome | isolation source: river surface water | place: USA:Blue River Watershed | collected 2017-08-17
CTTCTTTTTTACCGCAAGCGGCCAAAGCAGCAGCAGCGATCACGGCGGCCAGAACGAGGGACTTGTTCATGATGATTTTCCTTATAGGGGTTAAAAACAATTTCCGGAAACTGCCTTAATACCAATGCGGTGATTAAGACCGAGACAAAAGGACTCGAGCTCTTTTGTGCTCAACTGTCAATTATAGCGTCACACTGTGCTGCACAACTAACTGACATGAAACCTTCAGCAACAAGCAATCTAGGGAAGATCCTTACAGGATTTTCAACCAGCCCGCCAACATCCAATCCTGGAGCGCTGCTTGTGCTGCCTCGCTCATCTGTGCCAGCTTGAGCGCAGAAAGCTGGCGTTCGTCTGCCAATAGACGTAAATAGCGTGCATCCTTTCCAGCCACTCGAAAGCTCTCTGCGTTGATGAAAACATGGCGCTCGTCGTACATCATCTTGGTACGGCGATCAAGTTGCACACCGCGTGAGAGATCAGGCTCTGCATCGAACGGATCAAACCAGACGTTTGATTTGGGCTCGGTCAGGTATTCGCCCAACAGGCTGTCCACCAGGTGCGGGTCATTAAGGGCCTTGGCGATGGCCTCGCGGGCGAAATCCGCCAAAGCCGCAGGCACAGCCCCCGGTACGCTGACGGCGGACTGCTTCGGGTCACGGTAAAGCGTATCGCCCAGGCCTTCAAAAGCCTCGTCGGCCAGCCCAAGCAAAATTTCACGGGCCAATTCACCCTGCTGTGGCGAGCGAAAACCGATCGACCAGGTCATGCACTCGCCTTCGGCAATGCCGTCGTGTGCGTATTTGGGGGGCAGGTACAGCATGTCCCCCGGGTTGAGCACAAACTCTTCTTCGGCTTCGAAGTTTTGCAAAATCTTGAGCGGCACACCTGGCTGCAGCGTCAAATCCTTGTTGCGGCCAATGCGCCAGCGGCGCTGGCCGTGGGCTTGCAGCAAGAACACGTCATAGCTGTCAAAGTGCGGACCCACGCCACCGCCGTCGGTGGCGTAGCTGATCATCAGATCGTCGAGCCGCGCATCGGGCACAAACCGGAATTGCTGCATCAGCGCATGCACGCCGTCGTGGTGCAGGTCCACACCTTGCACGAGAAAGGTCCATTTCTTCTGACTGAAGGGCGGCAATTGGCGCTTGCCCAATGGGCCGTGCTTCATCTTCCAGCCCTTGTCCGAGTCAATGATCAGGCGCGACTCCACGCCCTCTTGCCCCGCCAAGGCCACCAATTCAGTACGGTTGATGCAAGGCACAAAGCCGGGAATGGCATTGCGCACCAGCAGCGGTTTTTTCTGCCAATGGCGCTTCATGAATTGGCTGGGCGTCAGGCCGCCGAGCAAGGCCAAGGGTTGTTCAGTGTTCATGTTTCGAGGGGTTGGCGGTGCTGTTGCAACACCTGTTGAAAGCCAAGGCGGCCAAAACAGGCCGCCAAACTGCGACAATTGTCCTATGGAAATCAAGACACCTTCCGTGGTCGCACTGACCTGGACACTCAAAGACACGCTGGGCGAAACACTCGACACCCTCGACGAGCCCGTTGAATTTTTCATTGGCGGCAAAGATCTGCTGCCCAAGATCGAAGAAGCCCTGCAAGGCCACGAAAAAGGCGCCAAGGTCGATCTGCACCTGGAGCCCGAAGACGCTTTTGGCGACTTTGACGACCAGCTGCTGTTTCTGGAGCCGCTCGCCCTGTTCCCGGCCGGTCTGGAAGAAGGCCTGACGATCGAAGGCACCGCCCTGCCCGATGGCTGCAACCCCGATGCGCCGCGCAATGTGCTGTACACCGTGACCGAGATCTACCCCGAACACGTGGTGCTCGACGGCAACCACCCGCTATCGGGCATCGCCCTGCGCTTGAGCCTGAAAGTGGAATCGGTGCGCGAGCCCACCCTAGACGAAGTGGGCAGCGGCAGCTGCGGCACCGGCTTTTTCAAGATCGAAGTGGGCGATGAAGGCACGCCCACGGGGCCCACGCTCCACTGAGCGGCCAAAACATTCCAACATCAATTCAGAACCCCGCACCCTATGTCAACAGCCATCGAAATCAAAGTCCTGGACGCCCGACTGCACGAATGGGGCCTGCCCAAATACCAAACCCCGCTGGCCGCTGCCATTGACCTGTTTGCATGCATCGACCAGCCGCTTGAACTCAAGCCCCAAGAAGCCGCCGTGCTGGTCCCCTCAGGCATAGCCCTGCACATGGATTCGCTGGACTTTTGCGCCGTGATTCTGCCCCGCTCCGGGCTGGGCCACAAAAAGGGCCTGGTGCTGGGCAACAGCGTCGGTCTGATTGACGCCGACTACACCGCCCAATGCTTCATCAGCGCCTGGAACCGCAACCCCGCCAGCAGTAACGAAGTCATCACCATCCAACCCGGCGAGCGCATTGCCCAAATGATGTTCTTGCCCGTGGTACGGCCCGAATTCAAAGTGGTTGACGAATTCAGCACAACCAGCCAACGCGGTAGCGGCGGGTTTGGCTCAACAGGCGTTTGAGCCAGCGCCGTTAACGAGCTTCATCAACAAGCGCTGCCCCGTATACCGCTTGATCGCGGCTGAATAAAAACAGCTGGCTTTGGCAACTGGCACACCCGAGAGCAACTCGCGCACCTGGTGGATGCTGAGCGCGCTCAGATGCGCGACTTGCCAGTCATCCAGCTGCAAGTGCAACATCAGCTCTTGCAGCTGGAGACCATCTTCAAGCGTCCAATCGTCACCGACCATGACTGCTCTCAAGTCAATTCATCAGAACTCGTTGGTCAGCATCACCAACTTTTCAGACACCACACTACCACCCTGGCGCAGCTGAATCTTCACCTGCAAAGGCAACTTCAGATCAGCACCTTTGGCCAGAGCGAAAGTCTTGTTTTCAGGATTGAAGGTCAGCTGCGTGGGCAGCGGCGCATCGTTGGCCAGCACCGTCGTGATCTGAGTCTGCTCCACCCTCACGTTGTTCTTCTTCTGGTCTTCCGCAGAAGTCGTGCTGTCAGCTGCTGTGGTGCCCGAAGCTGCTGTCGTGCTTGTAGACGCCGTGGTGCTCGTAGCTGCTGTGGTGCTGGTAGCTGCTGTAGTGCTAGCACCTGCTGTGGTGCCAGTACCTGCTGTCGTACCAGTAGCTGCTGTCGTACCTGCAGCTGCTGTGGTGCCAGTACCTGCAGTAGTGCCTGTAGCTGCTGTCGTGCCAGTGCCTGCTGTGGTGCCAGTGCCAGCACCTGCTGTCGTGCCAGCGCCTGCTGTGGCTCCAGTACCTGCTGTTGTGCCCGTAGCTGCTGTAGTGTCTGTAGCTGCTGTGGTGCCAGCACCTGCTGTCGTGCCAGTACCTGCTGTGGTGCCCGTAGCTGCTGTGGTGCCCGAAGCTGCTGTGGTGCCAGCACCTGCTGTCGTGCCTGTTGCTGCTGTGACAGGTGCCACAAGACCCGCCGACAGATACAGCTGGCCCACCACGGTGTCAGGCACAGTTCCCAACCCTGTGGTCAACGGTAGCTGAACGACAGGCACTGTGGTTTGAGGCAGCGCTGGGTTCGGAACAAAGACCACATCTACCTGACCGGCCTGGGTGGTTCCAACCACCTTGAAGCCGCCGAGATCCAAAGCAGCGGCGGTAGCCGTCAACGGTGGAACAGCGGGCGTCACAGCTGCGACAGCAGAAAGTATTGATGCTGATGCCTGCTTCTGGGTTGCCGTTGCTGAACTCGTCAGTGTCGAGGCCAGATTGTCCGTTGCAGGCTTGGGTTTGATTTCCAAGCTGCCATTGACGTAATTCACACTGTAGTTAGCAAGTGATGTGTTATTGCCTGGGCTGACGCTAAGCGCGTCAACATAGGGTGCGCTGTTCGAGCTGGTACCTGATGCGTACCCGCTGATGCTGAAACTGTCACTGCCAACCTGACCGCTGTAGCTACCACCACTGTTGGTCTGTAGTTGGCCGTTGTAGATCACAGTGTTGTTGGCTCCCGTCACAGTAAGGACAGCTGGAGTAACAGAAATATTGGCTCCCACATAGCTGAGCGTGTAGTTGTTGCCTGCACTGAGGCTACCTTGTGCAATGGGGTATGACCCCACACTCGAACCGCTGCCTGCTGTACCGTTGTATGCAGTGGCCGTGGTCGCCAACGCACCTGTCAGCGAGTCACCGTTGACCAAGCCACTGGCCGTGTACGTCAAGCTCGGCAATGCAGCTGCGCCATAAACCATGCTCTTGCTGTCTGCTGCAACGGTCAATGCTGCAGGGAGAATCCGCAGCGCAGTCGCATTGCCTGCAGACTGAACCAGCGTGTAGTTGCCATTGGCTGTCAGGCCACTACCCAGCACTGCGTAGCTGCCCACACCAGTGCTGGCTGTGGCGGTTGTCGTGAAGCTCAAACTGCCTGTGGTGGCCCGGCTTTGTGTATCGCCATTGACCAAACCGCTGAGCGTTCCGGCCGTCACCACGGGCGTCTGGCCATAAACGCTCGTGGCAGAACCTGCCGTGTAGCTCAGCTGTGCAGGCGTCACAGAAAGGTTGGCACCTGTATAGGTGATCGAGTAGTTGCTACCTGCTGTCAAAGTGCCTTGTGCAATGGGGTATGACCCCACACTCGATCCGCTGCCTGCATTACCGTTGTATGCAGTGGCCGTGGTCGACAAAGCACCGTTCAGCGTATCGCTGCCAAGCAAGCCACTGGAACTGTAGGTCAAGCTCGGCAGTGAAGATGCCCCATATGTCATGGTCTTAGCAACAGCCGTCACAACCAGGGGCGTCGGTGTGATGGTCAACCGCCCGGCCACATAGCTGATGACGTAGTCCGTCGAAGTCAAACCACCAGGCACGATGTTGAACGAGCCAACCCGTGTTGCATTCTGGCTGGATCCTGTATAGGTCAAGGCGCCGGTCAACACCGATTGGTCTTCACCATTGGCGAAACCCACGATATCAACGCCATTGCCACCACGGTAAGCCACGTTATCGCGTACCTTGGACACGTTTTTGGCCGTCACGGTCAATGGCGCAGGATTCACCGTTAGCACACCCGTGAGATAGCTGATGTTGTAGTTGGATGAACTCAAACCAGCAGGCGTCACGTCGTAACTACCAGGGTGCACTTCCTGGTTGTATACCGTTGAAAAATCATAGGTGCTGACACCTGAATAATTCAACGTTCCCGCCAGTGCGCTGGCATTTTGCCCAGCCACGAACCCGGTATAGGTCACCCCTGCCGTGTGCCCCAAACCATCGTAATTTTTGGTCTGGTCATTGGCTTGCACAGTCAAGGTGGCGGGGCTGACCTGCAAGTTAGCCCCCGTGTAAGTGATCGAGTAGTTGTTGCCCGCAGTCAGCGTCCCTCTTGCGATGGGGTACGTCCCTACATTGGAAGCACTGCCCGCTGTCCCGTTGTAAGCCGATGCCGTCGTCGACAAAGCACCGCTGAGCGAATCACCATTGACCAACCCGCTTGAAGTAAACGTCAATGCCGGCAAAGCGCTGTCACCATAGGTCATGCTGGCAGAGTCTGCCATCACACTCAAAGGCGCAGGCGTGATGGTCAATGCCGTCGAATTACCCACTGCTTGAACCAGCCTGTAGTTGCTGTTGGCGGTCAGACCACTGCCTGTGACGGCATAACTGCCAACACCACTGGTGGCTGTGGCCGTTGTCGAGAAGCTCAGGCTACCCGTTGTCACGCCCGCTTGCGTATCGCCGTTCACCAAGCCAGACATGCTGCCAGCACTCACGTTGGGCGTCTGGCCATACACGCTGGTGGCAGAGCCTGCCACATAACTCAGCGTGGCTGGCTGCACTGTCAAATTTGCGCCCGTGTAGCTGACCGTGTAGTTGCCACCTGCAGTCACTGTGCCTTGTGTAATGGGGTAGCTGCCTGCATTCGAGCCACTGCCCGCTGTGCCGTTGTAAGCCGTGGCCGCAGTCGTCAAGGCGCCGCTGATCTGATCACCGTTAACCAAACCACTGGAGCTGTAGGTCAAGGCTGGCAGGGCGTTACCGCCATAAGTCATGGACTTGGCATCTGCCGTCACTGTCAGCGTCGCCGGGTTGATCGTCAGCGCGGTCGTGTTGCCACTGGCTTGAACCAGCGTGTAGTTGCTGCTGGGAGTCAAACCACTGCCTGTGACGGCATAGCTGCCAACACCGCTGCTGGCTGTGGCCGTTGTCGAGAAGCTCAGGCTACCCGTTGTCACGCCCGCTTGCGTATCGCCGTTCACCAAGCCAGACAAGCTGCCAGCACTCACGTTCGGCGTCTGCCCGTACACGCTGGTGGCAGAGCCTGCCACGTAACTCAGCGTAGCTGGCTGCACCGTCAAATTTGCGCCCGTGTAGCTGACCGTGTAGTTGTTGCCTGCAGTCAACGTGCCCTGTGTAATGGGGTAACTGCCTGCATTCGAGCCACTGCCCGCTGTGCCGTTGTAGGCCGTGGCTGCCGTAGTCAACGCGCCGCTGATCTGATCACCGTTAACCAAACCACTGGAGGTGTAGGTCAAGGTTGGCAGGGCGCTACCGCCATAGGTCATGGTCTTGGCTACAGCAGTGACAGTCAAGGTGGCAGGCGTGATGGTCAACGCCGTCGCATTGCCTGCAGCTTGAATCAGCGTGTAGTTGTTGTTGGCAGTCAAGCCACTGCCTGTCACCGCGTAGCTACCCACACCACTCGTGGCCGTGGCCGTCGTTGCAAAGCTCATGCTGCCGTTGGTGACACCTGCTTGCGTGTCGCCGTTGACCAAACCGGACAAGCTGCCAGCGCTCACGTTGGGCGTCTGGCCGTACACACTGGTGGCCGCCCCTGCCACGTAGGTCAGCGTCGCTGGCTGAACCGTCAGGTTGGCCCCCGTGAAACTGGTGAGTGTGTAGTTGCTGCCCGCACCCAACGTGCCTTGAGAAATGGGATAAGTCCCCACGTTAGAGGCACTGCCCGCTGTGCCGTTGTAAGCCGTAGCCGTGGTCGCCAAGGCACCGCTCAGCGAGTCACCGCTCACCAAGCCTGTGGTGGTGTACGTCAGGTTGGGCAGCGTGCTTGCGCCGTAGGTCATGGTTTTGGCCTGGGCAGACACCGTCAACGGCGCAGGGCTGATGGTGCCCGTCAAGCTGTTTGGCGCAGTGATGGTGTAGTTGCCGACATCCGCCCCCCCGTTGGTGGAGGTCAACGACACCGTGTGTGTGCCTGCGTTGGCCGACACGAAGTTGGCTCCGGTCACCGTCACAGTGACGTCATCACTCCCCACCAGGCCTGCCAGCGACACGCCCGATGTGTTGATCTGCGCCGTGGTCGTGCCGTCATACGTTTTGCCGCTCACGGTCAAGCCGTTCACGGTCAGGGCTTTGGGCGTCACGGTCAGAGCGCCGTTGGTGTAGCTGATGCTGTAGTTGCTGGCCGTGAACGTGCCACCCGTGGCGGCGCTGATGGTGATGGGGTAGCTGCCCACCCCCACGGTAGATGCTGCACCCGTGCTGGCCAGGCTTACAGAGCCGACGGTTTCGCCGTTTTGCAGGCCTGAGCTGGTGAACTCGGTGCCCGCAAATGTTTTGGCAGAACCGTACACCTTGCTCGCGGCGCTGGCCGTCAGAGTCAAGCTGGCTGTTGTGATGTCAGCACTGGGCAGCGTGGGCTGCGTGGTGATGACGTAGTTGCCCACCGACGTGCCGCCCAAGGTGTTGGTGGCCGTGACAGCCAATCCCGTGCCCACGTTGGCTGATGCAAACGTGGCCGACTGGTTGAGCAGCAGGTTGTCACCGCTGATGACTCCGTCCAAAGTGCCGTTGGCCACAGGGGCCGCGTTGGTGCCGTCATACGTCTTGTTGCCCACCGTCTGCCCCTGCACCGTCACCGCCTTGCGGGCAATGTCCATGGTGGCGGTGCTGCTGGTGTTGGTCAGCAAGTAATTGCTGGCCAAACCGCCAGTGCCGTTGCCCAGGGCATAGCCAATGGCGGTGACTGTCTTGCCCGTGCCCGCGTTGGCGTCAGCCAGGCTGGCGGTGCCGGGCGTCACAACCAATGACTCGCCTGCCACCCCGGTGGCCACACTGCCCCAGCTGCTCACGCTGGCCGTCACGTCGGTTGTGCCGTTGTAGGTGCGGTTGTTCATCGCCAAGCCACTCACCGTGACCTGCTTTTGAGCAATGTCCATCGTGGCTGTGCTGCTGGTGCTGCTGAGCACGTAGTTGCTGGCCAGGCCACCTGTGCCATCGGCCAGGGCGTAGCCCGAGGCTGTGACTGTTTTGCCTGTGCCTGCGTTGAAGTCAGTCAAACTGGCCGTGCCATGGTTGAGCGTCAGCGCCTCGCCGCTGATGCCCGTGGCCACACTGCCCCAGCTGCTGACCGTGACCGCATTGGTGCCGTCGTAGGTTTTGCCACTGACCGCAAAGCCACTCACGGTCAGCGTCTTGGGGTCAATGGTGGCCGTGGCGGTGCTGCTGGTGCTGCTCAGGGTGTAGTTGCTGGCCACGCCGCCTGTGCCGTCGGCCAGGCTGTAGCCAGTGGCGGTGACCGTCTTGCCCACGCCCGCATTGGCGTCGGCAAAGGTGGCGGTTCCGCCATTGAGGGTCAGGCTCTCGCCAGTGACGCCTGTTGTCACCGTGGCACCGCTCACTGTTGCAGCCGTGGTGCCGTCGTAGGTTTTGTTGCTGGCGGTCAAGCCAGAGACCGTCAGCACCTTGGGTGTGATGTTGGCCGTGGTTGTGCTGCTGGTGCTGCTGAGCACGTAGTTGCTGGCCAAGCCGCCATTGCTGCCGTCAGCCAAGGTGTACCCCGTGGCCGTGACCGTTTTGCCGTTGGCAGCGCCCGGTGTGGCAAAGGTGGCTGTGCCGCTGTTCAGTGTCAACGTTTCGCTGCCGACCCCGGTGCTCACGCTGCCCCAGTTGCTGACTGTGGCTGCAGTGGTGCCGTCATAAGGCTTGTTGCTTGCAGTCAAGCCACTGATGGTCAGTGACTTGGCCGTGATGTCGGCCGTCAGGCCTGGAGGTTGTGTCAAGGTGTAGTTGCCTGCGGCGGTGCCACCCAAGGTGCTGCCCCCCGTGACACCAATGCCTGTGCCCACATTGACAGACGCAAATGTGCCCGTTTGGCTGGCGAGTGTGACGTTTTCGCTGCCGACCACGCCCACCAGCGTACCGCCGCTGAGCGTGGCGGTGTTGTTGCCGTCATAGGTCTTGTTGGCGGCTGTTTGACCTGTAATGGTCAGCGCCTTGGCCATGATGTTGGCCGTCAGGCCACTCGGCTGCGTCAAGCTGTAGTTACCAATGGCTGTACCGCTTAAGGTATTGGCGGCGGTAATGCCGATGCCTGTTCCCACGTTGACCGAGGTAAAGGTGCCTGATTGCGTCAAGTTCACGTCTTCGCTGCCAACTACTCCCACCAGCTGGCCGCCGCTGAGCGTGGCAGCGTTGGTGCTGTCATAGGTCTTGTTGGCGGCTGCCTGCCCCGTGATGGTCAGTGCTTTGGCAGTGATGTTGGCCGTCAGACCGGTCGGCTGAGTCAAGCTGTAGTTGCCTGCCGCTGTCCCGCCCAGGGTGTTTGTGCCGGTGATGCTGATGCCTGTGCCCACGTTGACCGAGGCAAAGGTGCCTGATTCTGTAGCCAGCGTCACGTTTTCACTGCCAACGATACCCACCAGCATGCCGCCACTGAGCGTTGCAGTGTTGGTGCTGTCATAGGTCTTGTTGGCGGCCGCCTGCCCCGTGATGGTCAGTGCTTTGGCAGTGATCGTACCTTGGAGGCTGCTTGGTGCAACAATGTTGTAGTTCGCTGCATCCGCGCCACCCATCGTAGGAGTTAGCGTGACGGTGTAAGTCCCGACATTGGCTGACGCGAAGGTGCCCGAAGCTGAAAAAGTGAACGCATCCCCTGCCAATTTACCGCTGTATGTTGGCGTCCCAGCTACAGCGGCCAAAGTTGTGCCGTCATATGGCTTGTCAGTGACTGAAAGCCCCCCAACTGTTAAATCTCTCGGTGTGATGGCCAGCGTACTTTTCAGGGTCCCGGAAATCGTGCCTCCCGTACCATCGTTCACGCCCGAACCTGCGAGCGTGATGCCTGTAATAGAACCTGAAGCCCATTGATAAACGTATGGCGTCGCACTGACCGGCCTGAAACCTGCACCGGACAACATCACGGTGGGCAGTGTGATTGAATTTATCAATGCCTTTTTGTATGCGTTCAGATCCGATGTAGATGCCGAACTCATGCCAAGATATGAAGACACATTACTTATGACCGCATTGCTCAACAGAGAGGCGCGTACAGCTGTCAAAATAGATGTGTCGCTGGTTCCATAAAGAACGCTATCGGAAGACACTGAATTCAGCGCAAATGTAGCGGTTGGCGCATATCGGTTGTAAACAACAGGCGTTTTGCTGACGTGGCCGCTTGGAAACTCCGCTTGTGTATCGAACTTGGATGCATACACCAGGTTATTTAGTACCGACATGGTGCCCCATGTACTAAAAGCCGTAGAACTTGTCCCATAGTCAGTTGCCGGTGTTACCGTTGGCGCTCCAGTGAAAACACGCAATTCACCTGTTCCATTGTTGGTAACAGACAATGGTTTAAGTACAGCCCCTCCGTAATAATCGCCAGCGGGTCGGTTGTATCCAGCTGCAATGGATGAATCAACAGAACCCGTCAACGTTATATTGAATTGACCCAAATTAATATTGCCAGAGCCTGAAGCGGGGTTACCACTCTCAGTCGTTTGAGACTTGAGATTCAAAGACCCCACATTCAAGGTCAGCGCCGTGCCGCTCTGGTTTGATATGGCAGCGGTCCCAGAGCCCGAAACAATTGAATTAACCGTTAACGATCCAGATGAACCCGTATTGATTGACCTGAATATGACTCCGCCATTATTGACATTGACTGATGAACCGTTAGAGGCAGACAGCACAGTAGAGCAAATCGAACATGTATTATCCAGAATAATTTCGTTCTGAACCGGCAAAGTTGTTGCTATGGTTATTTTTGCACCGTTTGTGTAGGCATACAAGTTTTTAAATCCAGTTGAACTGACATTACCACTCAAATCTTTTATCGTATTCACTCCAGCAGTTGAATTTCCAATAAAAATAGATCGATTGAAATCGCCGCTTGTAGTGTTAACAGTTAAATTAGAATTGGAATTATTGGGCAACGAAAAAAAACCGCCACTACCCAAAGTTACTTTGTTATCAGAAATAATAGAGATATTGCCTTCAGATGGCAATATCTTAACTTCACCAAATAACCCTACACCATCTTCATTTACATGGAAAGTTGTGGGCTTAACCAGCCAGCCCCCCGTCACCTCAATAACGTTAGACCCATCTACCGCGTAGGGATTGGCAGTGACACCATCAGACTTCTTATCATTAATAGTAAGAGAGTTGACTTTCATGTTAGCGCCAAATTTCTGGCTTTTATAGCCTTGCAATATTATTTTTAAAGCCGTCAATGTTCCACTCTGAGCCCAAATTCCATATGCAAAGTTCTCAGGTGTACCACTGAATATTGAACTACCATTTATACTGATAATTCCATCATAAGCCTTAATATCGCAATAATCATAACCAACACCACCAACACTACCGCCAGAGCTATTTGCGGTAATACCTCTTAATGTAACATTACCAGAATATACATTTATAGCCCCGACCACACCAACGCCGTTATTTATAATATTAGTTGTCGTTACTGCACCGGCATTGGTGTTATCCAATGTTAAAGATCCTTTTATGCTAATTGTTGCACTGGCGAGAGTACTAATTACGCCACCACTAGATTTGGCAATAAAGTTAAATATTCCAGCATTTGCATTGTCCAAGTTGTAATTGGTTTGACTTATTGGATAGCGTATTGAGATTGATTGATTTGTCCCACTGGTATTATCAAATGTCAAAGTAGATGACAATCCCGCAGGTATATTTACTGTCAAATTGGCATTCAGAGTAATACTGCCAGAAGCAGTCACAGAAACATTAGCACCACCATTTAGTGCAGTAGCAATATCTGTGGCTTTGACCTCTACTGCACTAGCTGAGGACAGATCGCCAGACATGGTTCCAGTCGTTGAGGTAGAGGCAATGTTGACGTTTGTAGGGTCCAATAACCAGAGACCTCTATCGCCCAGAGAAATAACTCCATTGGTTCCAAGACGATTTCCAGAAGTTTCTACATGACCACCAGCACCGCCCGCTTTACCAAGCGCGGTGATCGAGCCAGACATCTGGGTCACGCCATTCGTGTTGTGCACATCACTCCACAACACCACCTTGCCCCCATCCCCATTTTGCGTGGCGCTTGCGTCAATGGTCGCCCCCGCTTCCATGGTGGTTTTGGTGGCCTGATACACGCCATTGCTGCCCTGCCAGTCGCCGCCCACCAGCACGGTGCCGCCGCCTTGCTCGCCTTTGGCTTCGATCTTTGAAGTGCCAGTCAGGGTGACCTCATCCCCCTCCAGCAAGATGCGCCCGCCTTTGTGGGTGATGCTGTGGGCACCCGTGTTGGCGATCAGGCTGCCGCTGTTTTTGATCAAGCTGCCGCGCAGGTTGCTGACCGATTGCGCGCTCATGATGATCTGACCATCGGGCGTTTCGATGGCCTGCTTGTTTTCAATCAGCGATGCGATGTCGCTGGCCGTGACCACAATGCCGCTCAGCTTGTGGTCGGCATTGAAGTCGAGCGTGATCGACTCGCCGTTGGCCAGCACGGCGGTGCCGCGCTCGGCCACGATCACGCCTTTATTCACCACCTCGGGGGCCAGCAGGGCAATGTAGCCGTCGAGCTTGGCTTTGAGTTCGCCCTCGTTTTCGACCCGGCCTGTGGCACCGTTGCGCTTGAAGGTGTTGCTGCCCGCCATGAACTCGTTGTCGCTCATGCTGTGGGTGGTGGCCACCAGGCCGCCCACGTCCACACTGGCGCTGGGTCCAAAGTACACGCCGCTCGGGTTGATCAAATACACCTGGCCGGGTGCATTGATCTTGCCAAAGACCTGGCTGGGTGTGCTGTCCAGCACACGGTTGAGCGTGACCGACTGCGCATTGGGTTGGTTGAAGTTGACCGTGGCGGCCTGCCCGATGTTGAAGCTGCCCCAGTTGATGGCGGCCCGCTGGCTGCTTTGGTTGATGTTGAGCACCGGGTTGGCTGTGGTGCCCGCCTGGCCCAAACTGGCTTGACCCGCGCTCACCACACCGCCCGTGGGCAAGGCATTGGCCGTTGGCGGGTTGGGTGGTGCAGCCAGCGCACCACTGACCGTCAGCGCGGCCAGCAGAGGCGCCGCCAAGACCGTATTGGTGGTCTTGGTTTTGCCGCTGGATTTGGTGTTTTCTGCCACGGCCACCCAGGCGTTCAGGGCGTTGTTCCAGAGGGTACGGTGTACTTTGTTCATGTCTTCAGTGGCCTGCCTGGAGCAAGCTCGGGCAAAAATTTAGAAAGGAATGGACGCGCTGAACCAGACGCGGTTGAGCTTTTGGGTGCCGTCTTGGTCGGTGCCGGTCGATGTGGGGAATGGGTTGTCACCCAAGCGGCGCGACCAGATCGCTTTCACGTTGCTGTTTCTGGGGCCATACCAGGCCAGCTGCAGGCCTGCGCCTGCATAGCTCATCTGGTTGGGGTTGGCGGCTCCGGCAAAGTCGTTGAACTTGTTCACCGTGACGTGGCCCCGGTCATAAAACGCCGTCAACACCAGGTCACTGGGCAGGTTCTGGCGCAGCTCCAGCGTCAGCAGTTGGCCGTGGCTGCCTCCGCCTTCGTTGTTGGGGTAGGCACGCACGCCCAAGGGGCCACCCAGATAAAACTTTTCTGAGCTGTCGAGGTTTTTGCTGGCCACTTGCCCAGCAAACGAGGCAAAGCCGACCAAGTCTGTGGTGATGTTCTGTGTGTGGGTGGCGGTGTACTTGAGCTTTTGAAAGCCGCCTTGCGCCTTGACGGTGGCCAAATCGTCCACCTGGTTGGGCGATCCGTTCAGGTTGATGGTGCCCAGCGACAGCATCAGGTTGCCCGATGTCAGACCGCCAGGCAGGATCTTGTCGGTCATGCTGCCGTTGAACCCCGTGGACATCACCACCGAGTGGTACTTGGTGGTTGTCTCGCCCAGCGAGTTGGTGTTGTTGAAGAACTTTTTGTCGAGGTTGGCGACGTAATAAAGGTTGTCAGGTCGGCTGCGATAGATGGGGTAATTGGCATCGAGCCCCAACACCACCGACGTGCCCTTGCCCGCAGGGCCTTCGACAATTTTGTATTGCATGGTGCTGGCGTTGGTGCCAATGCGCCAGCCGTCGTAGCCCGCAGGCAGGCTGAAGCCCACACGGGCAAATTCAATGCCCTGCGTTTTCATGGTGAACAAGCTGAACTGGTCGCCCATCTTGAGAGCGCCGCTCATGGTGCCGTTCATGGTCAAGCGCACGGGGCCAGTGGCATAACTGCCAAAGTTGTCAATGGCGGCCTCGCCGTAAATCAGCGGTTCGTCGCTGACGTTGAGCACCACGCCTGTGGTCAGGTCGCTGGCACCTGCCACCAAACGCCCCGTGACGTTCACGCCGGGGATGTCGTCGGCCAGCATCAAGCCGCGCTCGAGCTTTTTGAGCGACATGGGATCGCCCGCCTTGATTTGCGCTGCGATCGTGTTTTGCAGTCGGTCTGCACTGATGCGTTTGCCTTCGAGCTTGGACTCGATTTCGGTGCCGCTGAAGCTGGACTCGATGACCTGGATGCGGACCATGCCTTCTGTCACGTCTTGCTTGGGCAAGATGGTGCGGGTCAGGTAGCCTTGGTCGAGGTAGTACTGGACAATGGCGTCGGCCGCTTGCTGCAACTCGGCCATGGTCAGGGCGCGGTTGGCATAGGGCCGCAGCACGCTTTGCAGGGCGGCCTCTGCGATCAGGGTGTTGCCCGTCACCGTGAACTGCTTGACCACCACGGTGGCTTCGCCTGTGCTCTTGGCCGTGGGTTCTGGCTGTGCCAGTGCGGGCGCTGGTGTGGTGGGTGCGGCCGGTTTGCGGTCACGCTCAAGGCCTTGCATGATGCTGCCTGCATCGGGGGCTTTGGCTTGTGCGTGAGCTTGCCCGCACACGCAGGCCATGCTGGCCAGCACCAAGGGTGCCAAGACAAATCGGGTTGTGGAAATCTGCACAGTCATCACCTTGGGGTATTTCATTGTTCGACCTTGGCCTTGCGTGCCAATTCGTTGAGCAGGTCAATGCGGCGCCTTTGCTGCAGCTCGGCGCGAATGCCCGTCTTGGCCTGTTCCAGCGTTGGGGGCACAAACTTGCGTTTGTCCTCCACCCGAATGACGTGCCAGCCCTCACCCACCTGGATGGGCGTGGCTGCCAGTGCGCTTTTGCCCAGGTTGACGATGACGTTGGACACGGCAGGAACGATCTGGTTGGGCAGCAGCCAGTCCAGCAAGCCCTCATTGGCTTTGCTGGCGTCCATCGATTTGTCTTTGGCCAGCTTGGCCAACGATGCGCCTGAGCGCACAGCGGCAATGGCTGCTTTGGCCTCGGTCTCGGTCGCAAAAACGGCCTGGCGCAGCTGGTATTGCTGTGCGTCGCTCAGGCTGGCGATCTGGCGGTCGTAATCGGCCTTGATCTCGGCATCGGTGACGGGTTTTTGTTTGATCTCGTCTTGAATGAGGAAATCGATCAGCACGTTCTGTCGCACCTGGGCCAGAGCGGCTGCGGCTTCAGGTTTTTTTTCCAGGCCGCGTTTTTGGGCCTCTTGCCAAAACAGTTCTTTGGCGATCAACTCGGTTTTAAGGGCGTTGCGCAGTTGCGGCGTATCTTGCAAGCCTTGCGCGGCACTGGCTTGCACCAGTTGATCCAGCGTTTTGCTGGGTATGGCCACCCCGTTGACAGTGGCCATGACACCGGAGGGCAGTGGCGTCTGTGCTTGAACAGTCACCGAAGAAAACACCAAAAACGCCACTAACGGCAAAACCTTGACCATCTGTTACACCCGATCCACGTCATCAAATCGCCTACACCAAATCGAGTAGGCCTGCATTGCCCTAGAAATATGGGCATCCGATCATGGATGGCGCTGGTCGTTTTGCGCCTGTAACAAGTTACAAACTGTCAAAAATGATGAAACCATTATGTGTAACGCGTTACACGGAAGGGTGAGCCGCGCCCCTTTAAAGTGCTTGTACTGTCGAGACAGCAGCGACCCGCGGTCTTAGTTAGTCACAAAAAAAATGCAACGCAAGCTCCCACAATTTGTACGCAAGGCGATTGATTCGGATACGTTCAAACGATCCCCCAAGAGTCAGAAACTCCTGGATTTCATCGCGCACAAGTCCGTCGCATTGGGTCCAGACCAAGTCACGGCCAAGTTGTTGGAGACTGAATTTTTTGAGCTGGACCACAGCGTCAAGAGCGAAAAAAGCTCCATCTGCAGGGTGCAAATCAGCCGCATCAAGACTTTGCTGGCAACCTATTACGACACCGAGGCGCAAGACGAACCGTGGCAACTGGCCATCGAAAGCGGCAGTTACGGACTGACCCTGAAGCCCAGCACTGCGGACCAGTCGAGCTTTGCACCCCGTTTGTGCATCTTGCCCCTGGTCAATCTGGGGGGGGACACGCGCCAGCAGCAAATTTGCACAGGCCTGATGCTGGACCTGATCCATTTGCTGGCGCAATCGCGCACCATCCGCGTGTTGACACTGCCGCAAATGGGGGCAACACAGAGCCCGGCCAACGATGAACTGGCGGCCAAGCTGTTGACGCAGTCGGACTACGCACTGGAGGGTTCCGTTCGCTTTCAGCCTGCCGCATACAAAATTGCCATCCGGCTAACCGACTGCAGAACGAACCAGGTCGCCTGGTCTCAAGAGTTCCAGTTGAAATACGGCTCGGACCGGCTGTTTGATTTGCAAAACGAAATCACCCTGAAGATCGCGGCGCAACTGGCGACACCGACGGGCATCATCGACCGCTTGGCCAGATCCAAAACGCAAACCGGTTCGGCCTACACCGCTGTTTTGCGGTTTTACGCCTACACCGAGCAGTTCACCCCCGAGCTGCATCAGCAAGCCAAACTCGAGTTGCTCGACGCAGTCAAAACCGCGCCACTCTATGCCGAAGCCTGGGCCTGTTTGTCAGGGGTTTATTGGAACGAATACCTTTTCGGGTTCAACCCGTCTGCGGACACCCCAGATCCACTGAGCAAGTCGATTGAGTGTGCCCAACATGCGTTGACTTTGGCACCTGACTCCGTCACCGGGACGTATGCCCTGGCTGCAGCCTTTTTCCAGAAGGGTGAGCTGGCTTTGTTCCGGGAATATGCAGGTAAGACACTCGATATGGCACCCTACAGGGCCGATCTGATTGCTGGCATCGGCTTTTTTGAGGCTTACTCGGGCGATTGGAAACAGGGTCTGTCATTGATGGACAGGGCCAGAGAACTGGCGCCGTTGCACCCGGACTGGTATTGGATGCCTTATGTCTCGGATGCGTATTTGCGAGATGACTACGCCACTGCGCTGCAGTTTGCCAAACGGGTCAACCCTCCATCGTTCCCATTTTTTCCGCTGTACATCACAGCCATCTACCATCGCTTGCAAATGCCCAAAGAAGCACAAGCCTCACTCAATGCGGTCAAGGCGGTGGTGCCAGGCCTCATGGACCAGCTGGATGACTTGCTGGCACGGTTCCTGTGCAACAAGCCGTTGCATCAAAAAATGCTGGAGGACATCTTGGCTGTTCACAGCCTTGAGCAAGCTGCGTAATCAGCCGGTTTATTTCAGCCGTCGGGCAATGTCTTCGATGAGTTGAGCGGCCAGCGCCTGCTTGCTCGCGTGCGGCAGCTCGCTGGCGCCTTGGGCGTCCACCAGCAGCAGGGCGTTGTCGTCTTGACCGAAGGTGGCCGGGCCAATGTTGCCCACCAAAAGCGGCACCCCTTTGCGGATGCGCTTGGCCGTGGCGTGGGCCAGCAGGTCGTGACTTTCGGCAGCAAACCCCACGCAAAACAAGGCCCCCGATTGCACACGCGCAGACTGCGCCACCGTGGCCAGGATGTCGGGGTTTTCGACAAATTTCAGCGCCGGCGTCTGGCCCGAACCGTCTTTTTTGATTTTTTGATCGGCCTGTGTGTCAGGCCGCCAGTCGGCCACAGCAGCGGTGGCCACAAAGATCGAAGACTTGTCCACCTGCCCCTGCACCGCGTCGAGCATCTGCCGGGCCGATCGCACATCGATGCGCTGAACGCCGCGCGGCGTGGGCAGATGAACGGGCCCCGCCACCAAGGTCACCTGAGCACCGGCCATGTGAGCCGCACGGGCTATCGCAAAGCCCATCTTACCACTGGACAAATTGGTGATGCCCCGCACCGGGTCAATGGCCTCGTAAGTGGGGCCCGCCGTGACCAGCACCTGTTGACCCACCATGGTTTTGGGCGCAAAAAACGCCTCCAGGTCTTGCAAAATTTCTTCGGCCTCGAGCATGCGCCCGTCGCCTGTTTCGCCACGGTCCTGATCACCCTGCCCCACATCGAGAACATGGACGCCATCGGCCTTGAGCTGCGCGACATTGCGCTGGGTGGCCGGATTGGCCCACATTTCGCGGTTCATGGCCGGGGCCACGATCAGTGGCACTTTGTCGATGGGCCGAGCCAAGCACATCAGACTGAGCAATTCATCGGCACCGCCATGCAACAGCTTGGCCATGAAGTCGGCACTGGCTGGGGCCACCACAATCGCGTCGGCATCACGGCTCAAATTGATGTGCGCCATGTTGTTGGCCTCGCGCGTGTCCCACTGCGAGGTGTAGACCGGTCTGCCCGACAAGGCCTGCATGGTCACCGCCGTCATGAAATGCTCGGCCGCCTCGGTCATGACGACCTGCACGGTGACGCCTGCCTTGACCAATGCGCGGCAGAGTTCAGCAGATTTGAATGCAGCAATGCCGCCCGACAAACCCAAAACGATGTGTTTTCCAGCCAATGTGCTCATGGCTGAGGAATGTAGCAGAGTGATCTGCGCCTTCAGCGTGGGGTGGCTTGAACGCGTTGACCTAAGAACGTGGAC
>JACCDU011343903.1_pt1 | contig 18991 bp, 20 predicted proteins | sample 7446081 | NCBI WGS metagenome assembly JACCDU01 (sample SAMN15323447, study PRJNA562643) | freshwater metagenome | isolation source: river surface water | place: USA:Blue River Watershed | collected 2017-08-17
AGGTCGGCGGTTCGAGACCGTCAGCGCCCACCACCACAAAAAGTAAAGGCGAACAGGTTGTTCGCCTTTTTTATTGATAAACCGAGACTTCGATCATGTTCGATTCCATCCGCAATCACTCCAAAATTTTGATGGGATTGCTGTTTTTGCTGGTCATTCCTTCCTTCGTCTTGTTTGGCATGGACAGCTACAACCGCTTTTCCGATCAAGGTGCGGCTGTGGCCAAAGTAGCAGGCAACAAGATCACGCAAGCTGAATGGGATGCCGCACATCAACGTGAAGTCGAGCGCATCCGCGCATCGGTGCCCAATCTCGATCCCAAGTTGCTCGATTCGCCAGAGGCTCGTTATGCAACGCTTGAGCGCATCGTCAATGAGCGCGTGATTGCAGCTGCAGCCGACAAGCAATTGTTGGTGACCAGCGACCAACGCTTGGCGCGCTATCTGCAACAAGACCCTTCGATTGCCGGTTTGCGCGGTGCCGATGGCAAGCTCGACATGGACCGTTACCGCCAACTGGCCGCCAGCCAAGGCATGACACCTGAAATGCTGGAAGCCAAAGTGCGCCAGGATTTGTCGGCCCAGCAAGTGCTGGGTGGCTTGCAGCAATCGGTGTTTGCATCGCAGCGCCAAACCGATGCTGCCTTGGACGCTTACCTGCAGCGTCGTGAAATTCAGATTCAGAAATGGAATCCTGCTGATTTCGCTGGCAAGGTGCAAGTGTCCGATGCGGATCTGGGAAAGTTCTACCAAGCGCAGTCGGAGCGTTTCCGCTCGGTCGAAAGTGCCGACATCGAATACCTGGTGCTGGACACAGCCGCATTGCAAAACAGCATCAGCTTGCCTGAGCAAGACCTCAAGACTTATTACGAACAGAATGTGCAGCGCTTGTCGGGCAAAGAGGAGCGCCGCGCCAGCCACATCCTGATCAATGCCCCCAAGGATGCGCCTGCCGCAGACCGCGCCAAGGCCAAAGCCAAAGCCGACGAGTTGCTGACCCTCGTGCGTAAGAATCCCAAATCGTTTGCCGATGTGGCACGCAAAAATTCCCAAGACACCGGATCGGCCAGCAAAGGCGGCGATCTGGACTTCTTTGCCAAAGGCGCGATGGTCAAGGCCTTTGAAGATGCGGCCTTTGCCCTGAAAAAAGGCGATATCAGCGATGTGGTGGAGTCGGAGTTCGGCTTCCACATCATTGAGTTGACCGACATCAAGGCTCCTAAAGTCCCTAGCTTTGAGTCCATGCGTACCCAGCTGGAAGCCGACTTGCGCAAGCAGCAAGCCCAGCGCCTGTTTGCCGAACAAGCTGAAACCTTCAGCAACAGCGTTTACGAGCAGGCGGACAGCTTCAAGCCCACCGCGGAGCGCCTGAAGTTGACCGTGCAAAAAGCCCAAGGTCTGAGCCGCAACCCGCAAGCGGGTGCACAAGGCGTTTTGGCCAACCCCAAACTGTTGCAAACCTTGTTTGCCGAAGAGTCATTGAGCAAGCGCCGCAACACGGCTGCCGTGGAAGTGGCGCCCAACACACTGGTCTCGGCCCGTGTTGTGGCTTACCGTCCTGCTGCAGTTCGCCCATTTGCCGAAGTCAAAGACGAAGTGCGTCGCCAATTTGTGATCGACAAATCGGCAGAGCTGGCCAAGGCCGAAGGCCAAGCCAAGTTGGCGGCCTGGAAGGATCAGCCCGCTCAAGCCCAAGTGGGAGCCGCGCAAACCGTGTCGCGTGATCAGACCCAAGGTCAGGCCCAAGCGGTGGTGGATGCCGTGCTGCGTGCAGACCCTGCACGTTTGCCTGCTGTGGTCGGTGTCGATCTGGGCGCGCAAGGTTATGTGGTGGCCCGTGTGAACAAACTGGTGCCACGCGATGCCGCATCGGCTCAGCAATTGGCCCAAAGCCGCCAACAAATGGCCCAGCTGTGGGGCCAGGCAGAAAGCCAGGCCTATCTGAGCTATTTGAAGCAGCAACTCAAAGCGCAGGTGTTGGTTGAAAAACCTGGTGCCAAACCTGCAGATACAGGCGAAAAACGCTGAAGATCAGGTTATAATTTCATTTCTACGGTGGCTGTAGCTCAGTTGGTAGAGTCCAGGATTGTGATTCCTGTTGTCGTGGGTTCGAGCCCCATCAGCCACCCCAGTATCCATGCGCCCTAGCGACCATTTCGGTTTCTAGGGCGTTTTGCTTTTCAGGCTCATGTAGCCACCATGTAGCCACCTTTCCGGGTTTTCGGGCTCCACCCCTGTGCCGTACCCCTGTTGGCCGATGCAGTTACTCAGCCTAAGGTGGTGTCCAGAACTGAGGATTTCTGAGGCGGTAACCATGACAAACCATGACGTCCAGCACTCACAAAAGCTAACAGGCTGGCGGGTTTTTTTCTGGTGACAGCTTGGGGACTGTTTGTGACCTGCCGTTGCGTTTTAGTGCAAAGTGGTGCGTACCAGCGTTGCGAACCTTGGTTGCCACGAAGTTCAGGAACACCCATCCGCAATACTTGCTCACGTTTTGCTGACTTCTGATGACTGCGCGCCAAATAGAAAACCCCGATGGTGCAAACGCGGGGAGAGCCACTTTTGCACCTACTTCGCCAGACTCTTCGCTTACCCGAGACCAGCGTGTTGCGGGGTTTGGTGAGATTGTGCAGCTAAACTAGCTTTGCTGGTCCAGCATCCGGGAAATCAGCTTCCGGGTTTGCCCCCTTTTTTGGGGTTAGAGGATGAGGGGAATTCACAGCTTGTTCTGCGCGCTGTTGTCCCTCCGGCCAGTACCTATCTGAGGTTTTCTGAGGTGGTGCTTGTCAACCGCCTGTTCAATTTCGGCAAACTGATTGGCCAGCAGCACGCATCAAAGGGTGGCAGCCTTTTGGAAACTTCTGGAAACCAATCTGAGGCTTACCGAGGAGGGCCATGCAAGCAGTACATCGCCAAAATCCAGCCCTCAACCGAATTAATGAATCAAGTCCGTTAGCAATATGGTGACATCGAAAGCGATTTCTGAGCAGCAACAGGCTAATGGCTCGATGCGCTCACTCAATCAGAAGCCAGGTACTTGGCAAAGCACAACAAAGCTGAGTCAGTCCGAAATCGAATCATTGAGGCAGGACGCAAAACAGGCCAGCATCCGAATAAAAGCAATGCTGGAACAGGGTGGTGCAGGACACGAAACAGGCCGGTGAACTTCTAGGGCGTTCGGGGCTGCAATTACCCCGCGTGCCTAGTCGACCACCGGCGTGCTGATTTTACAGAAGTCTCTGTTCGTGGATACCCGCTTGGATACCTGCGCCAGCACGTTCCGTTTTGGTGCCGTTTTCGTTCCGATGTTATCTGCGCACCTTTCTGCGCGGAAATTTGTGCGGAAACTTCGGCCTTATCCACTCGGTTACTATCCCGCAACCCGCGCCAGCACTGAAAAAGGGCTTCGGCAATTAGTGCGGAAATATGCGCGGAAATACGCGCGGAAATACGCGGACTTATTGGGCCGCTTGCCGGGCTTCGCGGCGTCGCCGTTGGTCTTCATCGACATAGTTGCAGCCAAAACGCTCAGTAGCACAGCACGCCCATGCCAGCCATTTCAATCACTCCAACAGCCGCACCGCCACCACGTCCACCACGTCCACCACGCCACCATCGGACGCGGCACCCAGCGCCAGCCGCTCGGACTCGCACAGTTTGAACAGAGCGCGGGCCGCTGCCAGCTCAAGGCGCTTCGCTTCGGTCAGTCGCACCCCAATGTCATAGCTGGTACCGCCGAAGCCTGTGCGGCGCTTGCTGTCCTCTTGGTAATGCCTTTGCTCTGATCCAATCGCCATGCGCTTGTGTCGTGCTGTGTGCCAGCGCTGGGCGGCTGCGACTATCTCGATGTGTCGGTTTTTCATGGCGTTTCAAACAGTTCGGTGTTGGCCTGGCTGGCAATCAGCTTTTGAACCTGGAGGGGGTGCTTTGTGTTTGGCTTTTCAACGCCCGTTGACGTGTCGTTGGGCTTCCGTTGAATTGCCGTTGTGTCTCCGTGCGTTGCTTGTTCGCCGCCAACATCTTCAACGCAGATATTCACAAGGTCACGCAAAGCCAATAAATGCGAAACCCCTTCCATGCCGGATGGCGTGTCATCCGGTAGTGCTTCCCACCATTCATAGGCCGCATCAATGCGACTTGACACCAGCGCCAGCCGTTTCCCAATCAGTTGTAGCCTTTTCTTCAATGCTTGCTCACCATCGTCAACGACTGGCAGCAAACCCACTGATTCGGCGATTAAACGGATTTGGCAGGGGTGCAGGTCAATGATCCCGCTTTCACCGCTGCCGTAATCTTGTTCAAGGCGAATGTTTCCACCTTCCAATAGTTCAACATCAAGTTGTGGGAAATTGGCCAATGCTCGGCTTGTCGTGTGTGTCATGTCGTCACCTCAAAAAGAAGAATTGCAAAAAGGTTTGTTCGCCACCATGGTCGTGCGTTTGTGGCGTTCGGGTTTTTCGGTCAAAGTTTTCATGCGTGTGTTTTTCAATGAATCAGGCTTGTGAACAATCCGACTGGTTTTGCGCGCAGTCGTTGGTAGGTCCCGTGGTCAGGATTAAATGCAATAGATGGCTTATCTAGATGGTCTCCGTGAGACGGTGTAGAGAAAGGGGCTAAAGTGGGCCTGATAGCGCCGTGAGACGGTGCTATGGGGGTGCTCCCTACACCGTGAGACGGTGCTATGGGGGCGCTCTCTACACCGTGAGACGGTGTAAGGCTTGCGTTTTTCAGCGGCATGGATTGCCAATAAGCCCCACGCCTGAAAGTTTCGGCAGCGCCAGCGTCATAGCCGGGCATTTTGTCCAACGCCCTCCAGGTCACCGCGTACCAACTGGCCTTGTTCGGGCGATGACCCATAACGGTTTCATGGATAAACCCCCCGGCCAGTAGCTCACGCTTGGCACGGGTAATCACGTCCGCACTTTTCCACCCACGCGTTGCCAAGTAAGCACCGGAGGCCAGCAGTCGACCATTGTTGTCGCGCACCCATTGCCGGGCAATTTCCAAAAGCAACGCCTTTGCAGGATGAGATAGCCGGGCGTATGCGGGGCAATCCAGCACGGTCCAGGGTAGTGCCACAAACCCGCCGGGGTCGCGGCTTGTGTCATGGCCCTTACGTTTTGGGGTGCGTCCGTTAGCCATTGCGCCCCCGTCCAGGCTGGCACCTAAAGAGCCATTGATGCACCTTGCGGCGGTCATTGGCGGTGAATGAATACACTCCCGGGCGGCAGGGCTTGCCGTCGCGGTCGGTAAACTTGATGCGGTCGCAGTTAATGGTTAAACCCATGTCACGCAATGCGAATATCAAGTCAGGCCCGTTCGCGCAACCAGCCACCGAGTCGACTTCTTGGCGGCTTATCGGTCGACGCATCAGGGCGGCGATAACGCGAAGATGGCGCGGGTTGGATGTGCCGGTAAAATCACGCTTGTTCGGGGCGCTCTGGTTTCCTTTGGGGGGCTGGGGCGTTTTCATTTTGCAACCCTCAACCAGCGTGAGGGAGTGACGCACCTGATGCGCAGCGCCAGCGACATAAGGCGGGCCTTCATGCGTGCACCCCGGCCAATGCCTTGATGGCGGCAGTATTCCAAGCCAGCAGGCCGCCAATGCGACTAGGGCGCAGCGGGCCATTCTCAAGGCAGGCCCATGCCCTCAAAGTCTGCGGGCGTCGGTCCAAGTAATAAGCGGCCTCAGCAGTCGTGAGGTTAGGCTTTGTGACTTGTTCAAGGGGCAGGTATTGCCCGGTGAACTGTTGCGCGGCTTTGATGGCGGCGCTGTGGGTTTCATGATTCATGTGGATTCACTTTCAAACCCGTTGATTCAGGTTCGATAGCGAATCAAATCCCCACTAATTCAATTAATTGCCTAGCAGTGGAACAATGGAACTGTGGAACTACTGCGCTCGCACATCTTTCCACACATTGCCCAGCGTGGACTCCGCAACGGTTGTGCCTGCCTTGTCACAGTAAAGCTCACCTTTGACTAAAGTGAATGGTGAATCTTCACTGCTGACGCCGTTCTTCAACGCCTTAAAAAACACGCTGCAAGACCTGTATTTGCCGTTGGCGTACAGCTTTTTCATATAGGGCATTGCTTCTACTACCCATGAGGGTTTTCTATTTTTACGGTTTGCAGATGTATCGCTGGCCACCAGCACGGGTGCAGGCGCTGCGGCGTCTGGTGCTGGCGTAGCGACCTGATAGCCTACGCTTTGCGCTTCAAGCCAATTATTTAAGTCAGCTAACAGGATAAGGCGGTCCCTTGAATCGGCATTCGTCACTAACCGGGTAACGGGGTCGCGCACTTGTAATGACCCTTTCGATGCTGCATCTATCAACATCTCTTCAAAAACCTGCGCTTGACTTTTATCCTCTCCTGCGGCGTTCGCCATCAGAAAGGATGCTTCCCACGGATATAGCCAGCCATCTTGCCTACGCTTGTCCTCTGCGGCGCGGGCACCAGCTCGGTCGGTGTTTATTTTTTGAGCCAATGTCCTTGCTTCGTCATCCGCATCTTCGGCTAGTAGAGCATCTTCTTGAATGGACTTTTGCCATATTTTTCGCATAGCTGCGGCTTCGTCATGTACTGCCGCATTCGTCCATCGCTTTGTGGTGCCGTTCATTTGTTTCTTGGATGCCTCTGAGTAATCTTTGTCGCCAAGCTCATCAATGGAAAAACCGCATTCACCTATCACTGGCGCAGTCTTCAGTAACTCACGAACCATAGCTTCCAGCCATGTTCCCTTGGCAGCTTGGGCTTCTGCGGCTGTTGCCTCCATTTCCAAATCCAGCTCGGCAATCGTTGCTTTGTCTTTCTCGCGTGTTGCCTCGTTCCATGCTTTGCGCGCTCGGTCGGCTTTGGCATCAAGCTCCAACGGGTAAGGGCCTACGATTTTTTGTGCTTCACGGTAGGCAGCATAGGCTTGCTCAACTGCTTTGCGTGCAAAGTTATCCGCATGGTCGATATGTCCAATGGCCAATGCATCAGGTCCCGTCTCCCAATCCCCGTAAAAGTCCGCAACCAGACTGCCCACGCCGTTAAGCATGAAAGCCGCCAAGTCCCGCGCATCGAACGGGAACGCAAGGGCTGGGGTATTTATGCTGTCAGGGGCGTCTTTATCGTGTGCAAAAACCATTGCAGGCCGCCACGATAGGAGTTTGTATTCCTCATTAAGACCCAACTTTTCCGCTTCTGCGTTCGTGAATGAAGGCCAAACTCCTCGGTCATCAAAGACCCAATATTTTTCCTTGCTGCAAGGACCAAGCAGGCTTTTGGCGTGAACAAGGCCATATGGCTTTTCAGTCATAAATGCACCCTCCCGGCGCTTCCCCCTGAATTGGTGCCACCAGCAGCCAGCGGGAGGCACTGGCGTTCGGTCGGATTGCAGCCCGGCCTAGCTGGTGGCGAAACCCTTATGCAGCCTCGGAAAAAGCCTGTTCGTTGGCGACTCGGGGTATTGCAGGCATCAGCACCAACTCAGGTGCAAACTGCACCACGGCGTCCACCAGCGAAGCTAGGGCCTTTTCGTCACCTTGGTCCTTGCCAAGTGTGCACAGGGCATCGCGGGCTTCTTTGAGGCAGTACACAGAAGGCTCGCCCGTGCATTTGCCCTCTGCTGTGAAGCCTACAAAATCGGTAATGACCTTGCTCGAGATGACCCAAGCGCCAGCCTCCACGCCATCAGCCAAGCTGGTGCGTTCTGGCCAGATGACTATTGCTGGATATGTTCTTGGGCCAGTACCCACATATTCCAGGCTCACGACATAGCCACGATGACTTCGTACCTTCCATGCCTGATTGCCACCCATGCTGAAAATGGGGCGTCCGTCAGGGGTCAGGTTACCGTTGAAATTCATGATGTTCTCCTTGTGGTGATGAAGGGATGGCTCATGCCTTGGTCAGCCCATGCGCCACGGCTTCGCGCAGCGCGGCATTGATGCGGGTTTGCCAGCCTTGCCCGGTGGCTTTGAAGGCTTCCAGCACATCGGCATCTATCCGCATATTCAGGGTAGGGCGCTTCACGGCAGCGGCGGGCCTGCCCCGGCCTCGCTTGATGTTGGCCTGTTGCCAATATGCGGCCACGGCGGCGGCATTGTTGGGGTCATAGGGGCCATCGGCGGCGGTGTGGGCAATAGGCGCATCTTGGGCAGCTTCGCGCTTGACGCGCTCCCAATCGGTCGCGGTGGGCTTAGTGTGTGTTTTGGGCATACAGCGTCCTTTCCTGTTTCGATGCGCGGCGCAGCGATATGGCCCGCACCTCGTTGGGTTCACGCAGCACATAGACCAGCACCAGCACCACGCCAGCAACTTCAACCATGGCCACGTCCATCAAGCGGGCTTCATCGCCCCGGGTGCTCTCTATCGTCAGCTTGTTGACCGCATTGAAAACCAGCGGCGCATCTGACAGTGAAAGCCCATGCTTGGCAATGTTGGCGGCATCCTTGCGCGGGTCAAATGTGAATTGCATGAGTGTATTTATTGTATGGGCATTTAATGGCTTGTTCAAGCTGCATTGACCACTCGCAGCCTGCCCGGTTCGGCTTGGGCGTCAAACACTATCCCAGCCTGTTCCAAAATCCACGCTTCGATGCGTTCGTGGTGCAGCGCCAGCAATTCCAGAGGGCGCACGGTGTAATGCTTCTCAGCGGTGGCGCTGGGTTTGTGGCCTTGGATTTGCGCCACCACGCCCACAGGCACTTCCAGCCACTCGGTCAGGCTCTTGAACGAACGACGCAGGCCGTGCAGGGTAAGGCCTTCCAATCCGGCGACTTTGCAGGCGCGTGTGTGCGGGGTGTTGGGTTCGCTCAGGCAACCGCTGGCGCTGGTGGGGCTTGAGAAAACCCATTCATTGCGGCGGGGCAAGCTGGCCAGCAGGCGAGCCACGTAGGGGGTCAAGGGAATTTCTCGGGCGCCTTCCACCTTGTCGCGGATGGCAATTCCAGCCCATTGGGTGTTCACATCTTCCCAGCGCAGCCCCAGTACTTCACCGGGCCTTGCCCCGGTCAGCAGCATGACTTGCAGGCAAGCGGCGATGACGGGGTTTTGTAGCTGTTGCACAGCGGCGAACCATGCAGGCAGTTGACCACGTTGCAGGTTGTCGGTCTTGGTGCCAGCCTTGCCCAACGCCTCGCGGGCTTTTTTGGTCTTTGCCGGGTTCTTGGCGGGCACCAGCGCGGCGTATTGGGGTTGTTCAGCACACCATGTCAGAAACACGGTCAGCAGTCGCCATGCCAGCCGTGCGGATGCCGGGCGGGTTTGGCCTTCTAGTGTGGCCCATGCCTCGATGCGCTCTTGCGTCAGGTCGGTCATGCGCAGTGGCATCAGGCAGGCAAGTGGCCCCGGCTGAGTTAGGGCGAACTTGCCACCGCGCTTTTCCGATGGCTGTCCCCCGGCCTTGGCTTTGTCCAGGTGGTCACGGTAGTGCAGGGCACCCCAAAACGGGCGGCGCTGTTCAAGGTAGACGGTCCAGACTTCACCCACGGTTAAGGCTTGGGCAGTGGCAACGCTCTTGGCTTGGGTGCGCTCTTGCTGGCGCTGGCGCTCGATTTCCCTCGGGTCTTGCCCGTTGTCCAGAATGACAGCCAGGCGGCGGGCTTCGGTGCGGGCCTGCTCGATGGTCCAGCTTCGCACGTCTCCAATAGTCCGGCGCACTGTTTGGCGGTTCAGCTTGGCCTCAAACACGAACGACTTTGCACCGTTAGCCGTCACCCTTACACGCAGTCCCGGCGCTTTGCCGTCACGCAAAAAAGCCTGTGTCTTGCCATTCGGGCAGGTCAGGCGGTCGATTGCGCCAATGGTCAGGTCTTGCGTCCGGGTCAGGTCTAGCGGTGTGGATTTGCTCTGTCGTGCCATGCTCAAAACTCCCATGTAGCCACCATGTAGCCAAAAAACCCGTATTTCGGGGAATGTCAATCAACATTTGAGGCTGTAAATTTATCCAGTGATATGGCATAACTTGTTGATTTATATTGATTATATCTACATGGCTCAACACTTGCAAATATTAAAGAGTCAGGATTGTGATTCCTGTTGTCGTGGGTTCGAGCCCCATCAGCCACCCCAAATAATCTTCTAAAGCCTTGATTCGTCAAGGCTTTTTTACTTTCTAGCGACCGTGTTGGTGACCCACCTAGGTGTCCCACATGATCAAAGTTCCCCGCCTGAAAATCAACCGTTTGGGCGTGTATTGTTTGCGTGTTGTCTGGACGGACGAAGCAGGCAAGCGGCGCGAGGCATCGCACAGCCTGCGCACCAAAGCCCCCGAACTTGCCCGCGTTTTGGCTTTACAGTTCAACGAAGCCTATGAACGAAAGAGAAGCCAGCGCCGCATGAGCACCAAGAAGCCCGACCACCTGCCCAACTTTGAAGACTTCGCCGCCAAGTTTGAACTGGACTTGTCGCGGGGCGTGATGAAGTCGGACGGCCCCGAGGACTTCGCACGGATGATGAAGGCCGTCGAGGCCTACAAATCGATTTACGGCGCGAATCCGCCGCTACAAGAGGCCATGAATGCGGGAAGGGCACCCCAACCCCTCACCGAAGCCCCAAAACGCGTTCTAGCCCGTTCTATCGACCTCAGCAAGGCATGGGCAGGCTACATCCGCGAAAAGGAGCACGACAACGCCAAGCGCACCATTTACGAAAAAGGGCTTTTGTTCGAGGAGTTCAAGGGCTTGCTGGGGGACTTGGAAGTCAACCTCTACGACAAGCCCACGCTGGTGCAGTGGAAAAACCACGAGATGAACAAGGGGGCAGGGGCGAGCCGAATCAATAAACGCCTTGGCTACCTGAACGACTTTTTCAACTGGTGTATTGGCAACGGGCACAGCCAGCACCAACAAAGCCCCGTGGAGGGCTTGCTTATCAGCACCAAGGGCAAACTGAAAAAGAAGCAAGAGCATTGGAAATCGTTCGAGGACACCGACCTCAAAGCGATTTACGGCAAGGGCTACCTTGAAGCCATGCCTAAGCCAGACCATTTTTGGATACCCATCGTGGCCCTGTACTCAGGCGCACGGCTGAACGAAATCGCAGGCTTGCCCATCCAAAACGTGCGCCTTATTGACGGCGTTCACGCCATGGAAATCACCGACACGAAAACCAGCAAAGTGGGGCGCGTCGTGCCCGTCCATCAAACCCTGATTGAACTGGGCTTTTGGGATTACGTGGAGCACGTCCGAGCCATCGGCGCAGAGCGGCTTTTTCCCCACACGGTGGACGGCAACAACGGCCACGGCAAGAATGCCGCCCGCCAGTTTGCCAACTGGCTGGACAAGTTGGGCATTACCGACCCGTACAAGGTGTTTCACAGCACACGATCCACGCTAATCACCCGTCTACACACCGCAGACGCGAACCCCGCCCACGCCATGCAGATCACAGGGCATGACGGCGTACAGGTTCAAAACATCCACTTCCAGACCTACACGCAGGGAATCGGTTTGGCACAGTTGCGCGACACGCTGAACCGTGTTCATTACGTGCTGGACATGGAAGCCCTCAAAGCCAGCGATCCAGCGTTTAAGGCGTTTTTGAATCGGTGGAAACTACAGGACGAACGACAAAAAAGAATAGGCAGCCAAAAAACCAAGTCTAAGCAGCCTGTTTAGTGCCAAAAAAAGAAAGTTGCAAAGAAAAAAAAGAAAGAGCTAGAAGGGTTTTGAAAACCCCAATGAAATCAAGGGGTTGCGGAGGGGCTTGGCATCAATCCCGTTTCATTTCGGCATCAGCAGCGTTTCAATTTGGCATCAATGGCGTTTCAATTGACTTTAAAGTCAATTTTGCTCAAATGCTTGACAAAGCGCAGCAAATTTGCTTCAAAAAGAAATCTAGCACGTTTCATTTTGAAAGGAAATTTATGTCGAGATTTAAAAAATCAGCCAGTGTTCCGACAGAACATGCCAGCAGTTTCATCGACAACGAGCAATCCAACGGCCAAACGGTAAGCCTCTACGTGAGCGATCCGTCCGAGTATCGCGTCAAGCCCAAAGAGCCGTTTGTCCTCTTGTTTTACAGATCGCTGCTGTCTGTCATCGTGGATAAGAAATTAACCACCACCGACCTGAAAGTCATTTTGACGGTGCTGGATTTTGTCAGTCAGGGCAACGTGGTAAGCCTCACGCATCAAGACGTGGCAAACAAGGCAAAACTGGTGCGCCAGCAAGTCACCAACAGCCTGCGCAAGTTGGTGGGCGCTGAAATTTTGCTCAAATCCGAAGGCGGTTCATTGCTCCTGAACCCCAACCTGATCGCCAAGGAAAACCTGAAAGAGATGAAGGCCACAGAGGCCTACCAACTCGCAGCCCGCAAGACCCCAAAACTGGCGTTCTGACACACTGCCCACCGCTCAGGCTTCGCCTGCCTATGGATAACCCCGCCCATGCTTGCCAAAGGGCAGCAGCGGGGTTTCCCACAGGTTCAGCCGTGGACAGTTAGCCGATTTTCAACAACGCATCAAGGACGCGCCCAGGCCGCGCACCGCAAGCGGTACACCATCGGGCGAAGAGCAGTACGTCCAGAAAATTTTCCCCGCGTTCAAGTTTTGACACATAGGACTGACCCACGCCCAGAGCGTCGGCCATGTCCGTTTGCGTCAGTTTCGCTTTGATCCGAAGGTCACGAAGCACTGCCCTCAACCCCTCATAGTCGGCATGGTAGAGGGACGTAGACATGACCAGATGGTCAAGTCCTTTTTGGAATAGTCGTAACGCGACTAAAATCCGATACGATCCACTCAAGCGGCAGCACGGGGCAAGCCGCGCACGAGCGAAAGGCACACATGAAAACCTATCAAGGGGTATTGCGCGAACTGGGCGAAGCAGCGGAAGGACGACGCACCCAAACCATGAACTACACCTACATCGAGATCGGCGACCAGATGATCAAAGGTGCCAAGGTGTTCAGGGGACTGGATAGCAAGTTAAGCCTTGCTTTGGGCAAACCCCTTACCCTCCACGTGGACGGCTCCTATATTGTGGCGTTGACCACACAAGAGGGCAAAACTTACAGTTCTGAAAAGTGGGGGTTTTTCAAAAAACTGGTTGCATGGACTTTTGTGGCGGTGGGTGTGCCGTTATCGCTTTTCATTATTGGTTTGCCGTTCGTGCTGATTGGTGGCGTTTTGCTGTACACCAGTTTCAAAATCGACGCGGGTGCAAGTTTACCCAACGCGATCCAGATACCTATCCCGAGGTAAGCATGAGCCTGTTTGTCTTCGTTCGGGAGCGGATCGTCCCCATCAACGCCGTGATCGCGTTGTCCATCACGTTGTCCCTGATCTTGGATTTTCTCGCGCCCAAAGCCCCTTTTCTGGCGTGGGTTAGTTATGCCCTCGCCGTGGTCGTTTTGCTGGTCATGCTGGCGGAATTGGTCAAGCCCGAGGCCGTTAGTCGCTGGCTTGAAAACTCCACCCAAGGCGCGGGGGCAGTCCTCAAAAAAATGTGGATGGGGCAGCGCCCCGCATGGCGTTCGCCCGCATGGCAAACCGCCACCCTGTTGACCGTGGCCGTCTTGATCTTGGGGCAAGTCTCCAAGGCCAGAGCGCAAGAAGGCGGATGGTTAGCCAGTCGCTTCGCAGGGGTGGCAAACGCCCAAGCCGCATGGCTTGACCTGAAAAAGGACACCGAGGCGATCAAGGAAGGCATGAACGAACTGCGCGTTTTGGGCAAGTACCACGATGCCAACCACGCCTTGGGCAATGGCGACGTGGGCGCAATCAGGGCATTCATGGACAAGGGGCAGCCCCTGCCACCTGCCAACACCGCCACGGACTACACGCTAGCCAGCGGGTTAAGCCACAAGCGCCCTGATCGCCTTGAACTGCTGGCGCTGTACGTGAAGGACGGGTTCGACATCAACCAGCGCGGAAAATCCCTCGACCTTGTGGCAGCCACCCCCAAGGCGACCGCCGACAAACTGGAGGCATGGGGCAAAGCAAGCGGCATCCGCTACCACCCGTTGAGCTGTGAACTGACCTTGCTACACGTCGCAACCATCACCGCAGACGAGGAAGCCGTAAAATGGCTAAAAGAACACGGCGCAAGCAGCGAAGCGGGGGCTTATTGCATGGACGGCAAGGGCGGAAAATCCAAGCCGTTCACTGTTGCGGAATTAAGTAATGGCATCAAATGATTGATGCTGAAATGGGAAATTTTTATGCAAATCTCTGGCGCTTTAGTTTTTGCCGTTTCCTGCTCTTTGTTTGCATGGTTTACGTATCTCTGGCATGCTCAAAAAAAGTCAATTGAATTGCCTGAAATTTTGCTTGGGCTGACTTCTATTGTTTATGGCTTATTGTTTATTGGCTCTCTCATGGGGTACGTTCGTTTAGGTTGAAAAATAAACGAATACCAGCATCAATAAAAGATGCGCAGCAGCAACGACGCATACAAAAGTTTTTTTAGTGCTGTTGTTCCAGTTCATTTTTGCTCCTCGGTTTTTTTGAATCGCTTTTTCAAGACCTCAAATTTTTCACGCCCCAAGCCTTGTTTTTGAACCCCATGATCAGCCCTTGCCAGAATCACGGCATCGAACCCTGAAGGACATTTTGATTCGTGAAGCAACGCCAACACTGCCCCACCAATTGCCGCCTTGACGTGCGTCTCGGCGGCTTTTTCTTGCCCGTGTAAACTTTTTTTGGCTTGCGAAATCGCCTGTGCAATTTTTGCGCGCCGTGTTTCCAATTCCTGAATTTTTGCCAATGTCGCCATGTTGTCGATCTCCTTAATTTGTTTTTTTGTAGAAGCTTTTATAAATTCCAATACCGTAAAGAATGACCCCGATAAGATCGCGGGACGCCAGTGCATATTGAGCATTTATGAGGCTGTAAAAAATCCACAGTAATCCAGACGCAAGCCAAAAAATACCCTCAATACCTGGCCTTATTTTTAATGCCCAAAGTGCTGTGCCGATTGTTCCGAGAAGAAATGCAATCCAATCCATTCACCCACTTAATGGGATCGCGGGCGCATTGTCAAGATCGCGCTTTTGTCTTTCCTTCAATGAGCGAGCGCCAGCGAGCGTGATCCCTCCCAGCGAGCGAATGCGAGCGGTTCGGAAAGTCAGCCCGCATCCCTCCTAGAAGTCGTGATTGACGGGCGCGGGGGTCATGGGGATTTCACCCCATGCGCAATACGGGTTTCTCGCTGCGCGAGCAAACCCTCCTTTGCGCCAAAGGGGCTGCGCCCCTCTGGACTCCCAAAACCAAAGCGCCCACTTCGTGGGCTTGGGGGTCGCTGCGCTCCCTCCCTTTTGGATTGAAAACCCAAAGGAACGCCGCAGGCGTTCGCGGGGGTTTGGGGGCGCGAAGCCCCCAACTACAGGACTTGCCAAACAGGGGTTTGATCCCGTAATCTGTTCTATGGCAACGAACTATTTGGCAACCCGAACAGGCAGCGCAGGCAAAGGAGCAGGCGGCAAGCACGCCGCCTATATCAGCGGGCTGGATCGCCACGCCGACAAAACGGAAGTTCAAGCCGTCATAGACAAGAACATCCCCGACAGTGTGGCAAAAGACGGGCTGGAATTTTTCCAAAAAGCCGACGAGTTGGAGCGAGCTAACGGGCGCAGTTATCGCAGCCTGATCGTGGCGATCCCCCGCGAAGCCACCGACAAAACCGCATGGGCGCAAACCTACGTGGACGATCTTTTGAAAGACCGCCACGCCTACCGCCTTGCCATCCACGACAAGGGCGACGGCAACCCCCACGCGCATTTGATGTTTTCAGAACGGGGCTTGAAGGAAGGCCAGACGGCCAAGGATTTTTTCAGCCGAAAAAATCCCAAGCCGACCTATGCCACCAGCAAAAAAGAAAGCGCGGACTGGTTGAAAAACGCCAAGGCGCTTTACCTGACCCACGTTCAAAAAGTCGCGCCCGACTATGTGCCCACCCCGAAGGGCGAGCCAAAGATCGGCCCGAAACTCAAAAACGCCAGCGCCGCCTTTGAAGCCAAACGCGCCGACCGTGAAAAAACGGTTCACGGCATCCGCGACGGTGAAAAAGCCGTGCAGATGCTGGACGAGAAGATTTTGGACGGAAAGACGGCCTACGCCATCGACCAGCACCGCCCCGCCTTTGAGCGCCTGACACCGAACCAACACCCCAAGGCACGAGCCATGGTAAGGCTGCACATCAGCAAGCCCAACAAGGACGGCAGCCCCAAGACCATGAAACAAATCTTGGACGACGTGGGGCAAGCCATTGCCCACTGGCTCAAGGCGCAGACCGTGGAATTGGAGCGCATGGCGCAAGAAGCCCAGCAGCGGGCTATGGAGGCCGAGAAGCGACGACTGGCCGCGCATGGGGGCATCCCCAGCCCTTTTGACTTTCGCCCGTCTTCCAAGTGGGGACGGGCAGAGGAAGCCCAGACCGCCCCCGTACCCGCCGACCCGACCAGCCGCCACAAGCCATGATAGGATCGCGGCTCAGCGGGTGACCCACACGGGGAACCCACCTTTGTAACCCCTAACCCACACGGTGTAGGGTAAAGAAGCGATCAGGGTCAAGGGCTTAGAAAACTGGTGGAGAACCCCCCCATCAGCCACCCCAGCTTTTTTAAGCTGTTGATTTTGAAAGTGTTTTTGGCCTAAAAGGTCTCGACGGGTTCCCGAATAGGTGTCCCGAGTGATCAAAGTTCCAAGACTCAAAATCAACCGTCATGGTGTTTACTGCCTTCGCGTTTACTTCAAAAACGCCGAAGGCAGACTGTGCGAGACCCTCCACAGCCTAGGCACAAAGTCCCCAAGTCTGGCCCGCATCCTTGCGTTAAAGTTCAACGAAGCCTTTGAACGACAACGCGCCATGAACAAGCCCACAAAAATTCCCAATCTGGACGGCATCGCCAACAAGTTTGAATTGGACTTGTCCAAGGGCATCATGAAAGCCGAAGGCCCCGAGGACTTCGCCAACATGATGCAAGCCATGGAGGCCTATAAGGCGATGCATGGCACTTTGCCAAGCCTTCAAGAAGCCATGAACATGGGCAAGCCTGCCCAAGTTCTGACCGAAGCCCTGAAACGACCCGTGGCCCGTTCCATGGTGTTCAGTGAAGCCATCAAGGGCTATTTGGCCGAAAAGCAACACGACAACGCCAAGCGCACCTTGTACGAAAAAGGCCTGTTGTTCGACGAGTTCAAGGGCCTATTGGGCGACCTGGAAGTGAATTTGTTCGACAAGCCCACCTTGGTGCAGTGGAAAAACCACGAAATGAACAAAGGGGCAGGCGCCAGCCGCATCAACAAGCGTTTGGGCTACCTGAACGATTTTTTCAATTGGTGCATTGGCAACGGCCACAGCCAGCATCAAGCCAGCCCCGTGGCTGGGTTGTTGATCAGCACCAAGGGCAAGTTAAAGAAAAAACAAGAACACTGGAAATCGTTCAGCGATGATGACCTGAAAGCCATTTTTTGCGCGGGCTATGTCCGAGCCATGCCCAAGCCTGATCATTATTGGGTTCCCTTGATTGCCCTCTACACAGGGGCACGCCTGAACGAGATTGCAGGCCTACCCATTGACCAGATTCGGATCATTGACGGGGTTCACGCCTTGGAAATCACCGACACCAAGACCAGCAAAGTGGGGCGCGTGGTGCCCATCCATCAAACCCTGATTGACCTGGGCTTTTGGGACTATGTGGAGCAGGTGAGGGGAGTAGGTGCCGAGCGGCTGTTTCCGCACCTTGTTGACGGGAATAACGGCTACGGAAAGAACGCCGCCCGACAGTTCGCCATGTGGCTGGACAAGCTGGGCATTACTGACAGGCTGAAAGTGTTTCACAGCACCCGCAGCACCATGATCACCCGACTGCACACCGCAGACGCAAACCCCGCCCACGCCATGCAAATCACAGGACATGAAGGGGTTCAAGTCCAAAACCTTCATTTCCAGACCTATACCCATGGCATTGGACTGGCCCAACTTCGGGACACCCTCAATCGCGTGTGCTATTCTTTTGACCTCGAACCCGTGAAACTTGAAGACCCAAGGTATTCAAAATTCCTGCATCGATGGAAGATGCAGGAGCAACGTAAAGCATCGTTCAAAAAATAAAGAAAAGCGTTTTATGTCTCAAGTCAATCAAAAATTACAAGCAAAAAATATAAAGAATATCCGCCTTGAGAAAATAGCAACAAATGCATCATTTTGGGTTTTGATAGCTTTGATTGATTTGGCCATCGAAGGTGTGAAATTATTTTATCCCATGAATTTTCGTTTATTGCCTTCGTATACGATTGATTTGTCACTTGGAGTCATCTTCGTATTTATCGGCCTGCTGTTGTTTTTTGTAATGACGCAGTTAAACAGAAAAAATCCTTCAGATCAAAAATCCAGTCAAAATTTGATTGCAGAGGAGATATCTAGTTTAATCATGAATTTTGCAGGCGGGTTGATTTTGTATTCTGTTAATAATTGTATTGTAAAATCGCCAGACGAATTTCCTTATTGGTCAATCGTTGTTATTGCTGTGTTGTATCCACTTGCGTACTTTAATTTACCTCATAACAAAGTGGAGCCAGAGAGAAAAAGCAAGCGCAAATAATTCAATTATCAGTAATTTAACGGAAAATCCGCAGTGCCTCCAAAATGTATGGATTTTTCCCAGTGTACTATCTTCGGTTATTTTATTCATCAAAACACTCTTTCAATTGAAGTTTGAAAAAGATTTGGCTCATTGTTCAGTGCAGCCATAACGCCATTTTTATCAGCTCGAATCTGATTAATCCCACCCTTGGTAAACAAGTTTGGATTGATATACTCCATCTTATTGGTGGGATGCTTGAGCAAGTATCTTTTTTCCCTTAACTTTTTCATGGTTCGTGAAACGTCTGATTGATTCACTTTGCAATCTTCACTAACGGCAGATTGTGCCCTGATGGCCACCCAAATTCCCCCACTTATGGCCACTTCAAACTCCCCCACCTGAATTGATCGGGGACAGGGTCTCAACGCCGACACCGTCGGCACCTGTGGGCAGGACGCATGTTCTGGCCTTC
>JACCDU010511675.1_pt1 | contig 18988 bp, 14 predicted proteins | sample 7446081 | NCBI WGS metagenome assembly JACCDU01 (sample SAMN15323447, study PRJNA562643) | freshwater metagenome | isolation source: river surface water | place: USA:Blue River Watershed | collected 2017-08-17
ATTTGACGAAGACGCCTTCCTGGCCGGCAAGCAGACCCCTGTGTTCTTCGGCACCGGTGTGAACAACTTCGGTGTGATGGAAGTGCTGGACGCCCGGGTCGACTTGGCCCCCGCGCCCAAACCCCGCACCAGCAACCTGATCGTCAACAAACAGCCAGTGGTCAAGGAAATCCAGCCGGAAGACAGCGCGTTCTCAGGCGTGGTCTTCAAGGTGCAAGCCAACATGGACGCCAACCACCGTGACCGCATCGCCTTCGTGCGCATGGCCTCGGGCAAATACACGCCGGGCATGAAGCTCAAGGTGCAGCGCACCGGCAAGGAACTGCGCCCCACCAGCGTGGTCACCTTCCTGAGCCAGCGGCGCGAGGCGGTGGACGAAGCCTATGCGGGCGACATCATCGGCTTCACCACGCACGGCGGCGTGCAACTCGGCGACACCATCACCGACGGCGCCAACCTGCAGTTCACCGGGCTGCCTTTCTTCGCGCCCGAACTCTTCATGACCGTGATCCTGAAGAACCCGCTGCGCACCAAGCAATTGCAAACCGGCCTCGACCAGTTGGGCGAAGAAGGCGCGATCCAGGTGTTCAAGCCCGAGATCGGCGGCCCCATGCTGCTGGGCGCCGTGGGCCAGCTGCAGTTTGAAGTCGTGCAACACCGCCTGAAAGCCGAATACGACTGCGACGTGCGCCTGGAAGGCTGCCAATACACCGGCGCCCGCTGGATCACGGCCGACACCCCGGCCGAACTGCGCGAGTTCACCAATGCGTATCCGCAGCGCCTGGCCCTGGACGCCGCAGGCACCCTGGCGTATTTGTGCACCAGTCCGTACGACGTGCGCCTGGCGCAGGAGCGCTTCCCCAAGATCCACTTCCACCCACTGCGCGAGCACGCGGGTCTGGCGCTGGGGTCGGCCCACTGAGGCCCCCAACTCCGATTGAGTTCTTTAGAATTCAATTTCATCTTCTCTTTCGGAGTTTTCCCATGCGCCAAGCCTTCTTCTGGTTGACCGCCCTGCTGCTCAGCAGCGCGGCCCATGCCCTCTCACTCGACCAGCTCAGCAACAAGGACACGGCCACAGGCCTCAAGGAGGCGCTCATCCAAGGCGCCAACCAGGCCGTGGGCTCGCTGGGCAAAGCCGACGGCTTTCTGGGCAACCCCAAGGTCAAGATCCCCCTGCCGGGCCAGCTCGACAAAGTGACCGGCCTGATGCGCAAGCTGGGCATGGGCGCCCAGGTGGACGAACTCGAAACCGCCATGAACCGCGCCGCCGAAGCCGCTGTGCCCGAGGCGCGCAAATTGCTGGTGGATTCGATCAAGTCGATGTCGGTGGAGGACGCCAAAGGCATCCTGACCGGTGGCGACAACGCGGCCACCGCCTACTTCCGCCGCACCACCTCGGCGCCGCTGACCGACAAGTTCAAACCCATCGTGCAAAAGGCCATGGCCAAGGTCAAACTCAGCGAGACTTACGACCGCTTTGCCGGCAAGGCTGCCAACTTCGGCGCTCTGAGCCAGGAGGACCGCCAGCTCGACGGCTATGTCACGCGCAAGGCCCTCGACGGTCTGTACCTGATGATCGAAGAAGAAGAAAAAGCCATCCGCAAGGACCCGGTCGGTGCCGCTGGCGGCATGGCGAAAAAAGTCTTCGGAGCGCTCGGCCAGTGAGCCTGCGGGAGGGGGCGGATCGGTTAGCCTATCCGCCATGCCCTTCCTGCCCCTTTCCCGTCTGCAGCCCACGCGCCCCTGGCTCGGCGTCCTGACCGACATCGACGACACACTGACCGCCGACGGCGCGATCACACCCGACGCCCTGCAAGCGCTGGCCGACCTCCGGGCGGGTGGCCTGCACGTCATCCCGATCACCGGTCGGCCCGTGGGCTGGAGTGTTCCTTTCGCACAGACCTGGCCGGTCGATGCCATCGTGGCCGAAAACGGTGCGGTGGCCCTGGTGCCTTCGCCCGACCAGCCCTTGCGCAAGCTCTACCAGCAAGATGCGGCCACGCGCGCCGCCAACCTGGCCCGCATGCAGCAGGTGCTGGCGCGCATCGAAGCCGAAGTGCCAGGCGCAGGCCGCGCGCAAGACAGCGCAGGCCGCGAAACCGACATCGCCATCGACCACAGCGAATTCACCCAGTTGCCGCAACCCGCCATCGACGCCGTGGTGCGCCTGATGCAGGCCGAGGGCATGAACGCCACCGTCAGCAGCATCCACATCAACGGCTGGTACGGCGCGCACGACAAGCTGGCCGGCGCGCGCTGGATCGTGCGCGAACTGTTCGGGCGCGACCTGGACGCCGAACTCGACCGCTGGGTCTATGTGGGCGACTCCACCAACGACCAGGTGATGTTCCAGCATTTCCCCCACAGCGTGGGCGTGGCCAACATCCACCGCTTTGCCCACCAGCTCAGCCACCCGCCGCGCCACATCACGCCCAGCGAACGCGGTGCCGGCTTTGCCGAACTTGCGGCCCATCTCCTGAGGAGCCAGGCATGAGTCCAGTGCAACTGGTCTGGCAAGAAGACGGCCAAGCTCGCAGTGCCCTCTGGCAGGCCGACAATGGCGCTCGCCTGCCCAGCCGCGTGCAAACCGTGAGCGCCCTGGACGCCGACACGGCGTACCGACTGGCCAGCGCAGGCACCGGTCTGCTTTGGCGGGGCGACTACCCGCAGGCGCGGCAGTTGCTGCAAGCCATGGCGCAACGCATGGATGCCGCCGCGCAACGCAAAAAGCAAATCACACCCGCCACCGCCATCGAAGGCTTCACCGAACACCGCAAAGCCCAGGCCTTGCGCGTGCGGGTCCTGGGCCAGTTGCTGATCGAGGTGGATGGCAAGCACCACATCGCCCTGAAACGCGCCCCCGATGTGGCGCAAGCCTGCACCGAGGCCTGGGGAGCACCCGACGGGCAAGGCCGCGTGGTTTCACTGCGCAGCCTGCTGGGCCTGATCGGTGCGCACGAATGGCGCAAGAAAGGCGTGCCCATCTCGGCCCTGGGTGGCGCACACATCCACCCGCACCACGGCGTCTTCTCCCCGGTGCGCGGCGAATACGTGGACCTGGTGGCCCAGGCCCCCTTGCCTGAGGCATTGGCCCACACCCCGGTGGCGTTCGACCTGGGCGTGGGCACCGGCGTCCTTTCGGCGGTGCTGGCGCGGCGCGGCGTGCCGCGCGTGGTGGCCACCGACCTGTCGGCTCGTGCCCTGGCTTGTGCCGCCGACAACCTGCAAAGGCTCGGCCTGCAAGCCCAGGTGGAACTCCAGCAAACCGACCTGTACCCCAGTGGCCGGGCAGCGCTCGTTGTCTGCAACCCCCCCTGGCTGCCCGCGCGCCCCACCTCGGTGCTGGAGCAAGCCGTGTACGACGAAGACAGTGCCATGCTGCGCGGCTTTCTGAATGGCCTGGCCGCGCATCTGTGCGACGGCGGTGAAGGCTGGCTGATCCTCTCTGATCTGGCCGAACACCTGTGCCTGCGCTCACGCGAACAACTGCTGCAATGGGTCAAGGCAGCCGGCTTGCAGGTGCTGGGCCGACTCGATACACGGCCTCGCCATGGCAAAGCCCAAGACGCGAGCGATCCGCTGCACGCGGCGCGCACGGCCGAAATCACTTCACTGTGGCGGCTGGGAACTGAGGGCTGATTGACAGCGCGTTTTTGACACTGATGCGCATCCAGTAACGCCCTGAATTTCCTTGCCGTTCAGGGTTGGGCCGACAAGCCCAAGACCCGGCCCAGACGGTCCAGGTTTTGCTCATTGGCCGGCTCAACGATGTGCGCCACCGCCTGTGCCACGGCCGCGTCTTCGAACACCTGCGTCCACACCACTTGCGTGCCGTCTGCCGCCGGCACAGCTTCGATCGTGAGCTCGAACAGCGGGGACACCACGTGCGCGATCACCACGAGGCGATCGGCCTTGATCTGTCGGAACTCACAAGCGTTCGGGTAAGCCGTGCCATCGGGGCCGACCATCGTGAACACCCAACGGCCACCCGGCTGGAACTCGAACACCTCGAAATCGTTGATAAAGCCCTCGGGCCCCCACCAGCGCGCCAGGCGCTCAGGCTGCGCGATCGCCGCGAACACCACCGCCGCCGGCGCGGCAAAGAACCGTTGGGTGGCGAAGGTGTACATGGTCTGATCTCCTGTTGAAAAAGTGGCCATCGCTCAACTGCGCGCGAGCACCGGCGCCAGTGCCCGCCCGGTGTGGGTGCCCAGACGCACCAGGTCCTCGGGCGTGCCGGCGGCCACGATGCGACCACCGCCATCGCCGCCTTCCGATCCCAGATCCAGGATCCAGTCGGCTTCGGCAATGACGTCCAGGTCGTGTTCGATCACCACCACGCTGTGGCCCGCATGCACCAGGCGGTGCAGCACGCGGATCAGCTTGTCCACATCGGCCATGTGCAGGCCCACGGTGGGCTCGTCGAGCACATACAGCGTGTGCGGCGCTTTTTGGCCACGCCGACCAATGTCATCACGCACCTTGGTCAGCTCGGTCACGAGCTTGATGCGCTGCGCCTCACCACCGCTCAGCGTGGGCGAGGGCTGGCCCAGCGTCAGGTAGCCCAGGCCCACATCCTTGAGCAGCTGCAGGGGGTGCGCGATGCTGGGCATGTTGGCAAAAAATTCGACGGCTTCGTCGACCTCCATCTGCAGCACCTCGCCAATGCTCTTGCCGCGCCAGCTCACGGCCAGCGTCTCGGGGTTGAAGCGGGCGCCGTGGCAGGTCTCGCAAGGCACTTTCACATCGGGCAAGAAGCTCATCTCGATGGTCCGCATGCCCTGGCCCTCGCAGCTGGGGCAGCGGCCTTCGCCGGTGTTGAAGCTGAAACGGCCTGGGCCATAGCCGCGCGCCTTGGCTTCCAGCGTTTCGGCAAACAGTTTGCGGATCGTGTCCCAAAAGCCGATGTAGGTGGCCGGGCAGGAGCGTGGCGTCTTGCCGATCGGGGTCTGGTCGACCTCCAGCACGCGGTCGATGGCTTCGAAGCCCTGCACGTCGGCACAGCCCGCGAGCGGCACGCGCTGGCCCTTGTCCTGCGCGGTGCGGCCCGCAGCGGTGCTGCGCTGCTGCACAAGCGCCTGCACATTGGCGAGCAGCACATCGCGCGCCAGCGTGGACTTGCCCGAACCGCTCACGCCTGTGACGGCCACCAGGCGCTTGAGCGGCACTTCGACGTCCACGTTCTGCAGGTTGTGCAGGTTGGCACCCGACAGGCTGAGCCAGTGCAGTGCAGCGCTTTGCGCTGCGGCTGCATCGGTGTCAGCAGTCGATTGCTCCAACGCCCCATCGCCCCGCCCAAAGGCCACCACCGCCCGTCGCGGCTGCAAGGGGTGTTTCATCGCGTGCAGCAAATAGCGGCCCGTCTGCGACTCGGCAGCTTGTGTGATGTCTTCGGCTGTTCCCTCGGCGATCAGGCGGCCACCGCGCTTGCCCGCGCTCGGACCGATGTCGATGATGTGGTCGGCACGGCGGATGGTGTCTTCGTCGTGCTCCACCACCACCAGGGTGTTGCCCTTGTCACCCAATTTGTGCAGCGCGTCGAGCAGGATCTGGTTGTCCCGCGCGTGCAAGCCAATGGTCGGTTCGTCGAGCACGTAGCAAACGCCTTGCAAATTGCTGCCGAGTTGCGCCGCCAAGCGGATGCGCTGCGCCTCGCCGCCAGAGAGCGTGGGCGCGCCACGGTCCAGTGTGAGGTAGCCCAGGCCAACCTCTTCGAGGAATTCGAGGCGGCCCTGGATCTCTGGGACGAGGTCGCGTGCGATGTCGGCCTCACGGCCCGTGAGTTTCAGGGTCTGCACCCAGCGGCGCACATCGCCCACCGACAAGCGTGCGATGTCGGTGATGCGCCACGCCTGCTCGCCTGCACCGTGCAGCTTGACCGCACGCGCCGTGGCGTTCAGGCGCGTGCCCTGGCAAGTCGGGCAGGCGGTGTCGGCCACGTCCTCGACTTCGGGCTCGGCAAAGGTCTGCTCGCGGCCCTTGTCCTTGTCGTCACGCACGGAATCGTCATAGACCTTGCGCTGGTCCTTGGTCAGTTGCACGCCTGTGCCCACGCAGTCGGGGCACCAGCCGTGCTTGCTGTTGTAGGAGAACAGGCGCGGGTCGAGTTCGGCATACGAGGTGGCGCAGGCCGGGCAGGCGCGCAGCGTAGAGAACACGCGGTGCTGGCCGATGCGCGCGGTGGATTCGCCGTTCGCCATGGCGTCCTTCAAAGCCCCCAGGTCGCTCAGCACATGCACCACGCCCTTGCCGTGCTCCAGTGCGCGCGTCAACGCCTGGCGCAAAGCGCTCTCCTGCGCGGGCAGCACATCGAGACTGGCCACCGGCAGTTCGATGGTGTGTTCCTTGAAGCGGTCGATGCGCGGAAAGCCCTGCGTCGGCAGGAACTCGCCGTCGACACGCAGGTGCGTGTAGCCGCGCGGGCGCGCCCATTCGGCCAGTTCGGTGTAGACGCCCTTGCGGTTGACCACGAGCGGCGCCAGCAGACCGATGTGCTGCCCCTTGAACTGGGTCATGAGCTGAGCCGCGATGCTGTCGGGCGTTTGCGGCTGCACCGGCGTGTCGTCGTGCACGCAGTGCTGCACGCCGAGCTTGACGTAGAGCAGGCGCAGGAAGTGCCAGACCTCGGTGGTGGTGCCCACCGTGGATTTGCGGCCACCGCGCGACAGACGCTGCTCGATCGCCACGGTGGGCGGAATGCCGTAGACGGCGTCAACCTCGGGCCGGCCTGCGGGCTGCACGATGCTGCGCGCGTAAGCATTGAGGCTTTCCAGGTAACGGCGTTGGCCTTCGTTGAACAGGATGTCGAAAGCGAGCGTGGACTTGCCCGAACCGCTCACGCCGGTGATGACGTTGAAGCGGCCGCGCGGGATGTTGACGCTGAGGTTCTTGAGGTTGTGTTCCTTGGCGTTGACGATCTGGATGACGTCCTGTTCTGGCAAACGCCGCGAGGCCGATTTCGCGGTTGCGTATGAGGCCTCGGCCAAGGCTCCAGACGCGCTCCCATAGGCACTCACACGCTCGGCGACAGCCATCACTTCGCCCATCGCTTCAGCGTAGTCGCGCAGTGCAGCACCGGTGTGCGACGTGGGATGCAAACGCACCTCTTCGGGCGGGCCTTCGGCCACCACCAGGCCGCCGCCCTCGCCGCCTTCGGGACCGAGGTCGATCAGCCAGTCGCTGGCGCGGATCACGTCGAGGTTGTGCTCGATGACGATCAGCGAGTGACCTGCTTCGAGCAGCTTGCGCAGCGCGCGCATGAGCTTGGCGATGTCGTCAAAGTGCAGGCCTGTGGTCGGTTCGTCGAACAGGAACAAGGTGCCTTTGCGCGCCAGACTCTGGCGGCTGCTGCTGGCGCTCTTGGCGGCTTCGGCCAGGAAACCGGCGAGTTTGAGGCGTTGCGCCTCGCCACCCGAGAGCGTGGGCACGGGCTGACCCAGCCGCACGTATTCTAGGCCAACGTCGACGATGGGCTGCAGAGCGCGGATGACTTCGCGGTCCTGCGCAAACAGGCTGGCGGCCTCACTCACTGTGAGCTCGAGGATGTCGGCCACGTTCAGCACGCGCGGCTGCACCGCGCCCAGGGCCTGGCGCTCGATGGTGATTTCGAGGATTTCGGGGCGGTAGCGTTTGCCGTCGCAATCCGGGCAGCGCAGGTACACGTCCGACAGGAACTGCATCTCGACGTGCTCGAAACCCGAGCCACCACAGGTCGGGCAGCGGCCGTCGCCGCTGTTGAAGCTGAACTTGGCGGCGGTGTAGCCACGCTGGCGGGACTGTGGCGAGGTGGCGAAGATTTCGCGGATCGCATCCCAGGCGCCCACGTAGCTGACCGGGTTGGAGCGGGCTGTCTTGCCAATCGGCGACTGGTCGACGAACACCACATCGCTCAGATGGTCCGCGCCCAGCAGGCGATCGTGCTGGCCCGGCGTTTCGGTGGCCTTGCCGAAATGGCGCATCAGCGCCGGCGCCAGCACGTCCTGGATCAGGGTGGACTTGCCCGAGCCGCTCACGCCGGTCACCGTCACCAGGCGTTGCAGCGGGAAGTCGACCGAGACGTTTTGCAGGTTGTGCTCGCGCGCGCCTTCCAGGATGAGGCGAGGCGTGCTGTCGGTGACCATGCGCTTGAGGCCCAGGCCGACTTGCTTGCGTGCACCCAGGTAGGCGCCGGTCAGGGTGTCGGCGCGGCGCAGTTCGTCGGTGGTGCCGTCGAACACGATCTGTCCGCCGCGCTCGCCGGGGCCGGGGCCCATGTCGATCATGCGGTCGGCGGCGAACATCACCGCCGGGTCGTGTTCGACCACCACCAGGGTGTTGCCGGCGTCGCGCAGGCGGTGCATGGCGCGCACGATGCGGTTCATGTCGCGCGGGTGCAGACCGATACTGGGTTCGTCGAGCACGAACAGGGTGTTGACCAGGCTGGTGCCCAGCGCGGTGGTGAGGTTGATGCGCTGGACTTCGCCACCGCTCAGGGTGCGGCTCTGGCGGTCCAGCGTGAGGTAACCGATGCCCACATCACACAGGTATTGCAGGCGCGTCGTGATTTCTTCGAGCAGCAACTGCAGGGCTTTGTGCTCGGCTGACTGTGACTCGGTGGGGAGGCTGGAGAGGGGCGGCACGCCTCCTTCCTCATGCTGCGCCGAAGCGCAGAAATCGTCAGGATGCGCCCCCCCCCTCTCCAGTCTTGTGACCTGTTGCTCAGCCATGGCTTCGTTGGCGGAGGGCGCGCCGGGGCTGGTTTCGGGTGACGATTTGTGCGTACCCCCGCACCATGAGGAACCCGGAGCCAGCCCCGGCGCGCCCTCCGCCAACGAAGCCTGCCCCGCACGATCAGAAACCAAAGCAAAAAACCGCCGCAAGCGATCGAGCGGCATCAGCATCATGTCGTACAGGCTCAAGCCGGGGAGCGCTTCGAGCTGTGGACGTGTCCACTTCACGCCCTGCGGCATGAAACGCCTGGACGGTGCCAGCACCGCGTCGGCATCGTCTTTGGAGCCCATGCGCCACAACAGGCTGTCGGTCTTGAGTCGCGCACCGCCGCAGCTGGGGCACTCGGTGTAGCTGCGGTACTTGGACAAGAGCACACGGATGTGCATCTTGTAGGCCTTGCTCTCCAGGTAGGTGAAAAAGCGCGCGATGCCGTACCACTGCTGGTTCCACTTGCCGTTCCAGCTGGGCGAGCCCTGGATGACCCAGGCCTTTTGCGACTCGGTCAGCTTGGCCCAGGGGGTGTCGCGCGGAATGCCCGCCGCTTCGGCGTGCCGCATCAGGTCGTCCTGGCACTCTTTCCAGGCTGGGGTCTGGATCGGTTTGATCGCGCCAGCGCGCAACGTGAGCTTGTCGTTGGGGATGACCAGGCCGTAATCGACCCCGATCACCCGGCCGAAACCCCGGCAAGCCTCGCAGGCGCCCACCGCCGAGTTGAACGAGAACATCGAGGGGATGGGGTCGGTGTAGCGCAGGTCGCTGTCCGGGCAATGCAGCCCCGTGGAAAAGCGCCACATGTCAGCGCCAGCCTCGCTTTCCACATACACATTCAGACGCCCGCTGCCGCGCTTGAGCGCCACCTCAATGGCTTCGATCACACGCGCCTTTTCAGCGTTCGACAAGCGGAAACGGTCGGCCACCACGTCCAGCACCTTGCGCGGCCCCGTGGGTGTCGCCACCTCGCGCTCGGCCTGCACCTTGGTGAAGCCGCTGGCCGACAGCCACTGCTCGACCTGCTCCGCCGAGGTGTTGGCCGGCAGTTCAACCGGGAAGGTCAGGTACAGGCGCGGGTCACCGGCCTGAACCGCGCGTTGCTGCAACTCGGCATAGATGGTTTCGGGGCTGTCATGGCGCACGGCTTGCGCGGTGTCGCGGTCAAACAACTGGCCCAGGCGTGCGAACAACAGCTTGAGGTGGTCGTTCAGCTCTGTCATGGTGCCCACCGTGGAGCGCGAGCTGCGCACCGGGTTGGTCTGGTCGATGGCGATGGCGGGCGGCACACCCTCCACCTTGTCCACCGCGGGTTTGTCCATGCGGTCGAGAAACTGGCGCGCATAGGCGCTGAAGGTCTCGACATAGCGGCGCTGGCCTTCGGCGTACAAGGTGTCGAACACCAGTGAGGACTTGCCCGAACCACTGGGGCCGGTGACCACGGTCAGTTCACCCGTGTGGATGTCGAGGTCGAGGTTCTTGAGGTTGTGCTGGCGGGCGCCACGGATGTGGATGGATCCTGAAGACATGCGGTGCTTTCTCGGTCAAGGCCAAACATTCTAGGGGGCTGGCCGTGACACTTTCGCCGCAAAAACAAAGGCCACGCGATGGCGTGGCCTTTGGGGCTTGACCGGACTTCGGTCCGGTATCTGCGGCGCCTTATTTGGCAGCGCTGGCATCCGCTGCGGGAGCGCTGGCCGGTGCCGATGCCGCGGGCGCGGGTTCGTGGGTCTCGATGCCGTGCTTTTCACCGGTCATGTCGATGTCACCGCCGCTTTTGTTGATCATGTACAGGGCTGCGGCAGCAAAAACGATGAAGCCCACAACGATTTTCCACATGTCTCAATCTCCTGAAGTACGAAAGTAAAAAGGCCCTCCACAGAGGGGAGGGCCTGAATGTAGCACCCGAGTCGCCTCGGGTAGCTTACAGCCGCGATGGCGGTAAGAATCAGTCGCCAGCGTAGATGTCCACGTCTTTGGTTTCGCGAACAAACAGCAGGCCGATCACGAAGGTGGCGGCAGCGATGATGATCGGATACCACAGGCCGTAGTACATGTCGCCGTTCTGGGCCACCATCGCGAACGAGATGGTGGGCAGCAGACCGCCGAACCAACCGTTGCCGATGTGGTAGGGCAGCGACATGGAGGTGTAGCGGATGCGGGTCGGGAACATTTCCACCAGCATGGCGGCGATCGGGCCGTACACCATGGTCACGTACACCACAAGGATGGACAGGATGATGGTGATCATGACCTTGTCGACCTTGGCCGGATCGGCCTTGGCGGGGTAACCAGCTTCGGTCAGCGCGGCGTCGATTTCCTTCTTGAAGGCGGCGATGGCGGCAGCGCTGTCGGCATTGAACTTGGCGTTCTCAACCACACCCACCGGTGTCACGATTTCCTTCTCGCCAATCTTGATCTTGGCAGGACCGGCTTCCGTGGCCACAGCGTTGGTGTAGCTCACAGATTTCTGGGCCAGGTAACGCTTGGCAATATCGCAGGACTTGGTGAAGTCGATCTCGCGGGCCACGGGGTTGCCCTGGAAGGAGCAGTCACCAGCAGCGGCGGTCACGGACACGGGCACGTTCTTCTGTGCGGCGGCCAGTGCCGGGTTGGCGGCTTCGGTCAGCTTGCCGAACAGCGGGAAGTAGGTCACCACAGCCAGCAGCAGGCCAGCCAGGATGATGGGCTTGCGGCCGATCTTGTCGGACAGGGAGCCGAACACCACGAAGAACGGGGTACCGATCACCAGCGAAGCGGCCACCAGCAAGTTGGCGGTGGTGCCATCAACTTTGAGCACGCTGGTCAGGAAGAACAGCGCATAGAACTGGCCCGAATACCAAACCACGGCCTGGCCAGCCACCAGACCAAACAGGGCCAGCAGCACGATTTTCAGGTTTTTCCACTGGCCGAAAGATTCGGTCAGCGGTGCCTTGGAGGTCTTGCCCTCGGACTTCATCTTCTGGAAGGCAGGCGACTCGTTCATCGTCATGCGGATCCACACCGAGATGGCCAGCAGGAAGATGGAGACGATGAAAGGAATGCGCCAGCCCCAGACGTCGAAGTCTTTGCCGGTGAATTCACGTGACAGCAGGATCACCATCAGCGACAGGAACAGGCCCAGGGTCGCGGTGGTTTGGATCCAGGAGGTGTAGGCGCCACGCTTGCCGTGTGGTGCGTGCTCGGCCACGTAAGTGGCGGCGCCGCCGTACTCACCACCCAGTGCCAGACCTTGCAGCATGCGCAAAGCGATCAGGATGATGGGAGCAGCCACGCCAATGCTGGCGTAGTTGGGCAAGATACCCACGATGAAGGTCGACAGACCCATGATCAGGATGGTCACCAGGAAGGTGTACTTGCGACCGATCATGTCGCCCAGACGGCCAAACACCAGCGCGCCGAAGGGGCGCACGATGAAGCCTGCAGCGAATGCCAGCAGCGCGAAAATGAAAGCCGCGCTGGGATCAAGGCCTGCAAAGAACTGCTTGGCGATGATCGCTGCGAGCGATCCATACAGGTAGAAGTCGTACCACTCAAAGACGGTACCCAGAGAAGAGGCGAAAATCACCTTCTTCTCTTCGGCCGTCATCGGACGGGGTGCGGTTGTTGCCATAGATGATGTCTCCAGTCATGGGGCTCCCAACACGGGAACTTGGGCGCATTCTCAAAACAAGCTCTGACCTTTATCTGACAACTCACCAACACCAGCTGACAAAATAGGAAGAAACCCTGCAATAGTTTTCCGAGTCATGAAATATCAGGGCAGCTACCAGGGAAAGCCCTATGACCACCAAGCCCGTCGCCCTCCACCAAGACGGCACTATGCTGACGCCATGAACCCTTTCCCCCACCACCCTGTTCTTCGCATCAAAGTGCGGCGCCTGACGGTGCTGTGCCTGGCCGTTTGGCTGGGTGTGACTTTGGCGCCCGTTTGGGCGGCCAGCCATCCGGGCTGGCGCTTGTGGGGATGGCCTGTGGATTTCTGGATGGCCGCCCAAGGCTGTGTTCTGGCCTACCTGGGGCTGGTCGCTTTCTACGCTTGGCAAGTCGCTCGCTGGGAACAGCAGGCCGGCAGCTCAGCCATTGACATCCCTGTCGGTCAGGACAGCTGACGCCTCACCCCCACCGTGGTGTGTTGAACCGCGTTCCAGTCCGAGCCATCAAACCAGGCGTCCCCCAGCAAGTTGGCCCGCAACATGGGCAGTGCATCCTGCCCCCAGAACACCTTGCCATCGACCACGAAGCTGGGCACACCAAACACCCCTTGCGCGATGGCTTCGTCGGTGTTGGCCTGCAAGGCCAGCTTGACCTCGGGCGCTGCCAAATCGCGTGCCGGTTGCAATTGGGCCGTCAGGCTTTGCAGCCGCTGCGCATCGGTGGCGTCTTCGCCGCTGCACCAGACATGGCGAAACACCTGCTCGCAAACATAACGGCTGGGTTGCCCTTCGGTGTCGCAGGCTGCGGCCAGCCGCAGCAGGCTCAAAGGATTGAACGGGTGTGCCGCCGGCAAACGCAGCTCACAGCCCTGCTGGTGCGCCAGCCAGAGCACCTGGCGGTAGGTCCAGTCACGCTTGGTCGCGATCTCGGCCGGCCCCAGCTGCCCATGGTGTTTGAGCAGGGCACCAAACAGAATCGGCTTGTGCACCACCCGATGGCTGATGCCCTGCAATGCCTGCGGCAAAGCGTTGAACGCCAGCCAGGCATACGGCGAGATGAAGTCCAGATAGAAAGTGATTGTTTTCATTCCGACGCCTCCAAAGCCATGCGCTGCGCCAGGCGTTCCGGCAGCTGCGCCCACACCACGCGCTTGGCCGGGTTGTCCATGCGGCTCCAGGCCGCGATCTCGTCGAGGGTGCGCAGGCAACCTTCGCACCAGCCGGTCGTCGGATGCATGATGCACACCGACTGACACGGCGAAGGCACGTGCGACCCATCGTCGATCTGTGCCGCCATTTCGGCCACGCGGCGCCAGCGGCGGTTGGCGATGGTCTTGGGGTCCAGCGCCATGGCCTTACCTTGCGCGCTTGTTGAGGAGGGCCGTGGCCACGCGCGAATTCGGCTGGCGTCCCAGGTGCTGGCTGATGAACACCCCCGCATCGACCAAGGCATCGAGGTCGATGCCGGTGGCGATGCCCATGCCGTGCAGCAGATACACCAGGTCTTCGGTGGCCACATTGCCGGTGGCCCCCTTGGCATAAGGGCAGCCGCCCAGACCGGCCACCGAGGACTGGAAATTCCAGACCCCCATCTGCAACGCCGTCAGCGTGTTGACCAGGGCCTGGCCGTAGGTGTCGTGGAAATGGCCGGACACCGCCGCCAAGTCAAAGTGCTGCAGCGTGGCCTCGATGGCGCGCGACACCTTGAGCGGCGTGCCCACGCCAATGGTGTCGGCCACATCCACGCGCTGCACACCGATCTGCTTCATCAAGCCGGCCAGGTAGCCCACACGCTCAGGGGCGATCTCGCCTTCGTAGGGGCAGCCCACGGTGCAGCTCATGGCGCCGCGCACCCGGATGCCCGCGGCCAGCGCCGCCTCGACCACCGGCGCGAAACGCTCGATGCTTTCGGCGATCGAGCAGTTGATGTTCTTCTGGCTGAAGGCCTCGCTGGCCGCGCCGAACACCACGATCTCGTCGGGGCGGTCCAGCTGCGCGGCTTCAAAGCCCTTGAGGTTGGGCGTCAGCACCGAATAGCGCACGCCAGATTGCCGCTGCAGGCCGGCCATGACCTCGTGGTTGTCGGCCATCTGGGGCACCCACTTGGGGCTGACGTAACTGGTGACCTCGATCTCTTGCAGACCAGCGGCCTGCAGGCGGTGCACCAGTTCGATCTTGACGCTGGCTGGCACCGGCTGCTTTTCGTTTTGCAGCCCGTCGCGGGGGCCGACGTCGATGATCTGAACGCGCGATGGCAATGGCATATCAATTCCTCAATAACCGCGCTGCGGATCGACCACCCCGGTGATCGCTTCGCCGCGCTGCAAAGCCTGAATTTTGCCCACGATCTGCGCGATGCTTTCATCGCGCAAGGTGCGGGCCGACGTGTGGGGCGTCACCACGACCTTGGGGTGATGCCAAAAGGCGTGTTCGGCGGGCAGCGGCTCGGTGCGGAACACGTCCAGCGTGGCCCCGGCCAGGTGGCCACTGTCCAGCAAGGACAGCAGGTCTTCTTCGACCAGGTGCCGGCCGCGTGCGACGTTGATCAGGTAGCCGCCCGGCGGCAACTGCGACAAGGTGTCTCTGTTCAAGATGTTTTCTGTCTCAGGCGTGAGCGGCATCAGGTTCACCAGCACCCGGCTGGCACGCAGGAAGTCGCCCAGGCGCTCGGCGCCAGCAAAACACTGCACACCGTCGATCTGCTTGGGTCTGCGGCTGTAGCCGTTGACCGGGAACTCGAACACCCGCAGCGCCTGCGCCACGCGCTCGCCCAGCACGCCCAGGCCCATGACGCCCACGGCAAAGTCGGCGCGGCGGCGCGGCTTGCGGAAAGACCAACGGCCGGCCTGCGTGTCGGCGTCGTAGCCGTCGAACTCCCGAAAGTGCCGGATCACCGCATGGCAAACGTATTCGGCCATCTGCACCGACATGCCCGCATCGTCGAGCCGCACCACCCGCAAGCCGGTCGGCAAGCGCAAAGACAGCAGGGCATCGACCCCGGCACCGGTGTTGAACAGGGTTTTCAACCCCGACTGCTCGTCGATGAAAGCCTGGGGCGGTGCCCAGACGACCGCGTGGTCGGCCACAGGTGCGCCTGACGCCCAAACCGACACGTCGGCCTGGGGCAAGGCCGCTTGCAGGCCTTGCACCCAGGGCTCGGGCGACAGGCCATTGAAACAGACAGTGATCTTCATGGGCCAAGCTTAACGGCAGACACGCCCGCCCCCTGTCACCCGCATGCTCAGGCCGCCGCTTGCAGCTTGAGCAGCTCGGCCCCTTCGGTCACCTGGTCGCCCGGGGCGTACAGCAGCTCGGCCACCGTGCCGTCGTGCGGCGCGGCAATGGTGTGTTCCATCTTCATCGCCTCCATCACCGCCAGCGGCTGGCCCGCCTTGACCGTGTCACCGGCCTTGACCGCGAACGACACCACCTTGCCCGGCATGGGGGCCGTGAGGCGACCGCCCTCTTCGGCCGTCTCGCCCGCATGGGCCAGCGGGTCGATCAGGCCCAGGCGCGCCGCGCCGCGCGGCGTGAACACATGGGCCAGCTCACCTTGCCAGTGCACCGTGCTGTGCAGGCGCTCGGCATGTTGCACCCACAGGCCATCGCCCTGCACTGTGAACGTCAGCGGCAAAGCGGCGCCATCGGCCACCTGCAGCGTCAGGCCCTCACGGCCACAGCTCAACACCGCCTGCACCGTCTGGCCTGCATCATCCAGCGCAAAGCGGCGGCGCGTCACGCCATGCGACTGCCAACCGTCGCGTCGGCTGAACGGGTCGGTGCCTTGCAGGGCCTGCTCGGCGTGCAAGGTGTGCGCCACCACGGCGGCGGCAGCGGCCTGCAAACCCACCGGGTTCTGGTCGAACAGCACGGCGGCCTCGCGCTGGATGAGGGCGGTGTCGAGCTGCGCCTGCGCAAACGATTCGGAGCGCACCACATGGCGCAGGAACTGCACATTGGTGTTCAGGCCCACGATGTGGGTCTGCGCCAAGGCATCGTCCAGACGCGCCAGCGCCTGTTCGCGCGTGTCGCCGTGCACGATCAGCTTGGCCACCATCGAGTCGTAGAAGGGGCTGATGGTGTCGCCCTCGCGCACGCCGTCGTCAAAGCGCACGTCGCCTCGCTCAAAGCCCACGGCCTGCGGCTTGCGGTAGACCGCGAGCGTGCCGGTGGCGGGCAGGAAGTTGTTGTCGGGGTTCTCGGCGCAGATGCGGGCCTCGATCGCGTGGCCCTGCATGCGGATGTCGTCTTGCTGCAGCGGCAGCGGCTCGCCGCTGGCCACGCGCAGCTGCCACTCGACCAGGTCGAGGCCGGTGATGGCTTCGGTCACCGGGTGCTCGACCTGCAAGCGCGTGTTCATTTCCATGAAATAAAAGCGCATGGACTCGGGCTGGTCGTAGGCCGACTGCTCGACGATGAACTCCACCGTGCCCGCACCCACGTAGTTGACGGCCTTGGCCGCAGCCACCGCCGCCAGACCCATCTGCTGGCGCAGTTCGGGCGTCATGCCAGGCGCTGGCGCTTCTTCCAGCACTTTTTGGTGGCGACGCTGCACCGAGCAGTCGCGCTCGAACAGGTAAACGCAGTTGCCCTGCGTGTCGCCAAACACCTGGATCTCAATGTGGCGCGGGCGCTGCACGTACTTTTCGATCAGCACCGCGTCGCTGCCGAAACTGTTGATGGCTTCGCGCTTGCACGAGTCGAGCGCGGCCATGAAATCAGCCGACTGTTCCACCGCGCGCATGCCCTTGCCACCGCCGCCGGCGCTGGCCTTGATCAGCACCGGGTAGCCGATGCGGTCGGCCTCGGCCTGCAGCAGCGCCGGGTCCTGGTTGCTGCCGTGGTAACCCGGCACCAGCGGCACACCGGCTTTTTCCATCAGCTGTTTGGACTCGGCTTTCAGGCCCATGGCCAGGATGGCGGAGGCGGGCGGGCCGATGAACACCAGACCGGCCTCAAGACAGGCTTTGGCAAAGGCCTCGTTCTCGCTCAAAAAGCCGTAGCCCGGGTGCACGGCCTCGGCGCCCGTGGCCTTGGCGGCCTCGAGGATGCGCTGCCACTGCAGGTAGCTGTCCTTGGGCGCGGAGCCGCCCACATGGACCGCTTCGTCGCAGGCCTGCACATGCTTGGCGCTGGCGTCGGCGTCGGAATACACGGCCACGGTTTTCACGCCCATGCGGCGCGCGGTCGCGGCGACGCGGCAGGCGATTTCGCCACGGTTAGCAATCAGGATCTTTTTAAACATGTCTGTGACTCCTTCAGGCCAGCCAGCCCGGTTGGCGTTTGTCCAGGAAGGCCGACAAGCCGTCCTGCGCTTCGGGGGTGGCGCGCAACTGCGCGATGCGCTGCGCCGTGTCTTCGACCACGGCGTCGGTGATCGGTTGGTTGTCGACGGCGCGGATCAGGTCCTTGGCCGCCGCTTGCGAGAGCGGTCCCCCCTGGATCAGCGCGTCCACGATTTCCTGCACCTTGGCGTCGAGCTGCTCGGGCTCGACGGCCTCGTGCACCAGGCCGAGCTCGCGCGCACGCAACGCATCGATGCGCTCGGCCGACTGGAAATAGCGGTAGCTCTGGCGCGCACCGATGGCGCGCACCACATAAGGGCTGATGGCAGACGGGATGATGCCGAACTTGACTTCGGAAGTGGCGAACACCGCCTTGGTCGAAGCGACAGCGATGTCACACGCCGCCGTGAGGCCGGCACCGCCGCCCAGCGCCGCGCCCTGCACGCGCGCAATCGTGGGCTTCTTCATTTCGGCCAGCACACGCAGCATGCGCGCCAGCGCGCGCGCGTCGCGCAGGTTGTCTTCCACACCGTTTTGCGCAGCGCGCTTCATCCAGTTCAGATCGGCCCCGGCCGAAAAGCTCTTGCCGCGCCCGGCGAGCACCACCACGCGCACGCTGGCGTCGGCATCGAGCGCTTCGCACGCGGCGGTCAGTTCAGCGATCAGGGTTTCGTCAAAGGCGTTGTGCACATCGGGACGGTTCATCCACACAGTGGCGACACGGCCCTGGCGTTCGATTTCAAGCGTCTGGTACATCGCGAACTCCTTACATGCGGAACAGGCCGAACCTGGTTTCGGGAATCGGCGCATTCAGTGATGCGCTCAAACCCAGCGCCAGCACGCGGCGCGTGTCGGCCGGGTCGATCACGCCGTCGTCCCACAGGCGGGCGGTGGCGTAGTAGGGGTGGCCCTGGTCTTCGTACTGCTGCTTGATCGGGGCCTTGAAGGCTTCTTCTTCCTCCAGGCTCCACTGGCCGCCCTTGGTCTCGATGCCGTCGCGCTTAACGGTGGCCAGCACACTCGCGGCCTGCTCGCCGCCCATCACGCTGATGCGAGCGTTCGGCCACATCCAGAGGAAACGCGGCGAATAGGCGCGGCCACACATGCCGTAGTTGCCGGCACCGAAACTGCCGCCGATGATGATGGTGAACTTGGGCACCGCGGCCGTGGCCACGGCCGTGACCATCTTGGCGCCGTTGCGGGCGATGCCTTCGTTTTCGTACTTGCGGCCCACCATGAAGCCGGTGATGTTCTGCAGGAAGACCAAAGGCGTCTTGCGCGTGCAGCACAGTTCGATGAAGTGCGCACCCTTGAGGGCCGACTCGGAGAACAGGATGCCGTTGTTGG